>Ga0335081_10006452_pt1 | contig 18679 bp, 19 predicted proteins | sample Lox_Sample_35_FD_206713 | JGI IMG/M metagenome (GOLD analysis project Ga0335081, IMG submission 206713) | Soil microbial communities from Loxahatchee National Wildlife Refuge, Florida, United States - Lox_Sample_3.5 | ecosystem: Environmental > Terrestrial > Soil > Wetlands | place: USA...
AAGTTTATTCGCGCGCTGCTGGAGCGCAACGCTTCGGCGCACACGATCAAGGCGTATCGCACCGACCTGGGGCAGTTTGCCGAGTACGTCGGCCCGCAGGGCTGGAGCGACATTGACCATGTGTTGATCCGCGGCTACCTCGCCAACCTGTACGAGCGCGGGCTCAGCAAGACGTCGGTCGCACGAGCGCTGGCGGCGTTGCGCTCGCTCTACAAAAGGCTGGCGCAGGAAGGCGAGGTGCAACAGAATCCGGCGGCGCTGGTCGCCACGCCCAAGCTGCCGAAGAAACTGCCGCGCGTCCCCACTATCGAAGAGGTCAACTCGGTGCTCGATGCCGAGATGCCGGAATGCTCCGCCTTCGCCGAGCGCGATCAGGTGATGTTGGAGCTGCTCTACGGCTGCGGCATTCGCAACTCGGAGTTGATCGGCATCGACCTCGACGACATTCGCTGGTCGAACGAAGTGATACTGGTGCGCGGCAAGGGGCGCAAGGAGCGCTATGTGCCGTTCGGCGACTCGGCGAAGGCTGCATTGCAAGCCTATTTGCCGCGGCGACAGCGGGTGCTTGGGGAGACGCGGCGCACGAACGAAAAGGCGCTGCTGATCAATCTGCGTGGGGCGCGGCTGTCCACGCGAAGCGTCGGGCGGATCGTCAAGCAGATTGCGGTGGCGCGCGGCCTTTCGCCGGACGTTCATCCGCACACCCTCCGTCATGCCTTCGGCACGCACATGCTGGAGGAGGGCGCCGACCTGCGCGCCATCCAGGAGATGCTCGGGCATGAGCGTCTCTCCACTACGCAGCGGTACACGCAACTGACGGTCAAGCACGTGATGGAGGTGTATGACAGGACGCATCCGCATGCCAAGAAGGCAGCAATTAGCAACTAGCTGTTAGCAGTCAGCAATCAGCAGTCAGCGATCATCAAGTTCGCGTCAAGGGGAGGCATTTGGCTTCGGTCTGATAGGCTCTAATTGCCAGTCGCTAGTTGCTGATTTCAAACATGCCTTCAACTTCCTTCACCGCCTCCGAGCTACGCAAGCTGCGCAGCCTGAAAGATCCTTACGGCATACAACGCTTCATCGACGACCTGCCCTATCACCTCGCCGACACGGCGTGGTCGCCGCGGCGGGTGCTACGCGAGAACACCGCGCACTGTTTCGAGGGCGCCATCTTTGCCGCCGCCGCGCTGCGCGCCAATGGCTATCCGCCGCTGATTGTGGACCTGGAAGCGGAGGGCGACACCGATCACGTCATCGCTGTGTACAAAGTCAAGGGCCACTGGGGAGCGGTCGCCAAGTCAAACTACGTCAACTGCCGCTTCCGCGAGCCGGTGTATCGCACCTTGCGCGAGCTGGCGATGAGTTACTTCCATATCTATTTCAATATGCGGCGGCAGCGCTCCATGCGCACATTTTCGCGGCCAGTGAACCTGAAGCGCTTCGACGATCAGGAGTGGATGACCACCGAGAAGCCAATCTGGTTCATCGTCTACTACCTGCTGGAGATACACCACTACAAGCTGCTATCGCGGGCCATGATCAACCGGCTGCATCCGGTGGACGAGCGCACCTTTCGCGCGGAGATACTTGGCAAGGCGCACAAGCCTTGAGGTCGGCTGTGTTGCTGGGCCTCTCGCTACTTGCGCCGCGAAGAGAGGATTCTGAGGACCTCCTGAAGACCCTGGCGCACCTTCTTCAAGCTCTCGGTTGAGGGGCTTCGGCTGGGGAACGGCAATCCCGACTGCCGCTGCGCTGGTTTGGCTTCGTCCTTCAGGTGCTGACGTGCGCCCGCAATTGTGAATCCCTGTTCGTACAGCAGCTTCTTGATGCGGAGCACGGTCTCCACATCGCGCTGCCGGTACATACGCTGGCCAGCGCTGCTCTTAACGGGCTTGAGCTGCGGAAACTCGGTTTCCCAGAAGCGCAGGACGTACGCCGGCAAGCGGCACAGGCGCGCCACCTCGCCAATGCGGAAGTAGAGCTTGTCCGGCACTACCGGATCGGCGGCAGCGCTCTTCCCAGTCCGTCGGCTCTTCTTCTCAGCCATACAAAAAAGTTTCCAGCTTCCAGCAAATGCCCTCAGTTTACGCGACTGCAACCTTGTAGCACGAAGTCGAGGGCGGAACAACTTCGCCCGCTAGACTTTCGCACCCTAGGCAATCGCTCCGCTCACCTTGAGAATGTCTCTTGCCGCAACTCTGTCCCGGAACAATTCCGTCGCGAGCCGCTGAATCTTATAGTCTGTTCCGAACTACGACGCAGGCGGAGGCGTCTTCGATCACGTGGGGCCAATTCTGGTCAACCCGCCGGACGAGCAGTTGCCGAACGACTTGCAGGGCCATGGAACCTACACCCCGGGATTGTTCAACGTGACTGGGTTCCGCGTACTGATGATCGTGGTGTCGCCGTGGGTGAAGCCGCAATAGGTTTCGCATCTGGTGACGGACTGCACGTCGATCCTGAAGCTGATCGAAACGCGGTTCAACGTGCCGCCTCTGACGCAACGCGACGCAACGACGCAAGACATGACCGATCCGCAAAACGGCTTCTTCGACTTCAGCTCGCCGCATCTGCTACAGGCGCCGCCTCAGCCGTCGCAGCCCACCAACGAAACCTGTGACTATCACCTGGAGGGACATCCGTAGAGCCTAACGAAAAAGGCCTCCGCGCAAACGTCTTACGCGGAGACCCGCTTTCGGTGCATGAAAATAGCGAGGCAGTGCCTCGCTCGACGTCACTTACTTCTTTTTCTTCTTGGCGGCCTTCTTCGTTGCTTTCTTCGTTGCCATTTGGAAATCCTCCTTTATGGAACTTTCTTCCCTTGGTCAACTTCTGGCCCAATTGCCTGGCCCAATATCTTGGCCAGACAACAGGACTACGCAAGATATTGCGATCACTTTCCGGGAAAGTCAACAAAAATCGCAAAAAAAATCTTGCGTCGCGGGCGCTTTTGTGAGCGCAAGGGGTTTCGGTCAGAACCAGCGAAGAGCGGCGTTACCGTCGGCATCATTCCGACGATTTACTTCTCATCAGCCTCAACGCTCACGCCGGAGGCGTGTGTTCGAACGGCAGCTTGGTATAGCGCTCCTTATCGACTTCGATGATGAGCGCGACGCGACCTTCGGGATTGCGAAAAGGAAACGGCTTGCCGGTGTATTTCATCGAGATGGGGTCCATCATCTTCAGGCCGGGATCGGGGCGGCGTTCGATAACGTGTCCGCGAATCTGCACCTCGGAGTAGGGATCGCCAAAATCCACAATCGAGATCGCCACCCGTGGATCGCGCGCGGTATTGCGCGCCTTCAAGGAGCTCTCGCCGGTGCAGATGACAATGCGATCTGCTTCACGGCCAACCCATACGGGGACGCTCTGCGGCGAGCCATCGGACATCAGGGTTGCGAGATGAGCAAAGTTCGCGCCGTCGAGGAGATGTTTGGTTTCGTCGGAAAGTTTCATTCGCTCCTTTGATGCCTGCTTCGCCGATTATGGAGCAAAAGGTTCTTTGGGAATTCGTTTCGCGTGCAAGATGGCTGGCATCAGGCGTCCGGCTTTTTCATGCGACGCGAGGCTCAATTTCCGCAAACTTGGGGTTGGGCCGATTGCTGAAGCTTACAACCAGCGTTATTTTGGCAGATGCTATGACCTATGCGAAGGAAAGCAAATGTCGCACCCGAGAGGCACGTCAAGCTCTTCCGAAATGGCCGGAACCAGGCCGTCAGGATCCCTCGCGAGTTCGAATTACCCGGCGAGGACGCCATCATGCGCAAAGAGGGTCGCCGGCTGATCATTGAGCCTACGCGGCGCAAGTCGCTACTGGCCTTTTTGAAAACTCTAGAACCGCTCGACGAAGATTTTCCGCCGATACCGGATCTGCCTCCCGAGCCGGTCGACCTCTAATGCGCTACCTGCTCGACACGAATATTCTTTCCGACCTGATCCGCCACCCGGAGGGCCGGCAAGCTCGCGCAGCTCCTAGGCCAGTAGCCTTGCCGCTTCCTTGGCGAAGTAGGTCAGGGTAATCGACGCGCCCGCGCGCTGGATGCAGAGCAGCGATTCCATCATCACCCGCTCATAGTCGATCCAGTTGTTCAACGCCGCAGCCTTGATCATCGCGTACTCGCCGCTCACCTGATAGGCGGCCAGCGGCACATCAAAGCGTAAGCGCGCCTCGTGCAGGACATCGAGGTACGGCATGGCCGGCTTCACCATGATCATGTCGGCGCCTTCTTCGAGGTCGAGCTCGATCTCGCGCATGGCTTCGCGCAGGTTGGCGGGATCCATTTGATAGGAGCGGCGATCGCCGAAGCGCGGCGCCGAGTCCGCTGCCTCGCGGAACGGACCGTAGAAGCCGCTGGCGAACTTCGCCGCATAGGAAAGCACCGGAGTGTTCTGGAAGCCGTTCTCGTCAAGCGCGGTGCGGATCGCTTTCACCCGGCCATCCATCATGTCCGAGGGCGCGATGATGTCCATGCCTGCCCTGGCCTGCGAGACTGCGGTGCGGGCGAGCAACTCCAGCGTGGCATCGTTCAGGATTTCGTAGTCCTCGGCCGCTGAGGTCATGATTCCGGTGGCCGCAACTGCGGCGGCGGCTCCCACCGACTGCGGTCCGACGACCAACTTCCCCTTCGATTCCAACTCGCGAACGAACTCCAGCGCCTCGCGCCGCGCCTTGGCGTTGGGATCGGAGGTATCGACCAGCCCGCAATGTCCGTGCGACATGTATTCGCACAGGCACACGTCGCCCATCAGCAGCAGACCGGGCACTTCCCGCTTGATGGCTCGCGTCGCCTTTTGCACGATGCCGTCCTCGGCCCATGCGCCGGTGGCAACTTCATCCTTCGACTCCGGCAAGCCGAAGAGGATGACGCTGGGAATGCCCAGCGACTTCACCTCGGCGCACTCCTTCACCACCTCGTCGATGGAAAGGTTGCACACCCCAGGCATGGAGCGCACTTCCTTGCGAATGCCTTCTCCGGGACAGACGAATAGCGGATAGACGAAGCCTTCCGGAGTGAGGCGGGTTTCGCGAACAAAGGAGCGTATCGCTTCGCTGCGACGCAGGCGGCGGGGACGATCGGTTGGGAACGGCATAACTAAATTCTAGCACCGGGAGAGTAGCGAAAAATCGCGGGAAGCGGGGGCGCTCATCCTGTTGAATTCTGTGATGAAAGTTACTGACGGGCACGAGTAAACTGTCTAGAGGTTAGCCCCCACTCTCAGTTCGACTATAATGTTTTTGAGGGTGACACATGACTCAGCAAAAGAAGGGCGGTAACTCGACAGCGCTCCTCGAGCAACGGGTGGAGCTTCCGGTTAACAATCGGCAGCGCGTGGACTTGGGAAAGTCTATCAATGTGCTCAGCACCACGCGCCCGGCAAACAATCCATTCGTAAAGCCTTCAAACGGTAACGGGTCGAAGCCCGCAACGAGCAATGTGTCCGGAGGGTCTTCGCCAGCTACTAAGAAATGACGGGCTTCGACAGCACCATCGCTGGTTTGGTCGTATTTGTTGCAGCAATCATTCCGGGATTCGTGGCTCAGGAGGCCCGGCATTCGCTGGTGCCGAGGCCGCTACGACCGCAAAGTAATCTCTCCGAAGCGGGTACTCTGATCCTCGCCAGTTTCTGGGTCCATTTCTTCCTCCTTCTCAACCTTAGATTTTGGCTCAGCATCTGCGCCCCACATTATTTTGGTTCGGTGGTGACTGACTTCGCCCAGAAGAAGATAGGGGTATTCTCCTGGGAAAGAAGACATCTACTTCTGGCTTATGTCATTACGAGTATCTGTCTAAGTTATCCATTCGGACTTCTGCAAGGCTGGTTCAGACTCAAGCGGCCTTTTCGACAAATGCCGTTTCTCGAAAAGCTGTTTCGGCATTTCGGTATCGGTGGCTTCTTAGATGAGGATCCCGTTTGGTATTACGCGCTAAGACAGTCTTCTGTCCACGAGAATGTCTTTTTGGAAGCCCGAATGAAGGGCAACCAGGGATACTGTGCTGGGCTGTTGAAGACCTACGGGATATTGGACGGATTCAAGCAAGAGCAAAGATTTCTACCTGATCGACCCATACTTCAAAGCCACCGCGGAAGACCAGTACGAAGCGCTTGAGGGACAGGGCTTGCTGCTAAATTTTTCCGATGTCTTGAGCGTTCAGGTGGCAAAGCGTTTCGAGTCATCGGAGCAAAGCGGAGAGAAGCTGTAGAAAGGGACTATGACGGAAGCGCTCCGCCGCCGCCTCAAGCAGTCCGAGTTCGCCGGCCCCGCGCAGGAAGCGCTGCTGAGTGTCATGGTCGCGGCCGCCACGCTGAACGACCTGATGGACCGCGTGTGCGCGAAGTATAAAATCACGCGAGCGCAGTACAACGTGCTGCGCATCTTGCGGGGCGTTTACCCGGAAGGACACGCGCGCTCTGAGATTGCTTGCCGGATGCTGGACCGCGCCTCGGATGTGACCCGTCTGGTCGATCGCCTTGAAGCCCGGCGGCTGGTGGGGCGCGCTCGCGGCAGCGAAGACCAGCGGCAGACGGTCACCTACATCACCGCCAGAGGCATCAAGCTGCTGGACAGGATGCGGCCCGCCGTTGAGGCGGAAACTAACCACGTCTTAAGCCGTCTGAACGACCAGGATTGTCACGAGCTCAGCCGCCTTTGCGGGCTGATTTTCGACAACGAACAGCAGGAAGCTGAATGGACAGTTCGCACTTAGGATTTGGCAGGCGGCCAGCAGCTAATCGCCAAGTGCTAAGTGCCAACTGCCGCGCGAGAAAAACCCTCCCTAAGCGGGGAGGGTCTAGTGTGGGGCGCGAACGCAGAAGCCGCAGTCAAGGCGGCGCGCGACGGACCACGGCTCCTGCGTGAACGTATCCTAAACGCGCACGACGTTCGCGGCCTGGAAGCCTTTCGGTCCCTTGGTAAGATCGAACTCCACCGTCTCGCCCTCATTCAAGCTGCGATAGCCGCTCTCCTGGATGGCGGAGAAGTGCACAAAAACGTCCTCGCCCGTAGACCGTTGAATAAATCCGTAGCCCTTGGCCCCGTTGAACCACTTGACCGTACCTTTTTCTCTCACAGCCCGCTCCTTTCGAACATTGACAACCTGTACTCACCCCCTGCTTCGCGGACGTTCCACGTGTCCTCGCTCGGGTAGCGCAAACCGCGCCTCAACTGGCATAGTTCGCGCTGGGAGCAGACCCGAAGGACGTCGCAACGGCGCCGGGAAACAAAGGGTTGCGGCTCAGCTCGCAGCTTTTCTGCAATGAAAAAGGCCCCAGAAATCCTCCTGGCGGAGCACTACTGCCGCGCCCGAGGTCCCTGGAACCCATGCCATGCCTGAAATTGGACTGCTGACAGAAACATCAACCCAAATCCGCGTTTCGGCAAACCCGAAAGCTCACCTTAGTACCGTCTAAGGGGAGCAGAAAATGATTACAGGAACTCCGCCTTTTGGCAAGTGTTTCTTGCGCAGTAACTTCCGAGCGCACCTAAAGTAACATTTCGACGCTTCTTGAGGCTGCGGCAGGACTCTTAGCTCCTGAGGTTTTAGCTCTTAGCGGGCGAACTCGTCTCCCGTTTTCGATAAATTCTAGCGTGGTTCGGCAAGAGCTAAGGGCGAGCAGCTATTGAGCCGCCGCGTTTTCGGCTCTGCTACCATGAAGCAGTGATCAGCAGTAGCTCTGGAGCGCCCGACGCCAACGGCCAGGCAGGCCCGCTGCGCACAGGTTCCTCTACGGTTAGCGTTGCGCCGCTGGTCAACCCCTCTGCGAACGGAACGGCCGAGTTGCATTCCACCCCGTTGCGGCCCGGGACCGTGGCGCGCCGCATTCTGGCGGAAGACACCAAGCAGGACCTCTTGCATGGGCCGCCCGAAGGCTTCAGCCTGTCGCATCGGCTGCGACGGCACGGCCTTGCCACCTTGCGCTACCTGATGCAGACCGAGGTCCACACCTACGCATTTTCCGTAGCCGCGAATTCGATTCTCTCGTTCTTCCCTTTCATCGTGCTGCTGCTGACGGTCGTTCGTCGCCTGTTTCATTCGCCGGCGATGTACAACGTGGTGTTGCAACTGTTGCGCCATTATCTGCCCAGCAACCAGGATTTCGTGATCCGCAATTTGCAGTTCCTCGCCGGCGTCAAAGGACGCGGGCAGGTTTTGTCTTTCTTCATGCTGCTGATTACTTCGACGGGAATCTTCCTGCCACTCGAAGTCGCGCTCAACAGCGTGTGGGGGTTTAAGAAGAACCGTTCTTACCTGATGAACCTCGTGGTCTCGCTCGGACTGGCGCTGGCGTGTGGATGCCTGGCCATGTTGTCCATCGCACTCACCGCGCAAAATCTGCGCGTGCTTGGGCGCATGATTGGAAATCAGGGTTTGATCTTTCAGGGAGTCGGGTTCGTAGTGATGAAAGCGTCGGCCATTGTGGCGACCATCTGCATTTACTTCCTCATCTACTGGGTGCTGCCGCACGGGAAAGTTCCCGCACGCGCCGTTCTGCCGGCGGCCATCGTCACCGGTCTGGCTTCGGAGGCGGCGAAGTACATCTACATTCTGGTGCTGCCCTGGCTGAATTTTCAGGAAGTCTATGGCCCGTTCTCGGTGTCGGTGACGCTGATTTTCTGGTCCTTCTGGAGCGGCATGCTGCTGCTGGGCGGAGCCTATCTCTCCGCTGCCGAGTTCAGCGACCGGGTGCAGGCCCGGCGAGAGACCGCCGCGGCCAATTGATCGCGTGATACATTGCAAGACGCAAACCGATAGCCGATGAACGAAGGAGGCCGGCGATGCCAGGGTCCGCGGTGTACCTGCTGGTGGAACTCACGATCCATGAGGGGCAGCTCGATACGTTCAAAGGCATTGCGCAAGAGATGATCGCGGGTAGCCGGCGAGAACCGGGAGCCCTCGCCTACGAATGGTATTTGAGTAGGGATCAGAAACGGTGCCGACTTATCGAAACCTATGCGAGTGCAGACCATGTGCGGGCGCACTTTACAGGTCCGGTCGTGCAGACGCTTGTCCCAAGACTCCTCCAGCACGCGACCCTCAATCGCCTCGAAGTGTACGGCGACCCTGGCCCGCAGGCAGCTGCGATGCTCGCCGGATTCGGTGCTGAGACCTTTGGGCGATGGGCAGGGTTGACGCCGCTGAGTGCATCGGCAAGCTGACTCAGCGGTGGGGACGTCTTACGTCATGGCGCCCGGCTCTCGCAGCCAGGCGCGAAATGAGTGAGGCACCCTGCCAACCGGACCCCCTGGCTTACTTGCGGTGAGCGGGTTGGTCGGCTCCTAAGATGGCCTGGGTAATCAGCTTGTGGCCGGACTGGCTGGGGTGCACGTCGCAGGTGAAAAAGTTATTCACGCTGCTCTTGGCATTCAGCAAGCCGGCAGCACAGGTCCTGCCCTGCGCGTACTGATTGGAGACCGCCGCCAGGAACGCCGAAAAGACGTCGGCTACAACCGCGCCAAAGGCGGGCGCTGGAGCAGTAATCGCCTGGTTCAAGGCAGCATAAATCTGGGTCGTGGTCTGGTTCGAGTAGTCCGTCGAGTAGTAATTCGCAATCACAATGGCGCCCGTGTATCCCGTGGCGCGCAGGCCGCCCAGGATCGTCGCCATGTTGGCCGATGCCGTCGCCAACACTTGCGGGAGGCCGTTCGCGATGCACTGCGGGTCGTTATGGCACGCCTCTTCCAAAAGTGCCACGTCGTTGCCGCCGAGCTGGAGCGTCACCAGCGCCGTGTCCGGATGGCTTTGCAGGAAGCCTGTCGCGTACGCAAATTGCGTAGGGGCAGAGCCGTAATTGACGTGCAAGTGGGTGAGTGAGCGATACAGGCGGCATCCGTTGTCGGGCGCGTTCGTCGAGAGAAAGCTGCCGGTGGTCTCCCCCGGACAGCCGGCGTTTGCCACGTCCAGACTGAAGGCCAAGCCGGTCCAGTCGGGATAGCCAACAAAGTTGATGGGATTGAGATATTCGAAGCGCGCCTGATCGATATAGGCGAATGGAATGCTGTCACCCAGCGCAAGATAAGGGCTAGACGCGCCCGCCCTGTCTCTCGCCGAAGCGGAGCCGATTGCAGCTATCGCGATCATCACACAGACACTGAGCACCCTGCGTACCGTCATCGCCGTCTCCTGGAGGAAAAGTTTAATCGGGCCAAGGATAACAGAGGAATGGGCGGCGTTCTGTGAACAGGAAACGACTACGCCGCGGGGTATATGCCCAGCACTTTCACGAACTCCGCAATCTCGGCGAGGTGATGCAACGCGTTGCGCGCGGGCCGGTCATCGCCACGATGCAGGTCAACAAAGAAGGCGTACTCCCAGGGACGTCCGCGCATGGGGCGCGACTCGATCTTGCTCAGGCTGATATCGCGCAGGGCGAAGACGCTAAGCGCCTTGAAGAGAGCGCCCGGCACGTTCTTCAGCGCGAAGGCGATCGAGGTCTTGTTCGCGCCTCGGCCAATCCTGCGCGACTTGTCGATGAGCAGGAAGCGGGTGTAGTTGTGCTGATCGTCTTCGATGCCCGCCAGCAACACGCGCCCGCCGTACTGCTGCGCCGCCTGCCGGGGAGCGATGGCAGCCGCGTCAGTCATGGCTTCCGCGATCACGTGACGAACGCTGCCCGCGGTGTCATAGAACGGTATCGCCTGAACCTCGGGATGAGCGCGAAAAAAACTGCGGCACTGGTCAAGGGCCACAGGATGCGAGAACACACGCCGAACCTGTTGGAGTTTTACGCCGCGCGGCGCAATCAGGTTGTGCCGTATGCGCAGATGAAGTTCAGCGTGGATGAACAGCTCGCGCGTGAGCAGCAGATCGTAATGCTCGGCGACCGAGCCTGCCAGTGAGTTCTCGATAGGAATTACGGCTGCTCCAGCCGAGCCGTTCTCAACCCGATCGAAGACCTCCGCCGAGCGCGCGCAGGGCACAACCGCAGCTCGCGCCAGCATCTTGCCCGCAGCTTCGTGGCTGAAGGAGCCGAGCTCGCCCTGGATGGCTACTTTCATGGATGGGCAGAGCATAGCAGAAGCTCAGGCGTGCTCTCGCTGTGGGTTGCCTCCAACCGGCAAAATTCGCCCTTGCTCAGCTCACGCGGCTCCCAGCTTGCAAACAACCGCGCAGCGCGGCCCGCCTTCCAACTTAAGTAAGTTTGGAAATGCTTGTCGCAAGTACGCGACCATAGGGAGGTGACAGGATGCTTTGGACATTGTTCGTGATTCTGCTGGTGTTGTGGCTGCTGGGCGTGGTGAGCAGCTACACCCTTGGCGGGTTCATTCACATTCTGCTGGTGTTGGCCCTGATCGCGTTGATCTTCCAGCTTATCTCGGGTCGCAGACCAGTAGTTTGAGGTCTCGTCGCTTGCGGGCCTGCTTCTCAAAGGCAAGCTAGAGAACGCCGGGAGCAAGACCCAAGATGCGCTACGCGATACGGGCAACGATGCGGAACGGCGTCGCGACGAAAACAAACGCGGAGACGTCGCTTAATCGCTAACGGTGTTTCTGCCATGGAGCGCTCGAACCTGGGCGCCTCTTCTCTTGTCCGCTACAGCCGCTTTCCCATCTGAAAGGCGTCAAGCGAGTGGCTGGCGTAGTACTCCGGCAAAGTGCGCAGCACCTCGTATCCCAGCTTGCGATACAGGCGCAGCGCAGGCTCGTTGTCGACCGCAGTCTCCAGGTACACCTCTCTACATCCCAACGCTCGCAGCCGCTCCTCGCAGGCGCTCATCAGCCCGGTGCCCAGGCCTGAGCGCCGCGCCTCCGGCACAATGTCGAGCGTGATGACTCGTCCGCACTTGCGATGAAGCGAGTGAGCTACCACGAAACCGGCGATGCGGTCCCCGGAAGCGGCCTGACGCGAAGCTTCGGTGGGTGAGTCGTCGCGCGATTCTCCCACCAGGGTGATGGCATTACGCCGGCTGATGAAGCTGCTCAGCTCGATCTTGCTGTAGGAGATGCCGGGAACAAAGCAGAGCTGATCGATGTGCCACAGAGATTCGAAGTCGGCGGGGCGGTAGTCGCGAATGATGAATCCCCTCCCCGCCATGTGTCAGTTCTCATGCTGATCATAAGCGCACGGAGGCTTACCTCAAAGACTTACGCATGTCCTTCAGCGTCTCAAATTCGCGGCACTCGGTAGCGAATCACCGCTGCCGGCATTTTCCACCTTCTCAATCGCGATCAGCGCGATCCATTCGTTGGCACGGCTCTGGGACCTCGTCACTCTGCCGCCCAGCATATCGGCAGCGAGCTGCGGCGCTACGTCCTCGTGATAGTCGAAGAAGCGCTCCTGAATTCGTTTTCCGAATGGCGTAGTGGAAAAGAACGGGCGCGGCGGCTCCCATTTTGTCGTGAACAGATATGCGACATCGAATTGCTCTGTGGCCTGCGCGGCGCGCTCGATCTCCGGCGCGGAGAAGGTTTCGATACGCACCACGGGGAGCGGCTGTTTGACATAGCCCAGGAATGGCCGCGTGAGTTCGTCCGAGGCGGGCCAGGCGGTGAGCACACGGACCTGTGGGTGTCTGGCCGCAAGCTCATCGGCGGCGAGCTTGTGCAGGATAACGTAGTCGCGATAAAGCAAGGTGTCTTCGGGTGCAATGCGATATGGCGTGGGCACGAATAGCTGGACCACGAACGCAGCGCAGACAAGGGTGATCCACCATATCCACTGCTGCAAACGCCGCCGCAGGGTCGAAACACAAACCAGGACCACCAGTGGCACTACAGGAAGCATGTAGCGGGCCAGAACAGCACCGCCCAGTACCGATTCCGCCAGCACATTCGCACTCAGCACCACCAGAAACACGAGCTGCACGTCGATGGCGATACGCGGGCGTACCGTTCCATCCGGCTCGCGCAGGGGGGCGCGCGTCATCGCATACAGAGCGGCGAGAGTCAGTAGAAACAGGTCGAGATACCCGAAAACGTGCCACAGCCGAATCAACAATGCGAGCGCGATGCGAAGCGGATTCAGGGTCGCTAGCAGGTTGTAGTGGAGGTACTGCGGATTGCCCAAATAAAAGCCGGTGCGGTGATGATGATAAGCGAACCAGAGAAGTAACGGGACGAGGCAAATCAACCACCAGAGTGCGTGCCGGGCGCCTCGATAGAGGCAGAGAGGCTCGCGCGTGCGATTCAGGAGCGGGCACACCAGTTCCAATACCAGCAACGCCAGTGGCGTCACGACTGCCGTCTCCTTCGCGAGTGGTGCGAGCGAGAAGAATGCGAGTGCCGCGAAGCTTCTGCGCTCCACGTACATCGCCAGGCCCCATAGAGTTAAGGCCGCAGCCGCCATGTCGAGATGCGCCAGCGAGCTCTGCGCAAAGAAGACGGGATACAGCGCCGTGCAGAGCACCGTGGCAACGGCGACGGTTTCGTCTGCAACCGCACGCGCCAGGCGCCACAACCCAAGCAGCGCGAAGGCCGCAATCATCAACATAGCGGTGCGGGTGACCGCCGGGGTGAAGGCGCTGAACTTCCACCAGAACGCCAGCCACAGCATCACCAGCGGCGGGTGGGCATTGGAGAGGGTCGTGTGCGGAATGAGCGCTCCGGTGAGCAGCAGGTCGCGGGCGGCGGGGATGAAGTAGCCGGCCTCGTCCCAGAAATAGGGCAAGCGGAGCAGCGGCGCGTGAGCGATGAAGAGGAAGGTAAAGAGAATGGCGTAGGCGGGAAGGTACAAGCGCCACCCGGTTTGCTGGGACCTTTTCATCAGACCAATCGCTAAACACTAGTTGCTAATCGCTGGTTGCCCATTGCTTCTTCCTTGCGAAGTACCCATACACTGGCACCCCTGCCGCGATCACGGCCACTCCCCATGCCGAGTTGCGCAGGTTTTCCGTGAACGTGTAGTACAGCAGCACCGCCGCCGCAGCGATGAATATTGCGGGCACGACCGGATATCCCCACACGCGATAAGGCCTCGGCGCATCGGGCTCCGTGCGACGCAACACGAACACAGTGCTCGCGGCCACCATGTAGAACAGCCACTCCGCGAATATCGCCAGCGAAAACAACTGGCGAAAGCTGCCGGCGAACAGCAGCAGCACGATCGCCAGCGCCGCTTGCACCATCAGCGCTACGGAAGGCGTATGAAAGCGCGGATGCACTTCGGCCAGCGCCTGGAAAAAATAGCCATCGCGCGCCATGGCGAAGGGCACGCGCGCTCCACTCATGATCGTACCGTTGAGCGTAACCAGGATCGACAGCGCCATGCCCACCGAAACAATCGCCGCACCCCAGAGGCCTATCGCGACCGCCGTGGCGTCCGACATGGGCCGTTGCGAGGCCGCGATGCCGGAAGCGGGCAGCACATATTGCACTGCCGCGTTGGTCAGCATGTAGAGGACAGCCACAACTGCGACACCGGCAATCAGCGCGATGGGAATGGCGCGTTGCGGGTTGCGGATTTCGCCGCTCACCATATTCAGGTCGTTCCATCCGTCGTAGGCCCAGAGCGCCGCGATCAGCGCCGCCATGAAGCCCGCGACTCCACCCGTGGCGCCGCTGAAGGACGTGGCAAAGTTTCGCCAGGTTCCGCTTGGGGCGCTGAATGCCAGCAGTGAGACCCCGACAATAATGGCGATCTTGAGCAACGTGAAGACGACCTGGAAATCCCCGGCGCGTTTGATCCCGACATAGTTCAACGCAGTGATGAGGGCGACGGCTGCCATCGCTACCAGTTGACCGTAGCTGACGGTAACGGGAGACATGATCGCGGTCCGATTAAAGAAGGCGAGTGCTGGAAATGTTCCCAGAATGCGAACCAGGCCCGTGACCAGCGTCGCGATCGACGCCGGTTTGGCGACGGCGAACCAGGTCCAGCCATAGAGAAATGCAGGCAGCGGTCCGTAGGCGTCGCGAATGTAGACATACTCGCCGCCGGCCTGCGGCTTCATCGCGCCCAGTTCGGCATAGGTGATGGCACCCGCGAGCGACAGTGCGCCGCCCACGATCCACGCCAGATAGAGCAGACGGGCCGAGCCGACCGCCTGCATCATTTCGCTGGGCACCAGAAAGATGCCGCTGCCGATGATGGTGCCGACCACCATGGCCGCGGCATGAGTCACGCCGAGGTCGCGGGCGAGGGTGGGTGCGGGGTTGCCAATTAGGATTGACGATGGACTGTGCGTTGACATAGTGGAATTGCCCCGCCCTAGCCAAAGGAAGGCTAGAACGGGGCACACAAGAATTTCGACTCTTGATACTATCCACTAACCACTATCCACTATCCACTGCTAATCAATCCTGGTCACCTTGGCCATCATCCGCTCATATTTCCGCCAGGGCATGAGCGCACGCAACAGAACTTGCACCTTCGCATCGGGCCCGACCAGGTAGCGCAGCTTGGGATTGGGGTCGTTGGCGATGCTCACGATCAGCCGCGCCACTTCGCGCGGATCGCGCCGCTTGCCCCGGCGCGACTTCACAAACTCCGCGAAGCGCTGGCTGCGCTCCTTGTTGGGCGAAGCGGAATCGAGAGCCTGTTTGCTGATGACGAGATTGCGCTCCCAGATGTCGGTGTCGTAGTCGCCGGGCTCCACCAGCACGACACGGATGCCGAGCGAATGCACCTCGATGCGCAACGCTTCGCTCCAGCCTTCCAGCGCGAACTTCGATGCGGTATAACTGCTGAGCAGCGGCGCCGCCGTGCGTCCGCTGATCGAGCTGACCTGGATGATGTGGCCGGAATGTTGTTTACGCATGATCGGCAAAACCGCCTTCGTCATGGCGACGTTGCCGAAGAAGTTGGTTTCCATCTGGTGGCGGAGTTCGCGCAACTGCGTGTCCTCCACAAATCCTGCGCTGCTGAATCCGGCGTTGTTCACCAGCACGTCAATACGGCCGCGGTCGCGAACGATTGCGTCAACAGCGTCGGGCAGGGAGTCCGTTTCTGTGATGTCGATACGGCGCAGATCCAGGCGATCGCGCACGCCGGCCTCCTGCGCCGCCTCTTCCAGCCGGCCACTGCGTCCCAGGTCGCGCATGGTGGCGACGACGCGATAGCCGTGCAATGCCAGTTCGATCGATGTCACCAGGCCGATGCCACTGGAGCTCCCGGTCACAACCGCGATTTTGTCGTTCGTCATGTTTCCACAGAATCCTTTAGATCGCAGCACAGCTCGCAAAGCCGCCCTTTTGCAGGCAAGCAATTGCAGAGCTGACTACGATACGAGAAGATAATAGGTTTGTATATCGCTTACGAAACGGACTGATACATGCCAACTGATAAGAGTAAGGCCGGAGCGGGTGAAATTGCTCCGGCAAAAGGAAAGCTGGGAATCATGATTCCCGGCATGGGCGCCGTCGCGACCACATTTGTCGCCGGCGTGGAAGCGGTGCGCAAGGGCATCTCCTTGCCCATCGGATCGCTGACGCAGATGGGCACTATCCGCTTGGGCAAACGCACCGAGGGACGCTCGCCCAAGATCAAAGACTTCGTTCCGCTTGCCGGACTGAACGACCTGGTCTTCACCGGATGGGACATCTTCGAAGATGACATGTACGCCGCCGCCGGCAAGGCGGGCGTGCTTGATCGCTCTCTCCTGGAACAGGTGAAGCCGTTCCTCTCTTCCATCAAGCCGCGGCAGGCCGTCTTCGATAAGAATTACGTCAAGAAGCTCGACGGCCCAAACGTCAAGAAGGGCAAGAACAAGATGGATCTTGCCGAGCAGGTGCGCGAGGACATCCGCGAGTTCAAGCAGACCAGCGGCGCCGAGCGGCTGGTGATGATCTGGTGCGGCTCAACCGAAACCTTCATCGAAGCGGGCGCGGCGCATAAATCGGTCGAGGCGTTGGAAAAGGCAATGCACGCCAACGACGAGAACATCGCGCCGTCGATGATCTATGCCTACGCTGCCCTGAAGGACGGCGTGCCCTTCGCCAATGGCGCGCCGAATCTCACGGTCGACGTGCGCGCCATGCACGATCTCTCGAAGCAGATGGAGGCGCCGATCTGCGGCAAGGACTACAAGACCGGGCAGACGCTGATCAAGACCATCCTCGCGCCGGGCTTCAAGGCGCGCATGATCGGCCTGAACGGATGGTTCTCCACTAACATCCTGGGCAATCGCGATGGCGAGGTGCTGGACGATCCTGGCTCATTCAAGACCAAGGAAGAGTCGAAGCTGTCGGTTTTGGAGCACATCTTGCAACCGGCGCTCTATCCTGATCTCTACGGCAACATCTGCCACAAGGTCCGCATTAACTATTATCCGCCACGTGGTGATAATAAAGAGGGTTGGGACAACATCGACATCTTCGGCTGGCTCGGCTATCCGATGCAGATCAAGGTGGATTTCCTCTGCCGTGATTCGATCCTGGCCGCGCCGATTGTGCTCGACCTTGTGCTCTTCCTCGATCTGGCGAAGCGCTCCTCCACCCTGCGCGGCATCGGCATCCAGGAGTGGCTGAGCTTCTACTTCAAGTCGCCGATGACCGCCGAGGGACTTTACCCCGAGCACGATCTGTTCATTCAGCTCATGAAGCTAAAGAACACCCTGCGCCACCTCAACGGCGAAGAGCTGATTACGCATCTGGGGCTGGAGTACTACGATTAAGCGCGCGAATAAGGGACCCTATGCGGAACGCATGTCGTAGCCTGTTATTTGCCCTGGCGCTGTTCCTGTTGTCGGTTACGGCTGCGTACTCCCAGACCGCGTTGCAGTTTGTGGCGATGACTCCCTGCCGGCTGTTGGACACGCGCACCGGCAGCCCGATCCTCGGCGGGCAACCGCTGACTATAACGGTGCAAGGCTCCTGTGGAGTTCCCGCCAGCGCACAGGCCTACTCCTTCAACGTAACCGTGGTTCCTCGCGGCTTGCTGGATTACCTGACGCTGTGGCCGACGGGGCAGAACCAGCCCGTGGTATCGACCATGAACTCTTACGACGGCCGCATCAAAGCGGTGGCCGCCATCATCCCGGCGGGCACAGGGGGCGCGATCGATGCCTATGCCACCAACACCACCGACCTGATACTCGACATCAACGGCTACTTCCTCTCCAGCGCCAATTCGACGCTGGCGTTCTATCCGCTCACGCCGTGCCGGCTGTATGACACACGCGGCGGCAATTATCTGCAAGCGCAACAGACGGTGAATTTCGCCATGCAGAATGCCTGCGGCATTCCCGCGAGCGCGCAGGCGTATTCGCTGAACTTCACGGCACTGCCGCTGCGTGGCTATCTGAACTACCTAACCGCGTGGCCGACAGGGCAGCAGCAGCCCTACACTTCCACCTTGAACGCGCCGACAGGGACCGTCACTGCGAACGCTGCCCTGGTGCAGGGCGGCACAGACGGGCAGATCTCGGTTTTCGCCTACAACGACACCGATCTGGTCATCGACACGAATGGCTACTTCGCGCCGCCGGGCGCTTCGGGGCAGTTGGCGCTGTACACACTGGAGCCTTGCCGGGTGCTGGATACTCGGCCTGATTACTTCCAGGGCCAGCGCACGGTGCAGGTGGAAAGCAGCGGCTGTAGCGTCCCGTCCGCAGCACAGGCGTACATTGTGAATGCCACCGTGCTGCCGCAGGGGTTCTTTGGATATCTGACATTGTGGGGGAGCGGCAATCAACCGACGGTTTCCACGCTCAACGCCTACGACGGGGCCGTGACTTCGAACCTGGCCATCGTGCCGGCCAACACCGCCGACGGCACATTGCAGGCCTTTGCCTCCGACAGCGCGCA
>Ga0335081_10006454_pt1 | contig 18676 bp, 17 predicted proteins | sample Lox_Sample_35_FD_206713 | JGI IMG/M metagenome (GOLD analysis project Ga0335081, IMG submission 206713) | Soil microbial communities from Loxahatchee National Wildlife Refuge, Florida, United States - Lox_Sample_3.5 | ecosystem: Environmental > Terrestrial > Soil > Wetlands | place: USA...
GAACGCCACCCATTTGCCGTCGGGAGAAATCCGCCCCGCGAACTGCGACCGTCCCCGCGGATCGGTTGCCCGGAGCAGCGGCCGGAGCTCACCGCGGGTCCACAACTGCAGGCGTTCTTCGCCACCGGAAGACTCAAACAAAACTTCGCTTCCATCAACATTCACGTCGGTCGGCGGACCGCAACGAGAGCAAATCTGCTCGGGAATGCCCCCGCGAAGGCTCATCCGGTTGGCGATGGCGCCCGTCGCGAAGACGAGCATCGCCCCGTTTCGACTCAGAATCGGGCGCACGATGCGGGCGCTCCGCACCGTCATGACTACGCTCTGGGCAGAGGTCGGCAGATCCAAGGCGACGACCCGTCCCCCATCGTTCCGGCTGGACGAAAAAACCAGGGTCTTCCCGTCCGCGCTCATCGAGGGCGAGGCAATTCCCGGCAGGCCGGACACCAGGCGTTGCGGATCCCCTGCGGCTGAGCCGTCCGGTTTCAACGGCAGCTTCCAAACACCCACGTCGATTCCCAAGCTGGCAAATGCCATGACGATCTGATCTCCGCTCTCCGCGACTCGGGGTGCCGCGTCGAAGGAGGCGCCGATGGTCACCCTCTGGGGAGCGCCGGCGGCTTTTCCCGAAACGTCTATGGGCAACTGCCAGATATTGGTGGCGTCGCCGCGGGTGGCGGTGAACAGGATCGCTCGCCGCTTTTGCAGCACGCTTTCGGGCTTGATCCAGAACAGACTCGGTGGTTGCGACAGGCCGGCCTCCTTAAAGCGGGCGATCGCCCCAACCGGGACGGCATCGGATCCGTTCACCGATGCGACCCACCAATCCACTACCGCCTTCGAGTTGGCGGCCCCCTCCCTGCGTCCGAGGAACAGAAGGCTGCCGTCGCGCATCCACACGGGGAAGGCGGAGGTTTGAAAATCGGGGCGAAACAGCCGAGGCTCGCCGCCGAGGGTCGGCACGAGCAGAATCCGGGCCGAGCCGGAATACAAGCTGCCCCCGACGGATCCCGTCCAACACGCCACCCATTGGCCGTCAGGAGAGACCCCCGGGTCGCGGCACCCCTGCGCCAGCAACCGTTCGGCGCCACCCAGGGCAGGGATGGTATAGATTCCGCCGCCGTTGCGCTCCGAGCGGAAAACGATTCTGGTGCCATCCGGAGAAAAAGCAGCCTGGTAATCATCCGCCGGGTCGCTCGTCAGTCGAATCGGGTCGCCGCCGCCCACCTGCTGAAGCCACAGGTCCAGGTTGCCGCTGCCGCGGTCCGAGGAATATACCAGCAGTTTTCCGTCAGGGGAAATGGCGGGATAAGCGGTGAGGCCGGAGTCGCTGGTGAGCTTGGCGAGGTTGGCGCTGGCGGTCATTCCCGGCAGGCGGTTTCGCCACTCGGCGATCCACCGCGCCGCCAACAGGATGGCGGCGGCAGAAACTGCCAGCACGATCAACATCGCGGCCGCGGCCCCTAATGGTCTCCAGCGGATCCCTCCGAAAGGCGACTCCCGGACCTGTTCCAGCCGCGCGCGCACTTCGCCGATCGAGGCAAAGCGCTGCTCGGGTTCCTTGCGCAGACACCCGCTGACAATTTCGTCCAGCCGCCGGTCCACGCGCCGCAGCCTGGCGCTGGGCGGCTGGGGCTGCGTGTAGATGATGCTCGCCAGCACCGAAACCGTAGTGCCGCCCGTGAACGCGCGCTGGCCGGTGAGGAGCTCATAGAGCACCGATCCAAAAGAAAAGATATCAGACCGCACGCCGGCGGGTTTGCCTTGGGCGATCTCGGGAGAGGCATAAGCCGCGGTGCCCGCAAAACCTCCTTGGATCGTGTAAGGAGCCATGGTTCGGGTTGCGACATTGTCAAGCTGGTTGCCGGCCGAGGCCGTTGCCACTCGCTTGGCCAGCCCGAAATCGAGCAGTTTCACGAGTCCGCTTTCGGTGACCATGACGTTGCCCGGCTTCAGGTCGCGGTGCACCAGGCCCTCGGTGTGCGCCGCTTCGAGGGCCTTGGCAATTTGCACGGCGATGTCCAGCGCCTTCTCCAACGGCGGGAGCCCGTGGGCCAGGACCTGGGCCAGCGAATGGCCTCGAATGCACTCCATTGCGATGTAGTCGAGGTCGCCTTCCGAGCCGATTTCGTAAATGGTCACGATGTTGGGATGATTCAAGCTGGAGGCGGCCCGGGCCTCCCACAACAGGTCTTTGCGGGCATCCCGATCGGCGCCTTCGACCGGCCGGAGAATCTTGACGGCTGAGGGGCGTCCGAGCCGTTCGTCGATCGCTTCGAATACCACCCCCATGCCGCCGCGCCCGAGCTGCTTCACAATTCGGAAGGGTCCGACCGTTTCGAGGCGGGCCGATACGCCGAAGACATCGTAGGCGACGCCACGCTCCAGAAACGACGACTCGTGAGGCGCTTCGAGCAGGCGCAGCACTTCCACCCGAATCTTCTCGGAATCACAGTGCGCGACCAGCCATACTGCTCTTTCCTCCTTCGGCAGGGACTGACAATCCACGAAAAGCTCTTTGACGCAGTCCCATTCTTCGGGCCGGAAATCCGCACCGTCAGGCATCCGCGACCTCCGAGTGTCCCGGCAGGCCTTTGTAAAATGCCGCGTGCCGGACGCCTACGGTCTCCTCAAGGGACTTCGAGGACCGGCGGCGCCGAAAGTACTGCTCAACCGAATCGCAGCCTTTAATGCGAACCCAGGTATTCCGGCCGTGCCGGCAGACGATATACTGATCGGCGGCGCAGACCCGCTGAATAGCCGGCCGGTTGTCGCGCAGGAACCAGGAATCCGACGAGCGAAACACATCGCGAAAGGGATGCTGCCGCCAAAGCGCGCGAAAGAAACAGAACGTTCCCCCGGCGCTCCAGCCGTGGCCCGAGAAGAACAATTCGGCCTCGCCAGCGATCACGACTCCAAAGCAGCACCATGCAACCAGCGAGTTCGGGTCCTTTGATGCAACCAGGCGCCCAGCCGCTTTGGAAAGGAACTCGGGGCCGTAGTAATCGTCGTCGTCGATCTTCTGCAGGATCTCGCCCCGGCTGGCTTCGATTCCCAGGTTTAGTTTCGATCCCGTGGGAGTGCGTTGGGAAAGCCGGATGTAGGTAAGGTTGGGCAAATCCCGGCAGAGATCGGCAATGGTAACGTCTCCGTCATCGATCACAACGAGTTCGGAATTCGGATAGCTTTGTACCCGGTAGTATTCCAAGGCTTGCGCAAAGAACGGCCGCCGGTTGCGTGTTGCGAGAATACACGAAACGAGCGGCGCCATCGGTACGCTAGTATAACCCGGAAGACTGTCGCCGTTTCTGATCTTCGCATTTCAACAAGCGGGCGTGCCCGAGGATCGCTTGAGATTCAGCGGACCGTTTCACTGATATTTCGAATGGCAATCGCCGCCGCGGCATCCTGGTAAAACGAACGATACGGCCGGCAAAGACGGTCAGCATGCATTTCAGGTTCTTGATGTCACGCCTGGGTATGGTGTAGAGTGTCGCGATCCCAGCTCAGTCTCAGCCTCAGTCTCAGGGAGCGATCAATGAGAGGAGATCTCCCCGGACCGATTAAGCACCTGACGAGTACCCACCACCGCGCGCACCGGCATTGTCCATATCTCCATCTCAAGGACTTTCACTATTTCAAAACCTGCCTTCGCCACGAGCGCCTCGACATCGATCGGTTGACAGTCCACGATATGAGGAAAGTGCCGATGCATCCACACGTATGCTTTCTCGGCCGTACTGGTGTTCTGCCCTTCCTTTACGGTGGCCATGGAGACGACTGCCATACGTCCGCCGGGTCTCAATAAGCGTGCGCACTCCGCGAGTACACCTGGAATTTCCTCCAGCGGAAACAACTCAAGGGTGAAGCTCGTGTACACAGCGTCCACGGTCGACTCTGCCCACGGTAATCTTCGCCCATCCCCGACGCGCAGATCCAGCGGCGTCCGGATGTTCTTACCGGCGAGTTTGCGACGCGTGATCTCGAACATGCCGGACGAAATATCGATACCCAGAACAAGCCCTGTCTCGCCTACCAGGTCGGCGATGTCGATGATCTCATTGCCGGTGCCAAAGCCCAGTTCAAGGACATGCTCCCCTTTTTGGAGGGCAAGTGCATGCAGCCCCGCCAGCCTCGCAGTACGTTCGTTGGCATCAGCGATAAGGTCATAAGCTCTGCTGATGCGATCGTAGAACGCCTTGGTCGGTTCAGGATGAGACGGCGGTGTCATGGTAGCGACCGGCCCGGTCGAGGCACGACGTAATGAGCATTGTATCGTGTCACCCACCACCGGCCTTTGAGTCCCCTGTTAACGCCATGGGGTTTACGAACCCTGGCTAACGGCCCGGCGTGACGGCCACGAACACGAGGACGCCGTAAGTATCGAGAGGAATGGCCTTCAGCCCATGCCCACCTGGGCAACCACCAGAGAACCGTCATGTATTTGCGCTCAGTTTCCGAATCCCTGACACCCAAACCTGGACTCGCGAGCGAAGAGGGCCTACTATCTCCATATTATTGCGCTGGAACTGTTCCTCCCATATTCTTGAACAATCTCACAATTGTCAGGTCTCCGGCAGGAGGGGCTTTGAGGCGATTTTTCGTATCTCCGAAACTGGTAGTGTACCTGGCCGCGGTCACTCTGGGCATCATGACTCCGGTGCGTATGGCGTTCGCGCAGGGTTGAGTGATCTCACGCTCCGGTCTGGAGTCAGGGGGTGTGGAGAGCGGGGGCGGCTATTTGCGTCCAGGCGACTGGACCACGACGATCGGTGTGCGGCACGTCTTCTCACACGTACATTTCAGCGGCCCCGTCGAGAATTTCTCTCGCGCGCAGTTGGGCACCGAGGTGCAGTCGAAAACCAACCTCGATGACGTGATGCTGACGTACCAGCTCACACCGCGCCTCAGTCTGACGGGGACTGTTCCGTTTCTGTATGCCAGCCGCCGCCAGCAGTCGCAATACGCCACGCTGCACACGTCCGGGCTCGGCGATGTCAGTTTTGGGGGGCAGTACTGGGTGCGCAGTCCGCGCAGTGAGCGCGCCGGCAGCAACAATGCACAGATCGGACTGAGCCTGCTGGTTCCATCGGGCAACGACCGGCAGAGCAATGTGGTGGCGACCAGTTTTGGCGCCACGCCCACTACGCAGTACCCGGATTATTCCGTGCAGCCGGGCGCGGGCACGTTCGGGACGATCATGTCGTGGCAGGCGTTTCAGAACCTGGGGAGCAACACCATCGCTTTTGTGGATGGCAATTACGTGATGACGCAGGGCGGGTATCACAGTTTCTGGACATCCCACGGCGGCACGACCAACAGCGCGCCATCGCCCACGGCCGGCATGACGCAGTTCGATGCCATCCAGGACCAGTACATGCTCGAGATCGGGGCGTCGCATCCGGCGCCGCGGATCAAGGGCTTGGGCCTCACGCTCACGGTCCGCGATGAAGGCGTTCCCGCGCACAACCTGATCGGCAACGACCTGGGATTCCGCCGCCCGGGCTTCGGCATCGCCTTGACGCCGGGCTTCGTCTACACGCGCGGCAACCAGATGCTGCAGTTCAGCGTGGGCAAAGTGCTGATCCGCGACCGTACCAAGAGTGTCGCGGAAGAGGTGAATGGCGTGCACGAGGGGGATGCCGCGTTTGCGAATTACGTGTGGATGGCTGGTTGGACGATCCGCATGCCGGGTAGGAAGAGCCGGGATGACGCGGTGGCGCATAACGGCGCCGCGAGCGTGTCCGGCACGCGGCCCGTTGCGGCGGCGGCAGCCGACGCCACAGGCGATGCTTTCAAGCCTTTCAACCTGAAGACCCTGGAGGGGAAGCGGATGACCCTCAAGGATTTCGCGAACAAGCTGACGCTGGTGAATTTCTTCTACCCGCGCTGTCCCTATTGCAATGTGGAGCTTCCCGAGATTCAGAAGATTTACGACCGGTACAAGGATAAGGGGCTCTCGGCGGTGTGGATCAACATCCTGCCGGAAGAGACGGGGCTGGTGGCCGGGTGGGAGATGGCCAAGAGCCTGACGGTTCCGGTGCTGGTCGGCGGGTCGCAGGAGGCGCTGCAGAGGGATTACCACATCAACTCGACGCCCACGACCTTCCTGCTCGATGAGCATGGCCGGATCGTTTTTCACGAAGACGGGTACAAGCCGGGGGACGAGAGGACACTCGAGGGAAGGATTAAGGCTGTATTGGATCCAACGCCTTCCGCCGCGCCCGCAGTGACGGCGCTCGCGGCTTGCCCGCTGCAGTAGCGCGCGGCAGCCAGGAGTGCCTGCGCCACGTCTGGGCTCTCACGCGTTCGTTCGCCTTATTTCGTCGTGGTGGTGCTGGCGGCGACTCCGGTCTCTTTGCTGCTGGCGGTTGCCGGTTCGGGGCCGTAGTTCTCGCGGATCACCATGGTCTGGTCGGAGTAAAAGGTCCGGGTACCGTCGCTGCCGTACACTACGGGATTGGCATTGATGGTGTACCCCCCGGGAATCGCCGCTACCGTGAACTTGTATCCCTGCTTGACGCCGTTCGCGAGGTCGTTGCCGATCAGGTCGGCGGACGCCGGGCTCGGTGCGCCGCTGGCGGGCGGTCCCAGTTCCGCGAGCGAGGTCGCGAAACGGCCATATTGCGACTGATATTGGACCTCCATCGTGTGAATCGTCTGGATCGCCTTCATGGCGGCCGTCTCGCGGACGAAGATCTGCGTCTTCTGGTACTTGGGTACCGCGATGGTGATGATCACCAGGATGATGGCGATCACGATCAGCAGTTCGATCAGGGAAAAGCCGCGGCGTTGTTTACGGTGGAGCATATGGTTCTACTCTCATTCTATGACGAGTCAAACGGCCCAGGTGTGCAGGCAATTCGCGGGAAACGAATGAGGGAGGGGCGTTCGACATCCGTTATCATGAGAGAAGCAAGCATGGACCTCGAAGAAGCCATCCTGGACAGGGTTCGCCGCCCGACGCCAGCGAAGCAGGAGGAAGTCCTTCGCTTCGCAGACGGACTCCAACACGAAATCCCGGTGAAAATGATCCCTTCTCGTAATCGGAGCCGCGAAATGCTCTGGATTCGGGAGAATCGTGCCACGTACGCGGATCAATGGGTGGTTGTGGAGGGGGATCGGTTGGTCGCTGCCGATTCAGACGGACACAAGGTGTTTGCCGCTGCCAAAGCCGCAGGCATTGAAGTTCCATTTCTGGTTCACGTGCTTCCCGAAGATCCGCTCCCCTTCATTCCGGGTTGGTAGACGCCGTTCTCTCTTAGCTTCGCTGTCTCACACCGAGCTTAGCGTTGGCGACCAGCGAATCGAGTTGATCGCGAGGCTGGATTCATACGCTTGGTCTCGAGTTCGCATCCGCCGTCTTCTTCGCACAAGATCCGGCATTGAACCGGAATTTCGTCGGCCGTTCTGGTTGGCTTGACCGCGTTCGCGTCGGAATCATCGACTACGATCGCGTGCTCTTTCTCGGCAGCTACAGTTCATGAAGCCTGTCCTCCCGCCTCAGTACCGCATGAATCTTCTTCAACATCTGCCAGAAGCCGGCCAGCAGATCGAGCCGCAGAGCATTCGCCCCGTCCGACAGGGCGCGCTGGGGAGCATCGTGCACCTCTACGAACACACCGTCCACTCCGGCAGCCACTGCCGCGCGAGCCAATGGGGCGATGAATTGCGGCTGTCCGCCTGACATGGCACCCGCGCCTCCGGGCAATTGCACGCTGTGGGTGGCATCGAAAACCACCGGCCACCCGGAGTCGCGCATGATCTTGAGGCCGCGCATGTCCACCACCAGGTTGTTGTAGCCGAACGACGAGCCGCGCTCCGTCAGAACCACCTGGCGATTACCCGTGGAGGCCACCTTTTCCGCGGCGCGGTGGATATCGTGGGGCGCCACGAACTGCCCCTTCTTGATGTTGACGATTCTTCCGGTGCGGCCGGCGGCGAGCAGGAGATCGGTCTGGCGGCAGAGGAACGCGGGGATCTGGAGAATGTCCGCGACCTCGGCGGCGGGCCCGGCCTGCGCCGGTTCGTGGATGTCCGTAAGGATGGGAAATCCCTCCTGCTTGACTCCCTTCAGAATCCGCAGCCCCTCGCGAAGCCCCGGCCCGCGGTAGGCATCCAAGCTGGTGCGATTGGCCTTGTCGAACGACGCCTTGAAGACGAACTCGCCCACCGCTTCGCGGATTCCGTGAGCCATGCGGTGGACGTGCTCTTCGCTTTCGATCACGCACGGTCCGGCGATGAGCACCAGGCCGGCACCGCCGAACGCGCTGAACTCAATCGGCACGCGAATATTGAGGCTCCTCCCGGAGGACCGCGACCTCCGGGTTATCGGCTTCCTGGACCAGGGGCGCCAGACGGCGACGGCGCTGCTCGTATGCCGCCCCGATGTACGCCTTGAACAGCGGGTGCGGCTCCATCGGCTTGGACTTGAACTCGGGGTGGAACTGGCAGCCGAGGAACCACGGATGGCCGGCGAGCTCGCAGATCTCCACGTATGTGTGGTCCGGCGTCTCGCCGGTGATGCGCAGCCCGGCGGAAGTCAGGCAGTCTTCGTACTCGCGATTGAACTCGTAACGATGCCGGTGCCGCTCGTGGATCTGGTGGGCGCCGTAGGCGCGGTACGCAAAGCTGTCGGTTGCCAGGTTGCAAGGCCAGCTGCCCAGCCGCATGGTGCCGCCCAACTCGTCCACGCCCTTCAACTCCCGGAGCTTGTAGATCACCCGATGGGGTGTCCCGAGATCGAACTCGGTGGAATCGGCATCTTCCAGGCCACAGACATTGCGTGCGTATTCGATCACCATGGTCTGCATGCCGAGGCAGATTCCGAAATAGGGCACGCGGCGCTCGCGGGCATAGCGGATGGCATTCAGCATCCCGGGGATGCCGCGCTTTCCGAAGCCGCCCGGCACCAGAATGGCATCGAACTCGTCGAGCTGGCGCTCCCAGTGGTCGCCCATCAGCCCCTCAGCCTCCACCCATTGAATATCGACCTTCAACTGGTGCGCCAGTCCGCCGTGCTGCAACGCTTCCTTCAGGCTCTTGTAGGAATCCTCGTATTCGACGTATTTGCCTACCACCGCGATGGAAACTTCGTCCTGGGGGTTCTCCAGGCGTTCGACCATGGCGCTCCAGCGGCTCAAGTCGCGCGGTTTGGCGTCCACACGCAGCAGCCGGAGGACGATCTCGTCCACGCCCTCGGCGGCGAACTCCATGGGCACCTGGTAGACCGATTTCACGTCGCGGGCGGTGACCACGGCTTCCACGTCCACGTCGCAGAAGAGCGCGATTTTTTCCTTCATGTCCTGCGGGATGAAGCGCTCCGAGCGGCAGATCAGGATGTCCGGCTGGATACCGATGGCGCGCAGTTCCTTGACGCTGTGCTGGGTGGGCTTGGTCTTCATCTCGTGCGCGGCGGCGATCCAGGGCACCAGGGTGACGTGCACAAAGATCGAGTTGCCGCGTCCCTGCTCGTGGCGCATCTGGCGGATGGCCTCGAGGAACGGCAGCGATTCGATGTCGCCCACGGTACCGCCGATCTCGGCGATGACCACGTCCACTTCCGGAGCGACGCGCTTCAGCGCCGCCTTGATTTCGTTGGTGACGTGCGGGATCACCTGCACGGTCTTGCCGAGGTAGTCGCCGCGGCGCTCGCGGGCGATGATCTGCTCGTAGATCCGGCCCGAGGTCAGGTTGTTGCTCTGGGTGAGCCTGGCGTGAGTGAAGCGCTCGTAGTGGCCGAGGTCGAGATCGGTCTCCGCTCCGTCGTCGGTGACGAACACCTCTCCGTGCTGGAACGGGCTCATGGTTCCCGGGTCCACGTTCAGGTACGGATCGAACTTCTGGCAGGTGACCTTCAGCCCGCGGCTCTCCAGCAGGCACCCGATGGAAGCGGCGGCAATCCCCTTGCCCAGCGAGGAAACCACGCCGCCCGTTACGAAGATGTATTTGGCCATATCAGCCAACCCCCCTCAGCATGGAAGCTTCAAACAAGCGCGACACTCTTTCCAGATCCTCCGGCGTATCCACACCCAGCGATTCGTATTCGGTCTCCACCACGCGGATCCGGTAACCGTTCTCCAGGGCGCGCAACTGTTCGAGCCGTTCGGCCTGCTCCAGCGGCCCGACCGGGAGTGTGGAGAATTCCATCAGAAAATCCCGCCGGTATGTATAAAGTCCGATATGTTTGAAGTGCAATCGCGGCTGGTGCGAATTTTCGAAGCTTCCCCGGAGAAACGGGATCGGGCAGCGCGAAAAGTAAATGGCATCGCCCCGGTGATCGGTGACTACCTTGACCACGTTCGGATCATGAATTTCGCGGGTATCTTCGATTCTCTTTTTCAAGGTACCCATGACGATGGCGGAGTCGTGAACCATCGGCAGAATCGCGGCATCGATCGCCTGGGGATCGATGAGGGGCTCGTCGCCCTGGATGTTTACCACGATCTCGGCGTTTTCGGAAGAGGCCACTTCGGCGACCCGGTCGGTACCGGAGGGGTGGTCGGGACGTGTCATTTTCACCCGTGCGCCAAAATTTCTTGCAACCTCGTAGACCGCTTCGTCGTCAGTGGCAATAATCGTGCTGCTCAGGTAGCGGGCCTGGGACGCACGTTCGTACACATGCTGGAGCATGGTTTTGGAGGAGATTTGAGCCAGGACCTTGCCAGGAAAACGGGAAGACGCCAGTCGCGCGGGGATTACACCCAAGATTTTACGCGGCACACGCGATCATACCACAAAAACGCTATGTTAGACTTTAGGGAGAAAGGCTGGCCTGCCGTGCTGCCCCCCTCCCGAAAACTGTGTCTGTCCGGCGCCATTCTCCTGATAGCTGGTTTTCCGGCCCTTGCTCAAGGGCCAGTCACCATAACACCGCGGTCTCAGCCGCAGCCTGTAACGAAGAACGAGGTTTTGCCCCGGGCGAACATCCGGGTAGACAGCAACCTGGTTCTGATTCCGGTGACCGTAACCGATCCGATGAACCGGTTCGTCACCGGCCTGGATAAAGAGAACTTCAAGGTTTTCGAGGACAAGAAGGAACAGCCCATCACGCAGTTCTCGAGCGACGATGCGCCCCTGTCGGTAGGGGTGGTCTTCGATTGCAGCGGCAGCATGGGCAAGAAGCTCGAAAAGTCACGGCTGGCGGTGGCGCAGTTTTTCAAGACTGCCAATCCGGAGGACGAATTCTTCCTGGTGCAATTCAGCGATTCCGCCGAGTTGGTTCAGCCATTCACCGCCAACCTCGAAGAGGTACAGAACCGTCTGACATTCACGCAGTCCAAGGGGCGGACGGCGCTGCTGGACGCGATCTACCTGGCGCTCCACCAGATGAAGAAGGCCAAGAACCCCCGCAAGGCGCTGCTGGTGATCTCCGATGGCGGCGACAATAACAGCCGTTACACCGAGGCGGAGATCAAGAACCTGGTAAAGGAAGCGGACGTACAAATTTATGCCATTGGAATCTATGAAGCGATGGCGGCGCGCGGGCGGACGCCCGAGGAGGCGGCGGGCCAGGGGCTGCTGACGGAAATCGCCGAGCAGACCGGCGGCCGGCAGTATCCGGTGGATAACCTCAACGAATTGCCGGATATCGCCTCGAAGATCGGAGTCGAGCTGCGGAACCAATATGTCCTCGGGTATGCGCCAACCAATCAGACTCACGATGGAAAATACCGGCACGTAACGGTGAAACTGGTTCAGCCGCGCGGATTGCCGACGCTTCGCCCTTTTTGGAAACAGGGCTACTATGCTCCTGCACAATAAACGACTTCTACTGAGTATGACGTGCGCGGCCGCGGCGGCCGCCTTTGCTCTACACGGGCAACAAACCAAGCCTCCCGCGCCGCAACGCCAGGACGAGATCCCGACGTTCAGTTCCACCACCCGCGTCGTTGTCCTGCCCACCACCGTGGTCGATAAGACGGGGCATCTGGTGACCGACCTCAACAAGCAGCAGTTCACGGTTTACGAGAACAACGTAGTGCAGCCCATCACCAAGTTCAAGCGCGAAGATGTGCCGGTTTCGCTCGGGCTGATCATCGATAACAGCGGGAGCATGCGGGACAAGCGCGCCAAGGTGGAGGCGGCTGCGGTGGCGTTGGCGAAAGCCTCCAACCCGGAGGACGAAAGCTTCGTCGTGAACTTCAACGACGAACCGTATCTGGACCTTCCCCATGGCAAGGAATTTACCAGCGACATCAAAGAACTGGAAGAGGCCTTGACGCGCATCGATTCGCGCGGCGGAACGGCGATGCGCGACGCGATCCGCGTTTCCATCGACCACGTGAAGGAGAAGGGACACAAAGACAAGAAAGTGCTGGTGGTGGTCACCGACGGCAACGACAATTCCAGCATCATCACCCTGGAGAAGCTGATCAAGGATTCGCAGCAGAGCGGAGTGCTGATCTATTCCGTGGGGCTGCTCAGCGAAGAGGAACGCCGCGAAGCGCAACGCGCCGAACGGGCGCTCAAGGATCTGGCCACAGCCACCGGCGGCGAGGCATTCTTCCCCAGGGACCTGGGCGAGGTGGAGCGGATTGCGGTGAAGGTGGCGCACGACATCCGCAACCAGTACACGATTCAGTATTCCCCTACCAATATGGCGATGGACGGCACATACCGGGTGATTAAGGTGGCGGTGAATGCTTCCGGCAAGCCCACGGCTCGCACCCGAAGCGGCTACTATGCCACTCCGGACCAGGCGGCTTCCGCGGCCTCCGCCCAGAGCTTTAAATAGCGAATGATTCGGATTCTTTGGCGGCTGACTCGCGGCTACCGCGTGTGTCCGTGGCGGAGTCCGTATCTGCGATGGCGCATCGAGACCTATTGGGGCCTGCAAGCCGAGCGCATCACATTTTCGGAATTCTGGGGTTTTGCGTGGCGGCGCCGGCGGGAGTTGTGGCGGTACCTGAGGTGGGCTGACACCATGGAGCGGAACCGGGGCGTATCTACGGTGCGAGGAGTTTCCAGCGCTCCTTGAAATAAACGGCGTTGGCAAAAGCATAGACGGCGAATGCGCCGAGCAGTATAGAGAAGCCTGTCGTGGAGAGGGGCTGATATCGGGGATTGGACGGGAATATGCCTTGGGCGTCAAGGAACCGCGCGGCCGCGAGCAGTACTGCATAAGCAACTGCCAGTGCCATGATCCCGAATTTTCTGCGGAGGAGGAGCCCGACGCTCCCCAGGGCAGCCAAGGCCGCTATCAGGATCACCAGCAACTCCGCTATCCCCTGGGTCCGATCGCCCATAGCTGCCACCGCGTACAAAATCAGGCGGAGAGCCAGCAGGGCCGCGCTCCCGCCCATGTAGACTCCCCAACGATACGGGACGTTGCCGAGCGGTTTGGCCTTCAAGGCAACCACAATCACCAGCAAATCCAGAACAGAAAAAACCAGATTCACGGGCCGATTCTATCGCTGCCGGCGAGGAGAGGCAAAGGATGGGGTACTAGCTGGCCCGGACTTGCAGGATCATCGAGGTAGTAATGGGAAGGTACGTGGGGTGTCCGAATTCGAGGTGCATCCCGCGGCCGATATAGTCGGCCTTGATCATGGAACCACCCCAGGTGGATCCGTGGATCGTCACCAGAGTAGGCTCGGGACAAAACACCGGATGACCGGATATGAACGCGCGGCCTGACCCTTCGTAGCGGATGGTATAAGCGCGGTTTTCGGTCTCCACTTCGATCACGGTACCCGGCAGCACGTCGCGCAGGTGAACCCCACCTTCGATTTCGGATTGCACGATGTTGCTGTTTACCGCATCGCTGAAGTGGGGGCTCGGCTGGTACAGCCGGGGATGCGGAATGTTCGCTGCCGTGTTCATACCCTTGTAACTCCAGATTACGCCAAATTTTGGCTCAGTGGGGCCCCCCCTGTGGGGTATTCCGGACCGAAATCTTGGGGGTAGCGTAAAATTCCACAGAACCTGTGGAAATCCCGCTATTTGCAAGTGCCGATCGCCACCTCCACGCGCCGGTTCTTCTGCCTGCCTTCCGGGTTGTCGGAGCCATCCGGTTTTGTATTGGGCTCCGCCGGCCTGGCTTTGCCGAAGCCCTGGACTTGGACCGAGGCACCGTCCAGATAATGCTGTTCCAACAGCCAGGCGCGCACGGCCCTGGCACGCCGCTCACTCAAATCCTGGTTATACGATTCCGTCCCCACGGCGTCCGTGTGGCCTTCAATCAGGATGGGATGTTTTCCGGCTTTCTGGACCATCGGCCCGAGGATGCTCAGAGTCTCCCTGGCGTCTGGACCGAGAGTGGCTCGATCGAAATCAAAGAGCGCATCCGCGGCGACGACCAGGCGGTGCTCGCAGGGGTCGTCTTGCGCCCGGATCGCCTGGATGCCCTTGGGGACCTGGATCGGGCGGGGCTTCTGCCAGGACCCCTTCGGCGGCTGGATCTCCCCCGGCTTCTGCCAGGCGCCCTTCGGCTGTTGAATCTGCCCATTCTGCGCGATGGCGGCCGCTGCAGTGACGAAGAGGAGCAGTAGAAAGCGCACTCCCCGGAGATTACCATCACCGGTGCCGGCAGAAGTACTGACCCTTTGGACTACTTCGTTGTCTTTGCCAACGTTAATGGAGAGCAACCGGCAGGTTTTGGGTGCGGGGGTGTGCAGCCCTGCACCGCGAGATAAGATTAGAGCTGAAATGCGCGCATTGCTGTTCTTCTGGGCGGCGGCCATGGCATTTGGCCAAAGCGTGGTGAAGTCGCCGGATGGGGCGATCGAGATGACCATCTCGGCCGATAGCGGTGGGTTGACGTACGCCGTCTCGTTTCACGGCAAGCCGGTGCTTGCCAGGTCGGCGCTCGTATTGGACATCCAGGACCAGCCGAATCTCGGCCCTGGTGTACGTGTCATACGGGCCACGCCCGGGTCGATCGACGAGAGTTATTCCCTGCTCCACGGGAAGACCAGCACGGTGCGCAACGTGTGCCGGACGTTGTCCGTCGAGGTGGAGGAGACGAGGGCCCCGAGCCGCAGATTCACACTCGAAGCGCGCGCGTATGACGACGGCGTGGCGTTCCGATACGTGCTGCCCAACCAGCCGAACCTCACCGAACTGCGGCTCGCGGGCGAGAAGACCGAGTTCCAATTTGCCAAGGACGCCACCACGTACCCCCTGCTGCTGGAAGGATTCCGCACTCCGTACGAGGATGGGTACCACAGCATGCCGCTCAGCGGCATTCACCGCGATTCCCTCATCGGGCTGCCGCTCCTGCTCGAGCTGCCGGGCGTCGCGTGGGTGGCGGTGACGGAGGCCGATATCGACAATTACGCCGGCATGTACCTGACCCACTCCGGCACGCAGGCCCGATCCTTATTTGCGCGCCTCGCGCCATCCGCGGAGGAGCCCGGCATCGCGGTCAGCGCGGCCACGCCCGTACGGTCTCCGTGGCGCATCCTCATGATCGGGGCACAGCCGGGCCGCCTGGTGGAATCGAACCTGGTGACCAGTCTGAATCCGCCTTCCACGATTGCCGATCCATCGTGGATAAAACCCGGCAAAACGTCGTGGGACTGGTGGTCGGGGAGCTTCGCCGAAGGGGTCGGCTTCCAACCCGGCATGAACACCGCGACCATGAACCACTACATCGACTTCTCCGCCGATGCCCACCTGGAGTACATGCTCATCGACGCCGGATGGGCCAAGCGCGGGACCGGCGCCAACGATTCCGGCTCCGACCTGACCCTCACCAATCCCAACATCGATATGCCCGCCATCCTGGAGCATGCCCGGCAGAAGAAAGTCCGTGTGTGGCTGTGGGCCCACTGGACGGATGTCGCGCGGCAGATGGACGAGGCGTTTCCGCTGTTCGAAAAGTGGGGAATCGCCGGCGTGAAGATCGATTTCATGAACCGTGACGATCAGTGGATGGTGAACTTCTACCGCCGGGTGGTGAAGAAGGCGGCGGAGCATCACCTGATGATCGATTTCCACGGCGCATTCAAGCCCGACGGGCTGGAACGCACCTGGCCGAACCTGATGACCCGGGAAGGAGTGATGGGCGCCGAGTACAACAAGTGGAGCGCGCGTGTGACCCCCGACCACAACGTCATGCTGGCGTTCACCCGAATGCTGGCCGGGCCCATGGATTACACACCGGGCGGATTTAACAACGCGACCCGCGAACAGTTCGAGCCCCGCAACACGCAGCCCATGGTGATGGGCACGCGGGCGCATGCACTGGCGCTGTACGCGGTCTTCGAGAGCGCGTTCCAGATGGTTTCGGACTACCCGGAGGCGTATGCCGGGCAGACGGGTCTCGAGTACATCCGCGAAGTCCCGGCCACGTGGGACCAGACCCAGGTGGTGGGCGGGCGGCCGGGCGAGTACATCACGGTGGCGCGGCGGCACGGGCGCGAGTGGTACGTCGGCAGCATCACCGGGTGGCACGCCAACGAGCCGGACATTCCGCTGGAGTTTCTCGGGCGTGGAGAATTCATCGCCGAGATCTATTCGGATGCCGCCGACGCGAACGAGAATCCCAAGCACGTCGTCCGCGAGGAAAAGCGGGTGAATGCCGCCACCCTGCTGCACGTGAAGATGGCATCGGGGGGCGGACAGGCGATCCGCATCCGGCCCGTGCCATAATACCCGAGATTCATGACTCGTCCCAACCGAAGGACCATGCTCAAAGGGATTGCCTTGGCCGCGGCGCCAGCCGTCCTGCGCGGGCGGTTTCGCCTGTTTGCGCAATCGCGAACTGAGTATTCCGCGCGTGCGATTCAATTGCTGGCGGAATCGACGGTGGTCGATCTGCTCAATCAATTCCTCTTCCCCGACTTTTCGCAGAAGCCGCCCAAGAGCGAACTCTGGCTGCGGCAACCGCACACGTTCACGGAGGCCGAGGCTGGGGTGTACCGATCGTCCGGCATCCACGTGTTTGCGCTCGGCTCATCCGCTCCGGATTACCAGAACGGCCTGCGATTCTTCGCGTTGTGGAACGGGTTCCTGGCTGCGCGCAGCAGTCTGGTGATGCGGATCGACAGCGCCGGAGACTTCGCCCGTGCTCGCGCCGAACGGAAGATCGGGGTGATGCTGACGATGCAGGACTCCACGCACTTCCGCAGTCCCGACGACGTCGGCGAGTTCTTCGAGCTCGGGCAGCGGGTGTCGCAACTGACCTACAACTTCAACAACCGGATCGGCAGCGGATTCCTCGAACAGCGTGACGGCGGATTATCGGTGTTCGGTTTGTCCATTATGAAGCGTATGGAGCAGATCGGCATGGCGGTGGACGTGTCGCATTGCGCCGACCAGACCACGCTCGATGCTCTAGAGGCGGCGACGAAGCCCGTTCTGTTCACGCACGCCACCTGCCGCACTTTGATTCCAGGGCACGGCCGCGCCAAGACCGACGAGGCTATCCGTAAGCTGGCCAAAACAGGCGGCGTCATGGGGATCACCTTCCTTCGCTTTATGGTGCGGGATCGGGAGCCGGTCAATGTTGGCCACGTCCTGGATCACTTCGACTACGTGCGCAAGCTGGTGGGCGTGCAGCACCTCGCGGTGGGCAGCGATATGGATGTGCTGGGAGTGGCCAATCCGCTGAACGGGGGCTTTCGTCCGGAAACTCAGCCCAACTTCGACCGCTACCACTTCCACGTGGACAAGCCGGAACACCTCGGCGCCGATGGTTTGGACCATCCCAAGCGCATGTTCGACCTCGCGGAGGGGCTGATCTCGCGCGGTTACAGCGACCCCGACATCAAGCTGATACTCGGTGGAAATGCGGTGCGCGTCTTGACGGAGATCTGGCCCTGAAGGCAGGAGTCAAATTGCGTCCACCATCCAGATGTCCGAGTGGAAATCGTCGAAACTGACGGGCAACCGCCGACTCGCCAGGGAGAGGCGCATCGAGGGGCGCACGACCGAAATAACGAAAGGCAGCGAACGTTGCGCACCATGGTAGTGGCGAACCACCACAGGTTCGCTTTGCACTCGCATGGTTTTGGCCGTGCGCGAGGGCGGGCTACCAAGGCATTCACCAGACTCGAATTCCTCTGCAAACTCCCGCAGCGCGACCGTCAGGTCGGCCATCGTCTGGAAGCGCCGCGCCGGATCTTTGCGCGCAGACACGTGACACGATTCGATCCGATTCGCGAGGCAAGCCACCTACGTATTCTTGCAGTGGTTTCGGTTCCGACTGCAGGTATGCTGCGAGAGTCGACATGGTCGAATCGCCCCGAAATGCCTGCCGCCCCGAGATCATTTCATAGAACATCGCGCCGTGAAGACATCGCTGCGCGTGTCGAGCTGACGGTGCCTTCGCCCGCCACGATCAGATTGCCGGGCTTCAGGTCCCGATGAAGGATTCCGGCGGAATGCGCCTTGGCCATCGCTTCAGTTACCTGAATCGCGATCCGCAGAGCTTCGCGCAGCCGCACTCCCCTTGCCGGAATCAGGCGATCGAGCGTCGTACTCGCAACGTACTCAATGGCGATGGACCACGTGCCCTCGAACGCGTCAATATCGTGGATGGTAACGATCGCCGGACGGCGCAGCGCCGAAGCCGCTTTCGCCTCCTGTACAAATCTCCTCCGGCGGTCTGGATCCGAGAGAGCTTCGGGGGGCAGCAGCTTCAGCGCCACGAAACGATCCAGGTGTGTATCCAGCGCTTTGTAGACAACACCCATTCCACCCGCCGATCTTCTCGACCAGCTTGCCATGC
>Ga0335081_10006455_pt1 | contig 18676 bp, 16 predicted proteins | sample Lox_Sample_35_FD_206713 | JGI IMG/M metagenome (GOLD analysis project Ga0335081, IMG submission 206713) | Soil microbial communities from Loxahatchee National Wildlife Refuge, Florida, United States - Lox_Sample_3.5 | ecosystem: Environmental > Terrestrial > Soil > Wetlands | place: USA...
AGCCCGACGCGAGCAGCGCGGCCGAGGCGAAGAGCAGCGTGCCCGATCCGGCCGGCCCGCCGTTGCGCAGCGCGGCCGCGACGTCGGCGAGCCGCGTCGACCCGGTTGCGCCGAACGCGAGCGCGGCGCCGTAGAGGAAGATCGCCGAGGCAAAGCTCCCGAGGATGAAATACTTGAACGCCGCCTCGGCCGGCCGCTTGCCGCGCCGCAGGTACGCGCAGAGCGCATAGACCGCGAGCGACATCACCTCCAGCGAGATGAAGACCACGATCAAATCCGTAGCCTGCGCGAGCAGGCACATGCCCGCCGCCGAGAAGAGCGCCAGCGCGTAGAACTCGCCGCGCGTGGCCTGCAGCGACTCGAGATACGAGGACGCGACGAAGCACGAGAGCAGCAGCGACGCGCAGACCACCGCCGCCACCACGCGCCCGAAGCCGTCGCTCACCGCGGCGCCGGAGAAGAGCGGCTGCGACGGGTCGCCCATCTGCGACAGGGCGGCCCACAGGCCCACCGCCGCGAACGCCGCCGCCAGCCAGGCCTGGTAGCGGCGGTCGGGGGCGTCTTCGTCGGCCGGCGCCCCACGCAGGAAGACTTCGGAAGTCAGCAGCACCAGGGCGCCGATCGAGAGGATCAGCGCCGGCAAGACCCCGTAGAGATCGCCCGGGTTGAAGTTCATTTGCCGGGCGCCTCCGTCTCGGGCGGCCGCGCCATCGGCGCGCGCTGCGGCAGCACGAATCGCGGCGGCGACCCCGGCGCGACACCCGGCGCCGGCAAAGCCGGCTCCTCCGTGGCGCCGCGCACCGGCACCGGCACCATCACCCTGCCCGGCGTCGACACCCGCTGCACGAACGCCTCCACCGGTTCCTTCATCGCGTTCAAGAGCGGCTGCGGGTAGAAGCCGATGCCGACGATCGCGACCAACAAAGGCGCCACCGTAATCCACTCGCGCAGGCTCAGGTCGGCGAGGCCGTGCGCGGCCGCCTTGCGCGTGGGGCCGAAGAAGACGCGCTGCACCAGCCACAGCATGTAGACCGCGCCGAGGATGACGCCGCTGGTGGCCACGATCGCGAGCGGAATCGCGCCGCTCACCTGGTGCGAGACGAAGGTGCCGCTCAAGACGAGAAACTCGCCGACGAAGCCGTTGGTGCCCGGCAGGCCGATGCTCGACAGCGTGACGATGACGAACACCGCCGCCATCGCCGGCGTCACCGAGGCGAGCCCGCCGTACGCCGCCAGATCGCGGGTGTGCGTGCGCTCGTAGAGGTAACCGATGAGCAGGAAGAGCGCGCCGGTGGAGATGCCGTGGTTCACCATCTGCAGCACCGCGCCGCTCGCCGACTCCGCCGTCAGCGCCGAGAGCCCGAGCATGACGAAGCCGAGGTGCGCTACCGACGAGTACGCGATCAGGCGTTTCAGGTCGGTCTGCGCCATGCACATGAGCGACCCGTAGACGATGCCGATGACGCCGAGCAGCGCGATGACCGGCGCCCACGCCATGGCCGCCTGCGGGAACATGGGCATCGCGTAGCGGATGAAGCCGAAGGTGCCCATCTTCAGCATCACGCCCGCGAGGATGATCGAGCCGGCCGCCGGCGCCTCGGTGTGCGCGTCGGGCAGCCAGGTGTGCAGCGGCCACACCGGCACCTTGATGGCGAACGCCAGCGCAAAGGCGAGGAACAGCCACTTCTGCGTCGCGGGCGCGATCGCGCCGCCGGCGAGCAGGTCGGCGTAGTCGAAGCTCTTGTGGCCGGCGTTGCTCCACAGCCAGAAGATCGCCAGCAGCATCAGCACCGAACCGACGAAGGTGAAGAGGAAGAACTTCACCGCCGCATAGATGCGCCGCTCCGATCCGTACATCCCGATCAGCAGGTACATCGGGATCAGCATCGCTTCCCAGAAGACGTAGAACAGCACCAGGTCGAGCGAGGCGAGCGTGCCGAGCATCGCGGTCTCGAGCAGGAGCAGCGCGATGCTGTACACCTTCACGCGCTCCTGGATGTACTTCCACGAGCTCAGCGCGACGATCGGGCCAAGAAATGTAGTTAGTATAAACAACAGCAGCGAGACGCCGTCGAGACCGACGTGGTAGCTGATGCCGAGCGACGGCGCCCACTCGCTGCGCTGCTCGAACGCCCAGCCCTTCCCGGCGTGGAAACCGGTCCAGAGCGGAATCGAGGCGAGGAACGCCAGCGTCGAGAACAGCACGCTGACGCCCTTGTGCTGCGAGCCCTCGCCGCGCGGCAGCACCGCGCACAGCACCGCGCCGGCCAGCGGCAGGAAGATGACCAGCGACAACAGGTGGTTCTCGAGCCAGGTCATCCGCGCACCAGGAAGACGTAGATGAGCGCCGCAACGCCCACGGCGGTGACCGCCGCGTAGCGCTGCACGTTGCCGTTCTGGAACCGGCGCGCGATCGCGCCGATCCACGCCACCACCGCCGCCACGCCGTTGACGAACAGCCCGTCGATGATGGTCGCATCGACGATGCGCCACAGGCCGCGCGCGAACGCCCACAGCGGCCGCACCACCAGCCAGCCGTAGAACTCGTCGACGTAGAACTTGTTCGCCAGCAGGCGACGCCACGCGCCCGACAGCTTCTCGTCGCCGGCCAGGCCCCGCTTGTAATAGAGGCGGTACGAGACGAGCCAGCCCAGCCACCCGACGGCGAGCGCGATGCCGTAGCCCAGGTACGGGGAGAATTCTTCGGCGTTGCCGCGATGGGCGAACAGGCCCTCGGTGAAGTGCTCCCAGGTCCAGCCCTCGAGCACGGTCCCGTGGACCCACGAGGCCGGCAGGCCGAGGACGAGCGCGACGATGCTGAGGATCGCCAGGATCCACAGCGGCGTCGTCATCACCGGCGGCGACTCGTGCGGGTGCACCTCCTCGGGCCCGCGGTACTCGCCGGAGAAGGTGAGGAAGTAGCACCGCCACATGTAGAAGCTGGTGAGGAACGCGGCCAGCGAGCCGACGACGTAGACGACGATCCCGAGCTGCGCCATGTGCGGCCCGCCCGGCCACCAGCGCAGCTCGCCCCCGAACGCGTGGGTGTGAAAGGCCTGCCCGAGGATCTCGTCCTTGGAGAAGAAGCCCGATATAGGAAGTATACCCGTGATCGCGATGGTGGCGATGAGGAACGTCCAGCGCGTCGAACGCATGTGCTTGCGCAGGCCGCCCATGCGCGTCATGTCCTGCTCGCCGTGCAGGCCGTGGATGACCGCGCCCGAGCAGAGGAACAGGCACGCCTTGAAGAACGCGTGCGTCACCAGGTGCATGGTGCCGGCGAAGAACGCGCCCACGCCGACGCCGATGAACATGAAGCCGAGCTGCGACACCGTCGAGTACGCCAGCACCTTCTTGATGTCGTTCTGCGAGGTGCCGATGAGCGCGGCCCAGAGCGCGGTCAGGACGCCCACGATCGCGACCACCGCCATGATTCCGGGCGCTGCGACGTACAGGTGCGACAGACGCGCCACCATATAGACGCCCGCCGTCACCATCGTGGCGGCGTGGATCAGGGCGGAGACCGGCGTGGGGCCGGCCATGGCGTCGGGCAGCCAGACGTAGAGCGGCAGCTGCGCGCTCTTGCCCACCGCGCCGAGGAACAACAGGCCCGCCGCCCACGAGGCGACGTGCAGCGGCCACTCCGCGGCGTTGATCTGCGCGAACGTCACGCTGCCGAGCTGGTTGAAGATGACGAAGATGCCGATGAGGAAGCCGAAGTCGCCGATGCGGTTGACGACGAACGCCTTGCGGCCGGCGTACGCTTTTTCCTCATCGGTGAACCAGAAGCCGATCAGGAGATAGGAGCAGAGGCCCACGCCCTCCCAGCCGACGAACATCGCCACCAGGTTGTCGCCGAGCACCAGCGTGAGCATCGCGGCGATGAACAGGTTCAGGTACGCGAAGTACCGCGCGAACCCGGGATCCTCCTCCATGTAGCCGCCGGAGTAGAAGTGGATCAAGAGGCCCACCCCGGTGACCACCAGCGTCATCGCGCCCGACAGGCGGTCGAAGCTGAACGCCATGTCGACGTGCAGCGTGCCCGCCGAGAACCAGTTCCACGCCAGCTCGTGGAACTGCTGCGTCTCGGGCGAGAGCTGCACGAAGGCGAATCCGCCGAGGAGCAGCGAGATGAACACCGACGCGCACGCCACCGCCATCACCGCTCCCCGCGGCAGCCACCGGCCGAAGATGCCGTTGATCGACGCGCCGACGAGCGGAAGCAGCGGAATCAGGTGGAGCCAGGAAACTTCCATCACGCCCACCACCCTGCTGGATTGACGATCGCCTCTCGATGGTCAGGTGGGCGATCCGGCGACTTCGTCGCCTCCACCAGGGTGGAGCTCCCTCCGCCGATGCGGGCCTGCGGCCCGTCGGCACAAGCCCCCTGGACCCCCCAACAGATCATTTTGAGCACAAACGACCTCCGGGGGTTAGAGCCGAAGCGAGTCGAACTCGTCGACGTTGATGGAAGTGCGGCTGCGGAACACCGCGATGATGATGGCGAGGCCCACCGCCGCTTCCGCCGCGGCGGTGGCGATGACGAAGAACACCGCCGCATGACCGGAGGAGAAGCCGCCGACCGGCATCGGCGACTCGCGCACCAGCGGGAAGCGCGCGAAGGCGAGGAACGTCAGGTTCACCGCGTTGAGCATCAACTCGATGCTCATCAGCACGATGATGGCGTTGCGCCGCAGCACCACGCCCGCCGCCCCGAGCCCGAAAAGCAGCGCGGCCAGCACGAGGTAATGCTGCGCCTGGTGGGCCCCAAAGAATTTGGTGACGAAATCGAGCATCAGATCTTCCCTTTAGCGACCACCACCGCCGCGACGATCGCGACCAGCAGGAGCAGCGACGTCAGCTCGAACGGCAGCACGGAGGCGACGTAGAGCACGTGGCCCACTTCCTTCAGCGTGCCGAAGCCCGCGACGCGCAGCGCGTTGTCGTGCACCGGCGCGCCGGGATACGCCGGCCGCAGCGCCTGCCAGACGACGATCGCGGTGCCGATCAGCACCGCCGCGAGCCCGATGCCTTTCCAGAGCGTGACGCGCTCGTGCCCCAGCTCCTCCTCTTTCAGGTTGAGGAGCATGATGACGAACACGAACAGCACCATCACCGCGCCGGCATAGACGATGATCTGCACGATGGCGATCAGGTGCGCCGCCAGCAGCACGTAGATGCCGGCGAGGAAGAAGAAGCACGCCACCAGCGACAGCGCGCCGTAGATGGGATTGCGCCGCAGCACCACCTGCGCGCCGCCGGCCAGGGTCCCGATGGCGAAGATGTAGAAGAGCCAGGCTTCCAAGCTATCCCCGGACCAGCGCGTCGAAGTCGGCGCGGAATTTCTCGATGTAGCTCTTGGCGGGCATCGCCGCGCCGTCGGCCAGCGCGCAGATGGTCTTCATCTCCATCTGCCGGGCGATCTGGTGGACGTTGTCCACGTCCACCTTCTCGCCGTTGCCGGCCACGATCTTGTCGAGCAGCCGCGAGAGCCAGGCGGTGCCTTCGCGGCAGGGCGTGCACTGGCCGCAGCTCTCGTGCGCGTAGAAGCGCATGACGTTGGCGAGCGCGTGCGCCATGTTCACCGACTGGTCGAGGTACACCACCGCGCCCGAGCCGGCCATCGTCTTCTTCGTCTTGAGCGTGTCGAAGTCGCTGGCCCAGACGGCCTCTTCGGCGGTCATGATCGCGGACGAGCTGCCGCCGGGGATGATCGCCTTCAGCGTGCTGCCTTCGCGCATGCCGCCCGCGTACTGCTCGAGCAGGTCCTTGAAGGTGATGCCCATCGGCGCCTCGTACACGCCCGGCTTCTTCACGTGGCCGCTGACGGCGAACAGGCGCGTGCCGCCGTTCTTCGGCGTAAGGCCGAGCTTGCTGTACTCCTCGCCGCCCATGCCGATGATCGGCGGCAGGTTGGCGAGCGTCTCGACGTTGTTCACCGCGGTGGGCTGCTTGAACAGGCCGCCGCCGGCGTTGGCCGGGAACGGCGGCTTCAGGCGCGGATACCCCTTGCGGCCCTCGAGCGACTCGAGCAGCGCCGTCTCCTCGCCGCAGATGTACGCTCCGGCCCCGTAGACCACGTGCGCCTCGAGGTCGAACTTGCTCTTGAGGATGTTCTTGCCCAGGTAGCCCGCCTCGTACGCCTCGTCGACGGCGTCCTGCAGGCGCTTCATCGCGCTCTCGCGGAACTCGCCGCGGCAGTAGACGTAGGTGAGGTGGCAGTCGATGGCGTAGCAGCCGATGATCAGGCCCTCGACGAACATGTGCGGGCTGCGCAGAAGGATCTCGCGATCCTTGAACGTGCCGGGCTCGCCTTCGTCGGCGTTGACCACCAGGTACTTGGGGAAGCTCGTCTCCTTGCGGACGAAGTTCCACTTCATGCCGGTGGGAAAGCCCGCGCCGCCGCGGCCGCGCAGGTTCGACTTCACCACCTCGTCGACGATGGCCTGCGGCTCCATCTTGAGCGCCTTCTTCAGCGCCTCGTACTTTCCGTAGGTCGAGAGCTTCCAGCTCTCCGGCTTGTCCCAGTCGGCGGTGAGGATCTTCGCGGGCGCGGTCACGGCTTCTTCTCCGTGCTGCCGGCCTCGACCGCCGTGCTCACCGCCGGCCGGCCCAGGGAGCCCTCGGCTCCGCCGAGGGCCTTCGGCCCCTGCGGCGTGGCCTGGTCCTCGACCGAGTGCAGCGGAATGCGCGGCGTCGGCCCCGGCGCCATCGGCTTGCCGGGGTCGCCGCGCAGCTTGTCGATGAGCGCGTCCATCGACTCGGGCGTGACGTTCTCGTGGAAGGTGAAGTTGTTGACCAGCACCGCCGGCGCGCCGCCGCAGGCCGCGAGGCAGGCCACCTCCTCGAGCGAAAAATGCCCGTCGCGCGTGGTCTCGCCGTGCCGGATGCCCAGCCGCTTCTCGCAGTGGTGCAGGATCTTCTCGCTGCCCATGGACCAGCAGGAGATCGAGTTGCACACGCCGATCACCTGGCGCCCCACCGGCCGCAATCGATACATCGTATAAAATGTGGCGACCTCGCGGACGCGCACCGGCGGCACGTCGAGCCGGTGGCCCACGTACGCCATCGCCGGCTCCGACAGCCAGCCCAGCTCGTCCTGCGCCAGGTGCAGCACGGCGAGCAGCGCGGCCTTCCGCCGCTCGGCGGGATACCTGGCCACCGCCTTCTCGAAGCCCTCGTCGAAGCGCCGCTGCTGCTCCGCGTTGAACGGACTTTCGACGGCGCCCGCCCTGGTGGCCAAGGGGATCATCGCGGCGCGCACGAATATGGCCTCGGGAGCAGAGTGTCAAGGCGCGCTAGACCGCTGCGGCGATGGCGGACAGCGAGCGATCGACGTCCGCTTCCGTGGTGGCCGCGCCCGAGACGCTGAAGCGAAGGACCGGCCTGCCTTGCCAGTGGCTGCCGGCGGCCCAGCACGTGCCGTCCGCCTGGATGCGCGCGCAGGCGCGGTCGAGCGCGGACTGGCCGCCGTCGAACGCGACCAGCACCTGGTCGAAGACCACCTCGTTCACCACCTGCGCGCCGGGCATTCGCGCGAAGCCTTCGGCCGCGCGCTGCGCCAGCGCGCAGGTGCGCTCGACCAGCTCCGCCACGCCGCGCCTGCCGAGCGCCCGCAGCTGCGCCCAGACGGCGAAGCCGCGCGCACGCCGCGAGAACTCGGGCACGTACTCGAACCCGTCCCGCTCGCGCCGGTCCTTCACCAGGTATTCGGCGGTCGCGGTCATCGCCCGCCGGTGCGCGTCGGGATTCGCCACCGCGACGATGCCCGAGTCGTACGGCACGTTCAGCATCTTGTGCGCGTCGGTGGCCCACGAATCGGCCAGCTCCACGCCGCGCACGTGGCCGCGCAGCCGCGGGGAGGCGCCCGCCCACAGGCCGAACGCACCATCGACGTGCAGCCACGCGCCGCGCTCGCGGCACAAAGGCGCGATCTCGTGCAGCGGATCGAACGCGCCGCTGTTCACGTTGCCGGCCTGCGCGCAGACGATGCACGGGCCATGCACCTGCGCGAGCGCCGCGGCGAGCGCCGCGGGCTTCATCCTTCCCTGCCCGTCCACCTCGACCCTCTGCAGCCGGCGCTCGCCGCAGCCGAGAAAGCGCAGCGCGCGCGCCACGGTGACGTGCACCTCGGCGCCCGCGATCACCGTCAGCGGCGGGCCGCCGGCGAGCCCCTCCTGCTCGACGTCCCAGCCCGCCCGGCGCAGCGCCTCGCCGCGCGCCGCCGCCAGCGCGGTGAAGTTGGCCATCTGCGCCCCGGTGACGAACCCGACGCTCGCCGCCGGCGGCAGGCCGATGAGCTCCAGCGTCCAGCGCGCCGCCGCCTCCTCGCACATCGCCAACGCGGGCGAGAGCACGTAGAGCCCGGCGTTCTGGTCCCACGCCGAGGTGAGCCAGTCGGCCGCCACCGCCGCCTCGGACGAGCCGCCGATGACGAACCCGAAGAAGCGCGGGCCTGCGCTGGCGACGAGGCCACGTTCGGCGCCTTCGGCCAGGCGATCGATGACCTCGGCCGCCGGCATCGGGTCATCCTGAAGGTGCCCGCCCAGCGCCGCCCGCAGCTCTTCTGCCGACGCAACCGCGCCCACCTTGCGCTCGCCCAGCGACTCGCGGAACCGCAGCGCGTGGAACAGCGCCCGCTGCAGCGCGGAAGGATCCACTCAGCGCAGCTCGAGCACCCGCAGCGAGGTGAGCCCCACCAGCGTGCCGAGCACGTCGTTCTCCTGCTTGCCGGCCATCTTCACCAGCTCGGCCACCGTCTTCGACCCGTCGCACTTCGGCAGCAGGTGGGCTTCCCACGCCTGCAGCTCGACGTCGCTGAGGTTGAACGACGGCTCCGCCGACGGAATCGGCCGCACCCCTTCGGGCATCAGCCGCTTGAGCCGCTCCGGCTTGTAGAGCTTCTTGATGCCGCGCATGATCAGGTTGGCCGGATGGATATCGAGCTTGATCGCTTCCTTCCGCGCCCGCGCCTGGAAGCTCAAGGTGAAGCTGCCCTCTTCCCAGGCGAATACCGAGTATAAAATGCTCTTGATCTGCTGGCCGACGTAGTAGAGCCGCTCTTCCTCGGTCAAGGCGCCCATCAGGATCAGCACGTCGCCGGTGCGCTGCTTGGTGGTGGCCGCCTCTTCCGCGGCGTGCCGCAGCGTCTCCTCGTCGATCTTCCCCGCGCGCACGAGGAACTGCCCGAGCCGGTCGGCCACCAGGTTCGAGAGCGCGAACACCGGCATGCCGCCTTCGAAGTAGATGATCTTCTTGACCTGCCCCTTCATCAGGCCCAGCTCGCCCGTCTCGCGCGCCTGGTAGAACGCGCCCAGCAGGTGCGGGAGGTTGTCGCGCAGGTCGCCGCGGCGGATTCCGTCCTTCTGCGGCAGTTCGTGGATGGCCTCCGGCTGCGACGGCGAGATGGGCCCGGTGTTCACCTTCTGCGCCTGCACCACCGGCTGCATCACCGGCGGCGCGATGACCGGCCGCGTCTCGCGCAGCCGCTGGATCTGCTCGCGATCCATCGGCTTGAGCTTCACCGGGCTCGTCCCGCGCACCTCGCCCTGCCCCACCAGATCGATGCGCCCGGTGAGCTGCATCGCCTCGGCCGCCTCGGCCACCGCCGGACCCGCCTCGACGTCCCAGGCCGGCTTGTCCGCGCTCGGCGGCGGCGCCGACAGCGGCACCGCCTTCTGCACCGCTTCCAGCAGCGCGCTGCGCTCGAAGGGCTTCTCGAAGTACGCCAGCGCCCCGTACTTGCCGAGCGCGTTGGCCGACGCCTTGCCGCCCTTGTGCACGCCGGACATGAAGATGAACGGCACCCGCAGCTTCTTCAGCGCCTCGGCCACGTCGAAGCCCATCAGGTCGGGCAGGAGCACGTCCACCACCGCCAGGTCGGGCTTCTCCTTGCGCGCCGACTCCAGCGCCGTGCGGCCGCGCGCGGCCGTCTGCACCGTGTACCCCGCCTCCTCGAATGCCGAGGAGAGCAGGGTCAAAAGCTCCGGGTTGTCGTCCACCACCAGGATGCGCGGGCCGGGCACGGATCGAGCGTACGATGCGCCCGGACGTACGGCAAGCCATTGATCCGCCAAGTCCGGGATGTTAAGCAGGGCCGCTTTTCTTTCCTGCTCGGAGCCCCCATGCGCCGCACCCGTGGAAGCCTGCTTCTATGCGCCGTCCTCGCCTTTGCCGGCTGCAAGCAGAAAGAGCAGGGCAGCGGCATGGTCGGGGCCAACGCCAACGGCCCCATCGTCGTCGGCGAGGTGGGCTCGATGACCGGCACCGAGGCCACCTTCGGCACCTCGAGCGACCGCGGCATCCAGCTGGCCTTCAGCGAGACCAACAGCAGCGGGGGCGTGAAAGGCCGGCAGATCCAGGTCATCGCCCTCGACGACGAGGGCAAGCCGGAAGAGGCCGCCACCGCCGCCACCCGCCTCATCGCCAGCGAGCACGTGACGGCGCTCCTGGGCGAGGTGGCGAGCACCCGCTCGCTCTTCATGGCGCCCAAGGCGCAGGCGGCCCGGGTGCCGATGGTGACCCCCTCCTCGACCAACGAGAAGGTGACGCAGGTGGGCGATTACGTGTTCCGCGCCTGCTTCATCGACCCGTTCCAGGGCTACGTGATGGCGAAGTTCGCCCGCGACAACCTCAAGGTCACCAAGGCGGCCATCCTCAAGGACGTCCGCAACGACTACTCGGTGGGCCTCGCCAAGGTCTTTACGGAAAATTTCACGAAGATGGGCGGCAAGATCGTCGACGAGGAGTCGTTCTCCAACGGCGACGTCGACTTCAAGGCGCAGCTGACCAACATCAAGAACGCGAACCCGGAAGCGCTCTACGTGCCGGCCTACTACACCGAGGTGGGCCTCATCTCCCGGCAGGCGCGCGAGGTCGGCTTCACCGGCCCCTTGCTCGGCGGCGACGGCTGGGACAGTGAGAAACTGTACGAGATCGGCGGCGACGCCCTGCTCGGCTGTTATTTCTCCAACCACTACTCGGTCGACGACCCGAGCCCGCGCATCCAGGAGTTCGTCGCCAAGTTCAAGAAGGCCTACGGCGGCCAGGTGCCCGACTCGCTTGCCGCGCAGGCCTACGACGCGGCCGGCATGCTGGTGGACGCGATGAAGCGGGCCAAGGACCTCTCCGGCCCCTCCATCCGCGACGCGCTCGCCGAGACCAGGGGCTACAAGGGCGTCACCGGCGACATCACCATGGACCAGAACCGCAACGCGTCGAAGCCGGCGGTGGTCCTCAAGATCGGCAAGGGCGGCAAATACGAGTTCGCCGGCAAGATCTACCCCGAAGGCATGTCGCCGCCGCCGGGCGAGAGCGCCGTGCCCGGTCCGAAGAAGACCGAAGGCAACACCGCGCCCAACGCGGCGCCCGGCAACGTGCCGACGCCCACGCCGACCCCGACCATGCCCGGCACGGCCAGCCCGGCGGAGTCGGCCGCGGTCACCGGACAGCCGCAGGGGCTGCCCGCGGGCGAGCACCCCAAGAAATAATAGGTGACCGAGCTCCTCCAGCACCTCGTCGACGGCATCTCGCAGGGCGCGATCTACGCGCTCATCGCCCTCGGCTACACCATGGTGTACGGGGTGCTGCAGCTGATCAACTTCGCCCACGGCGACGTCTTCATGGTGGGCGCGATGATCGGCTACTACTTCGCCCGCGCCACCGGTGAGTCGTCGCACCCGAGCGTATTGGGCGCGCTCGGCGTGACCCTGGTGTCGATGATCGGCTGCGGGCTGATCGGCTTTCTCATCGAGCGCATCGCCTACCGCCCGCTGCGCAGCGCGCCGCGGCTCAACTCGCTCATCACCGCCATCGGCATGAGCTTCTTCCTCGAGTACGGCGGGCAGTTCGCGGTGGGGCCCAACCCCCGCTCGGCCACCATCCTGCCCACCGGCGGCGCGGTCCACTTCGGCGGCCTGTCGGTGGGCGAGGCCGACGTCATCATCGTGCTCTCCTCGGCGGCGATGATGCTGATCCTGCAGTACATCGTGTTCCACACCCGCATGGGCACGGCCATGCGCGCCGTCTCGTGGAACGCGCAGGTCGCCTCGCTGATGGGCGTCAACATCGACCTGGTGATCAGCTTCACCTTCGTGCTCGGCTCGGTGCTGGCGGCGGTGGCGGGAATCCTCTACTCGGCGAAGTACCCGAAGATCGACCCCCTGATGGGCCTGATGCCCGGCCTCAAGGCGTTCGTGGCGGCGGTGCTGGGCGGCATCGGGAACGTGCCGGGAGCCATGCTGGGCGGGCTCCTGCTCGGCCTCGCCGAGCAGCTCGTCTCCGGCTACGTCAGCTCGTCGTGGAAGGACGCGGTCGCCTTTTCGCTCCTGATCCTCATCCTGCTCGTGCGCCCCTCCGGCCTGCTCGGGCGCGGCACCGCGGAGAAAGTATGAACGTCGCCCGCGCGCTGCGGAGCTGGCTGCCGTTCTTCGTCGCCATCCCGGTGCTGTGGGTCATCGAGCAAAAGGTCGCGCTCAATCCCGACTTCGGCCTCGAGTACCTGTTCGTCAACATCAACCACATCGGCATCGCCATCATCCTGGCGGTCTCGCTGAACCTGGTGAACGGGCTCACCGGGCAGTTCTCCATCGGCCACGCCGGCTTCATGGCGGTGGGCGGGTACGTCGCCGCGGTGATGATGATGCGCGGGCCGACCGACGACCCGTACCGCATCTTCTTCCTGCTCTCGCTGCTCGCCGGCGGAGGCGCGGCGGCGCTGGCCGGGTGGCTGGTGGGAAAGCCTTCGCTGCGGCTGCGCGGCGACTACCTGGCCATCGTCACCCTCGGCTTCGGCGAGATCATCCGCGTCATCATCGAGAACACGCAGTTCTTCGGCGGCGCCATCGGGCTGTCGCCGATTCCCCATCGCGCCGACTTCGCCTTCATCTGGGCGGTGGTGATCATCACCATCCTCGTCGCCAAGCGGCTGCGCGATTCGACGCACGGCCGCGCTTTCTTGAGCGTGCGCGAGGACGAGGTCGCCGCCGAAGCGATGGGCATCGACACCACCGGCTACAAGGTGATGGCGTTCATCATCGCCGCGTTCTTCGCCGGGCTGGCCGGCGGCCTCTCCGGCGCGTTCGAGGGCAACCTCGCGCCGCAGAGCTTCACCTTCGTGCGCAGCTTCGAGATCGTCGCCATGGTCGTCCTCGGCGGCATGGGATCGATCACCGGCGCGACCATCGCCGCCACCGTGCTCACCATCCTGCCCGAGCTCTTGCGCGGGCTGGGCGAATTGGCCAACGCGCGCATGGTCATCTACTCGGTCGCGCTGATCGTGCTGATGCTGGTGCGGCCGCGCGGCCTGCTCGGCACCCGCGAGCTGTGGGATTTCTTCAAGCGCAAGGCGCCGAAGGAGCCGTCGCCGAAGCGCGAGGCGAGCGAGGCGCTCATCGACGTGCGCAAGGCCACCATCCGCTTCGGCGGCCTCACCGCGGTGAGCGAGTTCTCGCTGCAAGTGAAGCCGCGCGAGCTGGTGGCGCTCATCGGGCCCAACGGCGCCGGCAAGACCACCGTCTTCAACCTGCTCACCGGCGTCTACGCGCCCACCGAGGGCCGCATCAACGTGATGGGCCGCGACACACGCGGGCTGTCGCCGCACGCGATCGCGCACCTGGGTGTGGCGCGGACCTTCCAGAACATCCGCCTGTTCCGCGAGCTGAGCGCGTTCGACAACGTGCGCATCGCCTGCCACCACCTGACGCGCGAGAGCATGGCGGCGGCGGTGCGGCACGGCGAATTGTCCGAGCAGGAGGAGGCGTGGATCGCCGAACGCGCCAACGAGCTGCTCGACGTCATGGGCCTGTCCGCGCGGCGCGACGAGCTGTCGAAGAACCTGCCGTACGGCGAGCAGCGGCGGCTGGAGATCGCCCGCGCGCTCGCCACCGGGCCCCAGGTCTTGCTCCTCGACGAGCCCGCGGCCGGCACCAACAACCGCGAAAAGGTGGAGCTGATGCAGCTCATCCGCTCCATCCGCGACCGCTTCGGCGTCGCGGTGGTGCTGATCGAGCACGACATGAAGCTGGTGATGGGCGTCTCCGAGCGCATCCTGGTGTTGGACCACGGCGTCACCATCGCCCAGGGCCTGCCGCGCGAGATCCAGTCGAACCCCAGGGTGATCGAGGCCTACCTGGGCGAGAAGTACGCGAAGGAGCACTTCGGTGGCGCTGCTCCAGCTTGACAACGTCGACGTCTTCTACGGCGCCATCCACGCCCTGCGCGGCGTGTCCTTCCAGGTCGGCGAAGGCGAAATCGTCACGCTCATCGGCGCCAATGGGGCCGGCAAGACCACCACGCTGCGCGCGGTGTCCGGCATGCTCAAGCCGGCCACCGGCAAGATCATGTACGCGGGCGCCGAGATCGGCGGGCTCAAGCCGCACAAGCTGGTGGCACAGGGGTTGTGCCACGCGCCCGAAGGCCGCGGCATCTTTCCCAACCTGACGGTCACCGAGAATTTGCGGCTGGGCGCATTCTTGAGACGGGACGAGCCGGCCATCAAGGCCGATCTCGAGCGCGGCTTCACCCTGTTCCCGCGGCTGCGCGAGCGGGCCACGCAGATGGCCGGCACGCTGTCGGGCGGCGAGCAGCAGATGCTGGCCATCGCCCGCGCGCTGATGGCGCGGCCCCGGCTGCTCCTGCTCGATGAGCCTTCGCTGGGCCTCGCGCCGCAGCTGGTGGAGACCATCTTCAACACCATCCAGGAGATCAACAAGCAGGGCGTCACCATCCTGCTGGTCGAGCAGAACGCGCACCTCGCGCTCGGCATCGCGCACCACGGGTACGTGCTGGAGACGGGCAGCGTGGTGCAGACGGGGACCGGGCAGGAGCTCTTGAAGGCCCCGGAGATCCGCAAAGCGTACCTGGGGGAGTAGACTGCGGCCGTGCCTTGGCCGGTGACCATCGCCGACGTGCTGCAGGCGCGAAAGCGCATCCGCGAGGTGCTGCCGAAGACGCCGCTGCGACGCTACCCCGCGCTCGACGAGGCGGTGGGGTACGGCATCAAAGTCTGGGTCAAGCACGAGAACCACCAGCCCGGGCAGACCTTCAAGGCGCGCAACGCGCTGGCCGCGCTGAGCGCGCTTTCGGATGAAGAGCGCAGGCGCGGCGTCATCGGCGCCACCCGCGGCAACCACGGCCAGGCGCTCGCGTGGGCGGGGCAGATTTTGAAAGTGCCGGTGGTGGTCTGCATCCCGCGCGGCAACAACCCGGAAAAGAACGAGGCGATGCGCGGCTTCGGCGCCGAGGTGGTCGAGGAGGGCGACGACTACGACGCGGCGGTGCAGACCGCCGAGCGGCTGGTGCGCGAGCGCGGGCTGACGCTGGTGCACTCGACCAACAACCGCAACGTGATCGCCGGCGCCGGCACGATGGCGCTGGAGATGATCGAGCAGCAGCCGGCGCTGGACGCAATGGCGCTGGCGGTCGGCGGCGGCTCGCAGGCGGTGGGTGCGCTGACGGTGGTGCGGGCGATGCGGCCCGGCCTGCTGGTGTACGGCGTGCAGGCCGAAGGGGCGGCGGCGATTCACGACTCGTGGCACGCCGGCAAGCCGCTGCTCGGCGCGAGCCGTGCGCACACGTTCGCCGACGGGCTCGCCACGCGGAACACGTACGAGATGACCTTCGCGGCGCTGCGCGAGGGACTGGCCGGGTTCGTGAAGGTGAGCGACGCGGCCATCGCCGAGGCGATTCGCCTGCTCTTGCGGACGACGCACAACCTGGCAGAAGGCGCGGGCGCGGCGGGGCTGGCCGGCCTGTTCGCGCTGCGCGATTCGCTGGCGGGGAAGGCCGTGGGTATCTGCCTGTCGGGGGCGAATATCGACCAGGAGACGCTGCGACGCGTGCTGGCGCGGGAGCTCTGATTGCCTAGAGCAGCTCCTCCAGCCGGCTCCGGGTCGCGTCGGTGAAGCCGAGCGTGAGCTCGCCCCCTACCTCGATGATCGGCCGCCGCACCCGCCCGCCGTCCCCGGCCAGCCAGGCGAACAGCTTCTCGCCATCCAGGCCTTCGGCCTCGGCACGCCGCTTGGGCGCCACCAGTTCCTTCGGGCCGCCGGCCTTCTTCGCCAGCGCCTTCAGCTCGGCCACGGTGAGCGGCTGCTTGATGAGGTTGCGCTCCTCGACCGTCTGCTTCTTCTGCGCGAGAAACTCCCGCGCTCGGGTGCAGCCCGTTCAGCCGGGCTTGCCGTAGTAGCGAATCATGCCAGGCACTTTACCACGGACGAAATGCCGCGCCCCGGGTGGCGTAGAGTGCGCATGGAGATGAGCTTGTTGCCCCCAGCGCGTCCGGTCGAGCTGGCGAGCCGCCCCCGGGGGCTCGTGCGCTGGGCGCTGTCGCGCATCCGCGCGTACTCTGGCGTGCAGCCGCCGCCGGTGGCGCGCAACGAGCAGGCGCTGTACGGCTTTTCGCAGCCGGTGCTGGGCATTCGCGTGCTGCTCGCCGACATGGAGCTCCTCAAGGAGGCGCTCTACCCCGCCGCGGTGCTGGCGCTGGTCTGCGCGCTGTGGGCGAGCGTGCAGGGCGGCGCGGGCCGATGGAGCTGGTTCGGCCATTTCTACAAGGCGTTCGCGCTGCTCGCGCCGCTGCCGTCGGTGATCTTCGCAAACCACTACGCGCGGCTCGGCGCGCTGATCCGGTGGCGGCTGGGGCTGGGCGCGTGCGGGCCGCGCGAGTTTCCTCTCGGCATGCTCATCGGGCGGCTCGTGCGGCAGGCGCTGATCGTCGCCGTCGGCGTGCTGCCGTTCGCCGCGCTGGCGAACGCGCTCCCCGGCATCGGCAACTGGCTTTCCGCCGGCGTGCTGGGGCTGTGGAGCGTGCATTGGGTGGTGGCCGACGCGTTCGACGACGCGCAGGTGCTGCAGCCGGGTGAGACGCTGAAGGCGTCGATCGATCACGACCGGCGCGCGCGGCCGCCGTGGTTCGTGCGCATGTTCCTCAAGTCGGCCGACGTGCTGCAGGCGGCGGCCGAGCCGTTGCGCTTCTTCGGCAAGCCGCTGCGCTGGGCGGGCAAGGCGCTGCGCTGGTTCGCGCGCCTCTGCGACAAGCTGGCGCTCGACTCACGCGGCGAGATCGCGACGATGGAGGCGCACAAGGCGATCACCGCCGGCTTCGCCGTGTCGACTGCCGCGCTGCTCGCCACGCCGGTGCTCAACCTGCTCTTCAGGCCGATCATCCTGGCCGGCTCGTCGCACCTGCTCGGCCAGCTCGAGAAGCTCGAGCAACCGGAATCGGAGGGCTCCCTCCCGCCACGGCACGATGAGGCGAAAGCGTAGCCCCGGAGCCGCTTCGGCGGCCGCGACTGGACACATTTCGTAACCTCTCTCCTTCGAAGTGTGCGCTCAAACGTAGTCGCTAAGCCGCCTTCGGCGGCCGCGACTAGTGAAGCTGAAACTCCGATTTCAGCTCTCGAGAAGTGAGCGACTGCAGCGCCGCCGTCGGCGACAGGCCCTCGTAGAGGATGCGATAGACCGCCTCGTGCAGCGGCATGTCCACGCCGAGCTTGCGCGCCAGGTCGTGGACAGACTTGGCGGTCCGCACTCCCTCGGCCACCTGGCTCATGCCTGCCAATACCTGATCGAGCGTCTGCCCGCGCCCGAGCCCGAGCCCGACGGTCCGGTTTCGCGAAAGCTCGCCGGTGCAGGTCAGGACCAGGTCGCCCATTCCCGCCAGGCCGCTCAGCGTCAGCGGGTTCGCACCCTTCTTGATCGCCAGGCGCACGAGCTCCGCCAGGCCGCGCGTCATGATCGCCGCCCGCGTGTTGTTGCCGAAGCCCATGCCGTCGCTGATCCCCGCCGCGATGGCGCAGACATTCTTCAGCGACCCGCCCAACTCGACGCCCGCGACGTCGATGCTGGTATAGACGCGGAAGAAGTCGTTCGAGAAGATGCGCTGGATCCGCTGCGCCATCTTCTCCCACGGCGATGCCACCACCACCGCAGTGGGCATCCGCTGCACCGTCTCCTTGGCGAACGACGGGCCCGACAGGACCGCCAGGTACGGATGCATCTCCGCCGGCAGCACCTCCTCGAGCACCTCGTGCATGGTGAGCAATGTTTCGTTCTCGATCCCCTTGGTCGCGCAGACGATCGGCGTCGCCTTCGGGATGAAGGGCGTCGCCTCCCGCATCACCTGCCGCGTCACGTGCGAAGGATTGACGGCCAGCACCAGCTCGGCGCCCGCGAGCGCCTCCTGGAAATCGCCGGTCCCCCTCACGCGCTCGGGCAGCTTCATGCCCGGCAGGTACTTCGGGTTCTCGTGCTGCTCCGTCAGCGCGCTCGCCACCTCCTTGTCGTAGGCCCACACGGTCGTGTCGTGGCCGTTCCACCCAAGCACGGCTGCAAGCGCCGTGCCCCAGCTTCCTCCTCCGATGACCGCCGCGCGCATGGGTCCTCCCGGTACCAAAATGCTACACCCGGTCACCCGGTGTACCAGAATGAGACCCCCTCGCATCGCGCTCTCCGAGTGAAAACGGCGCGGCACGCGCGCTGCAATGAGCCTTGTCGGACCCCTCGCGTAGGGTGGACGGCATGGCGAAACCAGCAATCGAGCACGTCTGCCGCGACTGCGGCCACCGCTCGCCCAAGTGGGTGGGCAAGTGCAGCGGCTGCGGCGCGTTCGGGTCGGTCGAGGAGATGCGGCCGACGCTCCGCGCGGTCTCTGCCGTACCACCCATCGATCAGGTCC
>Ga0335081_10006456_pt1 | contig 18675 bp, 17 predicted proteins | sample Lox_Sample_35_FD_206713 | JGI IMG/M metagenome (GOLD analysis project Ga0335081, IMG submission 206713) | Soil microbial communities from Loxahatchee National Wildlife Refuge, Florida, United States - Lox_Sample_3.5 | ecosystem: Environmental > Terrestrial > Soil > Wetlands | place: USA...
CACCGCCGCCCACCTGCGCACGCCCCCCCGGCGCATCGATGTTCAGCTGCCGCAACTGCTGATTGACCTGTGCGGCCGTGATGCCGAGCGCCTGCATGCGCGCCGGATCGAGCTCGACACGGATCTCGCGATCCACCCCGCCCCAGCGCTGCACCTGGGCAACGCCAGGCACCGCCACGAGCCGCTTGGTGAGGGCATTGTCGACGAACCAGCTGAGCTCCACTTCCGTCATCGCTGTGGTGCTCACGCCGTAGAACACGATCGCGCCGCCGGCCACGTCGATGCGCCGCACCAGCGGCTCATCGATGCCTTCCGGCAGATCGCTGCGCACCTTGGCGACGGCATCGCGCACGTCGGTGACGGCGCGATCGATCGGCGTGCCGATCTGGAATTCGATCTGGGTGTAGGCCTCACCCTCGCTGGCAGTGGAGCGGATGGTGTGCACGCTCCCCAGGCTGGCGACAGAGCCTTCGATCTTCTGGATGATCTGGGTCTCGATCTCGCGCGGCGCAGCGCCCGGCTGACTCACGGAGACCTGCACCAGCGGATAGTCGATATCCGGATCCTGGTTGATCGGCAGGCGTACGAACGCAACGATGCCGATGACGAACAGCACCACGAACAGCACCACCGGCGTCACCGGGTGCTTGATGGCCCAGGCCGAAATGTTCTTCATGACTGCGGCTTTGCGACCGTGATGCGCTCACCGGGCCGCAGGAAGGCTGCGGCCGTGTTGACGACGCGCTCGCTGCCGTTCAGGCCCGAAGCGATGACGACGCCCTCGGAAGTCGTATCGGCCACGTGCACGGCTCGACGCTCGACGCGCTCATCGGCCGTCACGACCAGTACATAGTTGCCCTGCTCATCGGCGAGCACGGCGGTCTGCGGCAGCACGGGACGCTGAGCGGTGCCGACGGTGACCTCGGCGCGCGCAAATGCGCCGGGCCGCAGCGCCGGATCCGGCTCAAGCGCGACGCGGATCTCGCCGAGCCGGGTCTGCGGATCGATGACCGCGCCCAGGAGGCGCACCTTGCCGGCGAAGGCACGGTCGATACCCGAGACGCGCACGCTTGCCTGTTGACCCACCTTGAGCGAGGGCAGATCCTGCTCGGCGGCCTGACCGCGCATCTCGACCTCGCCCCCGCGCGCCAGACGAAACAGGGCACTTCCGCCAGGGGTAGCGATCTGCCCTACTTCGGCTGTGCGCGTGAGGACGAGACCATCCGCCGGGGCGCGAATGTCGGTATGCGACATGCGCGCCTCATACTCGGCCAGTTGCGCCGCGGCGACTTTCACCTGCGCCGCCGCCGTGACGGCACTCGCGTGCCGCCGCTCGATTTCCTCGGCCGAGAGCGCGCCCGCGGCTTCAACGCCGTGGGCACGTGCATATTCGGCATCCGCGAGCGATGCATTCGCCTTCGCCTCATCGAGCGAGGCCGACAGACGATTCACCTGCGGCCGCAGCACCGAATCATCGAGCCGGGCGAGCAGCTGACCCTGACGCACGTGATCGCCGGCTTCGGCGTACACGGCTGAGATGCGGCCGGTTTCCCCTTCGGTGCCGATCGGCATGTCGTAGCGCGCGCTGATCGCGCCGGTGAAGGAGATCTTCGAGACGACGGCCTTCACGCCAGGCACGGTGGCATTGACCAGTGGCACAGCGCCTTCGGCCTGCGCGTGACCGCCGCCGATCTGCTGGATGAGCTTGACGCTGACCAGTGCCACTGCGGCGAGGATGAAGACGCCGACGCTGATGACGACCAGACGGCCGACACGGCTCGTAAATGGATTCTCCGGAGGCGCCTCGCCTTCCAGAGGCGTGTGGGCCTGGGTGTCGGGCAGCGGAACCGGGCTGGCGACCTGTTGATCCATGCCGAATCCCTGATTTACCGGTGCGATCGCAGCACGATCACGACCGATCCATGTCACTTGTTGCCCGCTCTGCGGCTCGGAGACTTCTTCTGGCTGTGCGCCCACGTTGCGTCCTGTCCGCGCGGATTGGGTTCAGACCCGCGGGATGTTGCAAAGTTTACTGATCGAGACACCGGATCCCTCTGATGCCGGCACCTCGGGCTACTGGTGTACTATATAACTATATCAGTGAATCGGTGTCAAGCGCTCCCTGCCGGCCGATTACCGGTTTCCCTGATCGAAGGAAGGCAGATTCTACGATGCGCGCCGCGGCAATATGGTTGCAAGATCCGCGGTGGCGAAGAACCGGTCGACTTCGGCGAGCTCGCCGGCGATCGCCTCGATCCACTGCGCGAGCTGCATGCGCGTCGCATCCGGCGCCGCGGATTCCATGAGCAGCGTGAGCTCGCGCAGGCGGCCGGCGCCCAGGTTCTCGCTCGCGCCGCGCAGCTTGTGGGCGGCACGTGTGAGCCGCGCCCGATCGCCGACGCCGCTTGCGCTGCGCATCTCGGCGAGCACCGCGGCGGAGCTCGATTTGAAGGTCGCGACCAGCTCGCGCATGAACGCACTGTCATCACCCGCAAGGCTCGCGAGCCGCGCCAGATCGATCGGTGCCTCGGACAGCTCCAGTCGCTCGCCGCGCGCGCCGGCCGCTTCGCGCGGGTCGCCGCCGACGAAACGCTCGAGCACCGCGCGCAGCTGATTCGGATCGAGAGGCTTGGCAAGCACGTCATCCATGCCGGCATCGAGGCAGCTCTGCATCTGCGCCGAGAGCACATTGGCCGTGAGGGCGACGATGGGGGTGCGGCGGCCGGTGCCCTCGCGCATGCGCAGCTGTCGCGTGGCACTCGGCCCGTCCATGACCGGCATCTGCATGTCCATCAGAATGAGATCGAAGTCCTCGCGCGCGCAGATCTCGAGCGCCTGCGCGCCATCGCCGGCCACACGCACCGTGCAGCCGAAGCGCTCGAGGAACTTCTCCGCGACCTTCTGATTGACCACGTTGTCCTCGACCACCAGCACGCGCCCTCCGACCCGCTGCGGTGCGGACGCCTTGCTCGGCGTCGCCGCCGGAATCTCCGGGAAGGTGCGCGCGTCCCAGTCTTCGCCCTGCGCCGCGCACACGTGCGCCACGCAGTCGCGCAGCTCGCCGCTGCGCACCGGCCGTGTGAGGCAGGCGGCGAAGCCCTGCTCGGCAAAGCGCGCCGGATCGCCCTTCTGATCCACGCATACCAGCAGCACGAGGCGCGTGCGCGCCAGCATCGGATCGGAGCCGATGAGCTCGCCCAGCTCCGCTCCGGTCACGCCGGGCATCTGCTGATCGATGAGCACCAGCTCATAAGGCCGCGTCGCCGCGGCCGCGCGCAGCATCGTCAGCGCCGCTTCCGCATCGGCCGCACTGTCGGCAATGAGGCCGCAGGCCGCCAGCTGGCGTACGAGCACGCCGCGCGCCAGCGGATGATCGTCCACCACCAGCGCGCGCCGCGCCAGGATCGCCGGCACCGGCGCGGGAGCGCGCGGCACCGGCACCGCGGTGGGCGGATAGGCGGCCGAGCTGACGAGTGGCAGCGTGAACCAGAAGGTCGAGCCTGTACCGAGCGTGCTCTCGACACCCACCTCACCGCCCATGAGCTCGACCAGGCGTTTGACGATCGACAGTCCCAGGCCCGAGCCGCCGAACTTACGGGTGGTGGAGGAATCCGCCTGCGTAAAGGGCTGAAACAGCGCGGCGCGCGCTTCCGGATCGATACCGATGCCGCTGTCACGTACTTCCAGGCGCACACACGGTGCCCCGGCCGCATCCCTCGAGAGCTGCGCCCGCAATACCACCTCGCCACGCGCGGTGAACTTCACGGCATTGCCCACCAGGTTCAGCAGACACTGGCGGATGCGCTGCGGATCCGAGCGCATCAGCACCGGAATCTGCTCATCGACGTCGACCACGAGCTCCAGACCCTTGGTCGCGGCGCCGAGCGCCAACATCGCGCCCACCTCCTCGACGTTGGCGCGCAGATCCATGTCGACGGATTCGATCTCGAGCTTGCCGGCTTCGATCTTCGAGAAATCGAGGATGTCGTTGATGATCGTGAGCAGCGACTGGGAGCTCGCACGGATCGCCTGCGCATATTCGCGCTGCACGCGCCCGAGCACAGTATCGAGCAGGAGATCGGTCATGCCGATGATGCCGTTCATCGGTGTGCGGATCTCGTGACTCATGGTGGCGAGGAACGCGCTCTTGGCGCGGCTCGCGGCCTCGGCGGCGGCGGTGGCGCGCAGCAGTGCCTCGCGCGCACTGCGCGACTCGGTCACGTCCTGAATGGAGCCGGAGGCGCGGCGTACCCTGCCGCTCTCATCGCATGCCGGGCTGCCGCGCATGCGAAACCAGCGGTACTCCCCGCTCTTCACCTTGATGCGCACTTCGTGGTCGATCGCGACTCCCCGGGCGAGGTATTCGCGCAGCAGATCGTGCGATCTCTGCAGGTCTTCCGGATGCATGTTGTCGGTGATGACGCTGCGCTCGGAAGTCAGCTCCTCGTCGGCGTAACCCATGATCTCGAGCATGCGGGGCGAGCGCCAGTAACGCGGCTTGGGTCCTGTGAGATCGATCTCCCACAGACCGTCCTGTGTGCCCTGCACCGCGCGCTCGAAGCGCTGCTGCGCCTCGAGCAGCGCATCTTCGGCGAGCTTCTGCTCATGCACGTCCTGAACCGAGCCCGCGATGCGCACGGGCATGCCGCTGGCATCGCGCTCGGCGCGGCCGCGCATGCGAAACCAGCGGAATGAGCCATCCGCGATGCGCAGACGCTGGAAGTAGTCGAGCGGCGAGCCGCTCGCCATGTGGCGCTCGAACGCCTCGGCACCGACGTGCACATCATCGGGATGAGTCTGCTCGGCGGCACTCTCGAGCGTGCCCTGCAGCTGTGCGGCCGGGTGACCCAGCAGCGCCTGGAAGCTCGAGGAGTGCCAGCGCATGCGCTTCACCAGGTCAATTTCCCAGTGTCCCTCGAGGCTCGAGCGCGTGGCGCGCTCCAGGCGCGACTCGGCATCGCGAAGCTGCGCTGCGTGACGCTCGAGCTCGCTCGCGGCGGCGAGTTCCTCGGTGACGTCGCGGTCGGCGCCGATCGAGCGCACCGGCTTGCCGCTCGCATCGCGTTGCACGACGGCGTGCACTTCGATGTGGCGCACGCCACCGTCCGGCAGCACCCAGCGATAGCGCAGGTTGATCCGGTCATCGCCGCCCGGCGGAGCGGCGATGACCTTGCCGAGTACGGATTCGGAGTGCGCGGCATCATCGGGATGGATGAACGTCTTCAGGTACTCACGGCCGTTGATCCATTCGCGGCCGCCGAGGCGCTCGCGAAGCGGACTGCCCTCGAGCGCGGACAGCCGGTCGGTGGCGAAATCCCACTCCCACACCGACACGCGCGCGGAGCGTGTGGCAACCGCCAGACGCTCGAGCGCGTTGCGGTGCCGCGCCTCGGTGTGCAGGGTCAGGGCGATCATCGAGCGCAGTCGCGCAATGCTCGACAGCGCGATCGCCAGCAGGATGACGATGAGGGGTGCCTGAGAGATGAGCGCGGGCAGGAGCGAGCTGCGCGTCCCGAACACTGCGTGCGTGAGCGCGAGGCCGGCGGCGACCAGCGCCGTCACGATGCCGTCCCAGGCACTGGCCGACCACAGGCTCAGGAGCAAAGCGAGTACGTAGCCCACGGCGGCCACGCTGCCGAGCGAATAGCGTTGATCGAGCGCAAAGGTCGCGAGCGCCAGGCCAATCGCACAGGGCAATGAAACGCGCCGTGATGTCATGCTGGTCGTAAGGCCGCCGGTCGGTACGCTGTGACCGACTTCACGACTCCGCGTTTGCCTTAATGCAGCAAACCGCACGTGCGGCAGTTCGCACGCACGGGCGTCGTGATCCGGTCAGACCGGTTATCGGCGGAATTGGGGCAGGCTTGATGCCCGCCGGGCGCAAGTGGTGCCGGCTGAGGGAGTCGAACCCCCGACCCCATCATTACGAATGATGTGCTCTACCAGCTGAGCTAAGCCGGCGCCAAGGCGCGGGCGCGGATTCTACCGCAAAGCGCGAGGAATCAGGCAGTCGCGGCCTTGCGGCGCAGACGGATGACCAGGTCGATGCCGTCGAGCTCCATGCCGGGCGGCGGCTCAGGCAGGCGGCTGAAGGCCACCTCCGGCACCGGCACGTCGATGAGCATCCCGGTCTCGCGGTCCTGGAAGTGGTAGTGGGCCGCGATGTTGGAATCGAACCAGGTCCGGGCACCGTCGATCGACAGCTGGCGGATGACCCCGCGGGCGGCGAACAGGTTCAGCGTGTTGTAGACGGTCGCCTTGGAGACCCGGGCACCGGCGCTGCGCAGGCTGGCCAGGATCTGCTCGGCCGAGAGGTGCTGCGGGGAGGCGAGCAGCAGGGTTGCGATCTGGAGGCGCTGGGCCGTCGGCCGGATGCCGAATTCCGAGAGCCGGCGCGCATAGTCACAGGATTCCATGTGCACAGGATTATAACCACCCAGGCCCTATAGTGCGCACCATGGTCCAGGCCTCCGGCACGCGTATTTCCCGCACCGCCGTGCGACGCACGCTGACGGCCTTGGCCGTGATCGCCGTGCTCATCGGTCTGGGTGTGCCGTGGCATCGCATCCATGCGCTCAATGAGCGCCGGCTCGAGGCTGCCGCCGCGCTCGAAGCGATCCAGGCCGCGGAGGAAGATTTCCTCGTGAGCCACAACCGCTACAGCCGCGATCTTGCGCTGCCCTCCCCAGAGGGGCTGGGTCTTGCGAATCATTCCCGCGGCGGCCGATTTGCGCTCAGCGTCGAGCTCGCAAGTCCCGCCTCAGCGCTCGGCTTTAGTGCGCGGGCGCTCTCGAGCGAGGCCGCGGTACCGCCGGATCCGCTGTGTCACAGCTTCACGCTCAACCAGAACGGAATACGCGGCGCTCTCGATGCCGCCGGTGCCGATCACACCGCCGAGTGCTGGCCGCGCGAGCCTTAGGGGCGCGGGCGCCGCAGCTCGCGTGGCAGCGCGAACACGACGTGCTCCTCGCGGCCACTTATTTCCTGCGGCACCTGGGCGCCCCAGCTGCGCAACTGCTCGAGCACCTGCCGCACGAGCACCTCGGGTGCTGAGGCTCCGGCCGTGAGCCCGACGCTCGATCGGCCCGCAAACCATTCCTGGCGCAGATCCGCGGGCCCATCCACCAGATAGCCGGGGATCCCGGCGCGTGCGGCGAGCTCGCGCAGGCGATTGGAGTTCGAGCTCGAGCTCGAGCCCACCACGATCAGGATGTCGCAGCGCTCGAGCAGGCGCTTGACCGCATCCTGGCGATTCTGGGTCGCGTAGCAGATGTCTTCCTTGCGCGGCGTGGCGAGTCCCGGAAAGCGCGCGCGCAGCGCGGCCACGATCGCCGCAGTGTCATCCATCGAGAGCGTGGTCTGGGTGACGAACGCGAGCCGCGCCGGATCGCGTACCTTGATCTGCTGCGCATCCTCGACGTTCTGCACCAGCCACATGTGCCCGCCGAAGGAGGTATCGAAACGTCCGAGCGTGCCCTCCACTTCCGGATGGCCTTCGTGGCCGATGAGGATCACGTCACGCCCCTCGCGCGCGTAGCGCTGCACTTCCATGTGCACCTTGGTCACCAGGGGACAGGTGGCATCGAATACGGTGAGGCCGCGCTCCTGCGCGTTGCGCTCCACCGCACTCGAGACACCGTGGGCCGAGAAGATCACGGTCGCATCGTCAGGCACTTCGGCCAGCTCCTCGACGAAGATCGCACCGAGCTCGCGCAGCCGCCCGACGACATGGCGGTTATGCACAACCTCGTGGCGCACGTAGATCGGCGCGCCGAAGAGCTCAATCGCCCGCTCGACGATCTCGATGGCCCGGTCGACGCCGGCGCAAAAGCCGCGCGGGTTGGCGAGCAGTACCTGCATCAGCGCGGCTTCCGGCGCTGCTCGAGCAGCGCTTCGAGAATGAGCAGCACCGCACCCACCGTAATCGCAGAGTCGGCGACGTTGAACGCCGGGAAGCGCGATTCGTGCCAGTGCACCTCGATGAAGTCCACGACGTGTCCTAATTGCAGCCGGTCGATGAGATTACCCAGATCGCCCGCGAGTATGAACGCAAGCGCGCAGGCGAGCAGCCTCTGGTTGCGCCCGTCGAGGCGCCGCAGCCACACCAGGATGCCGATGCCGACCGCGATAGCGAGTGCGGTGAAGAACCAGCGCTGCCAGCCGGACGCATCCGCGAGCATGCTGAAGGCGGCGCCCGGGTTATAGCGCAGCGTGAGGTTGAGCACGGGCAGGAGGGTCAGATTCTCCCCCGGCGCGAAATGCGCACTCACCCAGGCCTTGGTCAGCTGATCGAGCAGCACCACGGCCGCCGTGAGCCACAGCCATCGCCAGCCGCCCAGCTTCATGTGAAACGCCTCGTCTCACCGCTCCCGGCGAGGTTGGTGATACAGCGCCCGCAGAGCTCGGGATGCTCGGCGCTCGCGCCCACGTCCGGCAGCCGATGCCAGCAGCGCACGCATTTGGCGGCGCTGGTGGCCTTGACCGCGATCCAGACCCCTTCGTGACCGAACTCCTGCGCCGCCACCGCTTCCGGCGGCGCCTCCGAGACGCGGTGCACGCGCGCCTGCGAGGTGATGAGGAAGAACCGCAGCTCATCCCCGAGCGCATGACAGCGCGCGTATTGCGCGGGCACGCAGTACACGTCGACTTCGGCATCGAGCGGTGCCCCGATCGCCCCGGCATCGCGCAGCTTCTCGAGCTCCTTCTGCACGTCGCGCTTCAGGCCCATGAGCGCGGTCCAGTCGATCGTGTGCGGCTCGCCCTCCGGCAGCTCGTGCCAGGTCGAGAGGAACACGGATTCGGCGCGGGCAGCGGGCATACAGGCCCAGATCTCCTCGGCCGTGAAGGACAGGATCGGCGCCAGCCAGCGCACCATGCTTTCGGTGATGTGATAGAGCGCGGTCTGCGCCGAGCGGCGCGCGGCGCTCGCGGCTGCAGTGGTGTAGAGCCGGTCGCGCACGATGTCCAGATACACCGAGCTTAAGTCCACGATGCAGAAGTTGTGGACCTTGTGATAGATGAGATGGAAGGCGTACTGACGGTAGGCCTCGATCACCTCGCCCTGCAGCTCGCGCGTGCGCGACAGCGCCCAGCGGTCCAGCGCGACCATCTGCGCCGGGTGCACCGCGTGCTGCTTCGGATCGAAGCCATCGAGATTGCCGAGCAGGAAGCGCACGGTGTTGCGGATGCGCCGGTAGGCATCGGCCGCGCGCTGCATCAGCGCATCCGACACGCTCATCTCATTCGCATAGTCCGTCGCCGCCACCCAGAGGCGCAGCACATCGGCGCCGAGCGTGCTCACCACTTTCTGCGGCAGCACCACGTTGCCTTCAGACTTCGACATCTTGCGGCCCGACTCATCCACGGTGAAGCCGTGCGTGAGCACACCCTTATAGGGCGCACGCTCGTAGAGCGCCTCGGACATGAGGAGCGAGCTGTGGAACCAGCCGCGGTGCTGATCCGAGCCTTCGAGATACAGGTCCACCGGTGCGGCGATCTCCGGGCGCATCGCCCCCACGCACTCGAAGGAGACGCCCGAGTCCGCCCACACGTCCATCACGTCGGTGAGCTTACGGTACGAGCTCGCCTCATCGCCCAGCAGTTCTCTGGGCTCCAGCGCGAACCACGCATCGATCCCCCCCTTTTCCACGCGCGCGGCGACCGCCTCGATCAGCTCGAAGGTGCGCGGATGCAGCTCGCCGCTCTCCTGATGCACGAACAGTGGCAGCGGGACTCCCCAGGTGCGCTGGCGCGAGATGCACCAGTCGGGCCGGTTTTCGATCATGCCGGTGATGCGCTGCTCACCCCACGCCGGAGTCCAGCGCACCGTCTTGATGTCGCGCAACGCATGCGCACGCAGTCCCTTGCGCTCCATGCTGATGAACCACTGCGGCGTGGCGCGGAAGATGACCGGTGTCTTGTGGCGCCAGCAGTGCGGGTAGCTGTGGCGGTAGGGCTCCTCGTGCAGCAGCCGGCCGCGCTCCTTCAATGCGGCGATGAGGACGGGGTTCGCCTCGTCCACTTTCAGGCCCGCGACGAGCGCAGTGTCGGGCAGGAAGCGGCCGTCGTTGCCGACGGGATTCACGACCGGCAGCCCGTACCGCTGCGCGACGATGAAATCCTCATGGCCGTGGCCCGGTGCGGTGTGCACCGCCCCGGTGCCGGCATCGAGCGTGACATGCTCGCCCAGAACCACCGGCACTTCGCGCGGCTGGAACGGATGTGCGAGCCGCAGTCCCTCGAGCGCACGGCCCGGAAACTCGGCGAGCACGCGCGCGGCGGTGAGCCCGAAGCGCGCCAGCGCCGCCGCCTGCAACTCCGCGGCCAGCACCAGCTGCGCACCGCTCGTCGTCTGCACGAGCACGTAGCGGAAGTGATCGCGCACCGCCACCGCCTGATTGGCCGGCAGTGTCCAGGGCGTGGTGGTCCAGATGACGACATCGACGGGCGTTGAGGCCAATGAGCCCACGGCCAGTCCGATGCGCCGCTCGAGTCCGGTGTTGTCGATGACGCGGAACGCGACATCCACCGCCTGTGAGGTGCGCTCCTCATATTCGACTTCGGCCTCCGCGAGCGCCGAGCGGCAATCGAGGCACCAGTGCACGGGCTTCACGCCCTGGTAGACGTGTCCGCCCTGCAGGATGCGGCCGAAGACGCGGATCTGCCCCGCCTCGTAGCGTGGATCCATCGTCGCGTAGGGATGATCCCAGTCGCCGAAGACGCCCAGGCGGATGAAGTCGGCGCGCTGCAGCTCGATCTGCTGCGCGGCGAAGGCGCGACAGGCGGCGCGAAACGCGGCCGCATCGAGTTTCTGTCCGGGGCGGCCGTGCTTCTTCTCCACCTGCTGCTCGATCGGCAGTCCGTGGCAGTCCCATCCCGGGATGTAGGGCGAATCAAACCCATCCAGCGTGCGCGACTTGACGATCACGTCCTTCAGGATCTTGTTGATCGCATGCCCGAGGTGGATGGCGCCGTTCGCGTACGGCGGGCCGTCGTGCAGCACAAAGCGTGGCCGGCCCGCGCCCGCGGCGCGAATCTTTCCGTAGAGGTTCCCCTCCTGCCAGCGCCTGAGTGTCGCGGGCTCGCGCTGCGCCAGATCCGCCTTCATCGGAAAGCGCGTTTGCGGGAGATTGATCGTCTGCTTGTAGTCGGCCACGGGTTCCTCGGATTACACCTGCAGAATGCGGCGCGCGTCAGCCTCATCGCGCCGCATCTGCACCACCAGCTCATCGAGCGATGCGAAGCGCGCCTCCTCGCGCAGCTTCGCCACGAACTCCACCTCGATCTCGCGGCCGTACAGGTCGGCATCGAAATCGAAAATATGCGCCTCGAGCAACGGCTCGAGCCCCGCAACCGTCGGCCGCGTGCCCAGGCTCGCCACACCTGCGCGCGGCTGCGGCGCTGCGCCGTGCACTCGCACGGCGAATATGCCCTGCAGCGCGGCGCGCCGGCGGCCCAGGCGCAGATTCGCCGTCGGAAAACCGAGCTTGCGCCCGAGCCTGCGGCCGGCCTCGACACGTCCGCGCATCGAATACGGCCGCCCGAGCCAGCGTGCGGCCTGGGCGAGCTCACCGCGCGCCAGCGCCTCGCGGATGGCGCTGCTGCTGACCCGCACGCCATCGACCTGCACGGGAGGCAGCACGTCCACCTCAAACCCCAGCCGCGCACCCGAGGCCTGCAGCGTCGGCACGCTCGCCGCGCCATCGCGGCCGAAGCGAAAGTCATGGCCCACGACCACCACCGCCGGAGCCAGGTGCCGCGCGAGCAGCTGCGCAAATTCCGCGGCCGGCTGGCTCCTCAGGCTCTCGCCGAAGCGCAGCAGCCACATATAGTCCAGACCGGTCGCGCTCAGCAGCCGCCAGCGCTCCCGGAAGGAGGTGAGCCGGGACGGCGGCGCCGCCGGCGTCAGGTATTCACGCGGCATGGGCTCGAACGTCACCATCAGCGTCGGGCGCGCAAGCCGCGCAGCGTGGCCACGCAGCCGTTCGAGCAGTGCGCGATGGCCGAGGTGAAGGCCGTCGAAGGTCCCGATCGTGACGGCACATCCGCGCTCGCTCGCGCGCAGGTTCAAAGATCCGCGTATGAGCTGCATGAGCGCCAAGCCACGAACGCCGGTTCGCAGGAGTATAGGGTAAGTCCCGGGCGGCGTTGACAAGGCAGGGGCCGGTGCCCAAACTACCGCGCCCCGCTCGGCCCCCCGTGCCCGGCGGCTTCAAGGAGAGGCTCTTTGGCCAATACGAAATCAGCGGAAAAAGCCGCACGCCAGGCGGAAAAGCACCGCGCCCGTAATGTCGCTCTGCGCTCGCGCATGCGCGCCGCGGTGCGCAAGGTGACCGCCGCCGTCGCCACCGGTAACAAGGACGCCGCCACGGCGAGCTACAAGGAAGCGGTGCCGCTCATCGACACGCTGGTCAACAAGCAGATCGTTCATCGCAACAAGGCCGCCCGCCACAAGAGTCGTCTGTCCGCGCGCATCCGCGCGATGAGCTAAGAGGCTTCGCTCTCGCGCGCCTGAGCCGCGCTCTTCTCCAGCTCCGTCATCACTGCGCCGGCGAGCTCCCGCGTCCCGGCGCCCGTCGCCGCCGAAATCAGGAAGTGCGGACCGCGGTAACGCAGGCGCCGCACGATCTCGCGCGCCCGCTTCTCCGCCTCCTCGGGCGTGAGCAGATCGGCCTTGTTGAGCACCAGCCAGCGCGGCTTCTTCGCCAGGTCACCGCCGAATTTCTTCACCTCGGCCACGATCGCGCGCGCATCGCGCACCGGGTCCGCCTCCGGATCGAGGGGGGCAATGTCGACCAGGTGCAGCAGCACCCGGGTGCGCTGCAGGTGTTTTAAGAAGCGGATGCCGAGGCCGGCGCCTTCGGCAGCCCCCTCGATGAGGCCGGGAATGTCCGCCATCACGAAGCTGCGGTGCAGGCCCACCGCCACCACCCCCAGGTGTGGGTAGAGCGTGGTGAAGGGATAGTCGGCGACCTTGGGACGCGCGGCGGAGACGGCCCGGATGAGGGTGGATTTGCCGGCGTTCGGCAGTCCGAGGAGCCCCACATCGGCCAGCACTTTGAGCTCGAGTTCCAGCGCGCGCTTCTCTCCCGGCAGGCCGGGACCGAACTGACGCGGAGCGCGGTTGGTGCTCGATTTGTAGCGCGTGTTGCCCCAGCCGCCCTTGCCACCGCGGGCGACGAGGAGGCTCTCTCCCTCGCGCGTCAGGTCGCCCAGCTCCTCGCCGGTATCCGCATCGCGCACCAGGGTGCCGACCGGCACTGGCACGTGCAGATCCTCGCCCGCGGCGCCGGTGCAGTCCTGGCTCGAGCCCGCCACGCCATGCGGGGCACGATAGGTGCGCTCGACCCGGTAGTCGGCCAGCGTGTTGATCCCGGGGACGGCATCGAGATAGACGCTGCCGCCGTGGCCGCCGTCGCCGCCATCAGGACCTCCGAAGGGCACGAACTTCTCGCGCCGGAAACTGGTGCTGCCACGGCCTCCGTGGCCGGCCTGCACCTTGATCCGGGCTTCATCGACGAATTTCATGCAGGTCCGCGCACAAGCTGGCGTGCGCGGTCCGCGCCAGCGGCGCGGGACGCGCTCAGCCGGATTCCGGCACCACGCTCACGAACAGGCGCTGCTCGGCGCCCTTCTTCTTGAATTCCACGCGGCCGCTCACCTTGGCGAACAGGGTGTGGTCGGTGCCGACGCCCACGTTCGCGCCCGCCTTCATCGGCGTGCCGCGCTGGCGCACGAGAATATTGCCTGCGGCGACGAGCTCGCCGCCGAAACGCTTCACACCCAGCCGTTTGGAGTGCGAATCGCGGCCGTTGCGCGTGCTGCCGCCTGCCTTTTTATGTGCCATGACTCAATATCCTCATTCAGCCGGCGTTGATGTCGGTCACCTTCACTTCGGTGAACGACTGCCGGTGGGCCTTCTGCCGCAGATAGTGCTTGCGGCGGCGAAACTTCACGATCGAGACCTTGCCGCCCTTGCCGTGGCGCACGACGGTCGCGACGACCTTACTGCCGGCGACGCGCGGCTTGCCGAGCTTCACGTCGGCGCCTTCGCCGACGAGCAGCACTTCGCCGAACTCGACGGTGGAGCCCGGCTCGGCGTCGAGCTTTTCAACGCGCAGCACGGCGTCCTTGGTGACCCGATACTGCTTGCCGCCTGTGGCGATAACCGCGTACATCGTTGGAAGCCCTTGGTTCGAAAGGCCGCGCATTCTACGCAGGGCCACCCGGTGGGTCAAACCGGGCTTTCTTCTTACGCGACTTGCACTTACGGCAACCGCCGGCGCCTTCGCGGGCGGTTCTCCGCGCGGCGTGACTCGGCTAGGATGCGGGACCCGAATAGCCCGCCCTGTCCGTCCATGACCCTAGATGACATCCGTGCCCTCGTGCGCGCCGACTTAGGCTCGGTCGATGATGTCATCCGTGCGCGCCTGAAGAGCGAAGTGGTCCTGATCGACCGGGTCGCCGAACACATCATCTCGGGTGGCGGCAAGCGCCTCCGTCCGCTGCTCGTGGTGCTCGCCGGACGCGCCTGCGGGCATACCGGCCATAGCCATGTCGAGGCCGCGGCCTTCATCGAGTTCATCCACACCGCGACGCTCCTGCATGACGATGTGGTCGACGGCTCCTCGATGCGCCGCGGCCGCGATACCGCCAACGAGGTGTTCGGCAATCAGGCAAGCGTGCTCGTCGGCGACTTCGTCTACTCGCGCGCCTTCCAGATGATGGCCGCCGTGAACTCGCCCCGCATCATGGAGATTATGGCCGATGCGACCAACGTGATCGCCGAGGGCGAAGTGCTGCAGCTGATGAATGCGCACGACCCGGAGACGACCGAGCAGCGCTATCTCGAGGTGATCTATCGCAAGACCGCGCGGCTGTTCGAGGCCGGAGCGGAAGTCGCGGCGGTGCTCTCCAACTGTCCGATCGCCACCCAGCGCAGCCTCGCGCGCTACGGCAGACATCTGGGGACGGCGTATCAGCTGGTGGACGACGTGCTCGACTTTCGCTCAAATCCCGCCGAGCGCGGCAAAAACCTGGGCGATGATCTCGCCGAAGGCAAGCCCACGCTACCCCTGATCCACGCGCTGCGCGGTGCCCGCGAGAGCGAGCGCGTTCTGATCCGCACCGCCATCGAGCAGGGCGGCCTCGCGCAGCTCGAGCCGATCATCGCCGCCATCGACTCCAGCGGTGGACTGGAATATGCGGCGGCGCTGGCGCGCAGAGAATCCAACGCCGCACTCGCGGCGCTCGAGGTGCTGCCCGACTCCACTTACAAAGAGGGGCTCGCGGCGCTCGCGCGCTTCGCGGTAGAGCACACGACCTGAGCGCGGCACGATCGCGTGCGCTGCCTCAAAAGGTAAGGAGCATTCCGTCCCAGCTCTGGCGCCACTGGTATCGCATTTGGCGCTCCTTCAACGGCGTCAGATCCCACTTGAGATTCGAGGCACAGGAGATTGCCGTCGACTGATCCCGTACCGCGCCGGTGAAATTGCCGAGATGGGCCTTGGCCGCCGCGCGAATCTCATACTGTGCCGGATCATCGCCGGAGCGGACGAAGACCTGGTCGAGGAGCTGCAGCGCGCGGGTCGGATCGCGCACGTCCGGAAATGGCGCCGCGGCCAGCAGCGCGGCGAGATACAGCTTGCCATCGCGGCTGCCGTGCGCCGCGGCACGCTCCAGCCAGACTATCGCGCGCTTCACGTCATCGCTTCCGGGCGTGCCCCGCAGCAGATAGCCTGCAAGCGTCACCTGCGCATTGGTTTCATCGGCGGCCGCCGCCTTCTGCAGCCAGGTGACCGCCTTGTTCACGTCGCAGTGACACGAGCGACCGGTGAGCAGATTCAAGCCGAGCTTGAACTGCGCGAAGGGCGCTCCGGCCTGAGCCGCGCGAACGAACCACGGCATCGCCTCATTGCTCTTCGCCTGAAACTGCGGCATCCCCTCGAGCAGCATGCCGTAGAGCATTTCGGAGGAAACGTTGCCGTTTTCGGCTTCGGCGCGGATCTTTGCCGCGAATCGGTTCAGATCCGAATACTCATCGTTCGAAGCATTGTCGATAATGAAGCGGTAGAAAGTCGTGTACGTACAGGCCACGGGTTTGCCCGCGTCTTCTCCCGGGTAAAACCACGACCGCATGAGGCTCCAGCGCGCCGTTTCCTCGAACTGCCCCTTCGGTACGGCGTAGATAATCCGCACGTTCCGCGCACGTCCGTCAGGCAGCACCGTCACCTGTGCCATCAGGGATCCCTGAATCCCACGCCGCAGCGGCTCGTCGGGATAGCTTGCCATCCGGATTTCGCGCACTTTGCAGCGTGCGTGACCCTCGTCATCTCCCGTGACGAGCACCCGCGGCAAGAGGCGCTCATCGAGCGCCGCATGACTGTATTCGTCGTGGATTTCCTGCGCGATCTTCAACGATAAGGGTGTTAACTGATCCCGGATCGAATCCGCCAGGGGCTGCGCTTTGGCGTAGCCGTTCTCTGCGGCCAGTTGCGCCCAGGCGAATGCATAGACGCGATTTTCCCGGGTCCCCTGCCCCTTCGCGTACATGACCGCGAGATTGAATTGAGCAATCGGCTGACCGAGCTCGGCCATTTCCCGGAACGCATTGAAGGCAGCGTCGTACTGCCCCTTGTCGTAGGCAGACTGCGCCTCTTCGAACCCTGCGCGGGATGCGCTCGGAGCAAGCAACCCGAGAGACAGCACCGCCGCGATGAATAAACCCAGGCGCGAAATTCGGCATGTGGAATTGCGCATCAGTGTCCCCACGCGCGAGCTTAAACGAAGCGGGCATTGGCTCGACAGAGGGTGCTATTCTCTGAGTCGCCGCCGGGGGACGGAGGTATTCAATGCGTCGCTCTTTATTGATAGTTGCGATCGGTTGGTTGTCGCTCGCGGCCGGCTGCATGAACGCACCGGATGGCAGCGGCAAGTCCAACGCAGTCAACGGAAACGTCACGCCCGCCCCATCCGGTGGCGCCTCGACGGTCAACGGCTCGATTCATGTCCCGGCGGGACAGCCCAGCGGCAATGTGTCGACGGTGAACGGCTCGATCCAGATCGATCCAAACGCGCAAGTTGAGAATGCCGCGGCCGTGAATGGCGGCATCAGCGTCGGTGCTCACGCCACGGCCTCGGCCCTGAACACGGTCAATGGCGGCATCAGCCTCGAGGAAGGTGCGCGTGTTGGAAAGACCGTGACCAGCGTGAACGGCACACTGACGCTGCAGGACGGCGCCGACATCACAGGCGCTCTCGCCAACGTGAACGGTCGCATCAGCCTCACCGCAGCGCACGTCGGCGGCGGCATCAAGACGGTGAACGGCGATATCGATGTGGGTAAGAACTCCCACGTCGAGGGCGGCATTCACGTCGAGAAGGCCGGTAATTCCTGGTTCGGTGGCGGCGGCTCGGGCACGCCTCCGCGCATCGTGATCGGCCCCGGCGCCGTCGTGCAGGGCGATCTGCGATTCGATCGGGAAGTGAAACTCTATGTGAGCGACACGGCGCAGATCGGACAGGTCATCGGCGCCACCGCTGTTAAGTTCTCCGGCGACAATCCGCCGAGCTGACGCCTCGTCCCCGGGGTCGCTTGACCCCCAGGGGTTCGATTGAACCCCTGGGGGTCATAAAGTAGACTGCGCGGCCCGCGTCCGACCCGCCTTTCCCTCGCGTTTTCGGGGTGTAGCTCAGCCTGGTAGAGCACTACGTTCGGGACGTAGGAGTCGCAGGTTCAAATCCTGTCACCCCGACCACATGTACTTACAGCAGCCGCAAGGCCGACCCGCTGCCGGGCGTAGGTCGCCCATAAGCTCCCGTCCGCTTCGGGCGCGATCTTGATCTCGCCCAAGAGGAGTTCGTGGCGCAGAAGCTCTCGGGCTTCATCTGCCGCCACCTTGTCACCATCCAGGCCGGCGCCGATCTGCGTGGTCGTGGTGGTGCCGGAATCGATGGGAAATTGATGACATCGGCATTTCGATTTTCGCCGTTAGTCGATCGAGTTGGTATGGTCATTCGGTTGCCTTGCAAAGTTGTGGCCCGCGTCGTCTGCTAGGACACGCGGAGCGTTGATAGATTCGGCCTCTTCCTCGGCGACCCATGCGCGGAATGCAGCTCGCGCGTACACGATCGCCAGTCGCCGCAGCAGTTGGTCGCGGGTCTCGTTCACACGCGCGCCTGCCGGGCGTGCTCGATCAACTTGATCGCCAGTGGGATGTGGTGCGGCCGGTAGATCCGCGCGCCGCATTCTGTGCGCTCAGCTACCAGCCATTTCTTCTTGTCCCACTCGCGGGCACGCTCGGCCCTGATGCCCACGATCGCAGCGAATTTGCTGACGGTGTAGGCGGGCTGCGGCTTTGTCATCGATCGGACCCCAGGGCTACAGGCTTGAGGTAAAATCGTGCCTCGGGAGTTCCGTTACTTCACCGTGCGCAGAACGTAACAAGGGGCCTGACGTGCTGGGATTCGCTCGCGGGTTGTTCTGGGTGAACTCGGGAACCGGGTGGCGGATGGATGTGGCCGCCAGGACGATCCCCGGCTGCGCGGCGGACGGCAGCCTGACCATGACGCAGCTCGCCGCCGAGCTCGGCGTGCCTGAGAGCCAGCTCGCCGGCTGTGTAGCCGGCTCAGTGGCTCTACGGGAAGTCGTCCAAGTCTGCGGCTATAAGCGACGCA
>Ga0335081_10006457_pt1 | contig 18675 bp, 14 predicted proteins | sample Lox_Sample_35_FD_206713 | JGI IMG/M metagenome (GOLD analysis project Ga0335081, IMG submission 206713) | Soil microbial communities from Loxahatchee National Wildlife Refuge, Florida, United States - Lox_Sample_3.5 | ecosystem: Environmental > Terrestrial > Soil > Wetlands | place: USA...
GAGTCTTGGCGAAGATGCAGCAGGAAGATGGGTCGGCAGAATCGTTCCCTTGGCAAGTTCTGCGGTTGCCGGAGGACTGAATTTCTTTTTTGTGCGCGCGTGGGGACGCAAGGTCCAGCGCAACCTCTGCGCGCGTCACGTCGGCACACGGCCCTCGCCCGTTCGTTCTTTTGCTATCTCGCCCGTTCCCGTCAGCGTCGCGTAGTGTTACCGTTGATCTTCGTGCGGGGATCGCTCCCTTTGCCTCTGCAGATGAGTTGCGGTCCTGTGCCCGGAAACACGATTTCGGCGACTAAGCCGCTGTCATGCGCTCGTTTTCATTTCTCCTCGTTGGTGCGGTCATTCCGGCCCTCCCGCTTTCGCTAGCATTGTGTCCTTGCTTTGGGCAACTCCAGCAAGAGGAAGTTCGAGGTTCTCCAGCCGAACCTTCGGATGCCGCCGAAACCCGCGCGCAGATCGCTCAAGTCGAAAAACTCTTGCCAGGTTTCGCCGATCGCGGCGCCGCCTTCTATTTCATCGCCTCTGCTCACCGCCATCTCGGCGAAACTCTGGACGCGCTGAGCAATCTTAAGAAGTGCGTGGATCTTCAAGAAGGTTTTGATCCTTCGGGCGATCCGGCATTTGCGGGACTCCAGGGTTCTCACGATTTTGATTCGCTGGTGGAAAAAGCCCAGCGAGATTTTCGGCCGGTGTCTCATGCACGCGTGGCCGTTTGGACTGATGAAAGGGATCTCATTCCCTACGGCCTGGCATGGGATTCACAAAAGAATGTCTTCTACTTGAGTAGTCTCAATCGGAGGAAAATTATCCAGCTCACTCCGGACAGCCACGCTTCGGATTTCGTTGCGTCCGCCCGCGATCATCTCTTGCCGGTGCGCGGAATTCGCGTGGCTCCCTCGGACGGCACGGTATGGGCAGCCTCCTCCACCCAGGAAGGGGAGAGCGAGCTGCTACACTTCGATTCTTCCGGCAATTTGATTGGACGATTTTCTCCGCCACATCCAGGGCCGCACACGCTGAATGATTTGGTCATCACCGCCCGGAACGAAATCTTTGCGACCGATGGCCTCGGCAATACCGTGCTCCGCTTCGATCCCGCGACCAAAGCGTTTTCAAAGCTCACGCTCCATCGCCCGGTCTTTTATCCCAGCGGGATTGCGCTTGACCCGGAAGGCAACATTCTGTTCCTTGCCGATTCCCTGGGAGTAATTCGGGTCAACCTGGCAGACGGCTCCGACCGGGATGTGGATCCCGGCCGTCGCAACACCCTCGCTGGCGCCAGCGGACTCTACTTCCGCGCCGCGAGTCTCATCGCCATTCAAAACGGCATTGGCTCGCCGCGCGTCGCCGCTTTCAAGCTTTCGCAAGACGGCTCGCGCGTTTCGCACACCACGATTTTGGAATATCGCACCACTCTGACTTCGTCTCCCACGACCGGCGTGATTCGCGGCTCAGACTTCTATTTCATCACCAACAGCCATACGGACAACTTGTTGAATAATATGATCCGCGATCCTACGCAACTCGAGCCCGTTCGCATCGCCGTCGTTTCACTCCCGTAACGCGCTCCGGTTTCCGTCGAGCCGCCCCGCATTCGCGGGGCCTCCCATAGTTTGCCCTTGCGTCCCCGGCGTCCCGTTAGGCAGAGTGGTCACCGATGGTTCTCCGTCTGCCAAATCCAGCTTCCCGCGTGGCGGTCCTTTTCGCGGCTTTCGTGGTGGCGTTCGCTCTCGCATTCTTCAGCATTCGCAATGCTCTCGCCTACCATGCTTCCCAGCTCGGCACCCAGGCGGGCTATGAACGCGCCGCTCGTCTTGAGCCTTCGAATGCTCTCAATTGGTATCTTCTCGGCCGCTTTTGGCAATACAGCATGGAACAATCCGATCCCCAACAGGCGATTCGCGATTATCGCGTTTCGCTTTCTCTCAACCCGCGTTCTGCCGACGCCTGGCTCGATCTCGCAACCGCTTACGATGGGGAAGGGGATACGCACCAGGCTCGGGAAGCATTCCTCGCCGCAAAACGCGTTTATCCTGCCTCCGCGGAAGTTTCCTGGCGCTACGGAAATTTCCTCCTTCGCCAGGGAGAGTTGGACTCCGCCTATTCGGAAATTCATCATGCCGTGGAGCTTGATCCGACACGCGGTACGGAAGCATTCTCGCGCTGCTGGCGAGCCTCGCCGGATCTGAATGCGATTCTCGACAAAGTTCTCCCGCCTTCAAAGGACGTCTATCTTGGAGCCATTCGTGAACTGGTTGTTGAAGGCCAGCTCGATCCGGCTCTGCAAATTTGGTCCCGACTGGTCGCCTTGCATCCGAGAATGTCTCCCAAGGAAATCGCTCCCCTGTCCAACGCGTTGCTGCAGCGTGGGCGCGCCCACGACCTGGATCTTCTTTGGCAGCAAGCCACTTCCTTGATGCACAACCCTCCTTCCGATCCCGCGGGCTCCATCATCTGGGACGGCAGTTTTGAGTCGGGTATCATCGGCGACGGTCTTGCCTGGCAATTTCCTCCGGTGGAGAACGGCGTCAAAGCGACGCTCGATACCGCGCAGGCCCACAGTGGCAAACAGTCACTTCGCATGATGTTCACCGGAGACGACAACATCGCGTATACAGGCCCTTGCCATTTCGCCGTAGCCAATCCGGGAAGTACCTACCTCTTTTCCGCCTGGATCCATACCGAGGCTCTCACCACCGATGAAGGTATTCGGTTTAGAATCATGTCTTTCACTCCCTCCGGGAACCAGTTCGTTGAAACCGCGGATGTTCATGGAAGCGAACCGTGGACCAATATCACACTTCTGTGGAAAGCTCCGCGGGGCACGCCCATTGTCCAGGTTTGCATCGCACGAAAAATCTCCGGGAGTCCCGACGGCGACATACAAGGCACCGCTTGGGTAGATGACGTTTCGCTTGTGCCATCGTCTTCGCAGGGCGCGAAGCCATGAAGTTTCTTCGTTTTGGTCTGTACGCGCTGATCGCTTTTGCAGTGCTGGCTCATGGCGGAGTGGAAGATTGGGCGCGCGCAGTCCTTGAGACGGGCGCGGGGGGCCTGTTTCTGGCTTGGGCTGCCCGTTTTTTCACTAAGGGACAAGAGCGAATTTCGTTCCCGGCTCTTCTGCTGCCGTTCTCTGCCTTTTTCTTGCTCGTCTTCGCGCAATGGTTTTTCCGCCGCACCGCATCCTCTTTCGACACGCGCATCGAGCTGCAGCTTTTGCTGGCGGATTTGCTTATCCTCTTTGTTGCGGCGCAAATTTTTCAATCCATCGAGGATTGGCGCGGATTTATCTGGTTCATTATGATTTTCGGCTTCCTGGTCTCCGGATTTGGAATCTTGCAGCATCTCACCTTCAACGGAAAACTCTATTGGTTCAGGGAAATGCGATACGGCGGCGTTCCATTCGGGCCCTATGTCAATCGCAATCACTTTGCGGGATTCGCCGAACTCGTCATTCCCACGGGCCTTGTGCCGCTGGTTCTCGGAAAAGTGCGCCGCGAACGCCGTTTTGTCGTTGGTCTTCTGGTTTTTGTTCCACTTGCGGCTCTTTTCCTCTCCGCATCCCGCGGCGGAATCGTCAGCGTCGGCGTGGAACTTTGCATCCTCACCCTGCTTCTTTTCTTACGCCGTTCCATTGGCAGGCACGTCCTGGCTGGCGCAGCCGTTCTTGCCCTGGCCATGTTGTTGGTTTCCTGGCTTGGGGTAAAAGAAATTCTTGCCCGTTTCAGTTCCCTTCAAACGCTGGAGGTTTCGGAAAGCAAGCGGGCTTCTATGAGGCAGGGCACCTGGCGAATCTTTCTGGACCACCCGTTGTCCGGCACGGGCCTCGGCACGCTGCAAATTGTTTATCCGCTCTATGAGACGCAGTACGACGGGAAAATCGTAAACCATTCTCACAATGATTACCTTGAGGCCCTCGCGGAAACCGGCGTTCTCGGAGGTCTCTGTTGCGCCTGGTATTTGGGTTTGCTCTTCGTTCAGGGAATCTCCAGGATTTTGGAGTCGAACCGCTCCTTCGTCCTTTCTCTGAATCTGTCGGGTCTGGTTGCCTGCTGTGGATTCCTCACCCACAGCTTGGTTGATTTCAATCTGCACATCCCCTCTAACGCCTTGCTTTTCTTCCTCATGGGTTTGCTCGCAACCATCCTCCTGCGGCCGACCGCCCCTCTCACCCGTGCGTCCACGCCCGGGCATAGCTCCGGCGGAAATCCATGATTGACTTGCCTCGCCTGCCTGTATAATCACACTTGGGGGTCATCTATTCGTATGCAGCCAGCCGGACTGGGTGCGACGACGTGGTGTTTCGTCTCGGGCACTCTTCTCGCAGGAATGCTGGTTCTGGCGTCTCCCGCCCGCGCACAGACCGACCTGCAAACACCACAGCAGGCCAATGAGCGCATTCGTGCGCTCTCAGACTCTATTTCTGCGGCTCCTCACGATTACGTCATTGGTCGCGGCGATTTGCTCTCCATTGAAGTCTTCGATGTCCCCGAGCTCAGTCGCGAGATTCGCGTCAGTCAGACCGGAACCATTGGCTTTCCTCTCGTGCCGGTTCGCTTGCAAATTGCGGGGCTTACCGAGATGCAGGCGGCTCAAAAGATCGCGGAGATTCTGGAAGCGAATGGCCTCGTTTCCCATGCGCAGGTGATCGTCACGGTCAAAGAGAAGAAGAGCAATCCCATCACGGTCGTCGGCGCCGTGGCTCACCCCATGGTCTACGAGTCAGATGGCGCCACCACTCTCTTGCAAGTTCTTGCCCAAGCGGGCGGCATCGCGCCCGACGCCGGGGACACGGTCATTGTCACCCGGCCGGATATTGCCGGTCAGGATTCTCCAGATACGCCGCCGCGAATTGGTCCCGAGGACGTGGTGCCTCCGGGCAATACTTCGACAGGTCAAACCCCGCCTTCCTCGACCCGGTCCACGCCGGCGGCGGCTGCCCCGCCGGGTGCCGCACCACAAGCCGCGGCTTCGGCCGAGCCTCCGCCGCTCGGCAACACTCTGACGGTCAATCTTTCGCAACTGATCGAATCCGGAGATCCTACGAACAACATCCTCCTTCAGGGCGGCGATATTGTGACCGTTCCCCACGCGGGGATCGTATACGTTCTGGGCGCTGTCGGCCGGCCCGGGGGTTTCGTCGCCACGAATGACCGTGCGCAGCTTACAACCCTGAAAGTTCTAGCCCTTGCTGGTGGCTTGAACCGCACCGCCAAGAAGGACCAGGCGGTAATCATCCGCAAGGATTCTCTGGGACAGCAGCATGAAGTCCCGGTAGATCTGGGGAAAATCATTGACCGCAAAGAGGAAGACGTCAGGCTGCAACCGAGCGACATCCTTTATGTTCCCAACAGCGGCGTAAAGACTGCTCTCCTCCGTGCCGCTGAGATTGGCTTGGCTGTCGGGACGGCTGTCGCGATTTACCGTATTGGAACGCAATAGAGCGTGGAAATGAACGAAGACAACAAACTGGTCCCTCGAGAGAATGGAGCCGCTGCTCCTGTTGAGGTCCTCCCGGTTTCCTCGCGCCTTCCCGTTTGGGAACTCTCTCCACGCGAACCCCACCTCTACGATTATCTCCTGATCCTGCGCAAGCACCAGTGGCTCATCCTCTCCTTTCTCCTGGCCGTCGTCACCATCGTGACCATCGCGACCTTCCGCATGCAGCCCGTCTATATCGCTACAGCGCGGATCGAAATTGACCGTGAAAATTCCAATCTCCTTCCGTTCCAGGGGCAGGATTCTTACGATTACTTCATGGACCTCGACACTTACATTGAAACCCAGTCCAAAATCCTTACCAGCGAGACTCTGGCCCTCCAGACCATCCGCTCTCTCGGGCTTGCTTTCCATGAGGTCTCATCGGGAAACTCGTCGGACGCCATCGCCACCGGCAATCTGGCGAACCAGAAGCGACCTCCACAGCTCGGTGAATTTCTTGCCAGTCTCAGCGTTAAGCGCGTACAGAACAGCCGCTTGCTGGATGTCAGCTATGAATCCACCGATCCTCAGCTCGCGGCCAAGGTCGTCAACGCGCACATCGAAAACTACATCGAGCAGAATTTTCGAAGTAAATATGAGGCCACTACGCGTGCCTCCACCTGGCTCGCTGACCAGCTCAACGAACTGAAAATCAAAGTCGAGAAATCTGAAGATGCCCGGCTCGCCTACGAGCGCCAGAATCAAATTTGGGAGCTTGACGACAAGCAGAACATCACCACGCAGCGCCTCGCCGATCTAAACAAGGAGCTCACCGACGCGCAGACCGAGCGCATGAAGAAGGAAGCCCTTTACGAATTCGCCAAATCTGGAAACATCGAGGCCGTGCCCCAGATTCATGACGATTCGGTGCTTCAGGACCTTCTTAAGAAGCGCGCCGAAACCTCCACGCAATACACAGACGCCCTCAATCAGTACGGTCCCAATTTCCCCAAGGTGCAGCGGCTTCAGGCCCAAAACAAGGAAATTGACAACCTCATTGACGAGGAGAAGAAAAACGTCCTCGACCAGATTTCCAGCGATTTTCAGGCCTCCACCGAGCGTGAAACCCTCCTTTCGAAGGCGCTTGACCAGCAAAAAGTGGAAGCCAGCGAGATGGCGGAGCGCCTCGTTCAGTACAACATCCTGACCCGCGAGGCGGAAGCCAACAAAGCCATGTACGACGGCCTGCTGACCAAGCTCAAGGAAGCCGATATCGCCGTCGGCCTCAAATCTTCCAACATTCGCGTCGTGGATCCGGCCATGATTCCCTCCACTCCCGCGCGGCCCGCCAAGACCCGCAATATCGCGCTTTCTATCCTGGTCGGCTTGGTTGGCGGGATTGGCCTTGCTCTTCTCCGCGAATATCTCGACAACACCGTCAAAACTCCCGATGACGTCGAGTCCCTTGCCCGGCTTCCGTCCCTTGCCGTCGTCCCCGCCTTCGCTGATTCCAATGGTTCGGGCAAGCGAAACCGCCTTTTGGGTTCGCCTTCTTCCAACGGTCACGACAAGCGCGTCGAACTCGTTGCCCAACATCTTCCGAAATCCCAGACCTCCGAAGCCTTCCGCGCCTTGCGCACGGCCCTGCTCCTTTCGCAGGCCGATCATCCTCCCCAGGTCATTCTCGTCACCAGCGCTCTTCCCCGCGAAGGGAAAACCACGGCTGCGGCCAATCTAGCTGTTACTCTCGCGCAACTCGGCGATCGCACTCTTCTCATGGATGCCGACCTCCGCAAGCCCGGCGTGGGCCGCATCCTCGATCTCACCGAAGGCAAATATGCGGGTCTCAGTTCCTATCTCGCTGGTGTCTCCAGCCTGGATCTGGTTACCGTCCCGCATCCCGCCATTCCCAATCTCGCAGCCATACCGACCGGTCCGCTTCCTCCTAACCCCGCCGATCTTCTTTCTTCGCACAAGCTTGCCGACGCCGTCGCCAAATTGCGCACCCAGTACAAATTCATCGTCATTGATTCCCCTCCCATCATGGCTGCCACCGACGCTGTGATTCTTTCCGTCCAGGCCGACGGTGTGCTCCTGGTGGTTCGCAGTGGAGAAACTCCCAAGGAAGCGTTCACGCGCGCGCGCGACCTCCTCGTCGGCGTCAAGTGCCATCTTCTCGGCGTGGTTCTGAATGCTGTGGATTCCAGCGCGCCGGACTACTATTATTCTTACCGCTACTATCCGTATTCCTACGGATATGGTCCCCAGGAAGCGACGGAAGCCGCCCATGATCACGATTCGATTCTTTCCAGGTCGCGGCGGAGCGCGGCTTCGTCCGAAGACGACGATGACCAGGCCCTTTAAGGAGGCACTTTGCGCTATCTAATCACCGGAGGCGCTGGATTCATCGGTTCCCATCTCGCGGAACGCCTGCTCGATCGCGGCGACCGCGTTGTTCTGCTCGACAATCTCTCCACCGGGAGCGTCGAGAACATTCGTTCCTTCAAGGATTCCGAACGCCTCGAGTACCACCTCGACTCCATCGAAAACCGCCATCTCGTCGCCGAGCTCGTGGATGACGCCGACGTCGTCATCCACCTCGCCGCAGCCGTCGGTGTGCGTCTCATCGTGGAAAGCCCTGTCCGCACCATCGAGACCAACGTCAACGGCACTCAGAGGATTCTCGAAGCTGCCGCCAAAAAACGGAAACTTGTTCTTACCGCGTCCACCTCCGAAGTTTATGGCAAGAGCACCCAGGTTCCCTTCCGCGAGGAAGCAGATCTCGTTCTTGGCCCCACCACCAAAGGCCGCTGGAGCTACGCTGCTTCCAAAGCCCTCGACGAATTTCTTGCTCTCTCTTATTGGAAGGAAAAGAAAGTTCCGGTGATCGTCGTCCGTCTCTTCAATACCGTTGGTCCGCGCCAGACCGGACGCTACGGCATGGTCGTTCCCAATTTTGTGGGCCAGGCTCTGGACAACGCTCAAATCAGCGTGTACGGCGACGGCAAGCAATCCCGCTGCTTCTGCGATGTTCGCGATACGGTCGAATCCCTCCTCCGCCTCATGGACGTAAGCCGCGCTGTGGGCGAGGTGGTCAACGTCGGCAACACCGAGGAAATTTCCATCGAGGATCTGGCCAAAACAGTCAAGCTCCGCACTCAGAGCACTTCACAAATCGTTTACGTCCCCTACGATCGGGCCTACGAGCCCGGTTTTGAGGACATGATGCGGCGCGTCCCTTGCGTGGACAAATTGCAAACTCTCACCGGATTCCGTCCGGAAACTCCGCTGTCCGAAATCATTGATCGTGTGGCCGCCGATCTGCGCACAAGAAAAGCCTCTGTAACTCAGCGCGTGGCAACTGGCTCCGTCGCGTAGCCCGATGAGGAAAGCTCGATCGCGCGGGCGGGTCCTCCTCGCTCGTGTTCCCTCTGTCATCGCTGCTATACTGCTTCCCGGCTTCTTCGGCAGGTTTCTCCGGGAAACGGTAGCGTTCCTCCAGGTCACGCGTCCCCTTCGCCGGTACTGGGTGAGGTATGGCGCACAGTTTGAATCGAACTGGAACTGCGAACTTGCGTAGGCCCGGCCTCGTTCTCTCCATTTTATTTCTGCTTTCTGTGCCTCTTCTGAATCCTTGGGTTCGTGGTGACGGGGTGGGCTATTACGCCTTTGCTCGCGCTCTGCTCATTCAGCACAATCTGGATTTCACCGCCGATTACCAGCACGCCAATCCGAGTTTTCGGGATGTCCGCGTAGATGCTTCTGGCCAGCCCAAATCCGCGTTTCGCACTTCCACCGGTCATCTGGATAACCATTTCACTATCGGCCCGGCAATTCTCTGGGCGCCATTTCTCCTGGTGGCCCATGCCGGCGTGCTCATCGCTCGCGCCCTTGGTTCCTCCATTCCTGCAGATGGTTTTTCCTCTCCCTATCGTTTTGCCATGGCTTTCGGCACCGGCTTGTATGGATTTCTCGGTCTGTTCATCGCATTCCGCGTTGCCCGCAAGTATGTGGATGAAACTTGGGCTCTGCTCGCCACCATTGGAGTCTGGGCGGCAACCTCTTTGCCTGTTTACATGTATCTGAATCCTTCTTGGTCCCACGCCCACTCCGCGTTCATGGTCGCCTTGTTTTTCTGGTATTGGCACGAAACTCGCGAGCATCGCACGCTTCTGCAATGGCTCCTCCTCGGCGCCCTCTCCGGCCTGATGCTCGACGTCTACTACCCGAATGTCACTGTGTTGGCCATTCTTGCCGCGGAGGCTTTCGGCTTCTATGGGAAAGCCCTTCGCGGGAATCCCGAACGCGCCGGTTTATTGCGGCTGATCCTCTCGCATGCTTTGTATATCTTCGCCGCTCTCGTCTGTCTCACGCCTACTTTCACCACTCGTTCCATTATTTACGGCAGTCCTTTTAATTCCGGATATATCCCCCTTGGTCTCTGGAACTGGAAGTCTCCTTACCTCCTCCAGATGCTCTTTTCTTCCGACCATGGCCTCATTTCCTGGACACCACTGATTTTTCTCTCGCTGCTTGGGCTGGTTCTTTTTTGGCGCCAGGTGCCGCACGTCGGAGGCCCCATCCTCTTGGCCATCGTCGCCTTTTATTACTTCATCGCCTCATATCCGGACTGGGCGGGCATCTCTTCCTTTGGCAACCGGTTTTTTGTTTCCCTGACCATATTCTTCGTCTTGGGCCTCGCGGTTTTACTGGCTCAGGTCGCGTCCCACTTTCGCCGCCGCGCTGCGGCGCTCGCCTCGGTCTCGGTCCTTCTTGCCTGCTTTTCTCTTTGGAACTTCGGGCTCATGTTCCAATGGGGCATTCATTTGATCCCCGCGCGCGGTGCCGTCCCCTGGAGCGAAATTTTTCACAATCAGTTTTTTGTTGTCCCGCCCGAACTCTCTTCTGGCATCCGCGGATATCTCTTTCATCGCAAAGCGCTCATGCGTACCATCGAGCAGCGTGATCTGCAACAATTAAACCAGGCGCCTTCACAGTGAGCTTCAAAGCCAGTCCGCTCTGCCCACCGCAGACCTCTTCTCGCCCGAATCTTTTCATCGGCGGCCGGAATTGCTCCGTTCCTTCCCATGCCTAACGTCTCCGTCTACATTCCCGCCTATAACGCCGCAGAATTTCTCCCTCGCTCGATTGCAAGTCTCCTCACCCAGGCGCATCTACCCGACGAAATCTTGGTCATTGATGATGGCTCCGCCGACGCCACAGCTTCGATCGCTTCCCGCTATCCTCAAGTCAAACTCATTCGCCATGAGCGCAACAGCGGCCTCGGTGCCGTCCGCAATACCGCCTTTCGCTCCGCTCGCAATGAGTTGGTCGCCTCCATTGACGCCGATTGCGTCGCCGATCCCGCCTGGCTCGCGAATCTCCTCCCGCATCTCGATGATCCCGCTGTCGCCGCCGTGGGTGGCCGCCTCGTCGAAGGCGTCCAGACTTCCATCGCCGATCGCTGGCGCGCTGCGCACATGCCCCAGAATTGGGGGACCTCCCTTGTCCGCAATCCCAAATTTCTCTTTGGCTGTAACAACCTCTTTCGCAAGTCCGTCGTGCTCGAGGTCGGCGGCTACAACGAAAACATGCGCACCAACGGCGAGGACACCGGCATCTGCGAGCAGTTGCGCCTTCACGGCTGGCAGTATGTCTACGAGCCCGCCGCGCTCGCGACACACCTTCGCCATGACACGGTCTCTTCCATCCTCGAAACCTACTGGCGCTGGTGGAAATTCGGCGTCCATGCCTATGCCGGCGGCGTCCGCCTGCGTTCCGTCATCGGCCACGCGCTTTTCGTCCATTTCCGTTACACTTTTCTCGAGCTTCTCGCCGATGACCTGCGCGCCCGCAGGCTCGGCCTCTTGCCCATGGATTTCTTGGCTCTCGGCTATTTGCCTTTTCGCGACCTTCGGCTCTGGCTCGACTCACGTTCAGCCGCGCAAGAGCCGCGCTCGGCCTCGGAGGCTTGAACTGTGCAGATTCTGATCACTGGCGGCTGCGGTTTCGTGGGTTCCGAGCTCGCCCTTCGCTTTCGCGCTCAGGGCCACCGCGTCGTGGTCATGGACAATCTGGTCCGCCGGGGCAGCGAATCCAATCTCGACCGCCTCAAGCATCATGGCGTCTCTTTTGTTCACGGCGACGTCCGCAACGCTGAAGACTTCAACAATCTTCCCGGCGGCATCGAATTCGTTTGCGATACCAGCGCTCAGCCTTCCGTCGTCATCGGCTACTCCAATCCGGTTTTTGACATCACCAATAACGCTCTCGGCGTGGTTCACGTCCTCGAATTTGTCCGCCGTCATCGCTGCCCGTTGCTTTTCTTCAGTTCCAATCGCGTTTACGGCGCCGACCGTCTCAATGCGCTCCCTCGTCGCGATACTCCCATGCGTTTCGAATGGGACGCCGCCGCGTGGCAGGTCATCCCTCCGCACGAACGCCCTCGCGGCTTCGATCCAGTCCATGGCGTCTCCGAGGAGTTCAGCATTGACGGCGGCCAGCGCAGCATTTACGGCCTCAGCAAATTGATGGCGGACGCCGCCTGCCAGGAATATGCGCAGGCGTTCGATTTGCCCATCGTGGTCAATCGCTTCGGTGTTATCTCCGGCGCGGGCCAGTTCGGCAAGGCCGATCAAGGCTGGGTCGTCTGGTGGGCCATCGCACATTATTTCGGGCTTCCCTTGAAATATATCGGCTGGGGAGGGAAGCAGGTCCGCGACATTTTGTTCTTCGAGGATGTCTGGAATGTCGTGCAGCTCCAGATCAACCGGATCTCGGACTTCCGCGGCGAGGTCTTCAATCTCGGTGGCGGCGCTTCCAACTCTCTCTCGCTCCTCGAAGCCACCCGCCTCGTCGAATCCCGTCTCGGCCGCTCTTTATCGATTCCGCATGAAGATACGATTCGCGCAGCGGACATCGCCCTCTATTACACCGACAATCGCAAAGCCGAAAAAATTCTTGGCTGGAAGCCTCAAGTTTCTTGCGAGGCCGGTTTCGAATTGATTTTTGCCTGGATCCGCGAGAACGAAGCCGAGCTTCGCGCGCGGTATCTTTCAAAGTGTTAGTCGCCAAGAGGGATTCCGGTGCTCCCTAAAGCTCTTCCATCAGTAACGACCACTCCGGCGAGCCAGGATCTTCCTGCGCCGGACGCTTCTTCTACCGCGTGCCCCGCGTGTCTCCTCTCTTCCCGTCAACCTTCCCTCGAGACCTTCTATTCCTTCACGCTTCACGCCTGCCCCCATTGTGGCTTGCGCTACTGGGAGCCCCGCAATTTGCCCGACTCCGGCTGGTACGAGCGCATGTACCACGGCCGCGACGTCCGTCTCATGCCTCTCGAGGCTGGCCATCGTCTTTTCTTGCGCGACCCGAAAGCTCCTCGCGGTGGCTCCTTGCTCGATATTGGTTGCGGCACCGGCAATTTCCTCGTCGCCGCCCAAAAAGCCCGGTACACCGTCACGGGAACCGAGCTTGATCCCAGCGCCGCCCGCTTTGCCACCCAAAAATGCGGTTTACCTCGTGTTCTCTCCTTCACGCTCGCGCAGTTCGTGGAGCAATTTCCCGAAGAAAAATTCGACCTCGTCACGTTCTTCGAAGTTCTCGAACATCAGTCCGATCCCTTCCCGTTCCTTGCGAATGCCCGCTCCTGTCTCCGGCCCGGCGGCTGCATCGCTCTCAGCGTTCCCAACCGCCGCCGCTGGCGCGTGGGCCTCGACCCCATTGACTATCCTCCGAATCATTTTCTCCGTTGGGACGCGCCGTCCCTGAAACGCTTCCTGGAGCAAGGCGGCTTTGAAATCCTGACCATGTACGAGCAGCGCGCGGGAATTTCCTATACCGCGCAGATGATCAACGTTTTCCTCCGCACCGGCATTTCACGCGCCGTGGTCCCGGATTTGCCTCCCGTCTTTCGCGATACCATCCAGGAAAAAGGCGATTGGGACATGCAAGCCTCCTTGCGCGATCCCTCTGCGCGCCGTCGCCTCTTCGATGCTCTCTCCCGCTTCAAGTTTCTTGCCTGCTTCCCTCTGGCCGTCCTGTGGATGCCTGTCGTCAGGCTCCGCGGCTATCGCGATGCCTTCCTCTACTGTCTCGCTCGAAAGAAAGATTGATCGAAAATCTTACTGTCTGCCGCTATTGTTCGCGGCCGCTTTTTGTGTCCTTCCCATTGCCTGCTGGAACTCTTGTAAGTTAGCCTTATGGAAATGAAAACGATTCTGGTCACGGGAAGCAGCGGCCTCATCGGCTCGGAAGCCGTCGAGCATTTTGACCGCAAGGGCTATCGCGTCATCGGCGTGGATAACAACATGCGCCGCGAATTCTTCGGCCCCGCCGGCGACACTCTCTGGAACCTCGAACGCCTCAAGCGCGCCACGAATAACTTCACCCCTCTCGCCATTGATATTCGCGACCGCGCTGCCGTTGAACAGCTGTTCACGCACCATCCCTTCGACCTCATCATTCATTGCGCCGCGCAGCCCTCGCACGATAAAGCGCGCGACATCCCCATTCTCGATTTCGAAGTCAACGCCCTCGGCACTCTAAATCTTCTCGAAGCCACTCGTCGCCACACGCCAGAAGCTGTTTTCATTTTCATGAGCACCAACAAAGTCTATGGCGACGCTCCCAACGAAATTCCTCTCAAGGAGCTCGAAACCCGTTACGACTACGCCAGCCCGGAGGATTTCAACGGCATCACCGAAAACTGCCGCATTGACCAAACCCTGCATTCCCTCTTCGGCGCTTCCAAAGCCGCTGCCGACCTCGTCGCCCAGGAATACGGCCGTTACTTCAAAATGAACGTCGGCATTTTTCGCGGCGGCTGCCTCACCGGTCCCTCGCATTCCGGCGTCGAACTCCACGGTTTCCTTTCCTATCTCGTCAAAGCCACGCTCACCGGCCGTCAGTATTCCGTCTTCGGCTACAAAGGCAAGCAGGTCCGCGACAATATCCATAGCCACGATGTCGTTTCCGCCATGGAAGCATTTGCGGAAAATCCGCGCCCCGGCGAGGTCTACAACATGGGTGGCGGCCGCGAAAACAGCGTCTCTATGATCGAAGCGATCGACCGCATCGGCCAACTGACCGGAAAAAAGCTCGACTGGCATTACGTGGAAGAAGCGCGCAAGGGCGACCACATCTGTTACATCTCTGATCTTTCCAAGTTCCGCTCGCACTATCCCGGCTGGCGCATCACGCGCTCTCTCGACAATATCCTCGAAGAAATCGTCGCCGCGCAAACACAATTGCAGACGGCCTCGAGCGGTTCGTGACTCGCTGCGTAGTTCAGGAGGCGGCGCCCTTCGTCCGCTGAACGATGCCATTCGCAAGCGTACTGATTGACACTTACAATCACGAACCGTTCATCGAAAAAGCCGTTGTCAGCGTCCTCGAGCAGGATTTCCCTGCTTCCGATCGCGAAATCCTCGTTGTGGACGACGGTTCCACCGACCGCACTCCCGAAATTCTCCGCAAATTCCAGCCGTATATTCGCCTAATCAAAAAATCCAACGGCGGCCAGGCTTCTGCGTTCAATGCAGGCATCCCGGAATGCCGCGGTGAATTCATCGCTTTTCTAGACGGCGACGATTGGTGGGTTCAAGGAAAGCTTCGCCGCGTTGCGGAAATTATGGCCGCCGATTCTTCTCTTGGCATGATCGGCCACGCCATCATCGAATCCTTCAACGACGGCTATGAGCGCGTGATCGCGCCCTCCGCTGAAAAACGCTTCCGTCTCGATTCGCTGCCTTCCGCGGAATGTTTCCGCTCGAATCGTTGCTACTTCGGCACCAGCCGTCTTGCGTTACGCGCATCTGTTGCGAAAAGAATTCTTCCGATTCCCGAATCCATCGTCATCGAAGCCGACGAATATCTCTTTACTCTTGGGGCCGCTCTCGCGGAATCGCTTTTGCTAACTGATCCGCTCACGCACTATCGCATTCATGGCGCGAATCTTTTTATGGCCTCCAGCGCGCTTCCCGGCGGCGAGATTCGCAAAGCCCGCTCTCTCGCCGCTCTCGTGGACGCCTTACGCACCGCACTTCCTGCCGCAGGCGTTCCTCCTGCCGCTGCGGCCTCCGTTCTTGAACTCGTCAGTGCCGAAGCCACGCAGCTTCGTCTGCAAATCGAAGGAGGCTTCTCCTGGGAAACATATCGTACCGAGCGCACGCTCTATCGCATCCAGCATCCCGTCGCTCCGTGGAAAAGCAGCGCCTTTCGCGCGCTCTCAATGATTCCGGCGTTGCTTCTCCCTCCGCGCTGGTTTTATTCCGGCCGCCGCTGGCTCGGTTCGCGTTCCTGGTACAAGCGCGCCCGCCGCGATCTCCTCCCCGTCCCGCAACTCGTCAATCCCGGGGCTCCGGCTTCCATCCGGAAATCTCAGGAGAGCTGAGACTTTGCTGAACGCGATCTCATTCAGCGCGCCCCGTATCGGAACTGATCGAAAGTCTCCGCTTCGAAATCTTCCGGGCGCGGCTTTTGAAAGGGCCGGATGAAGCTCACTGTTTACATTCCGTGTTACAACGCGGCGCACACGATCGAAGCTTCGATTCGCGCGGTGCTCGATCAGACTCATCCGCCCGATGAATTGCTCATCATTGACGATGGTTCGAAAGACAATTCCGTCGAACTCGCCTCGCGTTATCCTGTGCGCGTCATCCGACACGAAAAAAACAAAGGCCTCGCCGCGGCTCGCAACACCGCGTTCGCAAACGCGGCGCATCCGCTGGTCGGTGCGATTGACGCGGATGTGATTCCAGAATCCACCTGGCTCGAACATTTGCTCGCTCGCTTCGATGATCCTCGTGTTGCAGGAGCTGGCGGGCGGCTGATCGAAGCGCATCGAAGTAAGATCGCCGATGCGTGGCGCGCGGCCAACATGTCGCAAGATCTGGGGCTTGAAGAAATTGTGATCGAACATCCTTCGCACCGGCGGCTGGGAGGTTTCGGCACGATTTTCCGGAAGGACGCCGTTTTGGCCGCGGGAGGCTACAACGAAAACTACCGGACGAATTTCGAGGACGTGGATCTTTGCGAGCGGCTGCTCGCGGCGGGGCATAAACTCGTTTTTGAGCCGAGAGCAATTGCGTTTCACCAGCGACGCGATTCGATCCGTTCCGTGATCCGCACTTCGTGGAACTGGGATTTCTATTTTCACTATTTCCGCGGAGGTTACAACCGAATTGGATTGAAGCTGCTTTACAATTTTCGTTCTTCGCGGGCGCTGGTTTGGAGCCACCTCCGCGCGAGACGCTTCTCGTTCCTGCTGGTGGACCTGCCCCTGCCGTGGATCCTTTCTTCCATGGATTTGCGCTACCATTTCTCCCCGAGCCGCTTGCCCCAATTCGCTGCGCCGGAGGGTCAGTCGAATATCTACGTTCCACGGCCGTTCCGGAGAGTTGCGGGAGGGGGGCCCCCCGTCATTTTTTTGTAAGTGTTGAATCCAAAGGGGGATAGAAACAGCGTTTTTGGAAGTGTTGATTCTAAAGACGGTTACGGGAGGGATTTTCATAAGTGTTCATTTCAAAGGGGGTTAGCGAAGTTTGGAGGCGGGCCGCAGGGCGGGGAAGTTGCCGGTGAGCGCAGAAAAACGACCTTGCCTTTAACACGGAAGTACTATACCACATGAGTAATGAGAGTGCAAGGACAAACGGGCGAACGGCGATTTTTTGAGGTTGGGCGGCAATTCGGGAGGGTTGAACGGGATGGATTCGAGGCCGGCGGAATTCCACTGCGGATATGCCGAGAGCGAACAGCAGATCATCGAGAAGGGGCGGAGCATCCTCGCGAAGTTCGGAAGATACATCAAAGAAGGCCCGATTGTGGACCTGGGATGCGGGGAGGGGGCGCTGCTGCTTGCATTGAAGAAGGCCGGAAAGAAGCAAATCCTCGGTGTGGATTCCAACGAGGAACTTCTGCGGATCGCGCGTGGGCTGGATGTGCCCCTGGCCGAAAGCGACATCTGGGAGTTTTTGAGAAAAGGACGTCTCGAGCCGGCAGTCTATTTCTATCTCGATGTGATGGAGCATGTTCCGGTGGAACTCAACCTGGAGTTGTTCTGTTTGCTCCCCGCCGGCAGCCGCATCATCATTCAGACTCCCTACACCGAATCCATCCTGGGACACCGGTTCTACATGAACGTGCCGTCCCATGTGGCGCCCTATAGTCCGTGGGTGATCAAGAAAATGCTTGGACGATTCAGCTATCAGGTGGCGGCCGAGGGGAGTGTGGACTGGGGGCGACTACCGAACTGGAAGAACAAGCTTCGAGCCTTCGTCCTCCTGAAGATCATGGGAGTGGACCCCGACCTGATACTCGGAGGAGGGAATTATTTTGTGGTGGCGGACCGGGTCAGAGGTGCCGAGAGCTGACGCGGGACTTCGGCTGGCGGGCAAGGTTCGCGCCCTACCGAAAGGATTCGGCACGACAGCGGCGAAAACCTCTTCGACGGCTTAACCGCTCTGTTAAGCTAACGCGGAGTGGGGAGAGTTCATCTTCTTGGAGCAAGATCCAGAATCCAGGCAACCATCACCCGTTTCCGATCATGGTCCTCCGGCCTCAGGGGCACCGGGTAAACATAGCCTTGGCTTCAAAGTATTCCAGAACACCACGACGCTGATCGCAGGGCGGGCGTTCGGCATCCCTCTTTCGGTTGCCACTTCCATTCTGCTGGTGCGCTTTCTGGGGCGGGAGCGGGTGGGGGAGTACGGCGCGCTCTACGCCTACCTGTCCTTCTTTGCGTTCCTTTCCACGGGCGCTCTGGCGCAGATTCTGGCACGGGAGGCTTCCGTACGGAGGTCCGCGGCGGCGCAGATTTTCCATGTAGCCACGATCGTAGCCTTTTCCTTCGCGATGTTTGGGTCGGTGCTCGCCTATCTCCTGGGTCCGCTGTTTGGATTTCATGGAATGCTGCACTGGCTGATCCTGATTGCGGCCGTGGACACATTGCTCCTGCCCCCATTCAACCAGCCGGGAATCATTTTTCAGGTGGACATGCGGCAATGGTTCCCGGTGAGCGTGGGCGCGATGCGGCAGATCCTCTGGCTCCTCGCCGTGGTTTTGCTGGCGCTTCGCAATGCCGCCTTTTATGACGTGATCATCGCCCGGACGCTCTGCGGGATGGCGGAGACCGCGGGAATCCTGTTCATTCTTAAGCGTCACGGGGCCCTGACGGGTCCGCGCCTTTTCGAGTGGAGCGAGGCGCGGCATCTGATCAGGGAAGCTTTACCACTGGCGGTCACTTTTTTTGCCGTAAGC
>Ga0335081_10006458_pt1 | contig 18673 bp, 20 predicted proteins | sample Lox_Sample_35_FD_206713 | JGI IMG/M metagenome (GOLD analysis project Ga0335081, IMG submission 206713) | Soil microbial communities from Loxahatchee National Wildlife Refuge, Florida, United States - Lox_Sample_3.5 | ecosystem: Environmental > Terrestrial > Soil > Wetlands | place: USA...
CATCACCACTGGTCTGCTGCATCTGTCCACGACGACAGAACTCGTGGTACTCAATCCGATCCCGCAACATGATCCACATCCGGATTCCCAGTTTTCGAGCCACGGCGGCTCTCGCCTTTCCGAGACCTTTCTGGAGCAATTTGCGGCGGTAGAAACGCTACAACTCCGGATCCCGGCGTACCGCGTGTGCCGCCGCCTCGCACCAGAGAAACCGCAACAACGGATTGCCTTGTTTGCTCAGCCCGCCGAGCCGCTGTCGTCCCCCGCTGGAGTATTCCCTGGGAATGATACCCACGTAACTGGCCAGTGCCTTGCCGTCCGCGAACCGCGTCGGATCGCCCAGGAATACATCCGTCGCCAACGCCGTGATTGGTCCCACTCCGGGGTGGGTCATCAGGAGTCGTGCTCCGGGACGTTTGCAAGCCTGCTCCTCCACTCGCTGGTTCAGTTTCTCGACCTCGGCCTGGAACTTCCCGTATATCGCCTGCAACTCGCTCCGCCGATGAGCGGTATGCGGCGCCAACGGCAATGACGCGATCATGTCTTGTCCGGTTTGGCTCCACAGCGAGGGGCCTCGTCGTAAACCATTCGCCAGGGCTATCGCCTGCAGTGCATTCTGTACCCGCGTCCGCATCCGCACCCATTGATGCCGGTGGAGTAACAAGGCCCGCAGATCTAGTAGCTCTTTCGAAGGCAGCCAGATCGACGGAAAGCGATTTTCCACCAGCAGCGTCAGAATCAATTCCGTATCTCGCCGGTCATGTTTCTGTTTCCGCGGTTCGGCTGCCCGGATCTTTCCCGGATGACCAACCTGACATTCAATTCCCAGCTCTTCCATGAGGTTCAGAAACCAGTGCATTGATCCAGTGGCTTCGATCCCCACAAGCACCGGGCGTGGTAGCGCAGAATAAAACTCTCGCGTGTTGCTGCCATCGTGCCTCAGAGTCTGTCTCTCCACCGCCCCTGTTGTAGTGTCCAGCATCGCCACGGTTTGCTGGCGAGTGTGCAAGTCACATCCTATAATTCGCATCTCGGCCTCCTTCGGTCCGAGCACTGTTGGGGTGAACACCGAACAGTTTACTCAGACCGTCGCGAGGCCGACGTCGTTATCAGATCAATCAGGAGTTAACAGTAGGATTGCCCCCCGGACCTGTTGGACCCGCTAAGTGCCACGGGCATAACGACGTCTTGTGACGAAGCTCACATCCGTTGGCTCATCGATGCGCGAAACTTGGTAGCGTCTCAGGACAACGCAGTGATTTGAGATAGGAGGTTGACGATAATCCATGTGCGACGTTTCTATACAAATATTGAGTAGGAGAATATCTGGAGCGCGTCGAGTTCTCCGAGTGATCGCGGCAATTGCGGTCCTCACCTATGCGGCTCCTTATGCGCGGGCGACATTTGGCGGCGAATCATCCGGGAAGTCGAACGCCCTGCGCCAACAAGCTACCGACCAGAATGCTCAGCCGACGAAGCGGGCCGATCCTCAGGTAAAGGCCGTGGTCGATAAGATGGCGGCCGCCGGGGTAATTCACCTGATGACTGTCGACCAGGTGCGCAAGGCATATCTCTTCTATCCCACGCTTTCGGGCACACCCGAACACGTCTTTCGCATGGACAACCGGTCAATTCCTGGTTCCGCTGGGAATATCTCTATTCGGCTCTATATCCCACGGGAGGGACAGGGCCTCCCTATCTTCGTTTTCTTTCACGGCGGGGGATTTGTGGCGGGCAGTCTCGATACGCACGATACGCCGCTTCGAGCCGTGGCAAACCGGTGCGGCTGTATCGTCGTGTCAGTCGGGTACCGCCTTGCGCCGCAAAATACATATCCCGCCGCGCCCGACGATGCGTATGCAGCGACGAAGTGGATCTCTGAACACGCAGCAGAGATCGGCGGCGACGCTCGACGGATTGCGGTAGGCGGGGATGGGGCGGGCGGCAACCTTGCGGCCGTGGTCACGTTGATGGGGCGAGACCGCGGCGGGCCGCATCTCGTCTATCAGGTTTTGATTTACCCGACCCTGAATGCAATCATCCAAGCCTCCGGATACATTTCGAAAGACCCGGTATTGACGCCCGATGTGCGCGCAGCGATCCTCGCGGCGTATGTGCCCCTTACGAAGGATCTACAAGATCCGTACATCTCTCCAGTCTCTGCCAAAAGTCTGAAGGATTTGCCTCCAGCTTTCCTAGTAACCGACGAAGACGATCCGGCGCGGGACGAAGGCGATGCCTATGCGAAGCGGTTGGCGGAAGAGGGCGTTGCCGTCAAGGTGTCAAAGTATCCCAATATGATTCACAATTTCTTTTTGATGGCCGGCGAGCTGGATGCGGGCAAAAAAGCTATCGACGAAATATCTGAAGCTCTGAAAAACAGGTTTGAAAACGTATCCCGTTCGTTGACGTCTACCGAGCAAGGAGAGTCACGATGAAAAAAGGAACAGCGATGACCCGAATCTGGGGTCGGCCGCCTGTACTAGCGGTGTGCCTATTGGCGTTGTTCTCGCTCCCAACCTTGGCCCAAGAAACCGACATCGCCCATCGTTCGTCGCCAGAATCTGCTCAGGAGGCGGCTTCGTCCGGTACGGTACCGGTGACCATGATCGTGTCCGTGGAGGCCAAACACGGTAAGGAGGTTCCCGCGGTCGGCCGCGAGGACGTGACCGTATTCCATGAGCATGACCGCCTCCAGGTGGCAGACTGGGTTCCCGTGCAAAGCGAAGAGGCTGGTCTGCAACTTTTCCTGGTGATCGACGAAGGCGTGACCATTACCATCGGCTTGCAATTCGATGATTTGCGCCATTTCATGGTCGAGCAGCCGCCTACGACTGCGATGGCGGTTGGCTATATGCGCAATGGCACCATTCAGATCGCACAGGATTTCACCACAGACCACGCCCTGGTCGGAAAAGCACTCCGGCTACCTTTGGGCTACGTTGGCGCGGTAGCTAGCCCATACCTTTCAATAACGGACCTGATGAAGCGCTGGAGGGCAAGCACACACCCAAGGGAAATTTTCATGGTTTCCGACGGCATCGATCCGCTTCAGCCCGGAATCGTTGACACGTATCTCGACGAGGCAATCGAGGTGGCCCAGCGCGAAGGAATCCAGGTCTATACAATCTACTCCTCAAGCGCGGGCCATTTTGGGCACACCTTGTGGAGAATCAACATCGCGCAAAGCAATCTCTCCCGGCTTGCGGACGAGACAGGTGGCGAAGCCTACTTTCAGGGCCTCGAGACGCCGATTTCGTTCGCTCCGTTTTTGAATGAGTTCGCCGATCGCCTGAAGCAACAGTACATGCTTACGTTCCTTGCGACGGCTCAGAAGAAGGCTGTCTTTCAACGCATCCGAGTGCAGACTGAAGTGACGAACGCGCAGTTGGTGGCGGCAGAACGCGTATACGTACCCGCAACAAAATAGCCGGCGCAGATACGCGATAGCGGCGGCTAGGAAATCAAGTCCGCCAAATTCGACGTGCTACGGTAGTTTGGCTACTGAGGTTGTTGGGGGCATTGCTCCGAGTTCCCGCGGCGATGGAATCTGAGAAGCGTCCCAATTGCCCCCAAGCGCTTTGATCAATTGCACGCTTGAAACCATTTGTTGCATGCGGAAGCTCACCGCCGCTTGCTCGTCGTTGAGCAGAATCGTCTGAGCACTGATGACATTGAGGTAGGGATCAAGGCCAGCCTTATATCGCACGGCGGCCTCCCCAAGACTTCTCGCGGCTGCATCGACAGCGGCGTCCTGCTGCTGGATACCGTCTGAAAGAATTCTCAAAGCCGCCAAGTTGTCCTCGGCTTCTTGAAATGCGCTCAACACGGTCTGCCGATAGTTTGCAACGGTTTGGTCGTACGTCGCGCGATACTGCTCCATGGTGGCCTTCCGCAATCCGGCATCAAAGATCGTTTCGGCAAGACTTGGCCCCACCGACCAGAACCGGCTGGGCCAGGCAAACCAACTAGTGATGCTGGAGTTTCCGAATCCTCCTGCGGCGCTCAATAGAAGATTGGGAAAATAGGCCGCTTTTGCCATGCCGATCTGCGCATTCGCCTCCGCCACCGATCGCTCCGCCGCCGCGATATCTGGCCGTCGCTCAAGAAGCTCCGATGGAACGCCTACAGGAATCGCAGGGCGATTTCCGCTGAGAGGCGTAACTGGAATCGAGAAAGTCGACGGAGGCTGGCCCGTCAAAACGGCGATGGCATGTTCGTACTGGGCTCGAAGGATGCCGAGATTTGTATCCTGCGCCTGCGCAGCTCTCAATTGAGCTTCGGCTTGTGCAACGGCTTCATCAGCCCCGAGGCCGCTCTTGTAAAGGCTTCGATTGAGATCGAGGCTGTCCTGATAGGCCGCGACGGTCGCATCGAAAACCTGTTTCAGCGAGTCCTGCGCACGCAGCTGGTAATAATCGACGGCCAACTCGGCCTGTTCGCTCAGGCGCACATTCTCTAGGTCGGCAGCGCTGGCCTGTGCCGCGAAAACATTCGCCTTTACGCTGTTTCGAACACGGCCCCACAGATCAGGTTCCCAGGACGCATCGGCCGGCAACGAGAAGTCAGTAAACGGTCTCACGATGAGCTGCGAGTTCGACGAAGTTCCCGCTCGTACTCCGCCGAACTGCGCCGGCGATGGACGCTCGTTGGTGATGCTCGGATTGGTTGTCACGGTTGGGAAATATTGGGATCGTGCTTCCCTCACAAGCGCGCGAGCGACAAGAAAACTTGAGGCGGCTGCGGCGATGTTTTGGTTCGCGACGGACGCTTTTTGTTCGAGTTCATTGAGCTGAGGGTCGTTAAATTCCGTCCACCACTTGCCCCGGTTCGCGTTGTCGCGGGGCTGCGCCTGTTTCCAGGTACCTACCCCTGTCGTCTCCGGCGTTCCGATTTCCTTGTAGGCGGAGGGAGTTTCGACCGAAGGACGCGCGTATTTCGGGCCGACAACACAGCCTGTTAGCAGCAGGGCCGACACAACACAGAGTGCCGGCAGCGCCCGCAGTGTCATGCGCCGCTGCGCCCGGTTCGAGTTGTCACTCTCCGATGTAAACATCGACCAGTTCACCCGGATAAAGATTCACGTCCTTGGGCCTTGCGACTGAAAAAACAATCGGCAGCACACGAACATCCACGCGCTCTTGCCTCTCGTCAGACAGTTCAATCTTCGGCGACACAAAAGGCTGGGTTCTGACGTATTCGAGCAGAACCTTCACGCTTGAACCACGGATGGACATCTCCGCCTTCATCTTTGACGGAGAAGGGAGGCGTGGCACAAGAATCTCGTCGATATAGCAGCGCACCTGAATCGTCTTTGGGGATGTTCCGAGAATCAATGGCGGGTCCATCCCTTGCGTATAGCTGTCGTAGCCGCCCTGCGGCGAAACGTAGTTTCCGACGATCGTGTTAATTGACAGCACTACGCCATCCGTCGGCGCGCGCAAGACGTACTTATCGAGCAAGTTCTTGTTCGAAAGATAAGAATTCTCGAGGGAACGGTATTGCCTCTCCTGATTTTGAATATCGAAGCTCCACGCGCCTGCTTTGGTGAGGTCGCGCTGCTTGTGTGCCACTTCGAGATTGGCTTGTGCGACCGCCTCGGCATTGATGGCGCTGTCGAGTGCGTCCTTGCTGATCGATCGAGGATCCATTTCATAGGCTGCCTGTTGTTTTTTCAGCTCGTCCTGAGCGGTTTTGAGAGCAGCTCCCGCCGACACCACCTGTGCTTCAGCCACATCAAGCGTTTCTTTTCTAGGTTCCGCCTTCAGTTCCTCGAGCAATGCGTGAGCGGCGGCAGCGGCTGAGTTCTGCTGCTCCGTCGTTGCTCTTTGGACGGAGTCACCGATGAAAAGAAGCGGTTCTCCCTTGCGGACCTCCTGACCTTCGGAAACCACTATTTCCTTTACCGTGCCGGGCACTTCGGGATACACGTTGATGTTCTCTCCGCTCGATTGAGCGCTTTCCACGATCCCCTCGGCGTAGATGCCCGCGGTATAGGGATTCGAAGGCGGATCGAATGCGGGCGCCAGCGCCGGCTTTTCGATGCTGAAAAAATAGGCGGCCACGCATCCAGCCAGGATGCCTGCAAATGCGAGCGAGAATAAGAGTTTGTATCTCATTGTTTAGTTTCTTGCCATCGCGCCAACGTCGCTAACAGTCCCGATAATCCGACCGTCTTCCATCTTCAAAATCCGCGTGGCAAATTCATAAATTCTGCTGTCATGAGTAACAACGATGATGCACCGCTCTGGGTTGAGGACATTGTCGTGGACAAATTTCACAATCGCGTGTCCCGTGTCGCCGTCTAGCGAGGCCGTCGGCTCGTCCATGATGAGGATGTCCGGCTGCCCGACCATCGCTCTGGCGATTGCCACACGCTGCTGCTCTCCTCCACTTAGCTTCATGGGAGGGAGATCCGCCCGGCCCTTTAGGCCAACAATGTCCAAATATTTGGTCGCTTCCTCAATTGATTCATCCCAGTCTCGTTTTTTCAAAATCAGCGGAATCGCCGCGTTTTCGGCGGTATTCAAGCGTGGGAACAAGTGATAGTCCTGAAACACAAAGCCGATCTTGTTCAGGCGGAAATCCGCAAGCTCGTCTGCATCAAGGCTCCAGATATCGATTCCTTCCACCGAGACGCTGCCGGAATTCGGTTTCAGGATCCCCGAAAGGACACTCAAAAGCGTTGTCTTCCCGCTTCCCGATGGGCCAACGATGTACACCATCTCGCCAAATCCGGCTTCGAGGTCCACGTGCCTCAAAGCGACAGTTTTGGCTTCACCCTCGCCGAACCACTTATCTAGTCCGCTCGCTTCGATCGCTAGACGCGACATCTCATCCCCTAAAAATGTCGAAGGGCTCAATCTGCAGAACCCTCCGCACACCGACATAACTCGAAACCGCTGCGATGATCACGACCAACACAAGCGACACCAACAAACTCGGATAGGTGATCATGGCTGCGTAGCTCGCCAGTCGGAGCTTGGCGAGATAGACCACTAGCGTGCACAGCCCCACACCCAGCCCATACCCGGTGAGTGCGGTGAAAGAAGCTTGAAACAGGATCATTCCAACTAACTCTCTGCTCTTCGTGCCGATCGCTTTCAAAGCGCCGAATCGCTCGAGGTTCTCGAGAATGAACGTGTAGAAAGTCTGCCCGGAAATGGAGAGTCCGACGATGAAACTGATCAAGGTCATGATCAGGATGTTGGTTCCTCCACCCGTCTGGAAGACGTAGAAGACGGCATTCTTTCTGATGAATTCATCTCTAGTCACCGCGAGATAACCTAATGCAGCAACCTGTTGCTTGATTCTTGGCACGTCGGACAGACTCCTCGGCTGAACCAGAACATAGGAAATTGTGTAGCGAGGATTGGGAATGTACTGAACAGCCCGGTAATATGTGGTATAGAGCGTCGGCAATCCGAAAAGGCTGGACGCGGTCACCTTCGCAATGCCCACGATCACGCCGCGGTGGTCGTTCAGCTCAAACTCCGAGCCTATTTTGGGGTTTTCTAGCTTGGAGTAGTCCGCGTCGGCGACCACGATAAAGCCGTTCTCCGCATATATATTCTCAATCTTCCCCTCGATGAGCCGGGGACGCCCGAACAGACTCGTATCGTCCAGACCGACGACGCTAACCGCTTGATAGGTTCCGTCGGGTAACTTGACCAGAGCTCCACCGGAATACAGAGGCACGGCGTACGCCACACCCTGCATGCTTCGGACTCCGTCCAAGACGTAATCCGGCATTCCGATTGAACTAGTGATCGCCTGCACCGACGGGTCCATGACCCACATCGACGCTCCAATATTGACGACCGTTGCAGAGGCGTGATTCAGCACACCCATGAACATCGACGTGATAAACGTCATTAGGAAGACGGCAAAGGTGATGCCGACGAGCAGGGCTGTGAATTTCGCCTTGTCGTTAACAAGGAGTTTGTAGGCGAGCCTTAACATGCCCTTCATCGGTGACTCCCCAGTGCTCCGTCACGCGAATGGATTGTCACCTCCGACCAGGATTCGGTATGTGCATGTCGTCACCCCTAAAAGTGACGCGCATCACACGGGGAAGCGATCGATGGAAACAACACAACTTGTCCAGGTGCTAGAGAGTCCGCTGACTCCCGATTAGTCGGATACCGCGTTAATCAATCAGGAGCGGGCTCGCGTCGAAGAGATCAGGCAACAAACGTCATTTCATCGGGACTGATCCCATCCATGGCTACATCCGGCCGAATCAAACTTTTATCAGTGACACAAATCGAGCGAAATTGTTCGTCACCTCGATGCCCGGCAACTTATAGAGCTCGTCCGTGGTGTTCGCCACCAACACTGGTGCGGCTGCGGGCGCCCCGATATCGGCTCGCGCAGCCCGATAACCGGCGGCCTTGAGCATCGCGATATCGAGTCCGTTGTAGGAGCCGTAGGGATACGCGAAGATATCGGGCGCCCGCCCGAGATGCGACGCGATAATCTCCCTGCTTCCCTCGATCTCTTTCCAAAGCTTTGCCTTGTCGGTCATCGCGGAAAGAAACGGGTGCGAGATGGAGTGACTCTCGATGTCCATCCCGGCAGCCTGCATCGTTTTGAGCTGGCTCCAGGTCATGAAATCCCGATCGCCGACCGCGTTCGTGAAGATAAAGAAGGTGCCGCTGTCGTGGTATTTCACGAGCAGCGGAAACGCGTGGCGGTAGAGATCTTCCCAACCGTCGTCAAACGTAAGAACGACTGGTTTTTCCGGCAACGGCGCGCTCGGGCTGATCATCGCGTTAACGAGCGATTCGAACGAGATGACGGTGTAGCCGTTTTGCTGCAGATAGCGAAGCTGCGCATCGAAGGTTTCCGGAGGAACGGTAAACTCCTTCACCAGCCGCGACATGTCCGTCCGATATGGCGCGATGCTATGGTAGACGAGGATCGGCACGCGTACGGGGCGGAACGATGCTGTAGGAGTCGCCTCCGGTAACTCGGCCGGGAGCGGTTTTGCCAGAAGGAGTTCACCACCTCCGGGCGACGCAGCATATCGCCACGCCAGCCAGCCAAACAGCAGAACAACCGCTGCGACGAGGAAGCCGATGAAAGTTTTTCTGGCCCAAGCCATCTGATCAGTCGCTCGTCTTGGAATTGTACAAGCCTCTGTCGGCTTGCTGAATCGTCGGATTCACAAAGACGCCGCGGCGAAACACCGTGGACGTTTTCTCTCACATAGCTCGGTGACTCGCGTCACAGATCGGCTGCTCGAGTCGGTGCATTCATTACTCATGAGACAGAAAGCAGCGGATCAACGCGGGAACGGATCGGCAAAGAGAATCGTCTTGGTGCTCGCTTTCCTTCTGAGCATCGTTTACCTGCAGCTCTTTTTCGTCCGTGAGTTGCTTTTTGCGGAGCTGCTCTTCGCAGCGGGGTTCTGTATTTTGCTCACGTTCGTGGGAGTTTGCTACTTCGTGGGCTTGGCTGGTGTACGCAGCTGCAAGTTGATAGCGCACGAGGCTGGGAACCTGACCGAGCATGCGGCTCACGCGCGGGACACGTTTCGAGCACAACCCTTGCGGTCGTGCCCAGCTGAGAGGGAGTCCTCCCTCTGGAATCCGGCCGTGCGGCAATAAATTCGCGCGCACGGAGGAACGGGATCGATATGGAAGCGGCACGAAACGAAGCGCAAATCCTCTGAAGAGGAGGTCGGAAATGAGAAAAGCGCTGGGACTTATAACACTTCTTCTGTTTGGCTGCCTTCCGGCGATCGCCCAAGAAATGCCAACCGGAGAAGTTGGCGGCGGCTACACATTCCGGTCGTATGGCGTCCCGGCCATCGCGCAGCCGCCCTCGCGGCTCAGCACGAATGGATGGAACGTGACGGTGGATCGCAACTTTAACTCATGGCTTGGTATCGCATTCGACCTGGACTGGACGTACAACTCCTCGAACGGCGCTGAGACGGACATCGCCACGATCACGGCCGGACCGCAAGTTTATCCGTTTGGCCATCACAAACTGACTCCCTTTGCGCACGCGCTGTTTGGCGCCGGGCGTTTCTACTATCGCGCTCCGTGCGCCTGTGTGGGTGCGAGCGGGAACAGCAAGCATTTTGCGGACTACGATTTTGCGTGGGTTGCCGGTGGCGGCGTGGACTATACCCTAACGAAAAATGTGGCGATTCGCCTTGGGCAGATCGGCTTCGAGCAGGTGAACTTCGGTCTTCAGGATTTCGGAAGAGGCGCGGCGCCGGCTCAAAACAACTGGAAATATTCTGCCGCGATTCTGCTTCGCTTCTAACGAAAATCTCTTTCCTTGTAATCAGGCACTGGGCGGTTAGGGGCCCCCAATTTGTTCGCGCGCGAACCGCAGGCCCAGCGGTGTCCAGCGCAGAGAAATAGGGGCGCTGACGCTAGAAATCCCCGAAGGCGATGAACTCCGGCTCCAGGATTGCCTGAATCACATCTCTCCGAGAAATGATCCCAACGAGTTTGTCTTGATCCGTCACCGGTACACGGACAATACGGTTTTCCTCCAGGCTCTTCATGACATCGTCGATCGGGGTGTTAACGTTCACGGTGATCGGCGGCCCAGTCATGACGTCTCCGGCAGTCAAGTTCTCCAGCCGTTTTCCCTCAATCAATGTGCGAACAACGTCCGACTCTGTGATGACTCCCACCACCCTGCCATCAGAGGCAGCAACTGGCATCCCACTGAATTCGTTGGCAACGAGCTGGGCTGCGACGTCTCGCAGGGAAGCAAGTGGAGTCGCTGCGACTACTGGGCTTTGCATGATGTCCTTGGCCGTCACCGACGTGGGTGCCAGCGAACGCTTTACAGCTGCTGCTGATTTCTGTGCCATTTTCGTGATTCTCCTTTTGTTGCGTTACTTGACGACGGAATCAATCTGGTGGTGAATCTGCCGGCCGGGCGGGCCCATGACCACGACTTCGGGTTGGGTGGTGATGCAGGGCGGGCGCGAATCGCAGTGCGCTTCCGCCCCGCTGCTTTTCTGACCACTTATGCTGTCTTAGGCTCTATGCGAACTGTCTTGGCATGCGCTGCCTTGGGCAGTTCGATGCTCAAAACGCCGTCTTTCAAGATCGCGCTCACCTTCGAGCTGTCAACCTCTGTTGGCAGGTCAACGACTCGTAGGATCTCCTTCGCGCACCGCTCGGAGTAGATCGTCTTGCCTTTCTTGCTCTCGTCTTGAGCTTCGTGTTTGCCGGAGATCGTCAGCTTCCGTGGTTCGACATTGATCTCGAGTTCCTTAGTGCTGAAGCCTGGCACTTCTGCTCGAACTGTTAGGTTGTCATCAGTCTCTGCAATTTCCAGATGTACGGGGTGCAGCAGTTCGGACTCAGCACGGAACCAATCGTCCAATTCGTGGCCGAGCCATCTGCCATTATCGCTAAAGATCTCGAATGCTCTGCGAGCGATCGAGTCGTAGGTTTGATGGATCTGGTCGAGGACATCGCCGCGGGGGGACTGTTTCACTGGTACAGGCCCCTTGGCCGGCTGCATTGCTGTTGCTGCTTGTGGGCTCATCTGTGCTCTCCTTAATTTCGTACTCCTCCGACTACACCCCGACTGCCAGTTGGATGGCCGAAAACCTTGGCGTCATAGCCGGTCTGCGGGATGTATATCTGGTGGCACAGGAACCGTCGCCCATGGCGGACGCGGCGGAAGGTGTGTGACTAGACACCCGGAGTATACACTCATTCGCCGCCGACCGTACGATTACTGGGCCTCGAGTCAAATAAGCCAGGCAATTCATGATTGCAGCTAAGTCCCGATAAGTCGGATAACCGGACAAGTCGGTACTAGTGCCAAGGAACTTGTCCCATAAGCAAAACTGATTGAAGCTGCTGTGTAGTGCCCCGACCGTTTTTCGAAGACGCGGTGGGACCCAACACCCACCTCTAGCTCGTTTCACCGCATCCAAACTTTTTCACGTTGGACCGCGAGTCCGCCCGGTAACGCCAAGCGTCGAAGGACAGTTGACGAATGAACGAGAAATTCATATGCCCACGCTGATTGCTTGCTAGGTTGCCAATTCCTTCGTACTCTTCCACTCTTCGAAGAAGATAAGCAACGTCAAAGTACGTGTAGCGGTCGTGCGAGTCGCACACTTCCGAGCGTTCACAGGGTGGCGTATCTGCGTGACCAACGAGAAAGCGTCATCGGCCTTCTCTGCGGCCCTGAGGATGCGAGACAGATCTCTCTCTTCCTCGCCACCGTATTTGCTTACGACGGAAACCAAAACGGATCTTGTACAGGTCAACCGCTAATTGGCAAGAGTCGCGGCCGCCATCGTCTCATCGCAACCCGATTCACCAGCGAACGGCACATTTATCCCGTCCGGGCGAAGGCTTCCGCAAAAGGAGAGACTGGTTTACTCGTACACTAGCTGTTTTGGGCCGTATTCAGAACCGAGAGGCGAAGCGCGTCGTTCCTGTGTAGATTTGAGGCAGGAGTGTCGCGGATCGATCTGTTAACGCCGAAGTTTCACACGGCCTTTAGACGGCTGGTTTTGAGAGCGTGGTGCGGCCTTCGACCGGGCCAAACTTGGTGTGTTTCCCAGCGCGGTAGCTCGATTTGGATTCCAGAGGGAGGTGAGGGCGCTCTGCGAGCGCCTATCTTCAAAGGTTTTCGGCAGGCGCTCGCAGAGCGCCTTCGGCTCCCTCTGGGAGCCGAAGCTTTACAATTTGCGTACTGCCGGCCTGGCAAAAACGCAAAGCGCATGCCTAAAGGCATGCGCGGTTTTGCGTTTTTGGACATGGAGCGGCCCGACATGAAGCCGATTCTGATGTCAGACGAAGTCGATTTCATCTGGCCTCACTCGCCCCTGACAGGAGACAGGAAATCAAGAATCTGAAGCACTGCTACACGATCAAGCTTTTTTCAACTGGATAGTAAAGTAGTGCTTTGCGTTTTCCCTTTTTCTCGATCCAGTGAATCCTGTTGCTCGCTCGGAGTGCAGTTCGCACTCTTCGTTCTGGCAGCGCTGAGTCTGCAATCAGCCGTTGTTGATCGCAGCCAGGATTAGCCGCAATTAGCCTTCTCAGCCTTTCAATAACATCTCGGGTCTGCTCTTTCGCTGAACGCCTAGTGATCTCGAATTGGCCTTCATTGAGTCGCGGTCGAATTGTGAGACTAAATTCATCATCGAATCGATTCTTGAAGCACTTAAGGGTGAGGATCGGCGGTTCTACCGTGCGATCTACGTCCAGTTCGAACGCCATATCGACGCCGGCAAGTATATCGGTCGACCCACGATATGCGCTTTGGCGTGATTTAGGGCCATGATGAAGCAGAACTATGGTGGCTCCGAGGTTGCTGAGCGTGCGCAACCTGGACATGACTTCGGCCATCCCCGTGGCGGAGTTCTCGTCCGCCTGGTGAAACCTCACAAACGGATCGAAAATAATCAGGGGCCGTTGCGTCCGAGCAAAGGTTTCGAGTCGCTCGTCATCAATCAATGCGGGTGAATCTTGTAGCCAATTCCCCCAGATCTTGAAATTCCTATCGTCATTTAAGTGCAAGATTTTCAATCGCTCTCTGATGACCCCTATGGGGTTGTCGCGATCCAGGTACAGCACGAGGCACTTTTGAGTCTCTCGCTCGAGAAATGGTCGCCCTTGAGAAACGGCCCCGGCCAGCGTGAGCCCGATCCAAGTCTTGAATGAGGCGGGAGGAGCGACGATGAGAGTCAGCGCTTCGCCCGGGATATATCCTTGTACCAGCCAACGGTTCTCGTGCTTCGATAGATCGGACGTTTTCGGGATGTCAGCAAATGCACGTATACGAACGCTTTGAAACCTCGAAAGAGTCCGAGGAAAGCGCCGCACCCGAGGCAAGCCTCCAGGCTGTCTGTAAAGTCGCTCCAAATAACTCGCACGGTTTTGCGTTACCGGCTTGACGTGCGTTCCGGTGCGCCTACACCAAGTCGGCTTAGTAGGATCGCTTGTGTTGGGTGTGCGCAAATATTCGGTTCCGTCTTGAAAAATGGATGCAAACCCTTTACCACGAGCTTCAATCGCCGGTTGTCCCAAAGTTACCTCGCGTATTGCACTTGTCAGAAAAGTAAGACATTAGTCTCATCGAAAGAGATTCTCCCAGTCCTTGCGGTCTGCCTGTTGCGCGTAGCCCAGAGCCTCCTTCAAGAAATGGATTAGAATCACCATCTCAGTCGTGTCCAAGGTAAGGCTGAATTCGTGACGGCGACTCACGCTCCCTTCTTTCAAGGCAAAGTCTAAGTTGACGCTGCCGTATTCGTTCTGACTCAGACTAAAACCTACTCGGTCGCCATCATCCTCCACGATCTTGGTAAAACCATTCTTACGAATAAAATGGCTGGTTAGAAACCAGACCGAAGAAGTGCCAAGCACAACAAGGTCGTCAGCGGGATATAGTTTTCTCGATTTCATACTGATCTCCTTTTCATGGATGGCGCCCGGAGGGCCGCCAAAATTCAGCTTTCCCGTACCCACACCGTGCGAGGACATCATGCAAGCGATTCTGAAATCTAGAGGGGACAGTAGCCACAATAGGCTCGTCCGTGTTGCGCCGCGCAGCGGAGGAAGAACATACGACACGCGTATCCTGCGATTTTTCGGATTGCCTCCTTACTCAGAACTTTCTTGATCGCGAGAAGTCCTGCTCGCTTGACGAGCAGGGCGCAACCCCTCGGTGACGAGGCGTTCAACTTCGGTTTCTGAGATCCTGACGAGACGCCCGAGTTTGATCACGCTAATGCGATGCTCCAAAATCCAGCGCCGGACACAAGAACTTGTGATGCTCAAGCGTTCAGCAAATTGGTTGATCGTCAATAAACGGCGCATGGATACCTCGCATGCCTCATCTCTTCTTCAATCGAACCACCCGCTCATGACCCTTTGTTGAAACCGCAAACGTATTCGAATGTAGTTTTAGCGCAGACTCGATTGCCTGCCGTGTGACATCCTCTCTGCCTAGCCAAGCTAGGAAATCCTGAATATCACCCACCTTGGACTCGCCTGCCTCCCGCAAGTATTCCCGTGCCGACTTCCAGATTGGCAGTTTTCGACACAACTCAGACGCGGATACATCCTTTGTAATGGTGTGAATCTTGCTTGACCTGTCAGCTTTCGTTGTAGTGTCGGCCCGTTTGGGTCCGAGCAATCTGAGGATGTTGACCAGGTTTTCGCGATGACTCTCAAGTTCGCGCTCGAAATCCACGTACTGCCAGTAAGCTTGAGCCAACTCGCTCAACTTCTCACGAATAACACCGATGCGGTCGCTATGGTGGAGCAATCGCTGTTGCAGCCGGGTTAAAACGTCTTGATGCGATTTCATGAATCGAATGCTAGAACATAAAAGCAACTAAGTCAACAAAAACAGTTGCTTCCGAGTTGTGGCTATGGCATAACGCCCCGCGCATGGGATGAGGAGGTCGGCATGGTTTATAGACGGGGCCGAATCGCCTGGTACAAGTTCATGTGGAAAGGGAAGACGATTCGCGAGTCAACCAAGCAGAGCAATCTTAAGGTCGCCCGCAGTATGGAGGCAGCACACCGCACTTCTCTAGCCAAAGGCGAAGTGGGTATCCGCGAGAGAAAGCCAGCTCCAACACTAGCCCAATTTATCGAGCAACGCTTTGAGCCGTGGGCCAAGGCCAACTTCGAGAAAACTTCGCCTAAGACTTGGTTTGATTGGTATCGAGTAGGGCTGCGTGCCATTACAGGACACAAACAACTCGCAGAGCGGCGACTCGACGAGATAACGAGCGAAACGATCGCTGGCTTCGCGGCATCCCGCCAAGTTGTCGGTCGACAACCGAGCACCATCAATAGTTCGCTTCGTGTACTCAGACGTGTGTTCAGGATGGCAATCGAATGGGGCGAGCTGGAATCGCCGCCTAGCATCAAAATGCTTCCAGGCGAACGTCATAGGGAACGAGTCATCAGTGCTGAAGAAGAAGCATGCTACTTAGCAGCAGCCTCGGAGCCGCTAGCCTCTGTTGCGACAATCCTGGTCGACACAGGCTTGCGTCCTGAAGAAGCCTTTCGTCTCAGATGGGAGTCAATCACATGGACGAGCGGACGGCACGGCACGTTGCTGGTAACCCACGGAAAGACGGCGGCGGCTCGCCGCGTGCTCCCCATGACTCCTAGAGTTAGAAAAGTGCTAGAGAAAGCTTGGGAATCTGCCGCGAAGCCGAGTGAGGGCTGGGTCTGGCCGGCTTCCACCAGGAGCGGACATATCGAGCCGTCCAGTCTCAGGAAGCAGCATGCAAAGGTCTTCGTCACACTCGCTGAGGAAGCGAAGAAAGACAACGGAAAAGCGATTCGCAAATTCATACTTTACTCGTTGCGTCACACATTTCTAACGCGGCTGGGGGCGGCTGGATGTGACCCGTGGACCCTTGCCAGGATCGCCGGACACGGCTCCATTGGAATCTCAGCGCGATATGTGCATCCGTCGGGTGATACAGTGCTCGCGGCTATGGCTCGCGTAGGTGGGCACAATTTTGGGCACAGTGTGGAACAGCCACAATTACCGCCCACGAACAAGCCACCTGTAACGCAGTGATCTCAAACGAGAAAGTTGGTGGACGTGACCGGGATCGAACCGGTGACCCCCTGCTTGCAAAGCAGGTGCTCTCCCAGCTGAGCTACACGCCCACGCGGTGCAACCAGTATATCCTCAATAGCTTACAGCCAATTCTTCCACAGCTCCAACTTGAGTTTTCCGTCCACTCCGTCCAATTGGGGCATTTTCGAGAGGAAGTTCAAAACCCAAGCCGACCTTCTCGGTCACTTGTTTGCGAAACTCAGCATCGCTTGTCAGCTTGGAATAGGCGTCCGTCACCGTCCTTCCGGCGTGGCCGAGCCAGAACCTGAGGAGATCCTCAGGGATTGAGTTCTTGCGAAGCCACGTGACCCGGAATCGGCGGAATGCGTGACAGCCCATTTTCGGCTTTCCGAGCGAAGCGAGAATCGGATGAAGCGAACGCCGAAGAATGTTCGTTTGTGCCAGCGGCCGGCCTGATTTAGTCGGGAACAGGAGTCCGGACTTTCTGTCACCAATGAAATCCTTCAGCATTGCTGCGACGGTTGAGTGTAGGTCGACCTCCCGTTTGCCGTTCTCGGACTTCAGGAAATCGTGAATCTGGCCCCGCCATGCCTTCTGACAAATCCGGATCGTCGCGCAGTCTGGAGAAACATTCTTGATATCGATCCCCAGTGCCTCGCCGAAACGCAATCCAGCAGATGCGCACAGTGTGTACAACACCCGGTAGAGCTGCTCCTTTGGCGCGGCGACAATTGAAGTCACTGCATCGCCAGTAAGAAACGGTTGCTGGGGATTCCGGTCTTCGGGGAGGTCGATGAAGTCGTGATTCCATTTTCGGGGAAACAGCTGCTCCCCTTCTTCATTGATCGCCGAAGCCACAACCATCTTAACGGCATTAATGTACGACCTTATCGCCGACGCACCGAGGCCGCGCTCGACCATCGTCGCGCCGAGATTCTTCAGCGCTAGATTGCCGATCGAGCCCAGGGGCATATCTCCTATGTTCGGATTCAGCCAGTTCCTCAAGCAGCGCTCCCAATTATCAAGCGTAGCGGGCGCCACCGGCCTACGCTTGCGGTTTTTCATTTGTTTCAACCAAGTCTCGGCCTGCTCACGAAACGTGACACCGTAGCTTGAGCGAACGACTTTCTCGAAGAATTCTGCGGTGTCTGCTCCGCTGGCCGCGATTATTTCCTTGGCCCTGCGCCTTCGTTCGGACGCCGATATTTTTCCGGGACCCGAGACGGGGCAGATTTTCTCCCAAACCCTCTGCCGTTTCTCTTGGCCCGCGACATCCTTCCAAAAGCGAACCACGTACCAGTTGCCATCCCTCTGAATGCAACCGTCCTGACCAGATCGACGCGACATGGATTTTCTCCCTGTCCGCTTATCTGGTGTCGCTTTTGTGACTTTAGCAGTCACATCGTGAGGCGGCAACGAACAACTTGTGTCCGAGAATCCGTTACCTTTTGTGATGTTTAAGGCCGTCGCGCAATCGTGCGACGGCCGGTCGCTGGCCTCCTCGCTCCCGGTTGCTTTCCTGCCCTTCTGCATCGTGGCCGTTCCACTGTTCCGGACCTCTGTTCATACACACGTGGAATATTAGGGACGAGGTAGGCTGTGTCAATTTGCTGGACGCAAAGATTGGCGTGCTTAACGAAAGCGACAGAGGGTAAGTAATCGTGCAAATGCATAGGAAACCACGGGTTAACCTACGACTGCACTAGCAGCCGCCTTTGGAGAGGCCTTTTCCTGCGTGTTGAAGTTCCGCTAGCCAATTGACGTTCTTATCGCTACGTTTCGAGTGGACTACGGGTCGTCGCTAGCGGCGCTTTGTTCGCCGAGGTGTACCTTCAATTCCTTTAGCCACACATCTCGACGATCACCGTGAATCAGCCGCCCGATAAATCCGAGTCTCTCGGCCACGTTGGCGCGATTTTGCAGAATGTCCTTTCTGGCAGCTTGTCTATAGGTCGCCAGGAATTCGGCCATGTTGGAAGGTCTGCTGAACAGGTATGTAGCGTGACCGAGCTGGGGTGTCTCGGCAACGACGGCTCGCTCAAGTTGGAAAATGTACTCCGCGCGAAAGAGGTAGAGAAACCGGGCACGGTCGCGGAGTTCCTTATAGAAGAAGCTATCG
>Ga0335081_10006460_pt1 | contig 18673 bp, 13 predicted proteins | sample Lox_Sample_35_FD_206713 | JGI IMG/M metagenome (GOLD analysis project Ga0335081, IMG submission 206713) | Soil microbial communities from Loxahatchee National Wildlife Refuge, Florida, United States - Lox_Sample_3.5 | ecosystem: Environmental > Terrestrial > Soil > Wetlands | place: USA...
GCCGACTATTTCCGCCGGAAGTCCGCCGATTACGATCGCTGGCTGCGCGGGATGCGGCGTTTCCGAAACGAGATCGCCGCGCGCCGCGCGCAAGCCTGAACAAATTTAGCCGCGAATGACGCGAATCAACGCAAGTCGGATTCGCGTTTATTCGCGTTCATTGGCGGCCAAAAAATTCACGCCAGGTCGCCGCAGGGGGCGACGAAGCTGACCGTGGCTCCCGTGTCGCGGCTTTCGATGCGCAGCTTCGCCTCGGCGCCGTAACACAGCACCAGACGGCGCGAGACGTTCTCCAGGCCGACGCCGGCGTGCGCACGGGGCTGCGAGACCGCGCTTTCAAAACCCGGTCCGGTGTCGTGCACCTGGATGTGCAGACGGCCCTGCTCGCGTCGCGCCTGGATCTGAATCGCGCCTCCCTGGGGCCGCGCGGTCACTCCGTGCTTGATCGCGTTTTCGACCAGCGGCTGGATGGAGAGAACCGGAACCGGCTCGCGGAGGGCAGTCTGGTCGACGTCGAGGGTGACACGCAGCTTGTCGCCCAGACGCAGTTCCTCGATTTCGAGGTACGCGCGCACGATGCGCAGTTCCTCTTCGAGCGGCACGAAGGCTTTATCCGATTGCAGGAAATAACGGAAGATCTCGGCCAGATTGAGCAGGGTCCGCCGCGCGCCGGCGGCCTGGCGCGGAATGATTCCGTACAGCGTGTTCAGCGCGTTGAACAGAAAATGCGGATGGATCTGCGCCTGAAGCGCGCGCAACTCTGCCTGCATCACCAGGCGCCGGGTTTCGGCCTGGCGAATCAGTTCGACTTGCTCGGAGACGCACGCGGCCAGGCGCGCCAGCAGCTCCAGATCCTCGCTCAAATAGCGGCGACCGCCGCGGCGCGGACCGAGCAGCAGATAGCGGCGCTCGGCTTGCGAAAAACCCAGGGGGACGATCGCCTCGACGCCCAGATCCTGGAGCGCGCGCGTCTCAGCGTTCGCCCCGGTAAGCGTGGGGAAACTGAGTTCAGCGAGTTGCGCCGACGGAGCGGGGTCGCGCAGCAGATCGGCGCGCATCAGGCGAGCGATGTATTGGGCGGCGTGCTCCAGGTAGCCGGTTTCGTCGGTGGCCTGGGAGCTGAGGGCGCGCGTCTCGCGCAGGGCGATCTCGGTATCCGGCTGCCGGAACACGAGCTTGGTCACCGCGCGTTGCAGGAATCCGCGCGCGGACGCGAAAATCCACAGCGCCGCGCCGATCAGCAAAACCTGCATGGGAAAATCCAGGCGCGAGCCGTAATGCGCGACAGCGACGGCGAACGCTCCCGCCAGAATGCCGTTGACTAATACGCGCGCGAACGCGTCCAGCAGGACGAAGCGGTAATCCTGCATGATGATGAACAGCGCCAGGGGAATTCCGGCGTGGTGCGCCACCAGCTCGGTCGACCAGGCGCGCGGAGCGCGGCCGCTGCTGAAATGCGCGAAAGATGCGGCGAACAGGAACAGCGACATCGCGCTCAGAATCCGCATAATGATCGCGCGCGGATTCTCTTCGCCCGACCACAGCACGGCGCACACGGCGACTGCGCTGAGCAAGCCGAAGCCGACGGTGATGATCGCCAGGCCGAGCCGGTGAAAATCCGCGGGATTGCGGAACAGCTCGACGATGTGGGCCAGCACGGAGAGGGAACTCAAGCCGTAGCCCAGCCGCACGATCGGCCGGAAACGCTTTTGAAGGCACAGGTCGAGCAGAACCGACGGCAGCACGCTCAAGGCGCAAAATGCAATTCCGGTGAGCGCCAGTTCCGTCGCTGCGTGGCCGGCGCCGATCAGGATGATCAGAAGCGGGCAGACGTTCCAGACCAGCGCGAGTCCGGCGGCGATCAGCGAAAGCCGCGTTGCCCGAAGCTGCTGCACCGAGCGGCGCGTCAGCATCAGAGCGAGAAAGAAGCCGAAAATCAGGACGCCGGCGGCGTGGCCGAGGATATTGACCGAAAGGTACCGGCCTTCGCCGAAAATATCGAACATGGCTTATAGAATATGCGAATTGGGGGCGGAGTCGGAGACCGTTCGAACCTCGTCGAAACCTTCCTCGATCGCGGGCTTCTGGATCTGCTTTGCGGTTCGGAGAATTGCGGGGACGGGAATCGGTTTCTTGTCCTTGCGATGGTTGTTGCGCCCGATCGCGGTGCGCACGGGAACGTCGAAAAAACAGGCGATCAGGCGATAGCCCGCGGTTTTCGCGTCGCGGAGGAACGGAGCGCGCGCCTGCCGTGTCGCATTGGTGTCGTCGACTACAAAGGAGCGCCCGTTCTTCAAACAATCGGCGATCAGCGCGGTTTCGGCCGCCGCGGTTTTCTGAATATCGCGGCTGACGTGCACGTGGGTTTGCGCGAATTTTTCCTGGAACCAGGTGCTTTTGCCGGAACCCTGGAGTCCGACGAAGATTACGGCTTCCGCCATTTTTCCAGCTTGGGCGGACGCGCGCCGTGCCGCACGGCGTTTTCGACCGGGACGTAGCTCAGCTCGTCCGAGGATCGCGCGGCGCGCAGCATCAGGCCGCCGCGGCTCATGTCGCCGCGCCCGACGAAGGTTTCCGGGAACAGCAGGCGCGCGCCGAAAATATCGAGAAGCGGGCGCGTGTATTTTTCTGTGGCGATACTGCCCAGCAGAACGTAGCGGCACTGGGCGCCGGCGTGCCGGTCGAGCAACGCGGCATCGCGCACCAGCGGACCGAGGTAATCATCGTTGCGCTGGTGAATCGGAACGCGAGAAATCGCGAGCAGTTGCTCGACTCCGATACGAGTATCCAGCGGGACCAGCCCGGCGCCAGGCACGATGACGACCGCGGGAGGCACGCCTTCGGGCGCCGCGGCGAATGCCAGTGAATACGCCAGCTTGCCGCGAAAGTACAGGCCGCTGATGAACGCGCAGACCTCGCCGATGGTCGTCTGGCCTTCGCGGAGGCGCTGGGCGAGGTCGAACCGCGCTTCGCCGCGCATCAGCATTTCCGCGCGCAGGCCGCGGGTATTGGCGGGAGAAAGCAGGAAAACGCGGGGAAATCTCGGAAGGGACAAGCTCTTTTATGTTAGCGAACGCTCATGTTAGCGAACGGCGCGGGGCCGGATTGTCGTCCAATGATGGTATGGCTGCAACAGTTTGGAAAGGCTACATCAGTTTCGGGCTGGTTTCATTCCCGGTTCGTCTCTTCGCGGCGGCGCGCCCCAAGGGAATTCATTTTCACATGCTGCACAAGAAGGACCTTTCGCGCATCAAGGAGGTGTTTTATTGCGCGGAGGAGGACAAACCGGTCTCGCGCGACGAAATCGTCAAGGGCACGGAAGTGAGCAAGGGCGAATACGTCGTGGTGACGGACGAGGAACTGAGAGCGATCGCGCCGGCAACCGCTTCGACCATGGATATTCTTCAGTTCGTCCCGGCATCCGATGTCGACCCGTTGTATCTGGAAAGCTCGTATTATGTGGCGCCGGAGGAGGCGGTGAGCAAGCCTTACGTTTTGCTGCTTGAAGCGATGAGCAAGACCCGGCATGACGCCGTGGCGAAGATCGCCATGCATGGGCGCGAGCACATCGTGATTCTTCGGCCGTCGCGCGGGGGATTGGTGCTGCACACGATGTATTTCACCGACGAGCTGCAAAAGGCGAACGCGCCTTCGCTTCCCAAGTCGAAGCAGACGAATGCCAAGGAAATCGAGCTGGCCAAGACGCTGATCGGAAAGCTCGCCGGACCGTTCCGGCCGGAACAGTATCACGACGAATACCGGGCGAACGTCGAACGGCTGATTCAGCAGAAGCAGCGCGGGGAAAAAGTGACCGCGGTGAAGCAGCCCAAGGCTCGGCCGGTGGTGAACATCATGGAAGCGTTGCAGCGGAGCCTCAAGGAATCGGGCAGAACTGCGGTTTCCAGAGGCGGACGGAAAACGAGTAAGGGGAAATCGAAGGCGGCGTGACGCGTTGGGGACACGGATGCACCGCGCGATGATTCGTGCATCCGTGACCTTCGCTATTTACCGCTTTTTCTAATTGGGATCCCTCCGCCGCTAATACCCCCGACGACTGGGGACCGTCAATTTGCCGCAACGGCACGGCATCGCCACAACCACGTGCGACTGCTGACCCGAACTTTCGCATCAGGCGCTCGTCCACCATCGCGCGCAGCTAGCTGCGCTTATGACGTTGCGACGACAGTGTCTCGAGAACTTGCGCGCCGCGCGGTAAGGCTGGAGGCTGATGAACGCGCCAACCTTTCTGACTCAAGGGTACGGGCTATTGGGAATTGGGAACTTGGGTGAATCTGGATATGGCTGAATCGAACGGAAATTCAGGCTCCAGAAATCACGGGACGGCTTCAGGAGATGACGCGCTTGCGAACGGCGTACAGGATCAGTTCGGCCAGGCTGTGGAGATTCAGCTTGTCCTGAAGATTGCGCCGGTGCGTCTCCACCGTGTACAGGCTAAGATTCAGGGCGGTGGCGACTTCTTTGTTGGATTTGCCCTCGGCGATCAACTGAAGAATTTCGCGCTCGCGCGAGGTGAGCAGCTCATAGCTGTCCTCGACGCCGCGGGTGCGGATTTCACGGACGTAATCCTCCACCAGCATTTCGCTCACTTCGGGGCTGAAAAAAGTCTTGCCCTGGCTGACGGCCTTGATGGCTTCGATCAGGTCGCCTTCGGCGGAATCTTTGAGCAGATAGCCCTTGGCGCCGGCCTTGAGCGCGCGCAGGACGTAGCCTTCATCGGAGTGCATGCTGAGCACGATGACGGCGGCGTTGGGACACTCGGAGCGGATGCGCTGGGCGGCCTCGATTCCGCTGAGGTTGGGCATGGCGATGTCGATGACCACCACGTCGGGATGCGTGGCCGAAGCTTTCTCCACGGCCTGGCGGCCGTCGGCGGCTTCGGCGACGACACTGAAATCGGGCTGGCTTTCAAGAAGAAGACGCAGGCCCCGGCGCATTACATTGTGATCATCCGCTAACAGGATGCGAATCGGTTTCACGGATGTCCTCGTTTCGATCATGTGCTTCCTCGGTGTGAATAGGTAGTTCAATATTGAGGACGGTTCCCTTGCCGGGAGCCGAGCGCACCTGGGACGTTCCGCCCAGACGCGCGACGCGCTCCTGAATTCCTAACAGGCCCAGGCCCTTGACGTGGCGGCTGTCGAAGCCCTGCCCGTCGTCCTGGATGGAAAGCGTGAGGCGGTCGGTTTTCTGCTGCACGCGGATGCGGACGCTCGAGGCGCGAGCGTGGCTGGAACAGTTGTGCAGGGCTTCCTGGACCACGCGATAGATGCAGGTGTTGTATTCGTCGGGAAGGTCCTGCTCCTGGAGGTCGGCCGCGACGGTCACGTCCATGGAGGTGCGCTTGGAAACTTCGCGCGCCTGCCACTTGAGCGCGGGGACCAGTCCGAGGTCGTCGAGCATGGAGGGGCGCAGCAGCAGGGCCATATTGCGCACCACGCGGATGGTGGCCTCGACCAGTCCTTTGATGGTTTCCACCTGGTTGCGCCACTGATCCTCGCTGCGCGCGGCGAGGCCGGTGGAGAGATTGCGCAACTCGACCAGCACGGCGGAGAGCGACTGGCCGACCTCATCGTGCAATTCGCGCGAGAGCGAGCGGCGCTCGGTTTCCTGCGCCTGGACCAGACGGGCGGAGAGGTCCGTGAGCTGGCCGCGCGCATCCAGGGCTTCGAGGTAGCGGGAGTGGGCTTCGCTTTCGACGCGCAGAATGCGGCGGATGCTGAACACCGCCATAACCAGGCCGACGGCGAGCGCGGTAAACAGGGTGATCGCGAAACGGGTTTGAAAACGGCGCAGCAGGGCGGCGAGCTCGTCATTTCCGGCGTTCAACTGTTGTTCGTTGATGGCGGCGATGCGGTCGGCGATGGTGAGCATGTTCTGACGGCGCGGAAAGACCTGGTCGCGCAGGAAGGCGTAACCCAGATCGCGGCGTTCCGTCGGATTCCAGCGGAACATGGGATCGAGGATGCCCCAGTATTGGGTCAGCTCGTCGCGCAGGGCGGTGTAGTGGGCGGTCTCGGCGCGCGGAAGATCGCGGCCGTAGGCTTCGAGGGCCGCATTCATCTCGCGATGCACCTGCTCCAGGCTGGTGCGGTAGTTTTCCGCGCTGGAGGTTTCGGGCTCGAGCAGGTAATCGCGGATGTAGGTACCGGAAAGGTAGACCTGGGAGCGGATATCGTTAAGGACGTGGTTCTGCGCCAGGAAGCGGCGGCGGATGGCATCATCGTTCTGATGGAAATCGTGCAGGACGCGCAGGGCGTCCATTCCGGCGATCGCCATGATGATCAGAACGCTGCCGAAGCCAAGCGCCAGAGCCAGGCGGCTGCGCTGCAGCAGGCGATCCGAGCGGGGCTCATCCACATCCTCCATTCTAGGGGTTTGGGGGAAGCGGAAAGGACGCCGCTTTGACAATCTCCTTGGACGCAAGAATTGACCAACGCGTTCCATCACTGTCGCGCCTCATGACCGGGGAGGGTTGCGGCGCAGCAGTTATGCCGCGCGTTCGTCGCGTATTTGGGACAGAGCGAGGCCACAGCCGTTCAAGAGTAGACTAACCGAAAGAAGGGCCGATGGGACGTGTCTACCTGATAAATCTCAAGGAAATACCAACTTTCCGGTATGTGAGGTTCCGTTTGAACGCGGATATATTGAGAGGTAATCTCCGAGATGACTCACGTAACGGCAATCTCTGACAACGACATCCAAAAACTGCGCGAAATCGATGGGTGCACGGTGTCCAACGCGATTGAGAGGCTGAATGTACGTTTGCGCACGGAGGGTTTCATTTCGGGCAGCGTGCGCAGCCGCGTGCCCAGGATGGAAGAGCCCATGGTCGGCTACGCGGTGACGGGCCGGATCCGCAGCTCGTTTCCGCCGATGGAGGGCCGTTGCTATTACGACCGCATGGATTTCTGGCGCTACCTGGCGCAATTCCCGCGACCTACAGTGATGGTCTTCGAGGACGTCGATCCGCGGCCGGGCCTGGGAGCATTCGTGGGTGAAATGCACGCGACCATCGGGATGGCGCTGGGCTGCCTGGGCTACATCACCAATGGCGCGGTGCGCGACCTGCCCGCGGTGCGCAAGCTGGGATTCGCGATGTTTTCGGGCAGCGTGGTGGTGTCGCACGCCTATGCGCACCTGGTGGAGTTCGGCGAGCCGGTGCAGATCGGCGGGCTGAAGATCGCGCCGGGGGACCTCCTGCATGGGGACCTGCATGGAGTACAATCGATTCCAAAAGACATCGCGTCACGGGTGCCCGTAGAGGCGGCCAAGATCATGCTCGGGGAGGAGAAGCTGAAAGGGTTCTGCCACTCGTCACGATTTTCGCTGGACGGACTGGAAGATATTATCAAGGAAGTAGCTAACGATTGCCTGTGCCCACAAGAATCCAAATCGTAGCGGCGGCCGCGACCGGTGTGGCCGCGCTGCTCACCGCCGCCTGCGGGGTGAGCGCCAACTCGAACAAGACGGTGGTCACGGAAGGCGCCACGGTGGGCGTCACCAAGATCGGCAGAAGGTCGCTCGAGCGCAAGCTGACGCAGTCCTCCGAACTGGTGCCCTACCAGGAAATCGACGTATACGCCAAGGAATCGGGCTTCGTCAAGAAGCTGAACGTCGATTATGGGAGCCGCGTGAAGACCGGGGACCTGATGGCGGTGCTGGAGATCCCCGAGCTCGAGGCGCAGATCGCGGAGGACGAGGCGGCGATCAAGAACGCGCAGCAGATGATCGGGCACGCGCAGGAGGAGTTGCACCGGCGTCAGGATGTGGCTAACGTTCTGCACCTCGAATACACGAGGCTCAACCAGGTGGCTAAGGCGAAGCCGGGCCTCGTGGCGCAACAGGAAGTGGACGACAAACAGGGCCAGGACCTGGCAGCCCAGGCGCAGGTATCGGCGTCGGAAGCGACGCTGGCGGCGGCCCAGAGCGCGCTCGAGCAGGCACAGGCCAAGCGCATTCACGACCAGACGCTATTCGATTATTCGAAAATCACGGCGCCCTTCGACGGCGTCGTGACACAGCGCTACGCCAACTACGGTACGCTGATGCAGGCCGCGCAGAATTCGTCGAACTCGGTGCTGCCGCTGGTGCAGCTGTCGGAAGACGATCGCTACCGGCTGGTGATACCGGTGCCGGAATCCTACGTTCGGTTCATCCACGACGGCGATCCGGTGGAGGTGAGCGTGACTTCGCTCAACAAGACCTTTCCGGGGAAGGTCGCGCGAACTTCTTTGGACGTGAAGGAAGACACGCGCACCATGCACACCGAGGTGGACGTCTACAACCCCAATCACGTCTTGTATCCGGGGCTGTACGCCGACGCGACACTCACGCTCGAAAAGAAGCGGGACGTGCTGGCGGTTCCGCTTCAGGCGGTGGACCGCAACGGCGACAACACCACCGTGGATTTGGTGACCGCACAGAACAAAATTGAGATCCGGCCGGTGACGCTGGGAATTCAGACGGCGAACGACGCCGAGGTGCTTTCCGGATTGAACGAAGGCGACACGGTGGTCGTGAGCGATCGCAGCAGCCTGAAAGACGCGCAACCGGTTCAGCCCAAGATGATCGACCTTTTGCAATATCACCAGCAGGATCAACCGCATTAACACTCCCGGGTAATTTTCCATGCCGCGTTTTTCGATTCGCAACCCTTACTTCATCGTGGTCTGCTGCTTAGCGCTGGCGGTGATCGGGATCAACGCGGTCACGCGCATGCCGGTGGACCTGTTTCCTCCCATCAACCTGCCGGTGATCGTGGTGGCGACGTTCTACAACGGCATGCCGCCGGTGGATATCGAGACGGACATCACCAATCCCCTGGAGCGCTGGTTCACGCAGGCGAGCGGCGTGGATCACATGGAATCGCGGTCGCTGCTGGGCGTCAGCATTATCAAGGCCTATTTCCAGGCGGGAACGAACCCGGACGCGGACCTGACACAGCTTTCCAATCTCGCCATGTCGGACCTGAAGCGCCTGCCGCAGGGTACGCTGCCGCCGACCGTTCTGAAGTTCGACGCGTCCAGCCTTCCGGTGGCGCTGCTGACCGTCAAAGGACAGGGCCTGACGGAGACGCAGCTTCACGACATCTCGCAGTTCACGATCCGCAACCAGATCGCCGTAATCAAAGGCGCGGAAATTCCGGCGGTGTTCGGCGGAAAATACCGGCAGGCGATGGTCTACGTCGACCCGTATAAACTTTTTTCGCGCCAGATGAGCGTGATGGACGTGGTGAACGCGGTCAACAAGAGCAACCTGATTCTGCCTGCGGGTGACCTAAGGGTGGGACCGAACGACTACTACGTTTACTCCAACAGCATGGTGAATCACGTTTCGGACCTGGAGTCGATACCGATCAAGACCGTCGGCCAGCGTTGGGTCTCGGTCGCCGACATCGGCGAGGCCAAGGATGCGAACCAGATTCAATACAATATTGTGCGCATCGACGGTCAAAAGTCGGCTTACATTCCGGTGATGAAATCCGGCGGTGACAGCAATACCATCCAGGTGGTCGACGATCTGCGGGCGTTGAAGGAAAAACTCTTCGATCTGCCGCCGCAACTGAGCACGGAGATCGTGTTTGATCAGTCCGTCTTCGTGCGCGAGGCGTTGGCCACCGTCATGGACGAAGGTCTGACGGGTCTGCTGCTGACCGGACTGATGATTCTGCTATTCCTCGCCAGCATGCGCGCCACCGGAGCGGTGCTGCTGTCGATCCCGATTTCGGCGCTGGCCACGGTCGTTGTGCTCTATCTACTTGGCAGCACGATCAATACGATGATTCTCGGCGGACTGGCTCTGGCCTTTTCGCGGATCATCGATAATTCGGTGATTTCGCTCGAAAATATTTACCGCCATCTGGAAATGGGGGCGTCGCCGGCGGTCGCGGCGGAGCAGGGCGGATCGGAGGTCAGCCTGGCCGTGCTGGCGGCAACGCTCACCACCGTCGTTGTCTTTTTTCCCGTGACGTTTTTGTTCGGAGTCAGCAAATATCTGTTCTCGGCATTGGCGCTCGCGGTGGTCATTTCGCTGTTCGCGTCCTATTTTGTGGCGATGACGGTCATCCCGCTGTTTTGCGCGCAGTTCCTTAAAGGCTTTCATCACGATGCGCATAGCGAGGGCGGATTCCATCGATGGTTCAATCATGGTTTCAACTTGCTGCTGGACGGTTATGAGAAGTCGGTTCGGTGGGCCCTGCGAGCGCCGCTGATCGTGGTCCTTGTGCTGGCGGGGATTTTCGTCGCCAGTTTGGCTATTTACCCAACGCTTGGAGTCGCATTCTTTCCGCGCACCGATGCCGGGCAGTTCACGATCAATATCAAAGTCCCGACCGGCTCCCGCATCGAGACCACCAACGATTACGTCGCGAAAATTGAGGATCTGACACGGCACATCGTGGACCCTGCTGATTTCCGCATGATCGTGGCCAATATCGGGATTACCCCCGATTTCTCGGCGCTATACAGCAGCAACGCCGGTTCCTACACCGCGACGATTCAGGTGGAACTGAACGATTCTCATCACATCGGCAGCTTCGAGTACATGGGCCGCATGCGAGACGCCATCGCGAAAAAGTTCCCGGAGGTGCGCACCTTTTTTTCGAGCGGCTCCATGGTCGACGCCATCCTGAATATGGGCGCGCCCGCCCCGATCGACGTGCAGGTGAACAGCCGGAACCTTCAGCTCACCTATAATACGGCGCAGAACCTGGCGGCGCGCATCCGTTCGCTCCCCGGAGTCGGAGCCGTTTATATTCCCCAAGACATGAATTATCCGGCGCTGCGCCTGAACATCGATCGCGTGCATGCCGGCGAACTGGGATTGACGCAGCGGGACGTCGTCGACAACGTGATCACGGCACTGAACTCAAACACGATGATCGCGCCGAACTACTGGGTGGATAATAAGACCGGCAACGATTACTTCCTTACCGTTCAATATCACGAAAACGGACCGGCCGCGATCCATAACATCGAAGACTTAAAGCAGATCCCGTTGCGGCGGATACAACAAAAGATGGACCCCCCGAATCAGAACCGCCCGGTGACCGTACTCGGAAACGTGGCGAAGGTGGATTTTGTCCAGTCGCCGACGGAAATCGACCATTATCAGATCCAGCGCGTCGCGGATGTGTATGTGACTCCCTCGGGCGAGGACCTGGGTAAAGTTTCTGATGAGATCCGCAATCTTTTGGCGGCGCAGCCCCCGCCGGCCAGCATCCGTGTGGATCTGCGCGGCATGGTACAGAGCATGGAACAATCCTTCCATAGCTTTGCGATCGGATTGTCGCTTTCGGTTGTGCTTCTATTCCTGATCCTGGTGGCTCAATTCCGGTCGTTCAAAGATCCGTTCCTGATCATGCTGGCGATTCCGATGGGCTTTATCGGCGTGCTGGTGACACTGCCTCTGACACATACGACTCTCAACGTGATGTCGCTGATGGGCGTGCTGATGTTGATCGGGATTTCCGCTTCCAACAGCATCCTCATCGTCGAATTCGCGCATCGTCTGGAGGAGCAGGGCAATGACGTGCGGGACGCGGTCATTTCCTCCTGCCGGGTGCGGCTGCGGCCCATCCTGATGACTTCTCTGGCGACCATTATCGGAATGGTGCCGATGGCGCTGAAGCTGGGCACGGGAAGCGAGCAGTACGCTCCCCTGGCGCGCGCCGTCATCGGCGGGTTGGCGGCCTCCGTGCTGCTGACCGTGTACATCGTTCCGGCGGCTTATCTTTTGGTGTATCGAAGGCCGTTGGTGGATGGAAGGAGGGCTGAATAGGGCATGCCTCGTTTTTCCATCAGAAATCCATATTTCATTGTTGTGGTTTGCCTCACACTCGCCGTGATTGGCATGACCAGCATCCTGCGCATGCCGGTGGATCTCTTCCCGCCGATTAACCTGCCGGTGATCGTGGTGGCGACGTTTTACAACGGCATGCCGCCGGTGGATATCGAGACCGACATCACCAATCCGCTGGAGCGGTGGTTTACGCAGGCGAGCGGCGTGGATCACACGGAATCGCGGTCGCTGCTGGGCGTAAGCATCATCAAGGCCTATTTCCAGCCGGGCACCGATGCCGATTCCGATCTTACCCAGCTCTCCAATCTGGCGATGAGCGATCTGAAGCGGCTGCCTCCCGGTACGCTGCCACCAACGGTTCTGAAATTCGACGCATCAAGCCTTCCGGTGGCGCTGCTGACCGTCAAAGGACAGGGCCTGACGGAGACGCAGCTCCACGACATCTCGCAGTTCACGATCCGCAACCAGATTGCGGTGATCAACGGAGCCGAAATTCCGGCGGTCTTCGGCGGCAAGTACCGCCAGGCGATGATCTACGTCGATCCGTACAAGCTCTTTTCGAGGCAGTTGAGCGTGATGGACGTAGTCGACGCGGTCAATCAGAGCAATCTGATTCTCCCCGCGGGTGACGTCAAGATCGGACCGAACGATTATTACGTTTATTCCAACAGCATGGTCAACAATGTCTCCGATCTGGAATCGATGCCGATCAAGACGGTCGATCAGCGCTGGGTTTCCGTTGGCGACATCGGGCAGGCCAAGGACGCCAATCAGCTGCAATACAACATCGTCCGCATTGACGGACAAAAGTCGGCCTACATTCCGGTGATGAAATCGGGCGGCGACAGCAACACCCTCCAGGTGGTCAACGATCTGCGCGCGCTCAAGGGAAAGCTGTTCGATCTGCCGCCGCAGCTTGTCACCGATATCGTTTTCGACCAGTCGGTATTCGTACGCGACGCCTTGAACACGGTGGCGCACGAAGGCCTGATGGGCCTGGCTCTGACCGCGCTCATGATTCTGCTGTTCTTGGGCAGCATGCGGGCGACGGGCGCGGTGCTGCTGTCGATCCCGATTTCGGCGCTGGCGACGATCGTGATCCTGTTCCTGCTGGGCAGCACGATCAACACGATGATTCTGGGCGGCCTGGCGCTGGCGTTTTCGCGCGTCATCGACAATTCGGTGATTTCGCTCGAAAACATTTACCGGCATTTGGAAATGGGCTCGTCGCCGGCGGTGGCGGCGGAACAGGGCGGCGCGGAGGTCAATCTCGCGGTGCTGGCGGCGACGCTGGTGGACGTGGTGGACTTCTTTCCGGTGACCATGCTGTACGGCGTCAGCAAGTTTCTGTTTTCGGCGCTTGCGCTGGCGTTCTGTCTGGCGCTGCTCGCCTCATTCGTGGTGGCCATGACGGTGATTCCCCTGTTCTGCTCGAAATTTCTGAAGGCAGTGCCGGGGAGCGGGCACGGCGAGCCACATACCGAGCATCACGGAGAGACTCCGGAAGATGCGCCGGTGCGGGACTGGTCGTGGGGCGCGCGGTTCAACGCGGCTTTCAACCGCGGGTTCCACAGGCTGCTGAACGGGTACGAGTGGTCGGTTCGGCAGTGCCTGAAAGTTCCGGTATTGACCCTGCTGCTGGTGGTGGGAATTTTCGTGGCCAGCCTGGGAATTTTCCCGCTGCTCGACCGGTCGTTTTTCCCGCGGACCGATGCCGGCCAGTTTACCGTTAATATCAAAGTTCCCACGGGAACGCGTCTTGAAGTCACCAATGATTACGTCGCCAAGATCGAGGACCTGATCAGGGGAATCGTCGTGCCGACGGATCTGAGGATGATTCTATCGAATATCGGCGTGGTGAACGATATTTCCTCGCTCTACACCAGCAACTCCGGGATGTACACGGCGACGATCCAGGTCGCCTTGAACTCGGGTCACGCCATCGGCAGCTTCGAGTACATCGATCGCGTGCGCGACGCCATGGCCGCGAAGTTCCCGGAGGTGCGGACGTTTTTCCAGAGCGGAGCGCTTCAGGACGCGATCCTCAATCAAGGCCAACCCGCGCCCATCGACGTTCAGGTGAACACGCGCGATCTTCAGCTCACCTACGACACCGCGCAGGACCTGGCGCGCCGCATCCGCCAGCTTCCCGGCGTCGGCGAGATTTACATCCCGCAGGACATGAATTACCCGTCGTTGCGCATGGATATCGATCGCGTGCACGCCGCGGAGCTGGGCCTGTCCCAAAACGACGTAGTCAGCAACGTGATCACGGCGCTCAATTCCAACGTGATGATCGCGCCCAATTACTGGGTCGATTATAAAACCGGAAACGATTATTTTCTGAGCGTGCAGTATGCCGAGCACGGAACCGGAGCGATCCACAATTTGATCGATCTGACCAATATCCCGCTACGCGCGCCCAATCTGAAGGAGCCGACCACGCTCGACACGGTGGTGAAGCTGGTGAACGTGCAGGCCCCCACGGAAGTGGACCACTACCAAATCCAGCGCGTCGTGGATGTCTACGTTACGCCCAAAGGCGAGGACCTGGCCAGGCTGAGGTCGCGGATTCTCGAAACCATCGCCGACGCGCACCTGGCGAAGAATATCCGCGTGACGCTGCAAGGGATGGTGAACGGCATGGACCAATCGTTCAAGAGCTTCGCGCTAGGATTCACGATCTCGTTCATCCTGCTGTTCCTGATCCTGGTGGCGCAGTTCCGTTCCTGGATCGATCCGTTCCTGATCATGCTGGCGATTCCGATGGGGTTCGTGGGCGTCCTTATCATTCTGCCGCTGACGCACACGTCGCTGAACGTGATGTCGCTGATGGGCGTACTGATGCTGATCGGCATCGCGGATTCCAACAGCATTCTGATCGTGGACTTCGCGCATCGCCTGGAGGAGCAGGGCTACTCGGTGATGGATGCGGTGATCATGGCGTGCCGGGTGCGGCTGCGTCCGATTCTGATGACCTCGCTCGCGACGATCATCGGAATGATTCCGATGGCGATGAAGCTCGGCGAGGGCGGTGAGCAGTACACGCCCATGGCGCGCGCCATCATCGGGGGGCTGACGTCGTCCGTGCTGCTGACGATCTACATCGTGCCGGCCGCTTATCTGCTGGTGTACCGGCGAAGGAGACCGCATGCTACGCAAACTACGTAAATCGATCTTCTGGATCGCGGTGTCCGCGGCGGCGCAGACTCCGCCGGCGCTGACGCTGGAGCAGGCGGTGACGACGGCGCTGCGCAATCATCCGCAGGTAGCCGCGGCGCAGGACCAGGTGAATTACGCGCACCAGCAGGTCACGGAGAACCGCGCGGCGTACTATCCGCAGGTTTCGGGCGAGATCACCGGGTCGCAGGCCAACACGGACGCGAGGATCGGCGCTGGGCAATTGCAGGCGTCGCGGCTGTTCAACCGCTTCGGGTCGGGATTGGACCTGTCGCAGTTGCTCACGGACTCGGGCCGCACGCCGAACCTGGTCGCCAGCGCGCGGTTGCAGCAGCAGGCGAGCGAATCGACGCTTTCGGCAACGCGCTACGACGTGATCCTGGCGGTGAACCGGGCGTATTTCGGCGTGCTGAACGCGCAGGCGGTGGTGAAGGTGGCGCGGGAGACGGTGACGGCGCGGCAGTTCGTGGCGGACCAGATCAACGAGCTGGCCAAGAACGGACTGAAGTCGCAAGTCGACGTGGCGTTCGCGGATGTGAACGTGTCCGAGGCCAAGCTGCTTCTGCTGCGTGCGCAGGACGCGGTGACCAGCGCCATGGCGGAGCTGGGGCGCACGCTCGGCTCGGACCAGCCGGCGAATTATCAGCTCGCCGACGTGCCGCTGCCACCAGGTCCACCGCCGACGGTGGATCAACTGGTGACGCAGGCGGTCGATAACCGGCCGGAACTCGCAAGCCTCCAGTTTCAGAGCGAATCGGCGTACAAGTTTTTCGAAGCGGAGAAGGACTTGTCTTATCCCACGGTGACGGTGGCGGCGGTGGGCGGACTCCTGCCGTGGATCAACGCGCCCAATAACTCGACTGTAGCGTTCGGATACGAAGGGATCGGGGCGAACGTCAGCATTCCGGTGTTCAACGGGCACCTGTTCGCGGCGCGGCGCGAGGCAGCGCGCGAGAAGGCGTTCGAGGCGGACCAGAACTTGAGGAATGAGCGGGAACGCATCGCGCGCGACGTGAGGGTGGCTTATTCGAGCCTGGTGGACGCCTATCAGCGCATCGACGTGACTGCGGAGTTCCTGCGGCAGGCGGCGCTCGCGCTGGAACTGGCGCAGGGCCGCTACAACAACGGCCTGTCCGACATCGTGGTGCTCACGCAGGCGCAGTTGAATCAGACGCAGGCCGAAATCGAGAACATCAGCGCGAAGTACGATTACCAGACCCAATATTCCGTTGTCCAATACACCATCGGCGCGCTCCGCTGAACTTCGCTTTCGCGAGGTTCAGCCGTTCCGGCAGAAGCGTCTGCTGATCCTGACGGCGATTCCGCCGGCGGCGATGCTCGCGCGCGCCGTTTTGCAGATGGCCTTCGGAATCGGGTGGGGGCATCCGCCGGAGTCGAACGCAAGCCTGATCGGCTGGACGGTTTTCCTGTGGCTGATTTACCTGCGGCTGGTGACGATCACGCTGGTGACGGAGGTTTTTCCGGAGGAGCTGCGCGTGACCATGCGGGGCATGCTACGCTCGGCGCGTATTCGCGTGGACAAGATCGAGTCAACGCGAACGGTCACGTTCGATCCAAAAGAGTGGGGCGGATATGGGATGCGGTCGAACGCGCGCGGCCGGGCATACATCGCGCGGGGGAAACAGGCAGTGGAATTGACGATCACCGGCGGTCAGGTGGTGCTGATCGGGTCCCAGAAGACGACGGATCTGGAGAATGCGGTTCGGTCGGTGCGGGGCCGGTAGCTATCTCTCCTTTTCCAACGGGATTTCGAAGTAGAAATAGTCCTTCCCGGTGGTCGCGTCTTTGAGGCCCGTCAGATAGAGTTTCGACCCGGGCATGTTCTGGGTCTGGAAATAGAAAAATCCATACGCCGATTCGCCGGCGGGGAGCATTTTCGCCGCGAAGGCGCGAGTTTCGATTTCCGTGCTGTTGAGCGGACCTTTCTTGGGGCCGTGCGGGAACGGATTGGGATAGGGCGACGAGCCTCGCAATTTTGGCGGCTTCGTGCTTGCTCCAATGTACAGCACGTCATCGGCGGACGTGGCTTCCACGTGGCGATTGCCGGGGTCGACAAATTCGGCCTGGAGATCGAGGCGCAGCGCCTTGCCCGTGTCGTTTTGCAGGACCACCAGCACGGGCAGCACTCCATATTTATACGGATTGGCTTTTCCGAAGGCGATCTTCATCTGGTCTTCGCTGGTGTAAGGAATCGCGGCGATGGTGATTTTTTCGATGGTCTGATGGCCGGGATAGGAGGCCGCGGGATCCACCGTGAAGCGTTTCTCCTTGTCGTCCCCGCCGACCGCGGCTATACTCAGAAGAACGATCAACGCGACTGGTCTCATCTATTTCCTTTATCAAGTTTTGGAGATCGCCCTCAGTCCTGCGATCGCCCTGTATTTACTTTACCGGGGATTGCGCGATCCCAGGTATTTCGCGGGATTGGCCGAGCGGTTCGGCCGCGCCCCGGGTTCCTTTCAGTCGACGGCTGCGGGAGGGATCTGGTTTCACGCCGTATCGGTGGGCGAAGTGCTTTCGGCGGCGGAGCTGGTGCGCCGGGTGCGCGAAATGCGGCCAGCGACGCCGGTTTACGTTTCCACATCGACGCTCGCGGGGCGCGCGCTGGCGCAGGAAAAATTCGGCGCGAACTCGTTTTTTGCGCCGCTCGATTTCCGCTGGATGGTGCGGAGGGTCTTGCGGCGGCTGCGGCCGTCAGCGGTGGTGATTCTCGAAACCGAGATCTGGCCGAACCTGTATCGCGAGTCGAAACGCGCGGGCGCGGCGCTGCTGGTGGTGAATGCACGGATTTCGGACCGCGCGCTGCCGCGCTACCGGCGGTTTCGCGGCTTCTTCCGGCATGCGCTCCAATGGCCGGACGCGATTCTGGCGCAGAGCGAACAGGACGCGCGCCGGTTCCAGGAGATTGGCAGGAATTCGGTTGGCGTCGCGGGAAATTTGAAGTACGACTTGACGCCGCCTCGGGCGCTGGCGCGAGAAATCGCCGATTTTTTGGATGGCGCGGGCGCGAAAAAAATCTTCATTGCCGCGAGCACGATGACGGACGGCGTTGTCGACGAAGACGATGCGGTGATCGCGGCGATTCCTGCAAGCACTGATGTGTTGACGATTCTGGCGCCACGGAAGCCCGAGCGATTCGGTGCGGTCGCGGAAAAGCTGGAGCGGGCCGGGATCGCGTTTGGCCGGCGCAGCGCAGGGCTTACCGGTGCACCTGCGCGCGTTTTGCTGCTCGATTCAATCGGCGAGCTGGCGGCGCTGTTCGAGCGCGCGGATGCCGTGTTCATGGGCGGAACGCTGGCCGATCGCGGCGGACACAACATTCTGGAGCCGGCGTTTTTCGGCAAGCCGGTGATCATGGGTCCGCATATGGAGAATTTCGCCGAAATCGCGCGGGAATTTCGCGAGGCGGACGCGGTTTATCCGATCGATTCGGTGGCGGAGCTGCGGCCGGCGATCTCGAAATTGCTGGCGAATCCTGGCGATTACGGCGCGCGGGCGAAAGAAATCGCGATTTCGAAGCGCGGTGCGGGCGCGCGCATGACGGAAGCGATCGTTCACGCGGCCGACCGCGCAATTCCGAATCCGTCGCGAACGATTTTCGCGCGAGCGGTGCTCACGCCGCTAAGCTGGGTGTGGCGCGCGGGGAATCGTG
>Ga0335081_10006461_pt1 | contig 18671 bp, 25 predicted proteins | sample Lox_Sample_35_FD_206713 | JGI IMG/M metagenome (GOLD analysis project Ga0335081, IMG submission 206713) | Soil microbial communities from Loxahatchee National Wildlife Refuge, Florida, United States - Lox_Sample_3.5 | ecosystem: Environmental > Terrestrial > Soil > Wetlands | place: USA...
CCAGCGTGGTGACCGGAGACTGTCCGAGACGGCAGAGACGAATGTCGTGTGGCTCATAACTCAGAGGTCGAGGGTTCAAATTCCTCCCCTGCTACCAAGGCCAGAGGTCCTTTCTCGAACAGAGAAAGGCCTCTGGCATGTAGTCGTGCCCCGCTATGTAGATCAGAGCCAAAGGTCACGTTCCGGCGGGCATTTTGACACTTCAGCGGCGCCACGCTGAAGAGAACGCTGGCAGTCGAGGAGGTGACTGTCATGTCACGCATTGTCATCATCACTGGAGGATCCAGCGGTATCGGCCGGGCGCTCGGGGCTGCGCTCGTCGCGTGGGGTGACGACGTGGTGCTCGCCGCACGCACAGAGGCTGACCTTCAGCGCACGGCAGGCGAACTCACCGCCCAGGGCCCCGGCAAGGCCCGGGGAGCCGTCGTTGACGTGCGAAACGCCAACGAAGTCACCGACCTGGTGAACGACGTCTACGACAACTACGGCCGGCTGGACCTGGTGATCAATAACGCCGGGATAGGCGTCATCGGATTCGCGGACGAGCTGACACTCGACTACTGGGAGCGGATCTACGACACCAACGTTCGCGGCGTCCTGCACGGGGTGCTCGCCGCCTACCCCATCATGATCAAGCAGGGCCACGGCCAGATCGCCAATACCGCATCCCTCGCCGGGCTCCTGCCGTCACCCTTGCAGGGTCCGTACACGATGACAAAACACGCCGTGGTAGGGCTCACCATGAGCCTTCGAATGGAGGCACAAGCACACGGGGTTCGCGTTAACCTGATCTGCCCCGGCGTCATCGAGACACCTCTGCTGGATAAGGGCGGCCCACCTGGCCTGCCTCCCACGCCGCACGTCTTCACCGACGCCCGCGGCCTGCTGGGCCATGCCACCCACAGTGCTCCCTACCCAGTCGCGCGCCTGGCGCGGGAAGTCCTTAGCGATCTGGACCGCGACAGGCCCATCATCGTCAGGCCCTCATCAGCGCGATGGCTCTGGTGGATGTACCGTCTCTCACCCCGCATAGCCGAAACATACGGGCGTAGCTACGTACGGTGGGCAACCGAGCACATGTCGGCGACGCGCGTTCCTGATGACTTGATCCCCCGCACACAATCATGAGGCGCTCGTTCCCATGTGGGACACAGGGGGGACGGCGACGCCGACGAGAGGAGTTCAGATGAGCAATCCTGTGGAGATTCCGTTCTCGGTGTGGCGCAAGATCGCGATGGCGTCGTGGCGTCCGCGGAAGGACCCGATGATCGCGGCGACCCTGGACGTCGACGCCGACCCGATTTTGGACTACATCGAGCAGGTGCGCCGGGCCACCGGCGTCCACGTGACGCCCGCCCACCTGGTGGGCCGGGCCGCCGCCAAGGTGACCGAGGCGTTGCCGGGCCTGAACGGCCGGGTGGTTTTCGGGTCGTTCGCCCCGTCGCCCACCATCGACGGCTTCTTCGTGGTGTCGCTGCGCACCGACCCGGTGGCGGGTCAGGAGGCGGCCGCCACCGACCTGTCCGGATCCGTCATCCGGGAGGTCGACACGAAGCCACCGTGGGTCATCGCGTCCGAGCTGGCGCAGCGGGCCGGGATGATCCGCGACGACCGCGACCCGCAGTTCAAGCAGGTGAAGACGATGGTGCAGAACCTGCCGCCGATGATCCTGCGGGTCGTCCTCGACTCGATCGGCCTTGTCACCGAGACCCTGCAACTGCCCATCCCGTTCATGGGCCTGGAGGCCCGCCCCTACGGGTCGTTCCTGGTGAGCAACGTGGGCACGTTTGGCCTGGACTCGGCGTTCGCCCCGGTGCCGCCGTTCGTGCACGTCCCGGTCCTCATCATGGTCGGCGCGGTCACGGACAAGGCGGTGGCCCGGGACGGACAGCCGGTGGTGCGGCCCATGCTGCCGCTCTGCGTCGGCCTCGACCACCGCTTCGTTGACGGCTACCAGGCGGCGTCCATGGCGCGGATCTTCCGGGAGTACCTGGCCGATCCTGCGAAGTTCGACCCGGTCCCGGCCCCGAAGCGGGTGCCCCGCCGCCGCCCGGCCCCCCGGCGGGTGACCGCCGCCCGCCCGACACCGGCGGCCGCGTCCTCGTGAATGACGAACTGGAAGGTCGGTGACAGCAGAAGTGACAGCAACGACACCGCACAACGACTCACCTCGTCGCTCACCGCCGCTGCCGCCAATCGCAGGGTCGTGGCTTCCCGCCAGGCTCAGGAACCAGATTTGTGCACGGGTTTGTGCACGAGACGCAGCGGGACAGCTTGAGACGGGCGGAGACGTAGAAGACCAGGACAGATGCACACCGCATGAAGCGCCGGGTGATCGTGTCAGGATGCGGAGGCCTGCCGCCCGGCCAGCAGAACAGCACGCCGTGATCGTGGTAGTCCGGGCCGAAGTCCCGCCGCTCATGCTCGAGCTGCTCGACGTGCGCCTTGAGGGCGGCCAACGTGAACGGGTCGAGTGCCAGGACGTGCTGGGCGTTCTCGGTCTTGCCGTCCGGCACGGCAGAGCCTGCCCGCTAGGCCCGGGCCGCCGCCTGTGCACAGCCCGCGTAGTTTGCCGCTTCTTCGACCTGGCCTTCGGCGAGCAGCTTGGCGTACAGCGCGTCACAGACCGTTCCGTCGATCTCCTGGACGTCGCGTTGCCCGATGTTGCCCGCGACGAGGAAGCAGTCTTGCTCGGTAGCCTTCGCAGGTGACCAGAGACGCGGTGCACATGCGGAGAGCGTGGATAACGGCAGGTCATCCGACTGCGGCGCTGCCTGGCCATATCCGGGTCAGGACGCTCAGCGCAGCGGATGAGGCTGCGCTGGGACAGCTCATGTGGCGGGCGTTCCGGGGTGGTGAAGACGACGAGTACAGCGGTCCCGGTGATGCCGATGCCGAGGCGGCGGCAGCCCTGGCGGGACGATGGGGGACGGTTATCTGGCAGGCTAGCCTGGCCGCGGAGGAGGAATCGGTCCTCGTTGCCGCCGTCATCATCGTCCTGGACGACGCGCACGAGCGCCTGCCGCTGCTGGCCTTCGCCGTGACCGATCCTGTATGCCAGCGGCGCGGGATCGGGCGCTGGCTCATCGAGGACAGCATGCGCCGCCTGGATGGGATCGGCGTCAAAGAGCTGCACCTGGCCGTGACCCGCGGCAACCCCGCCATGGCGCTGTATCAGCGGCTCGGATTCACGGTGATCCCCAGCGGCCAGCCAGGCCGTGACGACACGGAGCGGGAAGGGACGCAGCCAGAGTTAGGCCCCGGTCCGGGGATGGCCCGCTCGGTATCCGGGTGCGTCCCTCCACCGTCAAGGGCACCCGAAGATCATTTCAAGACCGCTTCGCAAAAATGATCTTCGGGACCAACCCTTGACCGCGGAGCCTCTACGCCCCCTCCGGTCAGAAACTAAGGGCCAGGCCGTGCCTGCCCGGACCGGACGCAGGCCATCCCTGCAAGGTGCGGCAAGCGGTCCATAAGCTCTCAGCTGTGACCGCGCTCTACCAAGCCGCATCCCTGCTGGGCGCAGGGATCATCGCCGGACTGGTAGGGACAGCAGGAGGCGTCACCTCGCTCGTCTCCGCCCCGGCGCTGCTGGCCGTAGGAATCCCGGCACTGTTGGCCAACATCACCAACCTCGTCGCGGTCCTCGCCTGCTGGCCGGGTTCGGCGCTTGCCTCCGGGCCCGAGTTGACCGGCAAGGGTCCGTGGCTGCGCCGGTGGCTTCCGATTGCCGCTGTGGGCGGGGCCCTGGCTCGGCGCTGTTGCTGGCCACCCCGGCACGGACCTTCGGGCGGATCGTGCCGTTCCTGGTCATCACCGGCTCATTGGCGCTGCTCAGCCAGCCGCACCTGTCGGCACGCCGCCCGCGGCCTGACGAATCCCGCACCAGGCTGGGCCTGCCGATAGGGCTCTCACCACCTCGCTCGCCAAGCTCCGCAGCTCATCATCGAACACCCGCGCCCGCAGCGCGTTGACCTGCGCCGAAACCTTGTTGAATGTAGGTACGACGGTCAAGTCCGTCCGCGGCCACTCGCCGGTCGCAGCCTGCTGCCGGGATGCCTGGTTGTGCGCATCAGCTGATTGCGACCACAGATCGCCGATCGCTTGCTGAAGAGCAAGTATGGTGTCGCGCTGAAATGTCGCACGCTGATCATCAAGCAGTTGCTGTCGTTGTGCCTGCTGGGCTTCGCGTTCCCTGCATCCCACCAGTCGCTCGCGAAGCATAACCTCGACCGATGAGATGAGCGCACCCACCACTACGCCCACAGCGCCTGCCACAGCACCAACTGTCGCAGCGTCCATGGCGTCCCATCACAGCGTGCTTGATCCGTAACGTCATTCTCAGCAGGCCTACGGGCTGGCGCAATGCTACGCGCCGTGTGTGTGAAGAAACCTGCTGGCCGTCCGCCGGCATTGACGAGAGCGACGGGTAAGGACGCCGACGTACTGACAGCAACGATGACAGCACCAGGGCCCACGGTGGCGTAGCTGTGCCGCACTGCCACCTACACGGCAGCCTGAATCTCAGGGCTAGTCTGTGGTTTCTTCCTTCTCCTTGAAGATCAGCCCGCAGACCTCGAGGTACAGCTGCTCGGGGTAGGGGAGGTGATCGACGTTGCGCAGCGCCTGATTCTGGCCCGCTGATTCGACGATGAATTCGCCATAGCCGAGCAGTCGGCCCACCGCGGACCGCTGGAAGCTCATGTCCGTCACCTTCACGAGCGGCATCATCTTCACCGTGCGGGTAAGAAAACCCTCAGACAGCAGCAGCCGCTGAGACGTGACGACGAAATAGTTCTCTGACCACTCGAAGACCTTCCACAACAGGCGCAGCAGCAGGATTGCCCACGAGATCCAGATCACGAGGATGACCGTGTTGTTGCCGCGCGCGATCGAGCTGCTTACCCAGCCGGCGATGGCAAGCCCGATCAGAACCTCAAGAATCGCCCGGATCAGCACGGCGGGATGCTGGTGAACGCTGACCACCTGGCGCTCGTGGGGCAGAAGGTACTTATTGACACTGGCCGGAACCGTATCAGTGTTCGGAGCCAGCCTCATCCCAGTACCGCGCCTTAAATCGAAGCGAAGACGGGCAGGCAAGCGACCCTGACCTCTGAACACCAGCCTGCGTTCGAACGGGCAACCGACGGCAGGGCCGCCTGCCATCAGCTGCCCACAAAAAAACGTTCCTAACATCTGGAACTGCCCGGCGGGGAACGATCAAGCTCATAGAACGCGCGTCCCGCAATATCCAACCACGGTACGTGTGCGGCGAGCGCAACGCTGCCGCCCGCTGCGGCGGCTGGCGGACACACGCGCGGACAGCCAAGTGCTCTCGCTCGTCTAATCTGAGCTGGGCATCCGCTACACCCGATAAGCAGGCGGTCGGTCAGCGGATCGACTTGGCCTTTCTCGCCGGGGTTCCCCGCCCCGGACCCTGGTCCCCCAGGGAACTGCGCCCCCTGTGTTATCAACCCGCACGCGCACAGCGCGCCGCCCTCTGCAGACCGGCCTGGGCACACCCCAGACCCCGTTTCCCGGGAGGACCCGGACCCCGTGAGTGATGGTGACCACATGGCCCATGACGACGCGGGGGCCTATGGACGGTGGATAGCTTGAGACCTGGCGCCTCAACGATTCTCCACTTTCCCACAGCCGCGCTAGTCACCGGCGCGGCCAGGCGCGGGGGGATTGCCAATGTCAGCCGATGTGGCATCCGTGGCCGGGGGTGAGCGCGTGGTCGATCCGTCGGCGCACGGCCGACTGGATCGGCAGGGCGGGGATGTCACCGATGGTGAACCATCTGGCCTCGCTGGTCTCGACCTGGTCACCGCCTGGGCTGCCGTACAGCGGGCTCGCGTGGAAGCACACCGCGAACGGCTGGCGCACCCGCCCGGTCCACGGGTCGGCGATGACGTGGCCCGGGTCCGTGTAGATACCCGCTAGGCCAGTGATATCCACGGTGATGCCGGACTCCTCGGCCGTCTCCCGGACCGCCGCATCGGACGCGCTCTCACCAGGATCGACGTGCCCGCCGGGCAATTCCCAGTCGCCGGTGTCACAACGGCGCACCAGCAGCAGCCTCCCGGTGATGTCGCGGACCGCGGCGAACGCGCACGGAGCCACCCAAGTCGCCGCGGGGGCGTCCGGCTGATGGTAATACTCGAGGCGGACACCCGGACGGCCGGACCTCGCCCGGTGCCTGCTGCGATCCGGGTTGAGGCCCGTTCCCCCCTGAGGCGTGGCACCCGCACCTGGATCGCGGAGACGCCACGCCGGATCGCCGGTGTTCTGATCAGACTGGTCGCCGAACTCGTGCGAGCCCGGCTCAGCTGGGGATCCCATGACGCGCCTCTTCGGCGACGAGGGTCCGGGGGCCTGCGGTCCCCGGACGAGCCACCCCGCAACCTGCGGTTCTGGCTTTAGTCCCGAGCCCCTCCAGCGCGCGGGCCGATAAACCAAGGGTCCCGCAGCAGTCGGGTTCGGGGGAGGGCCTGGGCAGGACAACGGCGCGGCCGGTGCCCTGGTACAGGCCTGGCGGCGGTGATGATGGCTAGGGTGCCGCGGCTCAGCGTCGGGTATGACCGGAGGCGACGTTGCCTGGCGAACCCGGACACAGTGCGGTGCCCAAGGATGGCAGCTGCGGAAGGGCGGGAAGGGTGTGGGATCTGCAGATCAAAAACCTGTTCTGTAAACCGATTTGTAAACCGGATGCGGCGAGACAGCTTGAGACGGGGGAGACGGAGCCGACGGAGTGAGATGTGATCTGTCCTGTCCGCCGAGGTCGCCGCGCCCGCGAGAGACAGCCTGAGACGGGGGAGACGCGCGTCGTATGGCTCATAACCCAGAGGTCGAGGTTCAAATCCCTCCCCCGCTACCAAGGCCAGAGGCCCTTTCTCGAACAGAGAAAGGGCCTTCTGCATGAGGTTTGTGCACGGATTTGTGCACGGCGGGCGCGCTCAAATCTGCATGTGGCGTGTGACCGCTGTGGACATGAGCAAGCCGCCAATAATCAGCTCGGCGAGCGTATTGGCCACATGGCGGTCGGCCTCTAGGTCAGTCTGGACGTACTGCTTCATGGTGAACGCCACGTCCGAGTTAGCTTGTCGAGCCGGACGCCTCAGCGCCGCGGCCGAAGTGTAGATCTCCATGGTTGTCGCAATTCGTTCACTGCCCGACGGACAGGAGTGCGGAGACCACACTGGCCAGGAGCGGGGCCAGAACACCGAACGCCGTGGCAAGGACACGGGCGGGACCGGTGCGGGTGGCCAATAGCGCGTCAAGGTCGTCGCGTGCCTGGAACCAGTCGCGCGCCGGCCGACCGTCCTCGGGAACGGGGTGGAGGGTGTCGCGCAGCTCGGACGCTTGCTGCTGCCAGGCGACGTATGCCGGTATGAAGATCAGGGCGGTGATCGTAGTGAGCACACCGCCGTAGGTGAGAAGCCGGAGAGGAGGCACGTTGGCGGCAGGGGTACCGGAGGCGAGCACCGCAGCGCGCAGGGCGCCTAGGGCCAGCAACCCAACGGTGATCGAGGTGGCAAATGTGGTCAGAAAGCGCAGCATAGCCGTCCGCAGCCATGCTAGTTCGACAACGAGGCCGCCCGCCTTGCCCTCGTTCACGGCGGAGGCTGTTTCGCGGGCCAGCGCCGATAGGCGCGTCTGTACGAGCAGGAGCCCGGCGAACGACGGGGTGATGAATACCCCGGCGATCACGTTTACCCCAATAGAGCGCCCGGTGGCCAGCCACAGGGGGTCGTTTCCCACTGCTTGGGGGCCGAATAGCAGTACCAGCATTCCCAGCACTGGCCAGGCAGCCACGGCGAAAGTGGTCGCGCGCCGTCCCGTGGTACCGGCGAGAAGCCGGAAGGCGGGAAACGAGGCGATCCCCAGGGCCGCAGCGGTGCCGACTTCAATGGCGTAGATCCAGACCCATACGTCGAACTGCGGCAGCGCTGCGAAGCGTCGGCTCGCCTGCGTGTGTCCGGACCCAAGCCGCAGCAGAAGCAGTGTGGCTCCCGAGGAGGCTAGCGCTGCAAGCAAAGGCGCTCTGCCGGGAACTGTGCTCTTGTCGCTTGCCTGCAATAACGACACCTCGATCTTGTCGGTGCAGACGAGGCGCATAGGACCTCGACAGCAACAATGACACGCCGGGGTCAGTAACCCCCTGCCGCCGACACGATCGGCTGGATCGTGCTGATTGCCAGTGCGTTCGGCCGTGCCCGCCCACTGCTAGCACCCGCGCCCGGCACCCGGCCGGTGCGCCGTTCTGGCATCTGCCTGCGCGCAAGCGGATATGGGCACGGACCCTGGCCTCTGATGCGACGTGACCAAGGACTCTTACCTCGGCTGCGCCCGAACATAGCGTGCTAGACATGGATGTGGTCGATCAAGAGACCACTGTCCTCAAGGTACCCCTTCTGGTCGCGCTAAGGAAATGAGTCCTATGGAGGAGAACGCCAAGGCCAGAGACCCAGAGGAGCAGGCCGTCATTACCAGGCAGCGCTGGGAGCTCAGTAATGGGCGCCGGCGTGAGGACTGGCCCGACCCACTGCCTGAAGGATACGAACCGGCACGAGGCCAGTTTGAGCCTCCGCTGGGCAAGGTGTCAGGACACCGCTGTGATGGCTGGCGTCGCATGACCGGCGACGAGGGCTACTTCGCGGCTTGCTCGTGCGGGTGGCGCAGTACCGAGACGGACCACGTGAGCCTGATGCTGGGCCAGGTAGAGGAACACTTGGACGCGGTCCGGGCGGTGCGCGGCGGGCGCCCGTCAGCCCAGGCGGCGCAGGCACCGGGCCGGAAGGAGCGTGAGGTCGGCCTTCGCGAGAAGCGGCCGGATGAGCGCACGCGGGAGCTGTACACGTTGGTGGAAAGCCAGCAAGTACGCCTGTCGCGGGTCCTGGAGCACTCAGCTGATCTGGTGTCGGCCAGCCAGGACCAGGCCGAGCGCTTCGTGGCCGTGCTCGAGCATGCGGCGGCGAGAGTCGCACCGGAATGGGCCAAGACCGGGGCGGCTGCGCGACGCGAAGAGGCTCTGCAACGCCAGGCCGAACGCGCGAAGGAGTGGCGCAACGGGATCGCGGCCGCTGCCGGGGCTCTCGCCGCGATAGCAAAGGAAGTCGCCCTGGCTGGTCAGGAGCTGGAGACCTGCTATCGCAGTGGCTCCGCTGAACATCGGCGCCTGCCCGGCGAACCCGCGAACCGGCACGACGGCAGAGAGGTTATGGCAGGATGACCTGCGCCTTGCATGTGGCCTGGGACGAGCGGCTGACTGACTATCACTTCGGGCCCGGCCATGCGCTGGCACCGGTTCGCGTGGAGCTGACGATGCGGCTCGCGCACGAATTCGGGCTGTGGAGCCAGCCCGGCGTGACGGTGGTCGGCCCGGTCCCGGCTGCCGACGCTGAGCTGGAGCTGGTGCACGACGCGCAGTACATCATGGCGGTGCGGACGGTCAGCGGCTGGGCCCAGGACCTTGGCGCCCATGGCCTGGAGGCGACCCAGTTCCGCTACGCGCGGGCGTTCGGGCTGGGCACCGGGGACCAGCCTGTATTCCCCGGCATGCACCAGGCCTCGGCGCTGGTGGCCGGGGCGACCCTGGCCGCGGCCCGCGCGGTGTGGTCCGGCTCGGCCGAGCAGGGGGCCAGCATCGCCGGTGGCATGCATCACGCGATGGCCGCCCGCGCCAGCGGGTTCGGCGTCTACAACGACCCGGCGATCGCGATCGCCTGGCTGCTGGAACAGGGCGCTGAGCGCGTCGCCTACGTGGACATCGACGCCCACCACGGCGACGGGGTGCAGGTCGCGTTCTGGGCCGATCCGCGGGTGCTGACGATCAGCCTGCACCAGCATCCGGCGGATATGTTCCCGTTCACCGGCCTGCCCACCGAGATCGGCGGGCCGGGCGCGGAGGGGTCCGCGGTGAACGTCGCGCTGCCCGCGGGCATCAAGGATGCGCGCTGGCTGCGCGCCTTCCACGCGATCGTCCCGCCGCTGCTGCAGGCGTTCCGGCCGCAGATCCTGGTCAGTCAGCACGGGGCCGACACCCACCGGCTCGATCCGCTGGCCCGCCTGGAGCTGAGCATCGACGGGCAGCGCGCCGCCCATGCGGCGATCCACGCGCTAGCGCATGACCTGGCTGGCGGGCGCTGGCTGCTGACCGGAGGCGGAGGGTATGACCTGGTCCGCGTGGTGCCGCGGAGCTGGACGCACCTGCTCGCCGAGGCCGCAGGCCAGCCGATCGACCCGGGGACGCCAACTCCGGCCCGGTGGCGGGACTACGTCGCGCTGCGCACCAGCGTGACCGCACCCGAATACATGACCGAGGGCGCGCTCGCGGTGTTCAAGCCGTTCGAGTCCGGCTACGACCCGGGCCATCCGGCCGACCAGGCGATCATCGCCACCCGCAATGCGGTCTTCCCCCTGCACGAGCTGTCGCCGTGACCGGCAACCCCAGATGAACCACCGGGAACTGCCGCCGCGCCTCTCACCCTATTGACCAGGCCCGATCGCGATGGCTGAGCCTGTCTCTTTATCCGCGGGTTGGGGGCTCGAGTCCATGGCGGTGTCAGCCCGCTTAACCGGTGTTTCGCGGTCTTCGCACTTTCGCGCGGATTCTTACCCATACAGGTCGAGCATCCGGATGCGCGCGGACTGCATGCGGTGGTACATCACAGTCGCGACCCGCTTCAGCAGCTGATAACCCAGCTCCGCGTCGGCCTCGCACTTGCCGCGCAGGCAGGCGCCGTCAACCGCGGTCGCCCTGACCGGCGTCACCGCCCGGGCGTCAGCGAAGTAGCGGTAGGGCGGGACGAGCCACGACCACCCGAGTACCTGTCCTTCGTTCATGGTGTCGATGACCAGAGGCCCCTTCGTGGGGGAATACACCTCCAGGGCGACCCTTCCATGGCGGATCACGTAAAAGATGTTGGCAGGTTTTCCCTCATCGAAGATTTGGTCGCCTTCGGCGAAGTGCACGTTGGACGCGCACCCCGCGATGAGTCCCACCGCGCTGGGGCTGAGCCCGGCGAAGAACGGGTGGCTGCCCAGCAGTTCCGCCATGGTCTCCATCGTTTCCTCCCTGCTGTGAGCGCTGCGCCATGCTCCCGCGCGAGCACAACGCCCTAACCCGCCCGCGCTAACATCCCACCATGGCCCGCACTACGGACGGCTACCAGGGCTGAAGGTCCCCGGAACCCGATTTCTGTGCGCCGCACACGCCGACCGTTCCCGGCCCGGGATCGTACGCGCCAGTAGTTCACATCAACGGGGATCAGCTGCGTGCTCAGCCGCAGCTGCCGTGTTCCAGCGGATGGTCGAGGGTCGCGGTACGACTGCCGCGGTACCTGCAATCGGCAGGGATCTCTCACGGCTTTCTCACGGACTGGTCGGACGGAACGGGACCTTGGCGTCTATGCCGGACAGCGGACAGGACGCTGACGTGCGGATTCGGATTCCGGCGCACTGGCCGGACGGGCGGTATTGACCTACGGATCTGATTGTCGGCGACCCGAGGATCTTGGCTTTCATCAAGTCGAATTCCTCGCGGGTTAGCAGGTCTTTTTCGAGCATGTCCGCTAGTTTGGCCAGCTCCTCGACCGGTGACGGCGACACAGGGCGTGTCTCGGATGATGGCCTTGCCGTCGCCTCGCCTGCCCGCACTGTCCGGATGACGCTAAGCGTGCGCGACATATCGATCCGGAGCCGGTCGGGAGTCAGTTTGGTGTGGAGTAGGAACAACTCGCAGTCAGTCGACAGCGACGACTGGCTTGGCCTGCTGCCTTGCTTGTCATACAGCGCGTAGGCGTACGCAATGAGCAGGCGCTTCCAAGCGGCTTCATCGAACGGGCGAAGCTTGACGATGACGATAAGGCGGCGTGAGTTTGGCACAACAACCCTCCTTCCAGTTGCCTGGAGTTTGTTGCTTAATATGTGGGCGTGGGAGTCGGCGGCCACCTATCCGCAGCCGCCGACCCGGTATTGAAAGGCCCTTACTTTGCCTTGTAGCGGTTCATGCAGGAACCGTCAAGGGCATTGTTTTGGCTTGGAATAGCGATACGATAATCTCCGCAGGCTCAGCTACCAACGGAAGAATTTCCTTGTTTTCTTGCTGCTCGCGATGGAGTTCGGCTTCGAGGGCGCGGAGGGTGTCTTCACGCTCTTGGCGTTCGGCATCTTCTTGCTTGCCGACGAGCTGGCGACGGGTTTTTCGGGGCATAGACCTCCCTGTCCTTGGTAGTTGAAAACGGGTAATACAGACCGGCCGGGATTATGGAGTGGCTTGCCCTAGCGGCGGAAGTACCACTTCATAATCCCCTTACCGAGCCGGTACGAACGCGCGACGTCCTGGCGAAGATGAAGACGCTCACGCTCGGCGTCCATATCGAGAGGTGTGCCACGATGGCGATGCCAGGCCCAGCGCAAGAGCCAGACGACGAGAATCAGTGTCGCTAGCCCCGCCGCGGCCTTCATCGAGGCATAGACGGTCATGTTTAATGGTGACTGCCGGTCGGGTCGTACGGGCCTGAGCTGTAATACTCGACCTGCCCTCGTGCCCGCTCGTACAGGTAGTCGATGTCGTGCTGGGCTTGGAGCCCTCGCTCCCTGGACTGCCGGAGTATCTGATCGAATGCAGCGCGTGCGGCCTGACGCTCATCGTGCTGGCCAGCCGCATAGCCCCGCTTGTATCCCTGGCCCTCGATGAAGAAGTAAGTGCCGATGACCACGCCAAGGGCGACGAGGCCGATGAGCACCCAGACCAAGCTGTTCATCGCCGCCGCCGCGGTTCGTCGTCCGGGTGCATGTATCCGTGCCTGACGTTAATGGCGTCCGCCAGGAACGTGCTCAGCACAACGGACATGGCGTCGTACTGCGCCTGGTCGTGCACCCGCTCTCGGAACTCGTCTTCGAGGTCGCAAGCCGCGTCGACGATCCGTCTGTTGAGCTGGCCACCTACCACGATCCGGGTCTCGGCGTCGAACTTGGCCAGCGCGTACTGTCGGCTGGTCTCGTGATCCACCGGATAGATCACGCGCTTGGAGTCAGGGACGAACGGCTCCCTGCGCCGCTCGACGGCTCCTGGACGGCTCATGTCGTTTCCCTCTGGTCGTTCTTCTGTGTGATATGCCATACCCGTTCCTCGCTTTTGTTTTGCTAGGTGTGCTTCAAGGTCGTTTCGATGGCTACAGCGGCCTTCTTGAGTAGCCGCATGGCCTCCTTTCTGGTACATCCCTGTATGCCATCTCCATGGCATGGGATGTCAAATGGATTCAATGGTGGAAAGGCAGTGGAGGCTGACTGGATGACCACTGGAGGCTGAGAGGAGGAACCTGCAACCCTCGATAGATCTTGCATTCGCCAGCTGGAAGGCGGACGATAAGCAGGCTTCTCGGTTGTTTCTGCGTGCTTAGCCCCAAGCACGCACAGAGCAACGGAGGTGAGTACATGTATCCCGAAGATGACCTATGCCGAGAGTTCTGGCACTTTGTATGGTCGCGCGCATGTGACCCCCGCAAGACCCGAGACGATCCCCCAACGGATATCCAGCCCTATGGAAGCGCGTCCCTCAACGGGATCGAAGATCGGCGCAACGTCGTAGCCTGGGACTTGTCGGAAGGCGCGAAGCAAGGACTTAACGAACACGAGATCAGGGATGCGGCAGGTTTCAATGTCGCTTATGACTCGTTGCAGGATGCCTTGCTTGCGTTTCTCATCTACCAAGTTTCGGACGGCAACTTTGCCTACGACTACAGCACATGGCTGCGCACCGTGGTTCTCATCGTGATGGATGTTGCCCGCGATTCGGAGCGCCTGAAGGTTATCGTTCCGGTGACAGAAGACTCCACGGTCGGTATCTTGCTCGACCCGACTTCATCGACACGACACGAGCACATCATGACCCTGATGGGCAGTTGGGACTGTCTCAGTCGTGACACATTCAACACCATCAAGGAGACGCTCACGAATGTGAGGTAGCCTCCCCTGCAACTTCAGCCTCAATGTCACCGGTCGGGCGCGTCGCTTGCGTGCTCGGCCGGGTGCGCTAGTCTTACTCCCCCTCCTGAATGAGGGACTGGTCCCGCAAGTCCGACAAAAGATCGCCGACTAAAAAGTAGGTACAAGATGGCTACTCCCTCGAATGACGTTGAGGAGAAGATAAAGCCAACGCTGATCGGGCTCGGTGAAGGAGCAGGCTATCATCCTCGGAAGCTGCTCAGTGCTCCGATCCTAGAGTTGTTCCCAAAAGAGTGGCCCCAACTAATGCAAGTGGCGGCCTGTGATGAGCTAATCAGAGAACTTGAGTCCCATGTGGAGAGGCCCAATCATGCAGCCGCGCTCCGAGCAGCCCTTGACATTGATCGTGGCTATGATAGTGCAACCTTGCAAGACCGGCTCGTTGCATTCCGGAAAGATTGGCATCGCAAACATCCAGACTTTCCGCTGGAGATTGACCTCGACAATATCAAGAAAATTCGGGACGCAACAAGAAAGTGGTGGGAGAGTGGCAGAGATCAGCTTGCCCGTTCGCTAAATTCGGAAATCGGGCGGCGAAATCGAACCGGATGGCCCCAGCCGAGCCAGGAATCTGTAGATCGTATTAAAGCGGCTATTCTTGATAGTGCGCAGTCTGCCGAAGCGCTTCCGCGCGAAGATCAACCGACGCTACCTAGGGGCTATCAGCTTCGTCGACGCAGACGATTCTTCAGGCAGATCCTCACCACTGTCGTAGTCATCCTGGTTCTGGTAGTAGTTGCATTTGTTTGGTTTGGAAATAGGGGCAAACATGGAGTTACCGCTAAAAATAATACGGCAGCTGCAACCTGTGCGGACGTGGGAAATGACAGTCGTGGCGTACTCGATCCAACCTGGGATGGCCCCTTCCGTGCGGCGTATCAGGAAGCCGGAGGCAAGGCCAAACTTGGGTGTCCACGCACTGATGACCCTTCAGGCTTTGTTCATCCATGGGGTGCAGGTACGAGCCAGGACCTTCAAGGAGACCGGTCAGGTAAAGCACGGATCATGGCCCTTGATCCCGAGCATGTCATCGTCATGGCCGGAACATTTTGGCAAGATTATACTGACTTGGGGAGTGGTCACCCTAACCCAAACGCCGCACAAGAGGAAGGCTATCCTACAAGTAATCCTTTTACATGCGGTTCCGCTAAGTTTGTACTCCTGGCGAGTTCGCAACATGATGAGACTCCAGGTGCTATGGTGACCGCAGCCCACAGCGTGCATTTCATATGGCTACCCAAGCTGATTTGGCTGGCTTATAAAGCAGTCGGTGGGCCATTCGGCGCATTGGGGCAGCCAACTGGTCAGGAACAACAGATTTCGGCCGGTATCCGTCAACCATTTGAGCATGGCGAAATTACTCGAATCGGTAATGTAGTTCGAGCCGTCAATCAACATGGTCACGCTGTGCCGATAAATCTAAAGGCTGTTGCGTCACTTGAGAGCTGTATAAGTAAGCATTAGCCGTGAGAGTTAACGCCAATTTAATACGGTTCTCATCGCAACACCGACTCCCCGCCAGCCAAATAATCCTCAATCCGCTTCCGGATGGATTCGTGCATGGTCAGGCCCGACAGCTCGTCCAGCGGAAAGAACCGCACGTCCGTTGACTCGCTGCTGACTGCAAGTTCCCCACCAATAATCGTTGCAGCCAGGCAGATATTAAACTCCTGCCGCACCTCGCCGTCGTTATACGCGAACACATGACCTGGGTCAGAGTAGATGCCGACGATGCGCTCAATGCGCACGTCAAAGCCGGTCTCTTCCTTGACCTCGCGGATGGCTGAATCAGCGAACGTCTCGCCAATATCCATCGCGCCGCCGGGCAGCGCCCAGTTACCCGAGTCGCTCCGGCGCTGGAGCAAGATGCGGCCCCCGTCGTCCACCACCACCGCGGACGATCCCACCACCAGCGAGTTCGCTGCTGGTGCCTCGGGATCGTGGTAGTAGTCAACGCGCTTGCTCACATCACCCTCCGCTCGGCGCAAGGACCGGCTGTGCCTCAGTCCAGATCGCCTCGAACTGCTGGGCATATGACTCGAAAATGCCGGCGGGCCCAAGCCGCTTGAGATGCAACAACGGATGCTGGTAGCCGTGCAGCCGGTACAGGTACGGTGTCACGAGCATCTGGTCGTCAAAGCGGTACAGCGCGTTGTAGAGCGGCACCGCGTGGTAGCGCACCTCGACACCCGTGTTGGCGAGCAATGGCTCCAGGTGCGTCACCGTGGAACGAATCCGGCCGGGAAGCGTGCCGCCGAGTCCTTCCAATTCGTCGCGTGCTGCTACCTCGTGGCTGTCCGGGTCGGCCAGCGCGATCCGCACTCGCAAGCCGCTCGCGCACTTCTCGGCAAGGAGCTGGGCCAGGTGCGGGTGTTGCTCAGGGAAGAACAGCATGGCGTACCCGAGCAGGTCGAGGTTGGTCCGGACCCGCTCCAGCATCCCCGACCACAACTGCGACGGGGCGTCGGCCCGGTGCGCGAAGGCCGCCACGATCTCGGACGTGTGATGCGCCCCGGAGGCACCCAAGCCCACGCCTGGCCACAGGTGCTCTTCGGCTTGGCCCAGCAGGTCGCAGATTTTCCAGCGGTGGCGAGGATGCGGCACTCGGCCCCCGATCCACCGCTGCACGGTCTTGGGGTCCACCTCCACCTGCCTTGCCAAAGTTTCGAGTTCCATGCCAAAGGCTGCCATGGCGGCCCGCAGTCGCTCGTTGCGTTCACCTGCCATGTACTGTCGCACCTTCCGTCAGGGACGTTTAGGACGGGCACTAAAACGTCCTAAACGTACCACTTGGGCGGTAGGGCCGTCCCGCCCGGCCGAGAAGCCTTGGTCACGGGCCGAATTGGCCGCAGGTCACAAACGGCAAACACCCACAAATAGGGCCATCCAAAGGCATTCATGCCATGTCAGACACGCAACAACGAGAGCTGAGCGCAGTTGTGCCAGCCGACGCACTGGACCTTGAGTCACTTCGTGCCGCCTGCCCCGGCTGGCGTATCGGCGGCTCATCTGGCAACTGGCACGCCTTCCGTAGTGGCGTCTCCGTGCTCGACGGCCCGTGGTCTCTCCTGCGACGTCATCTCCACGCGGACACGCTCCTGGCCCTGGCCGAGCGGCTGTGCTTGCAGGGCTACCTCGACGGCCTCAGCGAACAGGAGCTAGCTGAAGTCTGGCAACGAGTGAGCTTGCCAGGGCCCTCCGGGTAGGACGGCTCAAGAACGACGGGACCGGCGCTGTATGTCGGAAAGCTCGGTGGCGGCTGGAGCTATCCGAAGAAGAGCCTAGCTCCGGTGCCGGTCCCGCCATCCACGGCCGGGGGAGGAACCAGTGTCGCTGATGGCAGGTCAGGCCACAGCACCACGGACCCGGCGGGCCCGGCAGAGCGTTTTGATCGTCGCGGCCCTGCGGACTGCCACTCCGTGCGCCAGGTTGCATGCTAGAACCATCGCTCATGAATGGGGTCTTGGTGACCTGGCCGACACCGTGGAGCTCGTCGTGTCCGAGCTCGTCACCAACGCCGTCCAAGCCTCCGTTGACCGCGACGGCCGACCCCAGTATTCAGGCGAAAACGGCCTGGCCTGCGTTCACCTGCGGCTCTCGACCGATGGGCAGGCAGCGCTCATAGAGGTCTGGGACGAGAACGCCACGCCGCCCGAGCCGACCGAGCCCGGCCTCGCCGACGAGAGCGGCCGCGGCCTGATGCTGGTCGATGCCCTCGCCGGACGCTGGGGCTGGGACCTGCCTCCTTCCGGCCGAGGCAAGGTTGTGTGGGCGTTGGTTGAGCATTAGCGCCACCCACTCGTTTCATTCTCACCCTCAGCGCGGCCAGCGTGAATGGGGCAAGCGCCAGCATGTGCTGAGCGTTCTCGGTCTTGCCATCTGATTCGATCACCCGGCCGTCCACGACCCGTCTGACCTGCACCGAGGTTTTCCGCTGGTCACCTGGCGTGGCGTGCTACCGATCTTCCAAGCTGGTATCAACCCATCCGTCGAGCCAAGATAGGGAGCTATGCCGGACAAGATCCACACCAGCAAAGTGCTGTGCTACATCGTCCGCGACAACCAGCTCCTGGTCTTCCGCCACGCCGACTACGACCTAGAGCACGTCGGCGTCCAGATCCCTGGCGGAAGCATCCGGCCTGGAGAATCCCCTGAGGACGCCGCCCTACGCGAGGCGTGCGAGGAAACCGGCCTGAGCCAGTTCAGCGTCGTGCGCAAGCTCGGGGAGACCACCTACGACATCAGCCCTTATCGCCACGAGATCCAGCACCGGCATGTGTTCCAGCTTCAAGTCCATGAGCCCACTGAGCGGCGGTGGCCCAGCCAGGAACTCCACGACGGCCAGCAACCTCCCACCCGCCTTGAATGCTTCTGGATCCCGCTCCAGGATGCGCACGTACTCCAGGCAGGCCAGGGTGCCCTGATCGGCTCGATCTTCGAGGAGTAGGCCGGGGCAGCGCTTCCGAGCACAGCTGCATCGTGCGGCCAAGGCAGCAGGTACGCATTCGTAAAGACTAGGAAAGCCGTATGCCAGGAACCGCAACGGCTAACGGATTTGCTAACGAGACCGCCCGGGACAGGGGAGACGACGCGAGACACCGGCGACGCCCACCGAGGCCTTTAGCCTCGTCAGCGAGACGGGACGGGACGCTGGAGAT
>Ga0335081_10006463_pt1 | contig 18667 bp, 11 predicted proteins | sample Lox_Sample_35_FD_206713 | JGI IMG/M metagenome (GOLD analysis project Ga0335081, IMG submission 206713) | Soil microbial communities from Loxahatchee National Wildlife Refuge, Florida, United States - Lox_Sample_3.5 | ecosystem: Environmental > Terrestrial > Soil > Wetlands | place: USA...
TCGCAACAATGTGGTGTGCTTGGGCCGCGGACGTGCCCGTATCAGGAACAGTCGTTGACATGTCCGGCGCAGCGATTGCCGGCGCGAGCGTGCAGCTTCAAAGCGCGAACCGTACTGTCCTCAGAACTACCGAGTCGGACCCGAACGGATCCTTTACCGTTTCCAGACTTTCGCCAGGTAATTATCGGCTTGTGGTATCTCACGCCGATTTCCAAACCAAAGAAATTCCCGTCACGATAGGCGCCGTGACGCCCGCCCCGCTGCGCATCTCTCTGGCCGTGAGAGTCGTGAGCAGCGCCGTCACGGTGCAGGGCCGCGAAGATGACCTTACCGGAATCGCTCAATCCGCCACTCAGGGAACGGTGGGCCAAACGGAGCTCGAGGATCGCCCCATTCTTCGTTCGGGAGAAGTTTTGGAGACGATTCCCGGCGTCATCATTACCCAACACGCCGGCGGGGGTAAGGCCAATCAGTATTTCCTTCGCGGCTTCAACCTCGACCACGGCACGGACTTCGCCGTCTACCTGGACGATATGCCGCTGAATCTCCCTTCGCATGCCCACGGCGAGGGATACGCCGACATGAACATCGTCATCCCGGAGTTGGTGCAGCGGGTGAATTACGAAAAAGGCTCATATTACGGTGACGTCGGCGACTTTGGCTCGGCCGGAGCGGCGCATTTGGAATTCTACAAGACGCTGCCCGACAACTTCTTCCAGGTGGAAGGCGGGATGTATGGCTATGAGCGAGGCGTCTTTGGCGTGTCCGAGAAAGTTGGCTCGGGCAATCTGCTCTTTGGCGGAGAGTTCTATCACGATGGCGGCCCCTGGACTCATCCGGATAATTACTATAAATACAACGGCCTTCTCACGTACAGCCAGGGCGACGAAGCCAAGGGTTTCAGCATCACCGCCCACGCTTACCGCGGAACGTGGAATTCGAGCGACCAGATCCCTGTCACGGCGGTGCCCCTGGTTGGTTTTTTCGGCGCGCTAAATCCAACTGATGGCGGCAATTCAGACCGTTACAGCTTGCAGGCAGAATGGCATCGCCAGAACCATCATTCCAGAACGCAAATCATGGCATACGGATTTTATTATTACCTCAATCTGTTTTCCGACTTCACTTACTACCTGGACGACCCCCTTAAAGGTGACCAGTTCGAACAGCAGGACAGCCGCTTTGTGGCTGGGATCGACGCACGTCACACGATTTTCAACAATTGGTTTGGCCGCAAGGTGGAAAACACGTTCGGGCTGCAAGTCCGCAACGATTGGGTCCACAACGGCCTCTACCGAACGGAAAATCGCGCGCGCACCGACAAGAAGGATATCAACGCATGCAATGACGAACCCATCGACCCGTGTAATACCGATCCGAACCTGGTGGCGGTCCTGCCCGCCGACACGGATGTGAACAGATTCACCGACACGATGGTCGGTTTTTATTCGGAAAACAAAATTCAATGGGCAGAAAAATTTCGCACCGTACTAGCCTTCCGTGGCGACGAAGCCTTTTATCACGTCACCAGCTTGACTCCGAGCTATACCGCCACCGAATTGCCTGGCGCTCCGGTGGTCAACTTTGCGGCGGCCAATTCCGGCTCGGTCACCCAGTTCATGCCCGAACCCAAAGCGAGTCTGATCTTCGGCCCGTGGTCGAAGACGGAGTTCTATGTACAGGGCGGATTTAGTTTTCACAGCAACGACGCGCGTGGCGCAACGCAAAGAGAGGAACCGATTTCGCCAGACAACCCGTTTCCCACGGCTACGTCGAGAATACCCGCCCTCATCCAAACCAAGGGGTCGGAAGTCGGCGTGCGCACGACGGCCGCCCCATATCTGCAAAGCACGTTTTCACTCTGGTACCTCCACAGTCAATCCGAACTGCTGCAGGGTGGCGACACTGGAGGAACGGTTGCATCCTTATCGCCGAGCAACCGCTATGGCATCGAATGGGCGAATTACTACACGCCCTTGGAACATTGGGCTTTTGATTTCGACTTGGCGGATTCCAGAGCCTTTTTTACTCAGATCGATCCGGACGACGCTGCGCCCAACAGTCCCGGTGGCAAGCGCGTACCGGAAGCGGTTGGGTTGGTGGCTTCAGCGGGCGCCACGATGCACGATTACAGCCGCATTTCTGCGAGTTTGCGCCTGCGCGCCTTTGGCCCGCGCGATTTGACATCCGACGGAATCTACCGCTCCAACGCGACAGTGCTGCTCAATGCGGAGGTCCGCTATCGAATTGCGAGGAAATGGAGCTTTGTCGTCGAAGCTTTGAATTTGCTGAACCGCAGGAATCACGACATCGACTACGCCTATACTTCCCAGATAACGCCAACGGCCGTCCCGGCATTCACAGACGTTTTCCATCCCGTCGAACCGTTTCAGACGCGATTCGGGTTACGAAGAAATTTCTAACGGCCAATGGAGGAGCAAATTGAACCCGTGTGAAGGAACTGTTTTACGCCTAACGGAATTCAACTGCCGACAACGATTGGATTACGAGCGACTCTGATTACCGTTTCGCAGTCTCGTTTCGCAATCGCGATGGGCATAAGCGTCGGATAGAACTGGACAAGCGTGGTATCTACCGCGCCATGCTCACGGTGGCAGCTATAGCAGTCTTGCGTGGACGGAATCATTTTTGCGGTCCCGGCTCCGCCAGGGAACGCGAAGAATGCCCACCTATTGGACCGTCCCGGTGATAGCTTTAGCGGCGATGCGGCGTTTAGGATCGGTATAGGTCCAACGGATGGGGCGAGCGTGCTCGGCATAGGCACGAATGTACTTCATTAATTTGCGCCGGAGATCGGCCACCGAGGTAAAGACGCCGCGAGCAATCACATCGCGTTCGATTTTCGCAAACCAAAGTTCCACCTGATTCAGCCAGGACGAATAGGTGGGAGTGAAGTGAAAGCGTACCTTGGGGTGCTCGGCGAGGAATTCGTCAACCGCTTGGGTCTTATGTGCGGAAAGATTGTCGAGCACGATGTGAATCTCACGCGCCCACTTGGTCTTGCCGATCAGTTCCGTGAGAAACGCGATGAAATCGGTGCTGGCGTGACGTTTGGCGGTCTTGCCCTCCACCTGGCCGGTTTTCACGTTGAGCGCCGCATACAGCGACAATGTGCCATGGCGGTAGTATTCGAAGCCGTGCCGCTCGGCTCGGCCCGGAGAAAGCGGCAGTACCGGATCTAGCCGATCCAGCGCCTGAATGGCGGTTTTTTCATCTACGCAGAACACCGCCGCGTGTTGCGGCGGGTCTAGATATAGCCCGATGATATCAGCGGCTTTTCGCTCGAATTCCGGATCGTTGCTGGCCATGTACCGATCCAGCCGGTGAGGCCTCACCTTGGCTTGCGCCAGCACCCTCTGCACCGTGGACTTGCTGATTCCCAACTCCTCGGCCAGTTTGCGGCAGGACCAATGTGTACTGCCGTCGGACGGTTTTTGCAGCGCATGCCGGATGATTCGGGCCTGTACCGTCGGAGTCGCTGTGCGCGGCCGGCTTCCCTGATGCTGTCCCTGTAGACCTGCAATGCCGGCCTGTTCGAAACGGCTCTTCCACTTCGCCACAGTCGGCGCGCTGCCTCCCAGGTTCCGCTCGATCGCTCGATAGCTGAGCCCGTCGGCTAGGGCCAAGATCAAGCGCGCTCGGAACACATCGCCGGCGGGGAGCGCTCGCGACTGTGCCCACCGATCTAACTCCTCTCTCTGTTCGGAACTGACTTGGAGCAATCTTCGATTATCGGCCACGTCATAAAGACGTTTCTATTATGCTGTATGTTTCACTGGGACGGACCACTAGTGCTGAAGCGGGCCTGATCCTTCACATGAACTTCTAGACCCATCAAGCCGCTTTGGAAATTTCCCTTTTGGTTTATCGAGCCCTTGCTCTCGGCGCCCCTCCCCTCGAGCACGAATATCGCTGGCTCGAGCGAGGCTCACCGGGACGTATACACCGGCTGGTGCTTGCGCCGTGCGGGTCTGAGACGCTTCAATTCTGGCTGCTTCTGCGGTGCTTTGAGCTGCGAGTGCGCGCCTCGTGATCAAGTGCCGAAAAGGCGCCACAAACCTTACCGGCTGAGCCGCAGCGTGATTTGATAGGTGCGCTCCCGGCCAGGCTGAATCCAGTCCAGCGCGATCGGAAAGCTACCCGTGTAATAGAGCTTGTTGGTCAGATTTAAAACGTTCACCTGAATCGTGTTGTGCCAGGCTCCTGTTTGAAAGCGGTGCGACAGCATGAGGTCCAGGCGCGCATAGCCTGGCAATTCAAAATCATTGCCGTAGTCGCCGTTTCGGACACCGACCGCAAAGATGCCCGCTCCGGCGTCCCAACTCTCGCCCAGCGACTGGCGCAACCACAAACTGCCGCTGTTTCGCGGAGCTTCGGGGAGTCGCTCGCCCTCGTACAGTGGATCTTTCGTGACGACGCCGTCGTTATACGCGTAGGAAGCGATGGCCGAAAGCCGCCGCGTCAGACGGCCTCTCACGTCGACCTCGATGCCGCGTGACCGCTCCTGCCCGACGGTTGTAATCGTCGGGTAAAAAGCAAAGCTTGCGATGTTGTCCTTGATCAGCTGATACGCTGCCACGGTGGCTGTGATCGCCCCTCCCCGCGCCCGCACCTTATAGCCAAACTCAAACTGATTGGAGGTCTCAGCAGCCAGAGCCTGTAGCGTTACGGGGTCCCGACCATTATTCGCGTCCAGTGCCTGCTGATACTGGGCGTATACCGCCTGCCCGCCTGACAGTTGCCACACCAGCCCCACGCGCGGCTTCACGAAGGACTGCACGTTGGGCTGAGAGCCGGGAGGCGCATAAATCGCACTCGTCCAATCCGCCCGGACCCCGGCGACGAGGGTCAGCCGGTATGGAAGCGTGATTGTGTCCTGCGCGTAAAGGCCGACCCACCGGGTTTCATCGGTTGTATAAAGCGGCGACGCGACGGAAGGGTCAAGCGGTTGCTCCGGCGTGAATACGGGGTTGTACACGTTGACCGGCGCCAGCTGTTCGTAATACTGCGTCCCTGTCCGGCCCTGTGCATACCCATCCAGTCCGACAAGCACCGAATGCTGCACAGCGCCGGTCCTGAACTTTCCCGTCAAATCCGCCGACCCGTGGATCAACCGGTACTTCCTGTGCGGAGCGTTGTAGTAATATGCCAGGCATTCGTAGCCGCTGCCGAGGCAGTCCGCTCCCGTCGCCAGGTTGCTCCCGTATGGCGTGATATCCGCTTCATAGGAATTGGAGATCAACGACAGGAAGTTCACGTTCAGGCGCCAGTTCCTCGAGAGCTCCTGCCCGAGAGTCAGTCGAGCCGACCTCGGTTGCGTTGTGGATAACACGGGCGAATCATTGAACTGCGAACTATAGTAGGGAAGGTTGAGAGGCCGATCACCGAGCGAGGGAACTCCATAGTCGTTGCGCCAGGCCTGGTGCTGGTAGTTCAGCGACAAGCCCAATTGAGTTCGCGGCGTCGCGTGCCATATCAGAGTAAGTCCACCTGACCCGAGGCGGTCGCGGACAAACGCCCGCCCGGTCTTGTCGGCGAACCATGTGCCTGAAGCTCGCACCAGTAAGCTCCCGCTTTTATTGAGCCGTCCACTCACATTGGCGGTACTGCGCGTCGCCCCCAGCTGGCTGGCGGTCTCTTCCACTTCGGCCGCAAACTGCGGAAGAATCGGTCGCGTGACCACATTGACGAGACCTCCTGGCTGGGCGCGTCCGAAGAGCACGGAGTCGGGGCCCTTGACCACGTCCACCTGCTGCACGTCCGCCATATTCAGGGGCACCCCCTCCACCCTGGAACCGTCCAGGTAGTAGGAAGCGGCCGCCGTCATCGAGCCCCGCGCTGTCATCGACAGGTCCGTAAAACCGCGAAAAATCAGCGCCGTCTGCACGCCGCCGTTAAAACCGAAGTCCTGCGCCACCCCCGCTACATTGCGTGTCGCATCGCTCAGGGTCAGCGCATTCTGGTCCTGCAAAACTGCTTCCGGCACAGTCTCCACGGACTGCGGAACCAGCAGTACCTGCGAGCCGGTCTTCGTCGTCGCTTGATCCGTCGCGGACGGTGTGTAGTCACCCTGGCGTTCCAGACGGCCGGTCACAGTTATGGATTGACCCTGGGGCTTGATCGCGGCTACGAAATTCACCGTCAGTGTTTCGTGCCCGTTCACACTCACTGTACGCGACTGCTCCTGAAAGCCCTGACTCTCCACGGTCAGCGAATAGTTGCCCGCTTCCAGCGCCGGGAAATGGTACCCTCCGTCCCGGCCTGTCTGAGCATTTCTGACTTTGCCTGCCTCGTCTTTGAGCAGTACATGAGCACCGACTATGGCCGCTCCCGAAGGATCGCGGACGGTCCCTAACAGACTGCCCTCCCTGTCAGTGCCTGGCTGTGTCTGCGCCCAAAGTGCGCAGGAAAATAGTATTGCTGCCCCAACCTGATAGTATGCTCGGCACATTCTCTTTCTAGTTCCCTCGCTGCTCATTGCATCCTGTTGTGCCAACGTTACTTTCAGCAGGTGAAATCGGCAAGCAAGAGTACAGTTTGGCATGGGTCATTCTGGCGCCACAATGCGGCAAATCGTCGCACACCGCCGCCGGGGTGCAAGCGGTCTGGGTGTAAGACCGTTTGCTGCACAATACTATTTATTGGCTGAAAACCACTGCTTCGTGGGACGCTGGAACGGTTAGGATATGACGATAAACGCGCGAAGGACCTTTCGACCGCGAGGGGCCGATTCGGCATTCACAGACGTTTTCCATCCCGTCGAACCGTTTCAGATGCGATTCGGTTAAGAAGAATCTTTTGACAATCGAGGGTGAAGCAAAACTTTAAGGAATATTCCACGGCGGGCTTACATCCTGAAGTACAGACCGGGCGCGGAATTCAACTGTCGACAACGATCGGATTATGAGCGAGTCTGATTACCGTTTCGCAGTCTCGCTCTTGTATGCCTTTTCGAGGGTCCCTTTCGCAATCGCGATGGGCATTAGCGTTGGATAGAACTGGACAAACGTGGTGTCGACCGCGCCGTGATCACGGTGGCAGCTATAGCAGTCTTGCGTCGACGGAATCATCTTTGCCGTCCCGGCTCCGCCAGGGAAAGCGAAGAATGCCCACTTAGTGCTGAAGCGGGCCTGATCCTTCACATGGACTTCTAGACCCATCAAGCCGCTTTGGAAATTGCCCTTTTGGTTGATCGAGCCCTTGCTCTCGGCGCCCCTCCCCTCGAGCACGAATATCGTCTTGTCGGGCCAGGCGCCGGTAGCGACAAACGCGCGCCATGCCTCTGGATTCACAAAGACGTTGTCGAACATGTGGTGATCCATCTGGAGAGCGGGGTTGTAACTCATGTCGAATCCCGAGGACAAGTAAATCCACTCACGGTAGTTCACGGGAAGTCTGAGTTGCCCGTCGCCGGTGTATTCCGGGCTCGATCTGCGCGGTGCCGTCTCTGGCTTCGCAGCCCAAGTCAACCAACCCACAGCAGCGATAATCAGTAATCCATTTGTTTTGCGCATAGTCCGACTCCCTGGGTCGTAGTGGCCACGACGATTCGCTTTCACTCGATATCCATTGCGGTTTCCCGGAACCAGCTACTGCTGTCCACCTCAGTTTGCCTCAAGGATGCTCAGGCTCGAGCGAGGCTCACCGGGAGAGCTCGTCATATCGCTGGGAGACGAAGTCCCAGTTGATCACGTGCAAAATCGCAGTCAAATAATCCGCTCGCCGGTTCTGGTACTTGAGGTAGTACGCGTGCTCCCAGACATCAATCCCAAGGAGCGGCCGGCGGGATGTCAACAAAGGGCTGTCTTGATTGGGCCCGTTGTCCAGAACGAGTTTCTTATCATGGTCGATTGATAGCCATGCCCAACCGCTGCCAAACACTCCCACGCCCGCCGCGCGGAGCTGTTCCTCGAATTTGTCCTGCCCTCCAAAGGTGCGGTCGATAGCAGTTGCCAGGGCGCCAGCCGGTTTGCCGCTCTTCGACGCTGGGGCTAACGTCTGCCAGAACAGCGAATGGTTTGCGTGACCGCCACCCTGGTTTCGCACCTGAGTGCGGATCGCGGCAGGAATCGTGTCCAGCCGCTGCAAAAGTTCTTCCACGCTCAGTTTTGAAAGGACCGGATCGGCTCCGACCGCTCTGTTCAATGCGTCCACGTAAGCCTGATGGTGCCTGTCATGGTGAATCTGCATCGTTTGGGCGTCGATGTAGGGTTCCAGCGCGTCGTATGCATAGGGAAGTTTAGGCAGGGTGAATGGAGGATCAGCGCTGAAACCAGCCGCGGCACCGGCAGCACCCAACGTGGCTAGTTCCAAGAGCGATCTGCGCGTCATCATTTCGAGGCCTCTTCTTTCTGTGCAAGTTCCACGCGTTTCGATGCCGCGCGGTCGCGCGCCCGCGTGATCTCCTCGGGTGTCATTTCCTTCGTGATCCGCTCGCGCAGTTGCGCGCTTGCGGGAATCTTGCCGGCCGCCAGATCCATCCAGACGTACGCCCAAATATAGTCCCTTGCGACACCTTGTCCATTCGCATACATCAAGGCCAGGTTGTTTTGCGCGGCGGCATCGCCACGCTCGGCAGCTTTCCGAAACAATTGGAAAGCCTGGCTCAAGTCTCGCTTTACCGCCCGCCCCTGCAGATACATGCTTGCCAGATTGCTGGTTGCTTCCGGGTCATCCTGCGCTGCCGCCAGGCGGTACCAATGAATCGCCGCCGCATCATCCCGAGGTACGCCCTGTCCCGAAGCGTACATTACACCGAGATTATTCTGAGCTTCTGGATCACCCTGTAAGGCAGCTTTGCGATACCAGCGTGCAGCCTGTTTGAGGTCACACTCCACTCCCAACCCTTTTTCATATAGAAAAGCGAGGTTGTATTGAGCGCTGGCCAGCCCTTTCTCCGCAGCGCGCCGATACAATCGCGCGGCCTCTGCATAGTCTTGCTTGACGCCGTCTCCGTCCGCGAATTGCACTCCACGGCGGTAGTCCTGTTCTGCGTTGTCTGGCGCGGTTCTCGGCTTCGCTGACGGCGTAGCCGAAGGGCTTGGGCTATGTGAGGTAACATCGGCCAGGCAGGCTAGCGCAAGAAATAGCGTAAGGATGATTATGCGAATGGGTTTCACCAGATTTCCCCTCGTTTCGGCTATCCGAGCCGCTCCAGTGCTGGAACCCATCAGACACCATTTCGACGGGGTTGTCGTGCGGCAAATTGTCGCAGGGATGCTTCAAAGTCCGCGAGTGCACAGCGCATTTCAGGCTGGTGACGAACAGGAGCTTGTCCCTCTCAACCACTGCGAACGGGTGCGACATTTTGCCGCACCCGGGCATAAACGCCCCAAAACGGCGTACCATGAGGGAAAACTCGTTTGATGGTCGCCTCCGGTTCAAAAACCGCCCCCGGCATCGCACTCCCCTGGATCGTGCGCTTGCGCTACGCGATAGCCGCAGGGCAAATGCTTACTGCCATTTTGGTCGATCGCTTTTTGGGGATTGATCTACCGCTGGGTTGGATGGCGGTTCCGCCAGTTCTCGTCGCCCTGAGCAATCTCTGGCTCGCGAAACGCTCCACAGTGCTCGATCGACCTGATCGCTTGGCGGAATCCACGTTGATCGGATGCGTGTTCGGGTTCGACATGCTCTGCCTCACGGCTGTGCTGATGCTGGGCGGGGGTCCGTACAATCCGTTCACACTGCTCTATCTGGTCCACATCACGCTGGCGGCGGCCATTCTTACCCGCCGGCAGACTTGGGGCTTGGGCCTACTGGCGTGCCTCTGTTTTGCCGTCCTGTTTTGGACCTATCGCCCGATTCCCCAACTTGAGATGCACTATCACGGAGAGGGGGCCAACCTGCACTTGATCGGAATGTGGGTTGGCTTTGCCATCGCGTCGCTGCTGGTGGCGCTGTTCGCGGGTAAGATCGCCGAACTGCTCCGCGAGCGCGAAGAATCTCTGCTGCGCATGCAAGAAGAGTTAGCAAAAAAGGATCGTTTGGCCGCGCTGGTCACACTGGCCGCGGGCGCGGCGCATGAACTGAGCACACCGCTCGGGACGATCGCTGTCATCGCGAAAGAGCTGGAGCACTATGCGACGAGAACGGTGCCCGACAACGCCATCGCCGAGGACAGCCGTCTGGTCCGAAGTGAAGTGGAGCGCTGCCGTGAGATTTTGACGCGCATGAGTACTGCTGGCGCCGAGCCAGCCGGCGAAACATTCGATGAAGTGCCTATTCCAACGTTGGTGAAGGCCATCCGTGACTCGGCGTCCATCCTGGGAGAGCTTCGCTTTCACGTCGCCGACGAGGCTGGGACCCTATCTTTAAAGCTCCCCAAACACGCCGTAGAGCAGGCCCTCATTGCCCTGGTCAAGAATGCCTTCGAGGCAAGCCACGCGTCACAGCCGGTGGAACTGATTGTCAGGCGAGTTGCCGATACGGTTCGCTTTGACGTGCACGACCATGGCTGCGGTATGACGGCCGACGACTTGCGACATGTGGGAGAACCTTTCTTCACAACAAAGGAACCCGGAAAGGGTATGGGGTTGGGACTCTTTCTGGTACGCACCTTGGCCGACCGTCTCGGTGGGCGACTGACGATCGAGTCTACCGCGCGCACAGGGACTTCGGCCAGTCTGGAACTGCCGGTGCTCGAAAGTCCGGAACGGGTTGAAAAACTCCGCACCCCGTGACGAACTCCTCAACCAACTCTGTAGCGCTGATTGTCGACGATGACGAGGTGTTTCGCAGCCGTTTGAGCCGGGCCTTAGCCGATCGCGGATGGCAGGTTCACGGAGCCCACGACGCCGCGTCGGCGTTGCGGCTTGCGCAGGAGCATAGTCCCGATTTGGCAGTTATCGACCTCCGGCTTCCCGGTGCCGGAGGTTTGGAAATTGTGCGCAATCTCCGCAATTTGGATGAAACGGCGTGCATCATCATGCTTACAGGGTACGGCAGCATCGCTACGGCGCTGAGTGCCGCCAAGCTTGGCGTGGATCACTACCTGAGCAAGCCTGCCGATGCAGAACAGATTCTCAGCTGTTATCAGCAACACATCCATGCTGATCCCGCTGATGAGCCCAGCGTCGCCAGTTCGGAGGTGCCGAGCCTCGCCCGCGTCGAATGGGAACATATCCAGCGTGTCCTGGCAGATTGCCAAGGCAATATTTCGCAAGCGGCCAAGCTCCTCGGCTTGCACCGCCGTTCGCTGCAGCGAAAGTTATCCAAGCATCCTCCCCGCAAGTAAGTCGATCGTTTGATCTGCGGCGATTTGCCGCATTGATGACACGAGTCGCGAGGTCTACACTGACGAGTGGATACCACATATGGGCGCGACGAACCCTCGTCTGACGAAGCTTTACCACATGTTTATGTCGCCCTGTTGCTGGCAACAAAACCTCAGCATCCACCAATCACCAGTCGCTGACCAGCTCCGAAGACAGATACAAACGATGGTGCAAGAGGGCCGTTCCGACGATGAGATCAAAGCCGCATTCATCCGGGAGTATTCTAAGCGGATTCTGGCCATGCCGGAAGGTACGGAGCGATGGTGGCTGGATTTGACTCCCGGCGCTTTCCTGATTGCGGGTCTTTTTGTGGTCGTAGCAAAGCTCCGAGTCCGGCGGCAGACGGGCAACCGGGCGCCGTAGGCGGGGGGACAGGTCGATTGCGACACCTCCTGGGAGGAAGAGTAACTGGCGGGAGCCGGGGCTTTGGACTCCTTAACGATGACAATCAGTTCGGGCAGGCTGCGTTTGTACGGATATGCGTCGCCGGCTTGCGATCCGCGTCATGATCCGAACGCGCCGCTTTTTCCACCAGATCACAATACCCGTGACAGACAGTACCGTAATCAGAAGCCCCAACACAAACTCCAGCAAGCGATAAGACTGCCAGCCTTTGTAGTCAGCAAAATGCAATCCGATGATCAGATTTGTAAACGTGTTGCCGAGTCTAGTCGGCCTCGCTAGAAAGACGTGCTGGAGTTCACCGGTATCGCCATCGATCCACACCCCTGTGTCGGGATTATTTGCCCGTAAATCGCGGTCCGTTTGCACTCCGTAGGAGTACACGCCCAATTCTGCTATGTAGGCGAGTGACCCCGGACGCAGAATACGCCAGTGATTCTTCTGCGCTTCCTGGCGAACGACTTCCCGGGCGCGTGCCTCGGCCTCTCGCCAGTTCAGTTTCGGACGCTCGTTACTGCGCCTTTGAAACTGGGCCAGCATGTCGGCTGGGGTTTGATACGAAACAGCAGCTATCATGACTTTGTCGTAAACCGTGGGCAGCTCAAAGTTCACGCTCGACCAGGCAAATATAAAAAGCAATGGCCAAAACCAAAGTCCCCCCGCGCGGTGCAAGTCGAAGTTGACGCGATAACCGCTGGCTTTCCATTTCACCCACCAGGCTGTACCCCACCGGCGCCAGAAGATGCCGCGAGTTAAGGGCAAGGTCAGGTAGAACCCAACGAAACAGTCGATCGTCCACACCAGCGCCACATAGCCCAGCACCAATGCGCCGGGAGGACCGGCGACTAAATCAGTGTGGATGCTGCGAATGAACGGCATCACATTCATCCTGAGTTCTGACAGGTCGCCATTCATGCGGTGCGCGAGCACTCGTCCTGTCCATGGATCGGCGTACAGATGGTCGAAATCCACTTTATACAGCCGGCCGGTGGTGGAATCCGTTCTTGGCAAGACGCGCACAAGTACTGTGTCGGGGATGTTGCGAAAAAAGTAGCCAACCCGAATCTTCGGCTCCTCTGCCTCTACTCTCTCCGCGATCTCACCCATCTCCAGTTGCTGTGATCCCGGTTGCGGTTTCGCGAAAAACTGGGAATCAATCAGGCGTTCGATCTCCGTCGTGTAAACTAGCAGGGATCCAGTAATGCCCACCACGCTCAGGAAGGCAGCCATGAGCAAACCAGTCCAGCGGTGTTGCCAGATCAGATAGCGGTGGATCAGCCTTGCGAATTTCACCCTCCGTGCTTTTGGAGCGTCATTCATCGTGGCTTCAGAAGATTAGTTTCAGTGCGAGTTGAACGGATCGCGGGCCGCCAATCTGGTAGAGCGGATCGAACGCGCCCGCACCAACGTTGCCTCCGGCGAGGCTTTGTCCGAGCATTTGAAAGGACTGGCCGAATTGCGGATTGACTGCGGATGGATTTCCAAGGTTTCCAACCGGTGGCCCGAAGTTCGGGTGATTCAGGACGTTGAACATCTCTGCACGGAACTGCAGTTTCATCGATTCGTAGAGCGTGATTTCGCGATGTACTGCGAAGTCCCACTGGAAGGAACCAAACCCACGTAACGCATTTCGTCCGAGGTCGCCCTGCCGTGTTGGGTTGCAGGGAGAATCGCCGCCTGGAGTGCATCCCACAGGCGTGACCGGCGCCGATTGAAATGCAGCGGGGTTCAAAGCTTTGCCACCCGGATACTGGGAGCCATACAAGTAAATGGGGTGACCCGGGGCGAGATCTGGCCGCACATCCGTGTAAAAGCCATTTGAAAGTGAAGTCACGTAGGTGTAGTACACGTCCAGAGGCGGCGCGGATCGGGCCTGAACGATGTTATTCAGCGACCAGCCCTTCAGCAACCGGTTGACCGGAGCGGGAGATTTAAGAGCCGGTATTTCGTATGTCAATGCGGCCGACATGGAGTTTCGAATATCGAAGCTCGATGGTCCGCGGTTCACGCTGGGATTGACCCCGGCCAGCGCGTTACTGACACTCTCACTGGAACCGCCTGAGCCAGTGTCGATCGAATGGGCCCAGGTGTACGAGACGAGTGCCTGCAGCCCGGAAGCCAGCCGCCGCTGAAACTGCAGTTGAAGGGCATTGTAGGTCGAGAACCCAGCATTCGTCACCAGATACGCCCCCGCCAGATTGGGGTTGGGATTGGTGATGGAAGCCTCCATGAGCAGGCGTCGTCCGTCGGCACCGACATAGGATGCTGTGAGAGTTTGTTGCTCGCCCAAGCTTTGCTCGATTGCCACATTCCATTCGAGCGTGTACGGCAATTTGAGATGCGGATCGAGCGAATACAGCGTTCCTCCGTTGGTTGCGTTAGCCGGCGCGATCGGCTGCGGAGCCGGCGCGATTGGGAAAGTGCCGAATGCGAAGCCGATAGAGCCGAAAGGGTAGTTATAGTTGCTGTACAGGTTCCCGGATTCTGAAGAGGCCAAGTCATAGAACATGCCAAAACCTCCACGAAGTACCGTTTGCGATTGACCGTTCTGCGACAGTTGATACGCCACGCCTACTCGGGGCGCGAAATTCCCGTAGGTTGTGGCGTAGGGTTTCGTGCCCGAAGGCGCTTGGGCGAGGCTTGCTAGATTGCTCAGACTGAAACCGGTAACTGCGCCGAACCCAGGCCCTTCCAATGTAGACGGCACAAAATCCACATCCCACCTCAGCCCATAGGTCAACGTCAGACGGGGACGAATACGCCAGGTATCCTGCGCGTAGACTCCAAGATTGCGAAACAGAAAGGTGACGGGAAGCGTCAGAGTGTCGACTATGTACAACGCATTTCCTGTCTCAGCCGAGGGCACGTCCGGGAAAGCCCCAAGTAGTGCGTATGCCTGAGAATTTACACCCGGACTTGGAAATACAGAAGGGGACAAGCGGCGGTAATCCGCGCCGAACTTCAGGGCATGAGTACGCTTTTGTATCGAGACGCTATCCACGAGGTTGTACTGCCGTTGCAGATTAGCTCCGCCGGCTCCATCCACAACGTCACTATAGTTCCCAAGCGAGAATATCGAAAATCGAACCAGCGCATTTTGCGCGGTGAAGGGATTGGGGAAGGGTAGAGTGGTCAGCGGTTGGGCGCCCCCGAAATTATCGGATACAAACGAACTGAAGTTATCCGTCTTGCTGAAGTTAAATCGAAAATCGTTCACGACTGTCGGAGATATGCTCCCAGTCAGTCCCACGGTGGCCGTTTGCGTGGTGCTTTTCGTTGGAGATACCGTGGCGAGCGACGAGTAGAATCCACGCTCGGTCAGGCTTGATGGAGAGTAGTTGTAACGACCGAACAAGTTAGTGTTGCCGCGCAAGTTGTGATCGATTCGAAAGCTGTAAGCGTTGAGCGAACCCGGATTGGAGAACGTCGTATTGAACTGCGCGACCCCTTGATGATTGCCGTTCACGTCCAGTACCTCGGGCCCATTGGGCAGCGGATACGCATTGAGGTACGGCTGCAGTGCGGGCTCCGCAAATTGTCTTGAATACGGGTCGAGAGGATTGGTATCCGGCACGAGTGCAAGAGCAGTCTGTGGCAGTTGTAATCGCAAACCCTCATACGAGAAGAAAAAGAACGTCTTGTTCTTGAGTATCGGGCCGCTGAAGGTTCCGCCAAAGTCATTTTGGCGCTCTTTCGCTTTAGGAAGCCCGGCAGTGTTCGCGAACCAATCGTTGGCGTCCAGAGCATCGTTGCGAAGGTAATCGAAGCCCGAGCCATGGAACTGGTTTGTGCCGGAACGCGTCACGATCGAAATCTGTCCGCCCGGAGTGCGGCCAAACTCGGGGGCGTAGGTGGAAGTCTGAATGCGGAATTCCTGAAGCGCATCCACCGAGACCAGGCTGTTTGTGCCCCCAAAAACGTTGGTGGCTCCGAGCGAGCCCGCCAGTCCCTCTCCTACATAACCGGCCGCGCTTATACCGATGTTGGCGCTTACGCCGTCGACCGTCCAGTAGTTTGCATCGGCGCGTTGTCCATTGACGCTGAATTGGCCGGTCTCGCTTCCGTTGTTAGCCGCCAAGACTACCCCTGGCGTGAGTTGTATCAGCGATTGGAAGCTTCGGCCGTTCAGCGGGAGGTTCTCAGCGAACTGGCGGTCCACCACGGTGCTCACCGTCGCATCCTGAGTGTCAATAGCGAGCGTACTAGAGTCGACCGTAATGGTTTGCGTGGTCGATCCGATCTCGAGGGAAAAATCTTGTTCGAGCGTCTGCTGAACGGACAGACTAAAATCTTTGGTGGCAACCTCGTTGAAGCCCGCTTTTTGGACCTCCATGCGATAACGCCCTGGTACGAGCCCTGTGAAAAAGTAGATGCCGGTTTCGTTGGTCCTTGTCGTGGCTACGGTGCCGGTTTCGATGCGGGTTGTTGTAATACCGGCTTCCGGCACAGGCAGGCCGTTGGGGTCGCGCACGGTACCGCGCAACGTCGCGGTCTCCATCTGAGCGCTCAGACGTGGAATTGCAAGCAGACACAGCGCGCAAAGGAGACGTTTCGCGGAGCATAAGGAAGTCATCGGATGCATCGGTCCTTGGTTAGGCTCCTACTATAAAAGCGTGGTTCACCTGAATCTGTCGTGCGGCAAATTGTCGCAGCAGAAGCGCGACGCGATTAGCGGCTGTATTCGACCTGGCACTCCCACACCCTGGGCGGCAGCCGCTGAATTCTCAGGGCTTGCCAAAGCTCACGCGTTTCCACATCCAACGGGCTTGCTAACTCAGCGCGGCTCATCTAGCGATCAGGTCGCTCGACCGACGTATAGCGCCCTACGGGACGCTCCGCGATTTTTTGGGCGGACACTTGGTTGCGTGGCATTTACCCTGCCTGGAAGGCGCTGATGTCGCCCTTTGAGTCGCTGGGTAGCGGCTCTAATGTGTTCGTGTGACTTGCTTCTTCGATGACACTATGGCACGGTCGGCTGGCATCAGCCGCTCAAAGGAGTAAGCGGACTTCACCGAAAAAGCTTCGTCCCGGCTCCGGAAGGCGGATCCCGGCGCTGAAGGGGTCGCGAACGTACGACAGGTTCTGATAATAGAACCGATCGAGCAGGTTGTCGACTCCGAAGTTGACGCGGAGTTTCCGGTAGGTGACGCCCAGTTTCGTATGGAAGACGGCATAGCCTGCTGTCGGCGTTTCCAGTAGATCGGTGTCTACGCGTGTCTGCCGGTCGGCGATCAGCGTGCCGAATTCGGCGAACATGTTCCGGTGGATATAACGGAAGGTAGCGGTTCCCCGGACAGGCGGCATTTCCGGCAGATTCGTGTTATAGATTCCTGCTCCCGGTTTGGAATTGGTGATGCCGATCGACTCTGACAGGTTGCCGATCAATGAGAAACCGCGGCTCAGCTTTAGGTCGTAGGAAAGTTCGCCGCCGTAGATCCGCGCGGACACATTGTTATAGGTCGTAGCGAGCTCCATGCTCCCGCTGCCCATGCCGGGCATCCCAAATGTTCCCGAGAGGGTGTTCATGGGCGCCGCTTTTGCCAGCATGATGAAGTTCTGAGTATTGGAGTAGAACAAATTGGCGGTAAACCGCAGGCGCCCGGCCTTAAATTCCGCGCCGGCATCGCCCTCGGTGTTCCGCGGGGCATGAAGATCCGGGTTGCCAACTGTGGCGTTCATTTGCATAATGCCCATCGTACTGCCCACCCCGGACATGCCCATGCCACCCATTGTCATCGAGGACGCGCCGGCGCGTGCGAAGAAGAGCTCTTCGGCATTTGGGTTTCGTCCGGAGCTTCCAACGCCGGCAAACAATGTCACTCCATGCATGGCGACATAGCTCAGGCGCGCATTGCCGGAGACGTAGCTGTCGTTGGAAGAGGTCTTGCGCGTTCCGTAGTATTTGTAATAAAGATCCGTGCTCGCGCCCGTCAAGCCGATGGAGTTCGTCGCATAATCGTAACGCACGCCACTCTTCAGAATGAGCCGAGGTGTGAACGCGTGTTGATACGTCGCAAACGCTCCGGTGCCCCATGTTTCGACGTCCGGCAAAGAATGGCTGAGCATGGTCATGCCGCTCATGACCATCGACCCCGACACGTTCCAATTGCGATAGAAAGTTTCGATGCCGACAGAAAAGACCGACCCGAGAAAGCCTTCCAGGTGCCCGCCAACGGCCCGTGCCGACGTCGGGGCAGTCATCGTTGGGACGCCGTTCATCGCGCTCGTCCGCTCGCTATCCGACATCACGTGAATGACGTTGGTGTAGTACGCGTCGATCTGAACGCTTTTGAATATGGACAGGTTCTTGCCCTGATAAGCCACCGTCGCGCGGTCCGTATTGTCGTAATTGGAGTCCATGGCGAGGTAGGGATAAAGAACCAGGCCGTTCTGGTCTCGCGTGTATGAGAGCGAAACCTGTTCGCTGTCCGTCGGTGTGAATGTTGCCTTGAACCAGCCCCCCTGGGTATCGTACGCACGAGCGTTCTGCCCAATGGCGCTGTAATTGGTGTATTGCGTGAACGATTGCCCGTGGCCGTCGGTATACGGATCTGACGTTCGATAGGAGTATCCCGCCGATACCTGCACCCAGTTGTTCGCGTACGAGCTGTCCAGACCGGCATTATATTGGCCAAATGAACCGAATCTTGCGACAGGAGTGAAGGATAACCGCTCTTCCGGCGCTTTGGTAAGTACGCTGACCGTGGCGCCGAGGCTTCCTTCGTTTCGTACATCGAAGGGGCCCTTAATGATCTCCACAGACTCCACCTGCGAGAGATCGACGTGACCGGCTGGCGGGTCCATCTGCGACGGGCAAGCGCCGTAAACACGCGCACCATCGATCAGAAGATTGATATTATCTTCTTGAAAGCCGCGCACGACCACGTCGTTCTCGATGGAGGCTTTGCGCTTCATCCAAACGCCGTCGACCCTGGACAGCGCCTCTCCAATATCGGCCGCATTCCCTC
>Ga0335081_10006464_pt1 | contig 18667 bp, 21 predicted proteins | sample Lox_Sample_35_FD_206713 | JGI IMG/M metagenome (GOLD analysis project Ga0335081, IMG submission 206713) | Soil microbial communities from Loxahatchee National Wildlife Refuge, Florida, United States - Lox_Sample_3.5 | ecosystem: Environmental > Terrestrial > Soil > Wetlands | place: USA...
GAGCCCCCGGCCTGGGCGTCCATCGTAAAGACCGGCTCTCACGCCGACAGGCCTCCCCAGAGCAAGGACTGGTGGTATGTCAGGGCCGCTTCGGTGATGAGGAAGGTCTACCTCAAGGGCCCTCTGGGAGTGGAGAGGCTAGAGAGCGCGTACGGAGGGAGCAAGCAGGTGGGGTACTTCCCCAAGCACCACAGGGACGCCGGGAGCTCCGCGGTTAGGAAGATACTCAAGGGCCTCGAGCGGGCCGAGCTCGTCGGGAAGCAGGGGACCTCGGGGAGGGTCCTGACCCCCAAGGGCGTTGCACTGCTAGACAAGATAAGCAAGGACGTCTTCAAGGACCAGGCGAAGCAGAACCCTGCGCTAGAGCGGTACAGTTGATTCTATGATGGACGAGCAGCACAAGGACGCTCAGCCGAGGGCGGGCGGACAAGACGATGCTTCGAAGCGCGCGATGCGCGAGAACATCATGCGCGTCGCCCTCACCTCGGAGGCCCGCCAGAGGCTGGCCAACGTCAGGATGGTCAAGCCCGACGTCGCACATGCAATCGAGGAGTACATCATCCAGTTGGTCACGTCGGGCAGGCTCAAGAGGACAATCGACGACGACCAGCTCAAGGAGCTGCTCACCACGATTCAGGGGACGGGCAAGAGGGAGTTCAAGATCAGGAGGATCTGAGCATGGGAAGGAACAAGGACGCCTCCAAGAAGAACCGCCTGGTCAAGGCGAGGAAGGCCAACGCCTCGGTCCCGACCTGGGTCATAGCCAAGTCGAACAGGAAGGTCAGGCAGAACAAGAAGCACAGGATCTGGAGACGGACCAAGCTAGGGTTAAAGTAGGCCTCCAGTACGCGATTGACCAAGAGTGAGAAAGTATGTCCTCAACGAACGTCGAGCCCCTGACGAGGGTGCACGTTGTCCCCCTCAGGCGCGCATTCGAGGCCCCAAAGTACAGGAGGACCAAGGTCGCCATCAGGATAATCAAGGAGTTCACGACCCGCCACATGAAGGCGAACGAGGTCAAGATAGACGAGGAGGTTAACCTCCAACTCTGGTCCCGCGGGATAGGCAACCCGCCGCGGCGCATCAAGCTCGAGATGGAGAGAGACGAGGACGGCGTGGTTTCGGTCAGACTCCCGCCTTCCGAAGAGTCCGCCTAAATTGGGCCTACACCTAGTCGACATCTACAGAAGCCCGAACATAGGAATCTTCCTCAAGGCCAACGACAGGACGGTCCTCGTGCCCAAGGGCATCGCGGCGACCAAGGCGGAGAAGCTTGCGACCGACCTCGGCGTGGAGGTCTGCTACTCATCCGTGGGAGGGACGAGGCTCCTGGGCCCGCTCGTGGCGATGAACAACAAGGGGGCGCTCGCCTCGAGGATGATAGAGGACTATGAGATTCGAGAGATATCCTCCAAGACCGGGCTCAGGGTCGAGCGGCTCCAGTCCAGGTACACCGCGGTGGGCAACCTAGTCGCCGCCAACGACCACGGTGCCGTCGTCTCCCCCATCTTGGAGCACCACGCCGTCGAGCAGGTCAGGGCGGTCCTCGGGACAGACACCTTCACGACCACAGTCGGGGAGTTCGCGCAGGTCGGGGCAATGGTGCTGGCCACCAACGGCGGTGCCGCCGTGTCCCCCAACGCCACGGAGGAGGAGGCGGCTGGGATAGCCAGAATCCTCAAGGTCGAGGTCTCCGCCTCGTCGGTGAACGGGGGGATACCTTTCACGGCCTCGGGCGCCGTGGCCAACTCGAGGAACGCCGTCGCAGGCTATCTTACGACCGGGCCAGAGTTGGTCTTCCTTACCCGCGCCCTCAACGTCTAGGCCCGCTCGCGACCGGGCACTCACTCTTTAAAAACCCGGGTAGGGCCGCGCGGCCAGTTGAGCTCCGAAGAAGAGAGGATGAACAGGCTGATCATCGAGTCGCGGGTCCTCGAGTCCACCTACAACGAGCTCACCAACAGGCAGGGGATGCTCGAGAGGATGCTGATTGAGAGCCGCGCCTCCCTCGACACGATAAGGCAGATAGGCTCCGCCACCACGGGAGAGGTCCTCATCCCGGTCGGGGCGGGCGTGCTGATGCGCGCCCCACCCCCAAGGTCGGACAAGGTGCTGGTCGGAATAGGTGCGAGCGTCGTTGTCGAGAAGACCAAGGAGGAGGCGGAGAAGATTCTCGAGCAGCGCTCCAAGGAACTCGAGGAGAACGTCGTGGCGATTCTCACCCAAAGGAACCAGATAGCGCAGAGGCTCGAGCTCGACCGAAGGACCCTGCAGGCCTACATCGACAGGCAAGAGCAGGAGCAGCAGTCCAGGCCCGGGTCGGCCTAACCGATGTTCGAGAAGCTAAGGGGGGCCTTCTCCTCCCTAGCAAAGGCCGTCTCCGAGAAGAAGCTCTCTGAGAAGGACCTCGACGACGCGCTCTTCGAATTCCAGCTCGCACTCATGGAGAGCGACGTAGCTCAGAACGTGGTCGAGGGCGTGACGGGCGACCTCAAGAAGCAACTCCTCGGGCTGTCGGTCGAGCGCTCGAAGGACGTCCAGGCCGTGGTCAAGGAGAAGCTCCGGGGCGAGGTGCTCTCCGTATTCTCCCGGGCGGGCGACATCGACGTCCTCGAGAGGATACGCGCGAGGAAGGCCCAGGGCGAGCCCTTCAAGATGCTCTTCCTGGGGATAAACGGGACGGGCAAGACGACCACGGTCGCGAAGTTCGCGAACTACCTGAAGAAGAACGGGTTCTCGGTCGTCATAGCGGCGGGGGACACACACAGGGCGGGAGCCATCGAGCAGGTCACCGAGCACGCCAACAGGATTTCGGCGAAGGTCGTCGCCCAGAGGTACGGCGCCGACCCCGCGGCCGTCGCGAGGGACGGCGTACTCTACGCCAAGAGCCACCACGTCGACGTCGTCCTCGTCGACTCGGCGGGCAGGATGCAGACCAACCAGAACCTGATGGAGGAGATGTCCAAGATAGTCCGTGTCCTCGGCCCCGACCTGAAGATATTCATCGGAGACTCGCTCGCGGGGAACGACGCGGTCTCGCAGGCCGAGCTCTTCAGCAAGTACACCGGATTCGACGGCGCCATCCTCACCAAGGTCGACGCGGACAGCAAGGGCGGCGCCGCCCTGTCGATAGCCTTCACGACCAAGAGGCCGATCCTCTTCGTCGGCGTGGGGCAGGGCTACGATGACCTGGAGCGGTTCGATGCCAAGTCGTTCGCCGACTCGCTCGTGAACTAGAGAATCCCGCTAGAAGTCTGTGAAGAGGTACTGGTCGAGGCTTACCCTGCCGGCAGAGACCCTGACTCCCTCGCGGCCGAGGAGCTTTGCCTTGGTCGCGGGCCCGTCGCCGCCCGAGTACCCGCCGAGTCCCCCGTCAGCCCTCACGACTCGGTGGCAGGGAACGACGATCGGGTTCGTGTTGGCGCCGAGGGCGTTCCCGACCGCACGGGCCGCCCTTGGGGATCCTATCGCCTTCGCGATCGCCCCGTAGGTGGTCACCTTCCCCATGGGGACGAGTGCGGCCATAGCGTACACAGACTGGTTGAAACTGAGAGGCTTCATACACGAACCACTTCCAGGGCGAACTGCTTGGAGAGCAATATTATCTTTTCCTTGTGGGGGCCTGCACCCTTCCAGTCCACCATGACCTGACTGGGGAACCTCGACGTCCTCTGAATGAGCTGTCCGAACATCTCGCCGTCGATCCACTCCAAGGAGTGCTTGGCCACTACCGCAGACAGCGCACAGTCTCCCTCGAGGAGGACCTGGTTGAACTTCTGGGGGTAGTGGGTCCCGCCGAACGCTAGCGCCACCCTATCCCACCTCTTCCCCGAGGCCAGGGACGCCATGAGGGCGTCCGCGATGACGCCGCCGGCTTGCTCGTCGCCCCACTGCCTCTCGGTAGATCCGAGCTCGACGAACAGGACGGGCCTGTGGAGCGAGGTCGGGCCGTGGTGCGTCGCCTCGATGGTTATTTCGTAACCTTCGAGCTGCGACCTCCGCTCGTTCAGCGCGATCAGGTAGTTCTTCTGGAGGTCGGGGTCGATCACCCCCACCTCCCTCGGCCTCCCGCCAAGCACCTCCTTGTCGGTGAAGTTCCCCGTGGTGTGCACCGTCAGTGAGGGGATACCCGATTCGGCCCTGTGGGTGGAGAGGAAGACGTACGCCTGCGGCCTGAAGTAGGCGTCGAGGTCGGGCGGGTAGATTATCTCTGTATCGATCGTGGCGAGGATGACCGAGCCGCTCTGGTAGAGGTCGGTCGACTGGAACCTCACACCTGTTGACTTGAAGCCGTGCTCGCGCAGGAGGGCCGAGGCTATCGTCCTCGAGGCCGGGTTCTTCGAAGACGCCACTAGGACGAACGTCGGCGAAGCCGCTCCCTGGGGTGTCATTGGCTCGCGTAGTCCGCCCTCTCCCTCCGTCGAAAATGCTTGTCGGGGTAGCCTTCCTCGGAGGGCAAAGCCCGACTTGGAATCCGCACGAATCTCCACGGTGAGGTCAGACCAAGATTCGCGCATATTCTAAAATCTCACTACCCTCGGAAGTACCAAGGTTGCCCTCCCGAAGGACGGTCCTCATGGTCCTCGTCCTGGGCCTCCTGATGGGGGTGCCGCTCTACGGAATCATGTCAAGCCTCGATGCCGAGTCGGCGACGGCCACCTCCTCGGCCACCTCCGCAACGGCAGGGGACTCTCCCTCGAGCAGCGTCCTTCCGCCAACGTCGTCCACGGCCAGCCAGAGGTCTCGCGCGACCAACTTCTCCACATCCTCGGCCGCCAGCACGACGGCGGTGGGGGATTGCTTCAGCGAGAACGACGTCGACGACTCGCTGATCCCCGGCGCGGCCAAGCTCGTCCAGACGGCGGTCGTCAAGCCTGTCTTCACGACGACTCCATATTCGATGGGAGGCAACAACTCGTTCTACGATTTCTACCGGCTGGATGGGAATGTCACCGGCAACACGACCGCCAACATAGGGATGCTCAGCTCAAACATCTCGAGGGCGCAGAGCTACAACGACGGATGGGGGTTAAGCTACTGGCTTTACCTGTTCCTCACCTCCCAGGTCGCGAGAAACTGCGGGCTGGTCATGGGTGAGAACCTCCACGTCCTGGACGACCCTGAGGTGTCCAGCGGCGGTCTGTTCTATCCCTCCAACGGGTCTGCGAGATTCGACGTTGTCATCATGCCGTTCTCCGAGTACGTCACCGTCGACGAGTACACCTCCTATCAGCGGTTCGTGGCGGAGGGCGGGACACTGATCATGACAGGCGGGGGGAGCCTCCTCGTGAGAATCTCCTACAACGCGACTACGGGCATGGAGACGCTCGTGAAGGGGCACGGCTGGGATTTCGACGGTGTCTCCGCCCGCCCTGACGTCTTCGCTGCCTGGGAAGAGAACAACACCAACTGGGTGGGCAGCTCTCACGCCCACTGCTGCTACGGCCGCACCTACTCCGGGGCATCGCCGAGCACCACAAACGCGATGGGCAGGGCGCTTTACGCCGAGTTCGGGGACAAGGTCTTCAAACAGTACTTCTCCGGAGAGGAGGACGAGCTGACGAACACGTCCAAGACCTCGGTGGTCGCCACATTTACCAACGCCTCCGGGGTCGTCGTCGCCTCGTACGTCCACCAGTACAAGAAGGGCGTGGTGGTCTGCATGTGCATCCAAGCAGACGTCTACATGACGACCAGCAAGAGCCTTGAGTACTTCCTCCTCCTTGGAATAGTGTCGGCCGAGCTCCACACCGCAATCTCGTGCTCCCCCTCGCCCGAGGCGGCCGGCTCGCCGCTCGGTTGCCCGACCACTCCCTCCCCGACTTTGACCGGCGACAGAAGGTCGCCCATGATTCGTGAGGAAGGGTGGCCCCAGACCCGGGCCCGGAACCCGTTACCTTTACGGCTTCAACAAGCCATATAAACACCTCAGGAGCCGTGGCTCCCAGTAACCAACTTGGGTACTCGCGACTTTATCAGGTCGATGGCCTCAGTGATAAAGCTCTCCAGGAAGAGCGACAGGGAAGAGTTCTTCCTCTACCTCAAACTGGTGATCCTGGGCCTCGGCGTGGTAGGCATCATCGGCTTCCTCGTGAAGCTGATCTCCACGGCGCTGCCGACGATATTCGGCTAGGAGAGTGGGAGAGATGACCGCGACAACAGAGCAGAGGCAGACATCGATTTACCCCGTCAAGACCACTGGCGGGCAGGAAAGGACGGTCGCTACCTTCGTGGCAGAGCGGGCCAAACAGAAGAACAAGCCCATCTACTCGATACTCGCCCTCGACACCTGGAAGGGCTACGTCCTCTTCGAGGCCCCCAACTCCCAGGTCGTTGACGAGAGCATCCAGGGGTTCAAACACATCAGGAGCAAGATTCCAGGCATGATGCAGTTCTCGGACATCGAAAAGTTCCTCGTGACAAAGTCGATGGTCGCCGAGCTGGGTGACGGCGATACCGTCGAGATAGTCGCAGGGCCGTTCAAGACCATGCGCGGCAAGATTACGCGAATCGAGCAGGCCAAGCAGGAGATCACCCTCGTACTTGTGGACACTCCCTACCAGATGCCGATCACCCTTTCGGCAGCCTACGTCAAGGTGGTCGAGAAGGCCAAGCACGCCCCGACCGACGAAAAGGCCTGAGCGACCTAGCGGCCTTCCCTAGGCTCTAGGAATATCCCCTTCCGCGTCCCTGGCGCCAGCGCAGACATTGATACAGGCTTGATCAGCCGGGGCGACTCGACGAACTCGTAGACCCGGTACAAAGAATACAACCATTCGAGCAGTCCGGTGAAGTCAGACCACCTCGGCGACCCGAACCTGGTGAGGACCATCGGCCTCTCGTCCTCGAGGACCCTTCTCCCGCCGCTCAAGACCACGGGCTCATCCCCGAAGACATGCACCTTGAGCAGGTCCAGGCGCCCCGAGCCCCTCGACCCCCAGAACTCGTCCAAGGTCGTCGTCTGCGCCTCCACGGAGCCCATCCCCCTGTCTGCGCTGAGCGTATGCGCGTTTGGTTCGGAATCGGGAGCAAGGAACAGCTCCTTCGTGCCCCGTTCGTCCGCGACGGCCATCCTCAGCGCCTCGACGTTGCCGAGACCGCTAGCCCGGATGGACCTCTCCAGATATTGGAAGTTGCGGGGCTCGGGCTCGAACGACAAGACCCGCCCTGACGCCCCCACTAGTTTGGCCGCGAGGAGGCTGTAGTATCCTAGGTTCGCGCCGACGTCTATGACGGCCATCCCCGGCCTCAGCCTGGCCATCATGAGGCAGGTGACCGGCGGGTCGAGCCACCCGGAAGTAGCTATCATCGCGGAAATCTGCGACATGTCGTCCGGGTTGAGGTAGATCCCAAAGCCAAGGGTCCGCCTGGGCTTCCCAGCGTACTCTTGCCGGGTCTTGGCCCACCGCGACATCCTGCTGTGGTTGATTGCCGCCCCGGGGCTTCCGCCCCTCAGGGACGAGAAGACCGCCCCGGGGTTCGCAAGCGCGGACGTCAGGGCGTGCCTCGCGTACCTCCAGCTGAACATCGAGCCCGAGCGGACGAAGCAAACCCTTTAATCCTCTGGCCCAACGGCGGGGCGGAACAAGGTAGCGGAGTTTGCCAGAGAAGAAGGTCGTGTCGGTCCTGGTCATGGGCGGGGAGGCGACCGCGGGAGCTCCGCTCGGCCCCCAGCTCGGCCCACTCGGCGTCAACGTGCTGGGCATAGTCAACGAGATCAACAAGGTGACCGCCGACTTCAAGGGGATGCGTGTCCCCGTCAAGATCGAGGTAGACCAAGAGACCAAGGCGTTCGCCGTCTCGGTGGGGACGCCCACCACGTCCGCCCTGGTGGTCAAGGAGGCGGGCGTCCCGAAGGGGTCCGGCAAGCCCAACACCGACCTCACCGGCAACGTGACGTTCGACAAGGTGCTGAATATAGCGAAGATAAAGATGGGCGACTCCTACGCCAAGTCGATAAAGTCGGCAGTCAAGGAGGTCGTAGGGAGCTGCGTCAGCATGGGGGTAAGGGTGGAGAACACCGACCCCCGCCTGTTCATGAAAGAGGTCGAGAGCGGCAAGTGGGACAAGCCGATAGCGGCCTTCGAAGCCAACAAATAGACCCTCAGGCGATTCCCCAGTGATGGCCCGCTCGGGCGTCGTCGATCAGCTCTGGCGCTACCCCGTGGTGGGTCTGCAAGGCGAACCCCTCAAGACGGCCCAGATTGTTGAGCAGGGTGTAGTGGGAGACCGGGCATACCATCTGCGGGACACCGACGGCAAGATCATCGGCTCAATCCCCCGCCACTCTGAAAATGGCGCCCTCAACCTCCGGGCGTCCACGCGCGACGGCGCCGTGGTGATAGAGTCCGAGGGCATGTCGACCTCCTCAGACGACCGCCACTTCTCTCAGACACTCGAGGCCGCGATCGGAGTCTCCGTCAGGCTCGAAGCAAACCCCAAGCTGGCCACGAGGGCCCAGAACGGCAGGGCAATCCACCTGATATCCCGGCAGTCCCTACGTGCAATGAAGGAGTCGTACCCCGGAGGGGACTTTGACGTGAGGCGGTTCCGCCCCAACATGGTCCTCTCGCTCGCCGACCCGCAAGGCTCGGAGGAGAGGTGGACCGGCCGGTCGCTGAGGGTCGGGACCGCCGTCCTGAGGGTCGAGGAGCCCAACGATAGATGCGTGGTCACCACCTTGCCCCAGCTCGGACTCGGGGCCGACGAAAGGATCCTAAAGACCATCACCGAGAAGAACGGGGGCAACCTGGGCGTGATGTGCAGCGTGGAGAGGATGGGCGTCGCGTCCGTCGGGGACCCCGTCTTCCTTGCCTAGGCCGGCCCCCAAAACCGGCCCTGCGCTACGAAACTCTTTTAAGAAGAACCCAGAGGCTCGTGCAGGCTCCAGGGATACGGTTTGCTTTCGAACCAGCAGATAGCGGAGTTGGTCAAGAAGGGGAAAGAGTCGAAGGAAAGGAAGTTCCCCGAGTCGGTGGAGGCGTTCCTGACGTTCAGGGACGTCGACCCCAAGAAGACCGACCTGAACATCAACGAGATGGTATACCTCCCGCACCCGGGCGCGCACAAGGCCTCGGTGTGCTTCGTAGGATCAGGCGACCTCCTCCTCAGGGCGAAGAACGCCAAAGTGGACGGCGCTATCGAGCCGGCCCAGCTAGAGAGCTACGCCGGTAACAAGAAGGAGGCCAAAGACCTCTCTAGGCAGTATGACTTCTTCCTAGCCGACACCGCGCTGATGCCAAGAATAGGCAGGATACTCGGCCAGTTCCTCGGCCCCAGGGGGAAGATCCCCCAACCGGTCCCTCCCAACGCCCCGATAGAGGCGATGATCAACAGGACGAGGACCGCGGTGCGCGTGAGGAGCAGAGGGTCGCTAGGAGTGGGCGCGAAGGTGGGCGACAGGAAGCTATCCGACACAGACATCGCGGACAACGTTGCGGCGATGATAGCGGCCGTCCAGAAGAAGCTCCCCAACGGCGACAAGAACATCAGGACGGTCGCGATAAAGACGAGCATGGGCAAGCTGACGAAGGCCAAGGTCGAAGAGAGTTGAGCAAGCAGGTCCAGGTCCATAAGAGCGAGCCCAGCCCGGAGAAGGTCGCGGCCGTCGAGAAGATCACAAAGCTGTCGAAGGCCTACCCCGTCCTCGCGATAACGAAGCTCTCCAAGGTCAGGTCGGCCCAGCTCATGGCCGTGCGCAAGGTCCTCCGTGGCCAGGCCGAGATAGTCGTCGTCAAGAACAAGCTCGCCATAATCGGGCTCAAGCGCTCGGGCATCAAGAACGCCGACGAGCTCCTGAAGAACCTCGAGGGGCAGAACGCGCTGATATTCTCAAAGCTCGACCCCTTCAAGCTCTTCCTCCTCCTTGAGAAGAACAGGGTCAACCTCGGGGCCAGGGCTGGGGACATCGCCCCCTCCAACATCGTCGTCCCCGCGGGCAACACCGGGCAACAGGCAGGGCCGGTGCTCAGCGAGTTCAGGGAGGCCGGTATCAAGACCAAGATTGAGGCGGGGAGCATCCAGGTCGTCGAGGACTCGGTCGTCGCCAAGACCGGGGCGGTCATCTCGCCCAAGTTGGCCAGCCTTCTTTCTAGGCTTGGAATCAAGCCGATAAGGGCGGGCCTCGCCATAGCGCTCGCTCTCGAGGGCGGCCTAATCTACGGGGCCGAGGCTGTCGCGATCGACCTAGACAAGTACCGCGAGAACCTTGTGCAGGGCTACGCCTCGGCAAGGGCGCTCGCCGTGTTCGTCGGGTACCTAACAAAGGACACGGCGCCGGAGATAATCGCAAAGGCCTACAGAGAAGCTCTCGCCGTCTCTGTCGAAGCTGGAGAGGTCACGAAGGAGAGTGCGCCCGTGATCTTCGGGAAGGCCGAGGCGGAGGCCGCCGCGGTGATGATGAAGGCCAAAGAGAAGGGCTACTCAGACAAGCCAGCCTAGGCCGCTCCCAAGCGGCCGACACGGGGGCCCTTAGTACGGCTGCAAACCCGTGAGGTACCAGGGAAGATTTGTGAAGTTTGACTCGGAGGGCGCGGGGCACGCCCCGCTGACAGATTGGCCGATTGGTCCCACGGGAAAATACGAAGTCAGCGCCAGGTCGGCGTAGGTGGCCGATTCCCCCCAGTTAGCGTACGCGCTGAATAACGCCGCATAGTATCCGCCGATGACATACTTGGTGCTCCCTATCCCCCCTGCGTAGCCTTGCGTCAGATTGTCAACCAACACCGAGAAGGTGAATGTGCCGTTTGAGTAGGGCTGCAGGTTGAGCGTGGGCGCGCTGACCGTCACACCGGATAGAGGGACGGAGAGCTCGTTGTCGGGATTTAGGTTGCTGCTGCTGTTCCAGTCGCAGGGGTCGCCCGTCACCGGGCTCTCCTGAGGGTCGTTGGCCCACTGCACCATGTAGGCGTAGTCCTTGAAGGGGTTCGTCAGGAACTCCACCGTGACTGGGATGCCAAAGCTCTCGATTCCCAGTTTCACGGTGATGTTTTGCTCGGTGGGGGACAACACAGTGCTCTGGATCGTCCTGCTCGTCTCGTGGAACGGGATGGAGAACCGCATATTGTACTTGAGATAGAGCATGCTCATGCCGCCGAACCCGGTCAGGTTCGCTGAGATCTGCGGTGCGGTGGAGAAGCAGAAGGGGCCGGGAGGTTCCTCGGTGATGGTGCCAAAGAGATCCGGGAAGTCAGAAAAGCTTGCGGATGACGAGTTGGTCGTGACCAGCAGCTTCTGGTAGCACTCGTCATTCTCACCGAACATGAGGTATGGCCCGAAGTCGTACGCACCTGCAGCCGAGTCCGAGACCTTCATCGTATAGACAGCCGTCGCGTTCGAGTGAGGAGGGATGCTTTGGTTTGAGAGGTTCTCAGATATCGAGATTTGGTTCGATGGAATGGGCGTGTTCTCCCAATTGTAGGCCGTAACTGGGAAAGCGGAAAGAGAAGCGTTCGAAGTGTTCACGTAGCTAAAGCAGACGGTCACAGTCGACCCAGGCGCGACCGCGAACACTGGGTAGTCTATCTCGGCTGAACCCGTCCCGTTCGGAAGCACCGAGTTGCGGCTGCTCTGGCGCAGAGGAACCTGCGAGCAAGGCGAGGCGCTGGTTGGGGTCGTCGTGGACCCCGACGAGGAAACGGCCGAGGTAGGTTGAGTCGTGCTCGTCTTGCTTCCAACTACGTCGCCGAAGTAAATCACGCCGGCCCCGACCAACAGCGCCAATACGAGCCCAGCCGCCAGCCTTGTCCGCTTCAGTTTGCTATCGGAAACGTGGGCATGAACCGAGATTTGAGGCTAGCGGAAGCCCGCTTGTGACATGAACAACAACTAGGAGATCTCGAACTCGTTCCCGTCCAAGTCCCTCAGGATTGCCATCTTCCCCCAAGATGTCTTGGTGAGCTCCTGAGAGAACTCGACGCCCTTCCGTTTCAACTCCTTGTAGGTCCTCTCCACGGCCCGAGGATTGCTCGACGGCAATATCCTGCCAGACTTCTTGTCCCTTCGCAGCCTGACCTTCCCCGACGCGAGCCAGATTCCGGTCCGACCGCCGGGCTTGTCGTCCCCCCAGTCGTCGCACCTTTCGCAGAGGTGAAGCAAAGGAGTTGTGGTCCCCTTCGGCCTGACCCAGACTGCGTGACCCTTGTTCTCCACAATCTCGAAGCCCAGCTTGTCCCGATACCATCTCGCCGCCTTGTCGGCGTCGTTCACGAGGACCGCAACAGAACCGACTCCGATTAGCATGCCTCCTAAATGGCGAAGCCGGGTAATAACCGGCTCGCCGAATCGCTTACGCTAGCATCGAGAAATTGCCGTGCAGGTGATTTGCTTGGAGTCTAGCCGAAGAGCGATGCCAGCCCTGCTAGCGCCTCTTCCTCTTTCTTCTCCTCTACCTTGGGCTTCTCTTCCGCCTTGGCCGCCGGGGCTGCCGCCGCAGGCGCCGCTGCCGCCATCTGCATCGAAGCCGCGTTCTTCAGGGCCTCGTCGATGTTTACCTCGCTCAGGGCCGAAGCCAACGCCTTGACCTTGACCTGGTCCACGTCGACGCCCGCCGCCTTTACCACGCTGGTAAGGCTCGCCTCATCGACCTTCTTCCCCGCCTTGTGAATCGCCAAAGCCGCATACATGTAACTGTCCGTCATCGCTAATTCGCAGGCCCGCCGCCCCTTTACCGCTTTTATACCTTTCGAGAATTCGAGGGCGTTCGCCGGGCCCCGCCGTCCCCGGTCGCGGGGGCCAAAATTCGTTTATTACCTTCGGACAGAGGTAGCGGGGCAGAAACGCTTGCCGAGCCCCAAGGAGATACTCCAAGAGAGGTTCTCAGGGGACTATGAGAAGTACTATACGGTCGACCTCTTCCGGCGGAAGGGCTTCATCAGGAAGACATGCCCCAACTGCGGCAAGCACTTCTGGACCCTCAAGCCCGACCGGAAGCTCTGCGACGACTCGACCTGCTCGCCCTACGCGTTCATCGGCGACGCGCCGACCAAGAAGAGGCTGGACTATACCCAGGCGTGGGACGTGGTCGAGAGGTTCTTCGTCAAGAACGGCCACGCGAGCATCCCCAGGTACCCCGTGGTCGCCAGGTGGAGGCCCGACCTCTTCTTCACGGTGGCCTCGATCGTCGACTTCCAGCGGATCGAGAACGGCAAGGTCGTGTTCGAGCTCCCCACCAACCCCCTGGTGGTGCCGCAGATGTGCCTCAGGTTCAACGACGTCCCCAGCGTCGGGGTGAGCGGGAAGCACGGCACCTCCTTCTGCATGATAGGCCAGACGGCGATCGCAAACAAGGATGGCTACTGGAAGGACAGGTGCATCGACCTCGACTTCGAACTCCTCACCAAGGAGTTCGGGATCCCCGAGCAGGAGGTCTCGTTCATCGAGAGCGTCTGGGTGGGGGCCGGGGCCTTCGGCTACTCGCTCGAGTACTTCGTGAGAGGCCTTGAGGCAGGGAACGCCGTCTTCACGGCGTTCGAGGGCGACCCGGCCAGCTACCGCGATTTGCCCGAGAAGGTGGTCGACATGGGAGCGGGCCTCGAGCGCCTCTCGTGGATCACGACCGGGACCCCGACCTACTACGACACGTGCTTCGCGCCCGTCCTCGCCCAGATGACAGAGAGGTCGAAGGTAGAATACGACAAGAAGCTCTTCGAGAGGTACTCCAAGCTCGCCGGCGCGATGAACCTCGACGAGTACCCGACTCTCTCGGACGCCAGGAAGGTCATCGCCAAGAGCCTCGGGGTAGACGCCGACTTCCTGGCAAAGGCGCTCGGCCCGATGCAGGCGATGTACGCGGTGGCCGACCACGCCCGGACCCTGCTGTTCGCGGTCACCGACGGCCTTCCCCCGTCCAACGTGGGCGGCGGGTACAACCTCCGCGTCCTCTTCAGGAGGGCCCAGTCCTTCATCGACTATCACGGGTTCAAGTTCCAGATTGTCGACGTGGTCAACTGGCACATCGACCAGCTCCAGAAGATGTACCCCGAGCTCAAGGAGCATCGCGACGACGTCTCGAAGGTCCTCGCCGTCGAGTCGGCCCGCTACTCCGCCACAGTCCAGCGCGTCTCCAGGACGGTCGCCTCACTCGCGGCGTCGAGGAAGGAGATCACGGTCGCCGACCTCGTCAAGCTCTACGACTCGGACGGGATAACGCCCGAGCAGCTAGTCGAGGGCGGCGCGAGGGTCGCAGTCCCCGAGGACTTTTACCAGAGGGTCGTCGCGAAGCACGTCTCCCAGAAGGTCGAGGAGAAGCGCCAGGAGTTCGAAATCGCCGGCCTCCCGGAGACCAGGCCGCTCTACTACGAAGACGGCGAGCTGTTCGAGTTCGAGGCCAAGGTCCTGAAGACCTTCCCCGGCGGCTACGTCGTCCTCGACCAGACAGCCTTCTACCCGAGGGGCGGAGGGCAGGAGCCCGACCATGGGACGATTGCGGACAGGAAGGTGGTCGATATCGAGAAGGACAGCGGCGTGATACTCCACAAGGTCGAGGGCCTCGTCCCCAAGGAAGGCTCGAAGGTCGTGGGCCGGGTCGACTCGAGGCGGAGGCAGAAGATACGGCGCATCCACACGGCCACCCACATAGTCAACGGGGCCTCGAGGCAGGTGCTCGGCCCCTGGGTCTGGCAGCACTCGGCCTTCAAGGAGGAGGACTACGGTCGGCTCGACATCACCCACTTCGCGAAGCTCACCGACGAGGAGGTCAGGAAGATAGAGGACGTCGCGAACGACGTCGTGATGAAGGACTACCCGGTCAAGATCTCCCTGATACCCAGGAAGGAGGCCGAGGCCAAGTACGGGTTCAGGCTGTTCCAGGGCGGGGTCGTCCCCCAGAGGACCCTCAGGATAGTGAACATCAACGACTGGGACATCCAGGCCTGCGGGGGCACCCACACCGACACGACTGGCCAGGTCGGATTCATCAAGATCATGCGGACCGAGAGGATCCAGGACGGCGTCGAGCGCCTCGTCTTCGTGTCGGGCTACCCGGCCGTCGACTACGTCCAGAAGATGGACTCCACAGTGGAACAGGCCTCCGCCGTCCTTGGGACCCAGAGGGAGAACGTGGTGAAGGTCATCTCAACGATGAAGCAGGAGCTAGAGGACGCCGAGAAGAGAGAAAAGGCCCTTGGCGAGAAGCTAATCGAGGCCTCCGTCCCGAGGCTGGTCTCCTCGGCCACCGCGCTCCAAGGGCCGCGGGGCAAGGCAATGCTTTATGTGTCGGTCGACGGCGACCTGAGCGACGAACTTATTGTTAGCCTAGGGGAGAAGCTGGTAAAGGCCGAGCCCTCCCTAGTGGACGTAACAATCTCTCCTCGAGGTAACTCCACAAGGATAGTCTGCTTCGTCGGCCCCAAGGCGAAGGAGGCAGGGGTTGCGGCCGACGCCCTGGTCAAGGAGCTGTCCAAGGCCCTCGGAGGCTCGGGCGGGGGGAGCAAGGACTTTGCTCAGGGAGGCGGCCCCAAGCCGGTGGACGGCGCCGCGGCCAAGGAGATGGTAGCGAAGTCCGTCTCGGGGATGCTCGGGAAGTAGGGGAGCGGCTTGGCGTCTTACGAGAAGCACTGGCTCAAGGCATGGAATGAAAAGCGGGTCTTCGAGTCGGAGGCCGTCCAGGGCAAGAAGAAGGTCTTCGTCACCTTCCCCTTCCCCTACATGAACGGCCCCCTCCACATCGGCCACTGCTTCACCGCGACCCGCGTCGACATCTACGCGAGGTTCAAGCGGATGCAGGGCTACAACGTCCTCTTCCCCTGGGCGTGGCACTGGACAGGCGAGAGCATCCCGGGGATGAGCTACCGCCTCTCCCAGGGGGACGAGGGCGTGAGGAAGGCCTTCCTCGAGATAGACGGCGTCCCCGAGAAGGAGGTCGAGCGGTTCGTCGACCCCGAGTACCTAGCCTCCTACTACACCAGGGTGAGCAGGGAGGCGGTCAAGGACACAGGCTTCTCGATCGACTGGAGGAGGGAGTTCAGGACGGTCGACCCCGGGTTCAAGAAGTTCATCGAATGGCAGTACCTCAGGCTCCGCGAACTGGGCTACGTCGTCCAGGGCACCCACCCCGTGGTCTGGTGCAGCCACGACCTCAGCCCCACGGGGGACCACGACAGGATGGAGGGCGAGGGCGTCGCCCCGGAGGAGTTCAACCTCCTGAAGTTCGAGGTGGAGGAACCGGGAGCGGAGGACCAGCCCACCATCAAGAAGAAGTTCCTGGTCTGCGGGACCCTCCGCCCCGAGACGATATACGGGGTGACCAACATATGGGTCAACCCCGCCGGCAAGTACGTCGAGGCAGACGTGGACGGGGAGACGTGGATAGTCAGCAGGTCGGCCGCCACGCGCCTCTCAGAGCAGCTCCACAAGGTCAAGGTCGACGACGAGCTAGATGGCTCGAAGCTCGTCGGGATGACGGCGAAGGCCCAGGTCACGGGGAAGAGCGTCCCCGTCCTCCCGGCGACCCTTGTCGACACCGAGCTGGTCACCGGCGTGGTGATGAGCGTCCCGGCCCACGCTCCCTACGACTACCAGGGCCTGGTCGACGTCCAGGAGGGGAGGGTCAAGGCCACTCCCGCAATCGTGAAGCTAGCGAAGGCCCTCAAACCCATCCCGCTCATCACGGTCCAGGGCTACTCCGCCGTCCCGGCCGAGGACGAGGTCAAGAAGAGGGGGATATGGGACTCCAACGACCCCAAGCTCGAGGACGCCACGGCCGAGCTCTACAAGGCCGAGTTCCATCGCGGCCTGATGAAGGAGAACACCGGCCCCTACAAGGGGCTCAAGGTCAGCGAGGCCAAGGACAGGCTGATCGGGGACCTCAAGCAGAAGGGAGCCCTCTCGGTGATGCACGAGCTGCCCCAGAGGGTGGTCTGCAAGTGCGGGACGAGGTGCTACGTCAAGATACTCGAGAACCAATGGTTCCTCAACTACTCCGACCCCGACTGGAAGGAGAGGACGAAGGGCCTGATCAAGGCGGCCAGCGTCTACCCCGAGCAGTCCCTCGACTGGTACTTCTCGACCATCGACTGGCTGAGGAACTGGCCATGCGCCCGCCAGTCGGGGATGGGGACCAAGCTCCCCTGGGACAAGGGCTGGATAGTCGAGACCCTCTCCGACTCGACAATCTACATGGCCTTCTACACCATCTCGCAGCTGGTCAACAACGAGACGGTGAAGTTCGGGCAGCTCCTCCCCGAGGTCTTCGACTACGTCCTGCTCGGCAAGGGCTCGGAGGCCCACGTCTCGAAGCTCTCGGGCATAGAGGCCAAACACCTCAAGGCGATGCGGAACTCCTTCCTCTACTGGTACCCCGTCGACCTGAGGAACTCCGCCAAGGAGCTCATCCCCAACCACCTGACCTTCTTCGCCTTCCACCACGTCGCCCTCTTCGAGCAGAAGCATTGGCCTCGGGGCTTCAGCGTCAACGGGATGATACAGATCGAGGGTCAGAAGATGAGCAAGTCACGGAACGTCTTCATCACCTGGAGGCACGCCCTCGACCAGTACGGGGCCGACGGCCTCCGTGCGACCCTCGCTCTGGCGGCCGACGGGATGGACGACGCCGACTGGAAGGCAAAGAACGCCGAGGACATCAGTAACAAGGTCGACTCTCTGTACCCGTTCATCGAGAAGGCGCTAGCCGGGGCGACAGAGCGGAAGCCCGAGCTCTCCGACCGATGGCTCCTCTCCGTCGTCCACGGCAGGATAGATGTCGCAACGAAGTCTCTCGAGGAGATGAAGCTGAGAAAGGCCCTCTCGGTCGCCCTCCTCGACGTCTGGAACGACGTCCGCTGGTACCTCAGGCGGTCTGAGAAGCCCCGCTACCAGACCCTCAGGCTCGTCTTCGAGACGTGGATACGCCTCGTCGCTCCCTTCATCCCCTTCGCCGCCGAGGAGGTCAACAGCAGGATGGGGAACAAGGGTCTGATCACGACTGCTGACTGGCCGTCGGTCGTCGACTTCCCCCACGACGAGGAGGCCGAGGTCTCGGAGCTCCTCGTGACGAAGGTCATCGAGGACGCGAGGAACCTCCTCAAGATAATCAAGGAGAAGAAGGCCCGCCTGACCATCTATGTCTCGTCCAAGACCGCCTCCGACTATTTCTTCGACCTCGCCAAGAGCGAGAAGGCGGGGGCCGACAGGGGCGAGGTCATCAGGAAGTACGCCTCATCCGGGATAAAGCCTGACAGGGTGATGAAGCTGAGGTACGAGCTCGGGCAGGAGCTGGTCGACAGGCTGGCGTCGCTCGGAGGGCTCGACGAGTTCGCCGTCCTGAGCAGGGGCGTCGCCTTCCTCTCCGACGAGGTCGGGATACAGGTCCGGGTCTTCAAGGCCGGCGACCCCAAGACCGAGGACCCCGCCAACAAGGCCAAGGACGCCCTCCCCTTCAAGCCCTCCTTCTACCTCGAGTGACGGCCTCCGGGGATGACGATCCTCTACGGCGTCAGCCCGATAGGCCTGGGGCACGCCTCGCGGGCCGCCGCCGTCGGCCTGAAGCTCAAGGAGATGTCCCTCGAGCCACAGTTCGCGACCGGCGGCCCCGCCGTCGCCTTCCTCCGCTCGTACGGCTTCAAGGTCCACGACATCGTCCGCGAGCCCGTCCCCTCGGAGTCGGGCGGGGAGATGAAGATGGCCTCTCTCTGGTACCTCAGGTACTGGAGAGGATACCGCGGGACCTACA
>Ga0335081_10006465_pt1 | contig 18667 bp, 18 predicted proteins | sample Lox_Sample_35_FD_206713 | JGI IMG/M metagenome (GOLD analysis project Ga0335081, IMG submission 206713) | Soil microbial communities from Loxahatchee National Wildlife Refuge, Florida, United States - Lox_Sample_3.5 | ecosystem: Environmental > Terrestrial > Soil > Wetlands | place: USA...
CAAGGCGATCTGTCGGCATTAAACGTCGATTTCATTCAAAGGTCAGCTGCCGGCCAAGCAGTTGTTTCACGGCACCAAATGAATCCATAAACTCTCGCAGCTCAATGACCGCCCCTGCTTGAACCGCATGAAGTGGGCGATCATCGTTGTGATCGAGCGTCCAGTTTTGCGATGAATGAAGCGGGCAAATAGGATCACAGCTGCGTCGTCAGCTTAGCACACCATGAACACTGGCTCATATGTGATGAAGTCAAATTCGTCGTATCCGGCTTTAAGCACTTTTGCATAGCCTCTTAGCCGCGGTGATGCCCGAGGAACGAGAAGCCGCTATGAGCAATGTCCGCTTTTGCGGCAAAGCAGGACCAGTAACATTCCGGATAGGTCGTACCGACCATGGCGCGCAGCGCGTCGTTGAAGGTGCGCACGTCGAACCACGGCTCGGCGAGCGTGAGATTAGGAGATCTCCAGCGCGACAAAGAAGACGGCGGCGGCGACCATCCATTTGTAATAAAGGTCGTCGGCCGGCGATTTGCCGGCACCACCTGTCACATTTCCGGCATAGGGGGAGAGCGCGGACATGCGCGGAACGGCGAGCGGTAAAAATCCAATGAAAGCAGGCCTCGCGCCGGTGCCAACCGCCGCCTCGCTCGCGGCCCCAGCGGCGGGCCTGAGCGGGCTTCGGTTCCATCCGGGATATCTCGACCGCGCGCAGCAGGACGCGCTGCTGGCGGAGCTGCGCGGAATATTTGCCGCGGCGCCGCTGTTTACGCCGCGCATGCCGAAGTCGGGCCGGCCGTTTTCGGTGCGCATGTCCAATTGCGGGCCGCTCGGCTGGGTCTCCGACGAAGCAGGCTACCGCTATCAGCCGACCCATCCGGTCACCGGCCGGCTGTGGCCGCCGCTGCCGTCCATGCTGCTTTCGATCTGGAACGCGCTTGCCGGCTATACGGCGCCGCCCGAGGCTTGTTTGATCAACTTCTATGCCGCCGGCACCAAAATGGGCCTGCACCAGGATCGCGACGAGGAGGATTTCTCAGCTCCCGTGGTTTCGCTCTCGCTCGGCGATTCCTGTCTGTTCCGCGTCGGCGGCCGAAAGCGCAACGACCCGACGCGCGCGGTGCGGCTGCAATCCGGCGACGCGGTCGTGCTCGGGGGCGATAGCCGCCTCGCCTTCCACGGCGTCGACCGCATCGAGCCCGGCACGTCGACCTTGCTCGCCGAGGGTGGACGGATCAATCTGACCTTGCGCCGGGTGACACGGCCCGCTGCCGGACAATTGCGGCGGCGAGACATCTCCGGCACGGACGCGGCATGATGAACGCGGGCAAATATCGATCCCTCGTCACCGCGGCGTACGTCGTCGCGGCGCTGGCCTTGCTGCCGGCCGCGCCGGCGCGCGCCGCCGATCCGGTGTTCCCGGCCGCGTCGCGCGTCGGCCTCGTGCCGCCGCCCGGCATGACGCCAAGCAAGAGCTTCCTGGGCTTCGAAGACGTCGCCAAGGACACCGCCATTCTGCTCGCCACACAGCCGGCCGCAGCCTATTCCGAGCTCGAAAAAAGCCTCGCCACCGATGCCCTGAAGAAGCAGGGCATGACGGTCGAAAAGCGCGAGACGATGACATTCGACTTCGGCAGCGGCGTTCTGGTAACAGCCAAACAAGCCGCCGACAAAACGACCTACCGCAAATGGCTCCTGGTCGCCCAGGCGAAGGATTTCACGGCGCTGCTCAATGCGCAGGTGCCGGAAAAGGAGACCGCCTATCCGGACGCGGTCATGCGCGCCGCGGTGGCGACGTTGACGGCGCGCGCGACGGTGCCGGACTCCGAAAAGTTCAGCCTGTTGCCGTTTGAAATCGGCGATCTCGCCGGCTTCCACATCCAGCGCGTACTGCCCGGCCGCGCTTTGCTGCTGCTCGACACGCCCGACGGCGAGCCCACCGACAATTTCGATGCGCGCATGTTGATCGCGATCTTTCCCGGCGGCCCTGCGGAAGCCGACGAGCGCGCCAATTTCGCGCGGCTCGCGTTCGGCCAAATCGCCGGCATCAAGGACGTGCGCATCACCATGTCGGAGCCGCTGCGCATCGGCGGCCAGCCCGGCTTTCAGACCTTGGCACAGGCCAAAGACACCCAATCCGGCATCGACATCATGGTGGCGCAGTGGCTGCGCTTCGGCGGCGGCGCGGTGATGCAGATGGTCGGCGTGGCCAAGGCGGACGGCTGGACGAGCGCACTCAGCCGGCTGCGCACGATTCGCGACAGCATCGAGCCGAAGTAAGGAGCACCGAAAGCGCTGCCTTACGACTCCTGCACCGCCCTGGCGTTGTCGTTGCTCGACGCGTTGGGCGCGACCTTCGGGCCGCCCTTGGACACCCCGACCAAAGCCGGCCGCAACACGCGCTCGCCGATCATGTAGCCCGGCTGCACCACCTGGACGATGCTGCCGGCCGGCACGGAGGCATCGGGCACTTCGAACATGGCCTGGTGGACGTTGGGATCGAACTTCTCGCCTTGCGGCGTGAACTGGCGCACGCCGTTCTTTTCCAGCGCTTTGAGAAGCTCGCGCTCGGTCAGCTCGACGCCTTCGATCAGCGCCTTCATGCCGGCTTCCGCACCGGCGCGAACCTCCGGCGCCACGGCGTCGAGCGCGCGGCGGATATTGTCGGCAACGCCGAGCACGTCACGGGCGAAGGTGGTGACGCCGTAGAGGCGCGAGTCCGTGACTTCGCGCTCGGTGCGTTTGCGCAAATTCTCCATCTCGGCAAGCGTGCGCAGCAGCCGATCTCTCATCTCGGCATGCTCGCGTTCGAGCGCCGTGGATGGGGTCGGTTCCGCCGCCGCCGCGGCCCCGCCATCTCTGGCCGCTTCGTCCTCAGCGCGAGCGGTCTCTCCGGTCATGATCAGCCCTTTGGTCTTGATGCGCCTCGCATATCAGGGTTCGGCGGGCAAAAATCAAGCGGCGGCACGCGCGCCCGACTTTCCCGCGTTCCTGCTCACCCTGACGGATCAAGCAGTTAACCGCCCAGCAGCTTGCTGACGACCTTGGCGGTGTAATCGACCATGGGGATGACCCGGGCGTAGTTGAGCCTCGTCGGGCCGATCACCCCAAGCACGCCGACGATGCGGCCGGAGGCGTCGTGATAGGGCGCGACGATGGTCGAAGAGCCCGACAGCGAGAACAACTTGTTCTCCGAGCCGATAAAGATGCGCACGCCCTCGGCCTGCTCGGCGCGGCCAAGCATATCGATGACTTCGCGGCGGGTTTCCAGGTCGTCGAACAGAAGCCGCACCCGCTCGAGATCGGCAAGCGCTTTGAGGTCGTCGAGCAGATGGGCTTGGCCGCGGACGATCAGCTTGCGCTCGTCGGTTTCGCCGCCCGACCAGCTGGCGAGCCCGTTGGCGACGATCCGCTGGGTGAGTTCGTCGAGCTCGGCTTGGCGGGCTTGCAGCGCGCGCTCAAGCTCGGCCCTCGCCTCGGCGATGGTCTTGCCGCGGATATGGGCGTTCAGAAAATTCGAGGCTTCGGTCAGCACCGAGGTCGGCAGACCGACCGGCACGGTGAGCACGCGGTTCTCGACCTGGCCGTCCTCGGCGACCAGCACGACCAGCGCACGCTCGGGCTCGAGCCGCACGAACTCGACGTGTTTGAGCCGCATGTTGGACTTTGCCGTCAGCACGACGCCGGCGGCGCGCGTCAGGCCTGAGAGAAGGCCGGAGGCTTCGGTCAAAACCGTCTCGACCGACTTGGCCTGGCCGGACGCGGCGACCTGCGCTTCGATCGCCTGGCGGTCGTTCTCCGTCAGATCGCCGATCTGCATCAGCGCGTCGACGAAGAAGCGCAAGCCTCGCTCGGTCGGCAGCCGGCCGGCCGAGGTATGCGGCGCGTAGACCAGGCCGAGCTGCTCCAGGTCCGACATCACGTTGCGCACCGAAGCCGGCGACAACGTCATCGGAATGATGCGCGACAGATTGCGCGAGCCGACCGGCTCGCCGGTCGCCAGATAGCTCTCCACCACCTGGCGGAAAATCTCGCGCGAGCGCTCGTTGAGCTGCGCAAGCCCGATCTGGTTGGCCCCGGTAACGCTTATGGGAACGTCGTGGGTCGCCATGTGCCTAATATACCATGGCCCTAATATATCATTCCGCAGCCGCCATGGTACGTGAGCTGGCGCGCGGCCGCGCGCGCAACAAGTCCATCAAGGCGCGCACCGAACCCAAGTCTTCCAGGCGCTCGATGGCGCCGATCACCGCGACGATCTGCTGCTCGGGCAATACGCCTTCCGCATAGGTGCGGAATTTCTGCTCGATCTGGCGGCGCGACAGCGGATTGTCGAACGAGCCGAGCGGATGCTCGCAGCGCGCCGAGAGTTTTGCGCCGTCCGCGAGCTCGATCTCGACCATGGCCTGGGAGCCACCGACCGATGGCTCGGCGCGGACCTCGACCTGTCTCGCCGCGAACGCACGCAGCTTCGGATCGTCGTAACGGCCGGGCTCGAATTGCGCTTGCGTCAGCGCGCGATCGTACAGGATCACTGCCGCAGTGTAGTGCGCCGACAGCAGCGCCTCGAACTTGGCCTTGTAGGTATCGAAGCCGCCATGCATGGCGAACGCTTGAGGGCTTAGCGCAACGCGGACTTTGCGGACCTGCGCGGTATCTATCGTGTGCTTTTCGATCAGATCGAACAGCGCCGTGTTCATGCCCTGGATCAGCGTCGCCGACGGCCATAGCCGCACGGCGATGCGCTCGAGCTCCCAATGCTTGCCGAGATCGGCCACGGCAAGCTCGGGTTTACCGCCGTCGACGTAGGTGTTGTACAGGCCGCCATCCTTGGCGGTGAGGAATTCGCGCGTGGCGACGAATTTTTGTTGCGCCAGCAGCGCCGCCAGCAAGCCCGACAGGGCGCCGCGGCACTGATGGAATTTCACCGTCGGCGTGCCCCAGGCGGCAAAGGTGCCGGCGGCCTGGCTGCCGGCGAGGCCGAAGGCGCGCGCCATGGTCTCGGCGTCGAATTTCAGAAGCGAGCCGACCGCGGCCGCGGCGCCGAACGGACCGAAAATGCCCGGGCCATGCCAGCCGCGGGCGCGGAATTTCGCATAGTCGGTGCCGACGCCGACCCGCGTGGTGATCTCGCATCCCGCCGCGATAGCGGTCAGCAGCGCGCGGCCGCTGAGGCCGTCGCGCTCGGCGATGGCGAGCGCCGGCGGCATCACTTCGGGCGTCACGTGGGTCATGGTCTCGCGGTGCACGTCGCACATGGTGACCGCTGTGACCAGATAGGCGTTGAGCAAGGTCGCGCCGGCAAGCGACAGCTGTTCGCCGCCGATCACGCTCGATTCGCACGATTGGGCGAGGCTCGCCGCCAGCGCCGCGACTTGCCCGGTTTCCTCGCCGAGGCGGCCGGCGATGGCGCAGGCGAGCGCATCGAGCAGGAGGTTCTTGCAGTGATCGCGCACCCGCTGCGGGATGTCGTCGTAGCGCAACGCGGCCGCAAATTGCGCCAGGATCTGGGTCGCTTCCGCCGCCGTACTGCCTGCCATATTCGCCGCCATTGGGGCCTCCTCGCCGGTTTGGCGGAAGCGTAGCGGCAAGCCCGCGCGGCTGGCAACGTGGCGAGAACGACCCATGCTTTGCCGGTTAATGCCCGGGACATGCTTTTTTCCCGCTCATGCTCTAAAAGCGTGGCGCGGCCGGCGGTTTATACCCGGCCGCGAGGAGAATGGACGCATGCGGCCGAGCCGCCGACAACCCGACGAATTGCGCCCGGTGTCGCTCGAGCGCGGCGTGGTGAAATTCGCCGAGGGCTCGTGCTTCGTGAAGTTCGGCGACACCCATGTGCTGGTGACCGCCACATTGGAGGAGCGCCTGCCGCCCTGGCTCAAAGGCCAGGGCCGCGGCTGGATCACCGCCGAATACGGCATGCTGCCGAGGGCGACCCTCGAGCGCACCCGGCGCGAGGCATCCTCCGGCAAGCAGAGCGGCCGTACCGTTGAGATCCAGCGCCTGATCGGTCGCAGCCTTCGCTCGGTGGTCGACCTCAAGGCAATGGGTGAGCGCCAGATCACCATCGACTGCGACGTGATTCAGGCCGACGGCGGCACCCGCACCGCCTCCATCACCGGCGCCTGGATCGCGCTCTACGATTGCCTCACCTGGATGAAGACCCGCGACATGGTCGAGATGAGCGTGCTGCGCGATCACATCGCCGCCATCTCCTGCGGCGTGTTCGGCGGCACCGCCGTGCTCGATCTCGACTACGCCGAGGATTCCCAGGCCGACACCGACGCCAATTTCGTGCTGACCGGCTCCGGCAACATCGTCGAGGTGCAGGCGACCGCCGAGAAGACGCCGTTTTCCGAGGAGCAATTCGCGGCGCTCTTGGCGCTCGCGCGCAAGGGCGTCACCAAGCTGATCGACCTGCAAAAGATGGCGGTGATGTGAGCGGGGATCGGAGCCGTGATCTCAGCAGACTTGCGCATCGCCCCATTGCCGGGCGCCTCGTGATCGCGACCCACAATCCCGGCAAGCTCGCCGAGATGCGCGAACTGCTTGCGCCTTATGGGATCGACGCCACATCAGCGGGTGAAGTGGGACTGAAAGAACCGGACGAGGCAGGATTGAGCTTTCGCGACAACGCCCGCATCAAGGCCGAAGCGGCCGCCCAGGCGACCGGCCTGCCCGCTTTCGCCGACGATTCCGGGCTTGCGGTCGACGCGCTCGACGGCGCGCCGGGCATCCTTTCTGCGCGCTGGGCCGGGCCCGACAAGGATTTTCACCGCGCCATGGGGACGATTGAGGACAAGCTGCATGCGCGCGGCGCCACGGCGCCGCAGCAGCGCAAGGCCCATTTCGTCTCAGCTCTGTGCGTCGCCTGGCCCGACGGACACGTCGAGGAGTTCGAGGCGCGCGTCGACGGCACGCTAGTGTGGCCGCCGCGCGGCGATAAGGGATTCGGCTACGATCCAATGTTCCTGCCGGACGGCCACAGCCGTACCTTCGGCGAAATGGGAAGCGAGGAGAAACACGGGCTGCCGCCGCGCGGCAAGGGCCTGTCGCATCGAGCTCGCGCCTTCGTAAAACTCGCGGAGGCGTGCCTTGGTTGAACAGATCTTGGCTGACCAGAGCGAACCGACGGCCTTCGGCGTCTATATTCACTGGCCGTTCTGCCTGTCGAAATGTCCGTATTGCGACTTCAACAGTCACGTCCGCCGCGAGGCCATCGACGAGGCGCGATTTGTGCGTGCCTTCTCGGCCGAGGTTGCAAGCACCGCGGCGCGGGTGCCGGGCCGCACGGTTTCGACGATCTTCTTCGGCGGCGGCACGCCGTCGCTGATGCAGCCGGCCACCGTGGGCGCCATCCTCGATGCCGTTGCCAAGCATTGGACCATGGCGCCCGATGCCGAGGTCACGCTCGAGGCCAATCCGACCAGCGTCGAGGCCGCGCGCTTTCGGGGCTATCGCGCAGCCGGCGTCAACCGCGTCTCGCTCGGCGTCCAGGCGCTGGACGATGCGGCGCTGGCGGAGCTTGGCCGCATGCATTCGGCGCGCGAGGCGCTCGATGCCGTCGCCGTGGCGCGCTCGATCTTCGATCGCACCTCGTTCGACCTCATCTACGCCCGGCCGCGGCAGCAGCCGAAGGATTGGGCCGAAGAGCTGGCGCGGGCACTGTCCGAAGCCGGCGAGCACCTGTCGCTCTATCAGCTCACCGTCGAGCCGGAGACGCCATTCGCGGCGCTGCGCACCGCAGGCAAGCTCGCTCTTCCGGACGACGACCTGGCGCGCGCCCTTTACGACACCACCCAGGACATCTGCGCGGCCCACGGCCTGCCGGCCTACGAGATCTCAAACCACGCCCGGCCGGGCGCCGAGTGCCGACACAATCTCGTCTATTGGCGCGCCCACGAATATGCCGGCATCGGCCCCGGCGCCCACGGCCGCCTCGATGTGGACGACGGCCGCCACGCCACGGCGACCGACAAGCGCCCCGAAGCCTGGCTGATGCGGGTCGAGGCCAACGGCCACGGCCTCGTCACCGATGACCTGCTCACCCGCGAGGAAATGGCCGACGAGTTCCTGCTGATGGGGCTTCGGCTCGCCGAGGGCATCGAGCTCGCCCGCTACACGGCACTCGCCGGCCGGACCATCGATCCTGGCCGCATCGCCGCCCTGCAGGAGCACGGACTGGTCGAGACGACGGTGGCCGGACGGCTCCGGGTCACCTTGCCAGGCTTCCCCGTTCTGGATGCTGTGGTCGCCGATTTGGCCGCCTGATGCATAAAGATCGAGACAGATAATAAGCTAGCTTATGTTTGTCCCCACGCTTTTTCCGCCTCTGACCCCAATCTGAAGTCCTTGGGTCCGCTTGGTCGGCCGAAGCAGAATCTGCGCTTCGGCTTAGTGTCCCGACAATTTCGCGGGCACGCACGCCCATGCAGTCTGGTCAGGCTGAGAACATACCATAAATTTAATAAGCTAGCTTATATTCCGGAGCCAAAACTCTTCGGCGGCGGTGCAATAATTTGCGAACCCGACGGCGTGACCTTCAGCACCGCCAAGCCGCGCTCGTTGGTGCCGTCGGCCTTGAAGCGAAACAGGCCGTCGATGCCGGTAAAGCCCGACGGATTGGTCAGCACGGCGGTGCTGAAGCGCTGGGTGCCTTGGGTCTTCACCAGGGCCGCGATCAGGGCGACCGCGTCGTAGGCAAGCGTCGCGGTCCGGGTCGGCTCCTGCTTGAAGCGGGCACGGTAGCGCTCGGCGAAGCCGCGATAGCCGGCGCCGTCGGGCGCCGCATACCAGCCGCCGTCGAGCGCCGGATTGGCGCTGATGCGGGAATCGTCCCAGAGCCCGGTGCCAAGGAGCTGGATTTTCTTCATGTTCAAACCGGCCGTAATCAGCCCCTGGGCCACGTCGGGCACGGAATCGCCGCCGTCGGGGATAAACAGCGCGTCGGCGCGGACCGCCGCCTGCGCCACAGTCCGGATCGGACCCGCCAGGGCGGCCTTATCGTGCGGATAACGCTCGAGCGCCACGATCTGGCCGTTGCGGCGCGCCACCGCCTGCTTGAACGCCGCCTCGACCACGATGCCGTAGGGATTGTCGGGAATGAGCGCCGCATAGGAGCGCTTCCCGGTCGAAGCGGCATATTGCACGATGCGCTCGACGTCGGACTCCGGCAGGAAGCTGAGCAGGTAAACGCCCGCCGAGGCGACATTGGCGTCGGTGGAAAAAGCGATCACCGGGATATTGCGCGACCGCGCCATCTGGCCGACGACGCTGACCGATTGGGCAAATAGCGGCCCGAGAATGATTTCGGCGCCTTCGTCCAGGGCCTGCTGGGCGGCGAGCCGGGCCGCCTCGGCCGTGCCGCCGTCGTCCTTCAGCAGGAGCTGAATGTTGGGGTTGTTGAACTCGGCCACCGCCATTTCGGCGGCGTTACGCATGGATTGGCCGGCGACGCCGGCATTGCCGGCGGCCGATAGCGGCAGGATCAGGCCGGCCTTGACCTCGCCGGCGCCGATGGCGGCGCCGGGCGGCGCCTGCGCGCTCTGGGGCGGCGGCGTGGGCGAGGTGAACGAGTTGAGGAGACTCGAATTGCCGGAGCAGCCGCCGAGCAGGGCGGCCACGGACGTCAGCAAGCCCTGCACGGCGCGGCGCCGCGATGGCGACGCCACCGGCCCTTGGAGCGGCATTTCCGCGGACACGGCGGTTCTCCTCACGGCGTCAAGAGCGCGACCGGCAATTGGGCATCGCCAATCTGTCATTCTGGGGGCCAAAAGTTAACCAAATGGAAAGGATAATGAAATCGCTCCACGGCGGCAGAGCGTCGCGCTAGTCCCTGATCTGATCAAACGGAATCGGATCAGGGTCCAGCATTTTGGTTGGAGCATGATCTTTCCGGAAAACCGGTATCCACTTTTCCGGATCATGCTCTAAGTTGCCGCGACGAGCGAAATATGACCGCAGCGAAGGGCCAAACGCCGCGCCACCCGCCCGGCCGCGATGCGCAGCAGCCGCGGCGCTATAGCCTCGACGGCCGCACGGTCGAAGTAGCGCGGCTTGATGCGGGGCTGCATATCGTCGCCACCCCGATCGGCAATCTCGGCGACGTCACGCTGCGGGCGCTGGCCGCGCTCGCCGGCGTCGACCTGATCGCCTGCGAGGATACGCGGGTGACCCGGAAGCTCCTCGACCGCTATGGCATCGCCACGCCGCTCACCCCGTACCACGACCACAATGCGGCGCAGGCGCGCCCGGCACTCTTGCGCCGGCTCGCCGACGGCGCCGCCGTCGCGCTCGTTTCCGACGCCGGCACGCCGCTCGTCTCCGATCCCGGCTTCAAGCTGGTGCGCGCGGCGCACGAGGCCGGCCATGCCGTGACCGCGCTGCCGGGCGCGTCGTCGGTGCTTGCCGCGATCACCGTTGCCGGTCTTCCGACCGATCAATTCTTTTTCGCCGGCTTCCTGCCGGCCAAGGCGGAAGCGCGGCGCACCCGCATCGCCGAGCTTGCCCGCATTCCCGGAACGCTCGTGCTGTTCGAAGCAGGACCGCGGCTTGCCGCGACGCTGGCCGATCTTGCGGCCGGGCTCGGCAACCGCGAGACGGCGGTCTGCCGCGAGCTCACCAAGCTGCACGAGGAAGTCCGCCGCGGCGATCTTTCAGCGCTTGCGCAAGGCTGCGGCGAGAGCGAACGCCGCGGCGAGTTCGTTCTGGTGATCGGGCCGGCGCCGGCCGCAGCCCAAATCAGCGCCGCCGACGCGGACGCGCTGCTGCGGCAGGCGCTTAACCGCGTGTCGCTGAAAGACGCCGTCGGCGAAGTGGCCGACGTCACCGGTCTGCCGCGTCGCGTGCTCTATCAACGCGCGCTCGCGCTGGCGAAGGAAGCCCGTCATGGCGCGTCGCGCTGAGCCGCGCAAATCGGCCAAACCTGCGCCGCGGCCGCCGCGACCGGAACGCCTCGCCGCCTTCCGCCTCGGCCTCTCGGCCGAGAGCCGCGCCGCCATGCTGCTGATCGCCAAGGGCTATCGCATCGTGGCGCGGCGCTGGAAGACGCCAGTCGGCGAGATCGACATCGTGGCGCGGCGGCGGCGCGACCTCGTCTTCGTCGAGGTCAAGGCGCGCGGCGACCTCGACGCGGCGGCCGAGGCGGTGACTGAGCGTGGCAGGCGGCGCATCATCGCCGCGGCCGAGTTCTGGCTCGCGAGCCATCCCGGCGACGCAGAAAGCTTTATCCGTTTTGATGTGATCCTGGTCGCGCCCGGCAAGATACCGCGCCACGTCGCCAATGCCTTCAACGCAACGCGCTGAACGCCGCGGCGGCGAAACGATCAAGCGGCGCGAAGCTTGTTGAAGAACTGGTCGACCTGAGCGCGAATTTGCCCGGCGGCCGCGGCAAGATCGTTGGCGAGGGTCTTCACCGACGTGGCGCTGGCGCGGGTATTTTCCGTGGCCTCGCCGACCCGCACGACCTCGTCGGCCGTGTCGCCGGTGCGGCGGGCGGCCACTTCGACGCTGCGGGCGATTTCCTGGGTCGCGGCGCCCTGCTCGGTCACCGCACTGGCGATGGCACTGGAAATCGCGCCGATTTCGCGGATGGTTCGCTCGATGCCGGCGATGGCCTCGATCGAGCGTTCCGTCGCCGCCTGCATCGCCGCGATCTGGGCGCCGATCTCGTCGGTCGCCTTGGCGGTCTGCGCCGACAATGCCTTGACCTCGCCGGCGACCACCGCAAAGCCGCGGCCGGCCTCGCCGGCGCGCGCCGCCTCGATGGTGGCGTTGAGCGCCAGCAGGTTGGTCTGCTCGGCGATGGCGGTGATGAGCTTGATGACGTCGCCGATGCGGCGACCGACCTCGCCGAGCTCCCTGACCGACTCGCTGGTGCGCGCGGCCTCGCTCACCGCCTTGGTGGCGATGGCGTTCGATTGCAGTACCTGACGGTCGATCTCCGACACCGCGACGGCGAGCTCTTCAGCGGCGGCGGCAATGTCGCGGACGTTGGCCGAGGCTTCGCCCGAGGCCGTGGCGGCGCCGCCGGTCTTGGCCGAGGCGAGGTCCGCCGCATCGGTCAGCCGCGCCGATGCCGACAGCATGTGCTCGAACAGCCGGTCGAGCTCGGACAGGCTCGCTTCGATGTCGGTGCCGAAGCGCGCCGCTTCGGCCGCGATCTGATCCTGGCGCTGCACCTTGGCCGAAGCTTCCGCCAGCACCGTCTTGTTCAATTCGGCATTGCGCCGCATCGCGTCCTGGAACACGGCAATGGAGCGGGCCAGCGCGCCGACCTCGTCGCGGCGGTCGCGGAACGGCACTGCAAGGCCGGCATCGCCGCCGGCAACCGCTTCGGTGACGCGCGTGACTTCGGCCAGCGGGCGCGCGATCGAACGCCGGATCATCAATGCGCCCGCCATGGCGAGGATGAGCGCGGCGGCGCCGAGCACCATCATCTCGACGGCGGCGACGTGAATGCCGCTTTCGATCTGGCCGTAGATCATCCGCGAGCGGTTGGCATAGAGCTGCCCGAGCTTGTCGAGATCGTTGGTGAGCGCCGTGCGCACGGTGCGGTTGGCGTCGTTGTCGCCCCATTCACGGCCGGACTCCGGACTGATCTCGGTGCCGCGGCGCACCAGCTCGCGGCGGAATTCCTGGAATTTCTTGACCCGCTCGGCGAACGCGGCAAACACCGCGGCGTCCTCCGGCAGCACCGAGTGCTGCCAGGTCTCGACCACGCTGCCGATCTGCTCGTTGAAGCGGGTGAGGCCTTCGGCGAATTTCTTCGCGGTCGGAATGTCCGGCGACATGTAGATGCCGCGCGACTCCATCACCACCGCGTAGATCAGGCTGTTGATGCGGTCGACGTTCTCGGCGCCGACGAACGCCGACTCGAATTCCTTAGTCAAGGCGATGTGCCGGCTGGTATTGAGCAACGACACCGCCGCCAGCCCGATCGTCACGGTAGCCAGCAGCGTGAAGATGACGTAGAGCTTGGCCGCGATCGAGAACTGCGCCAATTTCATGAGTTTCCCAGCCTGTTGCCTGCCTGGAATAGACTGACCGCAAGATGTTAAGTCTGGGTTTACCTTCTAGGATAAACAGGTCTATTTCATAGGTCGGGCCGAAATCGCGCCGCAAACCCGGCCAGGCTCACCCAACGGCTCGCCCATGCGCCTGAACGTCGCCGTGCAAATGGATCCGATCGAGCGGATCAATATCCGCGGCGATTCGACCTTCGCCCTGCTGCTGGAAGCCCAGGCGCGCGCCTACGCCTTGTCCTACTACACGCCCGACCGCATGGCGCTGCGCGACGGCAAGGTATCGGCCACGGTGTGGCCGCTAGTGGTGCGCGACATCGCCGGCGATCACTTCACCCTGGGCGAGCCGCGGCACGTCGACCTCGCGAGCTTCGACGTGGTGCTGCTGCGCCAGGACCCGCCGTTCGACCTCGCCTACATCTCGTCGACCCACATGCTCGACCGCATTCATCCGAAGACGCTCGTGGTCAACGATCCGAGCCATGTGCGCAACGCGCCGGAGAAAGTCTTCGTCACAGAATTTCCCGACCTGATGCCGCCGACCTTGCTGACGCGCGACCTCGAGGCGATCAAAGCGTTTCGCGCCGAGCATGGCGACATCGTCATGAAGCCGCTCTACGGCAAGGGCGGCGAGGCGGTTTTTCTGCTCGCCCGCGAAGATCTCAATTTCGGCTCGCTCTACGATCTATTTTCCACCATGTTCCGCGAGCCGTGGGTGGTGCAGAAATTCCTGCCGGCGGTGAAAGAAGGCGACAAGCGCATCATCCTGGTCGACGGCGAGTTCGCCGGCGCCGTCAACCGCGTGCCGGCGCCCGACGATCTACGCTCCAACATGGTGCGTGGCGGCGTGCCGGCGGCGACCGAGCTCACCGCGCGCGAGCGCCACATCTGCGAACGGCTCGGCCCGGCGCTGCGCGAACGCGGCTTGCTGTTTGTCGGTATCGATGTGATCGGCGACTTTTTGACGGAGATCAACGTCACCTCGCCCACCGGTATTCGCTCGGTGAAGAATCTCGGCGGCCCCGACATCGCGGCGCTGATCTGGGACAAGATCGAGACGAAGCGAAAGAAGTAGTCGCGACGTCATGCTGATCAGCGGCAGCGAAAAGCTAGAGCGCATGCGCGACGGCCGCGTCGTCTATGTCGGCGCCGAGCGAGTCGACGACGTCACCAGCCATCCGGCGTTCCGCAACGGCGCCCGCACCATCGCCGCGCTCTACGATCTGAAGGCCGATCCGGCAAAGCGCGATCTCTTCACGTTCGAGGAGAACGGCGAGCGCATCGGCCTGCCCTGGCTGCGCTGCCGCACGCGCGAAGACTTGGCGCGGCGCATGCGCGCCATGAAGGCGATCGCCGATGCAAGCTACGGCCTGATCGGCCGCTCGCCCGACCATGTCGCCGGCCTCATCACCGGCCTCGCCATGCGGCCGGAACTGCTCAACGAGCTGACGGCGGGTTTCGGCGACAATCTGATGCGCTTCTACGAGCGCGCCCGGCGCGACGACCTCTACCTCTCCTTCGCCGTGACGCCGCCGTCGGGCATCCGCGACCGCGAAATCTATACCGGCGTGGTGCGCGACGATCCGACCTTGCAGGTGGTCGGCGAAGACTCGTCCGGCGTCATCGTCTCCGGCATGAAAATGCTGGCGACCGGCGCCGTGTTCGGCGACGAGGTCTATATCGGCAACCTCACTGCCATCGACGATAGTCGCAAAAGTGAGAGCATTACCGCCGCGATCCCGAACAACGCGCCCGGCGTATCGTTCTGGGCGCGCGAGCCTTATGAGCGCCACGCCCGGCACGAAGCCGATTATCCGTTGAGCTACCGGTTCGACGAGAACGACGCGGTGCTGGTGTGCGACCGCGTCAAGATTCCGTGGGAGCGGGTTTTCCTGCACAACAACGGCGCCTGGTCGCGCCGCATCTATATCGAGACGCCGGCCAACGTTTATCAGAACCAGCAGTCCAACATCCGGTTCTGGGCCAAGATGGGCCTGATCGTCGGCCTCGCGAGCCGCATGTGCCAGGCCAACGGCGTCGACAAGGTGCCGGCGGTGCGCGAGACGCTCGGCCGGCTCGCGGCGCTCGAGGCGACCATCGCCGGCCTAGTCAACGGCCAGATCGAGGCTTGCGAGAGTTGGCCGCACGGCTTCGTCACGCCGAACCGCCGCATGGTCTACGCGACGCTGAACTGGTGCCAGGAGCACCACACCGAGATCATCGATACGCTCCGCACCCTCGCCGGCGCCGCGCCGCTGCAAATGCCGGCGAGCGTCGATCTCGTCGCCGACCTGCAGCTCAAGGACCGCTTCACGCGCTGGTGGGGCACCGCCAGCATGGACGCCGCCGCGCGCTATAAGCTCTACAAGCTGGTCTGGGATCTGATCGGCTCGGAGTTCGCCGGCCGCCACATGCTCTACGAGCGCTTCTACGCCGGCAACTCGATCATCGTGCGCAACCAGAGCGACCGGGAGGCGCCATGGTCGGCTGTTCATGGATTGTTCTTTACAACTGCCGGCTGCTTGGATAGTCTCTTGGCTGGGCAGGGGCTGACATGGTCCAGCGCGTCTCCACGGTTGCGTTCGAGGGCATTGAGGTCCGCCCGGTCGACGTTCAGGTCCAGGTCGCGGCCGGGATGCCGGCCTTCACCATCGTCGGCCTGCCCGACAAGGCGGTGTCGGAGGCGCGCGAGCGGGTGCGCTCGGCCTTGACCGCGTCAGGTCTCGCGCTGCCGGCACGGCGCATCACCATCAACCTCGCGCCCGCCGACCTGCCCAAGGAAGGCAGCCACTACGACCTGCCGATCGCGCTCGGCCTGATGGCGGCAATCGGCGCCATTCCGCACGACGCACTCGCCGGCTTCACCGTGCTCGGCGAGCTCGGCCTCGACGGCTCGATCGCACCGGTCGCGGGCGTCTTGCCCGCCGCCATCGGCGCCAATGGCCGCGACGAAGGCTTGATGTGCCCGGCGGCCTGCGGGCCCGAAGCGGCCTGGGCCAGCCCCGAGATCGAGATCGTCGCGGCCGCCTCGCTCATTCAGCTCGCCAACCACTTCAAGGGCACGCAGGTGCTGTCGCGGCCACAGCCGAAAATTCTGGAAGCCGACGGACCCGCACTCGATCTCGCCGACATCAAGGGCCAGGAGAGCGCCAAGCGCGCGCTCGAAGTGGCCGCGGCCGGCGGCCACAATCTGCTGATGGTCGGCCCGCCCGGCGCCGGCAAGTCGATGCTGGCGGCGCGGCTGCCTTCGATCCTGCCGCCGCTGACGCCGTCCGAATTGCTCGGCATTAGGTAGCAAAAACACCTGAATTTTCTCGCGGCGAATCAGGCGGTTAGCTACCGTTTTCCGAGGGATTGCCGATATGGCGAATTTAGCTTATGTTCTCTATTCGTTCACGCTCACGGCGGAACGATTTCAGCGCCTTGGAATCAACATTCGGAGGCGGCATAGACGTTGCATCGGTCGCTTGAGTTCCCCGGCGGTTGTGCAATTGTGACGGGAACCGGACCAATGACCAATGGCCTCTATATCCGGTTGCTGGGGGAGCCGCCGATGCCGCCTGCCGATGCCGATTTTTCTTTTCGCATCATCTTTGAAAAGGGCACTGGCGACCCGCGCCGGATTTTTGATGCCGCCAGCGAATTGATTGACGGATTCGAGGAATTGGATTCCGCAATCACGGGATCGGTTGACGCAACAATTCAGCCACTAATGGTGTTGGAAGACATAGAGGCTGGATCAATCCGCGTGTTCCTCAGCAGCTTTCTAAAACGGATCGACGATAAGGCATTGAGCGAGGGCGAATATAAGAAAGCCCTTGGGCCCGCATTGGTTGACGCAAAATACGCGGCAATCGCGTATCTCGACAAAGATAGAGACCAAGCTGAGAAGGACAAAGACGACTTACGCGAATTGCTCCGCAAGCTCGCGGCTGGCAGCGACTTGCGCAAGCTTGGGGATTACCCGCCAATCCATCCGGCCAAGCTGGTTGCTGCGCTCGACACACTTCAGGATGCAAAAAGGCTATTAGGGCCGAAAGATCAGCTTCTATTGGAAGCACCTGACAGGGAGTCCTATAAAGCGGACCTGTCGAAAACATGGGATCCATCGGACGTTATCAAAACTGAAGACACCACGACCGAACAGCATAGCGAAGGCGAAATTATCCTAACCATCCGCAAACCTGACTTGCTGGGCGGATCAAAATGGCAATTTACGCGCGGAAAATACCCAGTATCCGCTCACATTGCGGATGAGGATTGGCTGGATCGATTCCACAATAGAAAAGTTCCCGGCCTTCAATCCGGGGACGCTATGCGGTGCCAAGTAAAATTCACTTATATTTTCGATGACAAAGGCACGATGATTGAAGAAAGGGTCGAAATCATAAAGGTAATAGAGATTATTAAAGGACCAGGCGGCGAGCAGCTTCAGATGTTCTAAATATCCGCCAGAATGATATGCTCGCGGCCCATTGCCGCCAAGGACGCTAGAAAAAAATGCGCTGGCAACGTCGCCCGCGCTAGCTTGTTGGCGATGCTCGCCTTGGACTCTTTGAAGCCGTGCTTTTTGAGTCGTTCGGCTAATTCGTCATAGGTCAGGTCCGCCCGCTTTAGTTCAGCCTTGATGTGGCGAGCCGCCCGTTCGGCCCATTCGGCCTCAGTTCTCGCGTAAGCCATGCGTCCCTCGCATATCGGTTCCGAATATATATTATCATATACGAGATTTTGGTATTGACAACGGTATCGTATCCGGTATGGTATTCTCGGAAACGAGAACGCTATGCCCGTCCACTTCCTCCTCTCCTCAGCCGCCCGGTCGCTTTCGCTAGCGACAGTGGCGCGCATGTCGGCGGAGGAAGCCTATGATGCGTTCAAACTGATCAGATGGTCCGACAACGCGGGCGAGCCCTACTGCCCCCGGTGCCGCTGCGCAGCCCTCTACAGCTATCGCACGCGGAAGCTCTGGAAATGCAAAGCCTGTTCGCACCAATTCAGCGTCACGTCAGGGACGATCTTCGCCAGCCGCAAGCTCGCCATCCGGGACTACCTCTTGGCAATCGCCATCTTCGTGAATGGCGCCAAGGGGCACAGCGCGCTTCAATTGAGCCGCGATCTCGACTGCCAGTACAAGACGGCTTTCGTTCTCAGCCACAAGCTTCGCGAAGCCCTCGCGGACGAAATGAAAAACCGCAAGGTGTCTGGCGATGTCGAAATCGACGGCGCCTATTTCGGCGGTTACGTGAAGCCAGCCAACTACAAGGAAAACCGCCGCGACCGGCGCCTCTGGAAAAACCAATCGGGCAAGCGCCGCTGCGTCGTCATCATGCGGGAGCGGAACGGATCGTCACTGCCCTTCGTTTGTCGCTCTGAGGAATTGTCACTGCCGATGGTCGAAGATCGCGTAAAGGCCGGCAGCGTCGTCTATGCTGACGAAGCATCCTGCTGGGATACGCTGCACGCCAAATATCTAACGAAGCGGATCAATCATACGCTCGCCTATTCGGATGGCGAGGCTTGCACCAATCAGGCGGAAAGCTTTTTCTCGCGGTTGCGGCGCGCGGAAATTGGAACACACGATGACGTAGGGAATCTTTCGCACAATTGAGGTGGGCTGGCGGCCCCCGAATCTGGCTGAACTGGAGGTG
>Ga0335081_10006466_pt1 | contig 18665 bp, 21 predicted proteins | sample Lox_Sample_35_FD_206713 | JGI IMG/M metagenome (GOLD analysis project Ga0335081, IMG submission 206713) | Soil microbial communities from Loxahatchee National Wildlife Refuge, Florida, United States - Lox_Sample_3.5 | ecosystem: Environmental > Terrestrial > Soil > Wetlands | place: USA...
GCCGAAGTGAGTGGAGCAAAGCCCTTGGAGAAAATGCCGGTGGTGGAAACTACGGGTGATTAGAACTTTTCTGGCTATATACGAGCAGTTAAGTAATGTGACCGAAGCCCATGCGCAGGATCAGTTCCAAAGTGGCACTTACGTAATCTTCAATTAGTAACCACTCAATCGCATACTGTCTGGGGTATGGGCAGCCTTCCCCAACGTTCACCTCGCGTATATCTCGAGACGATTACACCGGCCGTGCTGCGGTTCCAGGACGGCCAGCGTACTTCGGGCACCCTACATGTGGTGTCAGTTACAGGCGGCTTACTCTCCCTCCCGACCCCCATTAACCAAGGTGCACAGGTAAAGTTAATGTTCCTGACGCGCACGGGATCAGTGTTTGGCGGGGCCGAAATGCTGAGCCCGGTGAGCAGTGATCTGCAGCCGTTTAAATTCGTTTCTTTGGATTTGACGGATCGCCGCCGGCTTGGCGCCACAATCCAGGAATCGTTGCAACAGAACAATGAACAGCAATGGATCGAAAAGTTTCGGGCGGCATCAAGCGATGAAAAACGATCACGGAAGCCGTTCTTGAAAGCTTTGTTTGGAACAGCCGCTTTGGCGGCCTTGACCTGGTTCAGTGCGGTTTACCTCCTCCATATTGACTGGCTGAAAAAATAGAGGCGGTAATGACGACTGCTCTTGCCAATACGGCGCAGAATACGCGCAGCTGGCCTCGCTATCACGTGCGCCTGCCGGTTTTGGTTTCCGCGGAAGGCGATTCCACGAAAGTTGCGGTACCCGGGCTGGCATGCGAAATCAGCCAGCGTGGGATGGCTCTTTACGGTGGTATTGACCTGTTGCCCGGGGACTTAATGGAAGTCCAGTTTCAGAACTCCGGAAAGGTGCGCATCTCGGGAATCATTCGTAATCGGTCGGGCTTTTGCTTTGGTCTCGAATTTCTCGATGCGACGAGAAGCCCGGAGGCGATCTCCCAATTATTGGAACCTGGCAGGATCGGGGAGGAGACACCCAGCTGGAAAGCGTGGTTTGCAACCCATCGAGGGGATGTCGCGGTTGGCACGGCAGGCTTATTGCTATTCCTGACTTTTTTGACCGCTGGTTCTCAACCTATTCAAGTAGCTCAAGGCAAGGCGTACCAGCCCTCCCTGACAATGTCTGAACGCATGCTTGTCGCTTTAGGATTGGCAGAACCCCCACCCCCGGCAGTTGCGACTGGGAATCCCAGCACTCAAGTTTGGGTAGATGTGCATACTGGCCTTTACTACTGCCCAGGAGCGGAGCTTTATGGCAAATCGCCGGATGGGAAGTTCACGACCCAACGGGATGCCCAGCTAGATCAGTTCGAGCCCGCGGCACGTCGAAACTGCAATTAATCAAGTATTTATGGATGTTCTGGCCCCCTCGTGCCATGCCATCGTCATGTCGTGCTATGCCCCCCGTTCGGCCGTGCCATTGTCATAGCGAAAGACCTGCTTCATCTTAGTGGTGCGTACCAGAAGACCCAGGGAAACGGTAGGAAATGCTGGACGGCACACTAACACGGCAAGGCAATGCGATCAGCGCAGCAAGGTCCGCTGACAGGCAACGCCGCCGCCTGTCAATCGCCATTCTCCTGCTGATGACTGCGTTGGTCGTGGTCCTGGTAAAGGACCGCGATTACTGGTTCGGAAGTAACGAGACCGCCGCTCCGGAGGAAGAGCACGTCATCACTTCTCCGAGCACAGCTACAGTAGCGCCTACGTCTCCTTCGCCCGTTGCCGCCACTTCGTCTTCGAAGCACGATGTTAAACATTCTGCACAGCCTCAGACTTCGGCCGGGGTCGTAAGTTCAGCAAAGTCGAACGTATCTGAAACTGCCGCCGAAAAAGTTCAAATGGCTTCGATCAACGCACCTCTGCCAAAGACCGAGTACCCGTTGCTTTCTGGCCAAACCTCGGTTCAAGGCTCGGTGCTCATGCAAGCGCTAATCGCTCCGGACGGCGTGGTAGAAGATCTGCGCGTGCTCAGCGGTCCGAGCATACTTGTGCCAGCGGCACGAGAAGCAGTGCGCCAATGGCGATTCAAGCCCTTCGTCCAGGATGGCAAACCAGTTGAGACCCAGGCCAGAGTGACCGTGAATTTTACAATTAACGTGTCGGATACGACGGCGCGTTATCAGCAACCGTCAATCACCAGCGACGGCGCGCTCTAAAGTCCCGCTGGACTTAACTGGTCTGAATTCCTCAAACGGAACACGTCAAGCTTGGTGACAGCTTAGTTTCCTTGCGGAATGGGCTGTTGCACAGTACGAACTTTTACAATAGCCTTTGAGTATTACGTAGTGCCATGAATCCCCCGATTAAGGAACCTTCCTTCATCCGGCCACAGGAGAAGGGACGCATTACCGAGTTACCGCTGCGCCGCCGCGCCCCGAGAATCCTGGTCGTAGATGATAATCCGGACACCATGGTGCTGATGCAGGAACTGCTGGAGACCCGTGGCTATGATGTGGTGACGGTTCCGGATGCGGAGCGGGCCCAGGTTGAACTGCATCGACAACTTCCGGATCTGATTCTGTCGGACGTGATCATGCCGGGGAAATCGGGGTACGAACTGTGTCGCGAGCTGAAAGAAGATCCGGCGACACGTCTGATTCCCGTGGTATTGATTACCGGTCTGAGTGATCGCGAGGATAAGCTTCATGGGATCGAAGCGGGTGCAGACGACTTTCTGAACAAACCAATTTTCTCCGAAGAATTGTTTGCCCGGGTGAAGTCGCTGCTCAAGCTTAAAGAATTTACCGATGAACTGGAGACGGCGGAGTCCGTCCTTTGCACGCTGGGTCGCAGTGTAGAAAGCCGCGATCCATATACCGTGGGCCATTGCGAACGGCTGGCTGAGAACGCCTCCAATTTGGGGCATCACCTTGGATTGGATGAGGACTCAATAGTGGCGTTGCGCCGCGGTGGCTATCTTCACGATTTGGGAAAGATCGCGGTACCAGATGAAATTCTGAAAAAAGGAAGCAATTTAACTCCAGACGAGTGGGCGATTATGAAACAGCACCCTGTCACTGGAGAAAATATCTGCCGACCGTTGAAATCCTTGTGCCTGGTGCTGCCGATCATTCGCAGCCATCATGAGCACTCGGATGGCAGTGGCTATCCGGATGGATTAAAAAGAAACGAGATCCCGCTGCTGCCCAGAATTCTGCAGGTCGTTGACGTTTATGATGCGCTCTGCACTGCGCGCCCCTACAAGCCTGCGCTGAATCATGATGAAGCGGCCGTAACCATGCGGCGAGAGGCCCAGTCGGGACTATGGGATGAAGAACTTGTGAATGAGTTCTTTTCGATGTTGCAACGCCGGGTCGCATAACCAGAAATCGCATCTACATCTTCTGATAACACCAGTCCTCAATATAGAATCCAGGTGGTTGCAGTTGGCCAACGACGAAGGATGATCGTGGCATTGCTTGCCGGCCCCTACCTACAGCATCGTGCTGCCTGCTTACAACGAAAGTGAGCGAATTGCCTCGACAATTGAAAAAATCCTCGCCCATGCCAATCAGCATGCCTGGAAGGCCGAAATCATTGTTGTAAATGATGGTTCAAGAGACGACACTGCACAAATCGTCCGGCAGTATGCCAGCAAGAATTCGATGCTGCAATTGATCGAGAATCCCGGCAACCGAGGCAAAGGATTCAGCGTGAAAAATGGAATGCTCCACGCGAATGGCGAGATCCTGCTGTTCAGCGACGCCGATCTTTCTTCCCCTATTGCCGAGGCCGATAAGCTGTTTGCTGCAATTTGTGACGGTGCACAGGTTGCCATCGGCTCCCGCTGGTTGAAGACTGAACTGCAAATTCAGCGGCAACCGTTTTACCGGCAGATATTTGGCCGCATCTTCAATCTTGCGCTACATGTTGTATTGGGACTGAACTTCAAAGATACGCAATGCGGATTCAAAGCCTTTACCCGTTCTGCTGCGATGAAGCTTTTCCCCGCACAGAAGATTGAGCGGTGGGGCTTTGATCCGGAGTTACTCTATTTAGCGAAGAGGTTTAGCTTGCAAGTGGCGGAAGTACCGGTTGCCTGGTCGCACCGCGAAGGGACTCGTATCAATCCGTTACGCGATGGGATCCGAATGCTCGGGGAGATGTTCTTAATTCGATGGAATGCGCTTACGGGAAAATATTCGGCAGCCGCCAGCGAGGAGCAAGCATCATGACGCTTTTTTTGGGGCAGCCAGTGGGCGAACAGTAACCCCTTTATTTTGCCGGAACACCACAGTCATCCAACGAGAGCAATCGTTACAAAGCCAGAAAAACTCCAGTTTTCGAGTTGGCTTGCTCTGATCTGTTCGGAAATGATCTTGGGTGATTTCACGTCCGTCCCAGCGAAACAACTTGCCTTCATGAAAAAAGAGAAAGCGATTGGAGCAATCTGGATTGGCACATTTCGACAGCATGGCCGTTCCGCAAAGAATTTGGTGAAACTTGATTTTACACCCGAGGGGAATGCAAGGCGTACCGGTACGAGTTTACTACCAGCTCCTGAATTTTTCGATTCGCATGTGATCGCGACGGCTCTGGTTATCTTCGCGGGTGCTTTTTTCTACACAGCGCTGGATAGCCGTCTTCAACTTGTATTGATCATCGTGGTGAAGAGTGGTGAAACAGAAGGGCTGCAAGCTCCAATTCACCGGATTCAGCATTTTTGCGGTGCCGAACACTGAACCCGTAGGGCCTACAAACATCAATTTCACGAGCGAGTTGGGCATGAGCGGACGGGAAAGACCGAGAAGGCCGCCACTCACTGAAACCACTTTGAGAGTTCCAGTCGTCCTTTCGCCATCGGAAAAACGGAGCACCGCGGGGGTCGGTTCCGGAAAGCTTACGCGTGGACCGGCCCGTCGCGGGCGCTGGTCGGTGAGTTTTGGCGGCACGGAAGGCATAGGTTCCAATGTCAGTATGCCGTCGTCCAGGACTAAATCAAAGTTACTTCCGCCCCTGTCCGGGTTTTGTAAACGGTTCGTGTTCAGACCGGTTCCTTAGTTTTCGATTCCCATTTGGGTGAGGATGAAGGCGTAATCAAAGGCTGCTTCTTTAAGCCGATCGTAGCGCCCGGAAGCGCCCCCATGGCCCGCGGGGCTCAGGTTAGTCTTCAGGATCAAGATGTGGTGATCAGTTCGCGTGGCGCGCATCTTGGCGACATACTTGGCTGGTTCCCAGTACATTACCTGGCTATCGTTAAACGAGGTTTTGACCAACATGTTGGGATAGGCTTTGGCCTGGATGTTGTCGTATGGGGAGTAGGAAATCATGTAATCGAATGCCGCTTTTTCCTTGGGATTGCCCCATTCTTCGAATTCAGGAACCGTCAGGGGCAAGGACTCGTCGAGCATGGTGTTGATCACGTCCACGAACGGCACACCGACCAGCGCAGCATGAAATAAGTCGGGGCGCATGTTGAGAACGGCTCCCATCAACAAGCCTCCTGCGCTTCGGCCTTCGATCACGAGCTTGTCTTTAGAACCGTAACTTTGTGCAGTTAAATATTCCGCGCAGCTGATGAAGTCGGTAAACGTGTTCTTCTTATTCATCATTCGCCCGTCGTCGTGCCAGGCCTTGCCCATTTCCCCGCCACCACGGATGTGCGCGACTGCGATGACCACGCCACGATCCACCATGCTGAAGAGGTTGGAGTCGAAGTAGATGTCCATGGGAATCCCGTAAGACCCATAACCGTAAAGATAGAGCGGCCCGGTTCCATCCAGCTTTGCGGTTTTCAGGCGGACGACGGACATCGGGACTTTCACTCCATCAGAGGCTGTCGCAGAAATCTGCATAGCGGGTGCGATCGTATCCCCCGGGCACCTCTTTTTGCTTCAGCAAAGTTTGGGTTCCGTTCGCCATGTCGTATTCGAAAATGGATTGCGGAGTGATAAATGACTGATAGTTGTAGCGAAATTTCGTGGTGTCGTATTCGCGGTTGGCGTACGGAAACGTCAGGTAGGCAGGTTCGGGAAAATCGATTCGGCGCGATTGCCCATTGGCCAGACTGGTTACGTTGATCTGCGGCAGGCCATTCTCGCGCTCGTACGAGACGTAGTAATCCTTAAAAAAATCGATGTCATCGAGCATCACGGCCGGGCGATGCGGAACAACCTCCTGCCAGTTGTGACTCTGAGGATCAGCGACGGGAGTCTTAACCAGCCTGAAGTTACGGCCAGTGTCATTCACACGGATGTAGAAGAAGTTGCCATTGTGATCTGGATAATACTCGATGTCCTGTTTTCGCGGCTCCAGCACTCTCCGCTGCGCCATCGGCTGATCCGCAGGGATATAGCGAGCCTCGGTGGTGGTGTGACTGCCGGAAATGACAAAAATGTAAGCCTTGCTGCGAGTCTTTTGCGCCTCAAGATTGAAGCGCTCGTCTTTCTCCTCATAGACCAGGTCGTCAGGGCCAGTCGCGCCGACAACGTGTCTATATAAGCGGTATTGACGTTTGGCGGCATCCTCGACTGTGTAGAACAGCGTCTTGTTATCGTTTGCCCAAACAACCGAGCCGACCTTCTCGGCGTGATCCGGAAGTACTCTGCCGGTTCGCAAGTCTTTAACATGCAGGACAAACTGGCGAAAACCGGTGTTATCAGTCGAATAGGCCAGCAGATTGCCGTCTGGGCTTACCGTGTAGGCAAAGACGCCCATGAAGATCTGGCCTGTGGCCAACTCGTTAATGTCGAGGAGCACCTGCTCGGGCGCATCCAGACTGGCTTTTTTCCGGCAGCGGATTTGGTACTGTTTGCCGGCTTCGGTTCGAGAGTAGTAGTAATAATCGCCTTCTCTATACGGTACCTCGACGTCGGTTTCTTTAATGCGGCTTAGCATCTCGCCATAGAGCTTCTTTTGCAGCGGCTCGGTTGGCCTCATTACCGCGTCGGTATAAGCATTTTCTGCTTCCAGATAAGCCCTGACATCGGGGTTCGGCTTATCACGTAGCCAGTAATAGTTGTCGACCAGCTTGCGGCCGTTAATTTCTGTGATTTTGGGTATCTTCTTGGCAACAGGTGGATTGGGAAGCGCAGTGGGAGTATCCGCCGCAGAAAGACAGAGGACGCAAAACAAAAGCACCCAAGCAAGCGAATAAATGCGGGCAACGCGAGGATTCATGGTGGATGCTCCAGAGTGAGGTCGGAACAGCGCGCCAGTATACCTGAAAAATTGACACTCTCAGGCGAGATCGGGTCCTAGGCTGGGCGAGATGCCGGAAGCTTAGGGTTGGTGTTATTTCTTTGCTGCTTCGGTGGCCCATTTGGCTAGAGTTGCCAGAAAGGGATATGCGGTCTGCGGGGCCTGAATTTCTCCTTGCAGTGAGGCTTGCGGGGTGACCAGGTGGCCGTAAAACTCGCGGGTGCTATCTTTATCCTGCCTAACGACAGCGCCATCGAGGGCAACTCCGGCAAAGATGCCGCGAGCGCGGGAATAGCTAAGAATTTGGGCACGCAATTTCCAATCCGTATCAGCGGCGGCCGTGCGTCCCACTGGGCCCGCCGCGACGCTGGCGTCGCCCCCCAGCTTAAACTGGCTGGAAAGCAGCTTGCGCATGCCGTCCTGATTCATGATCAGCATGACCAGATCAACAGCCTGGCCTCCAATCTGAAATCCGAAACTGCCGCCCTCCATCACGAAAAATGCCGGCGCGCTCCAACCCTTGGGCGTGCGGCAACTGGCGACTCCGCGGCCATAGCGAGCGCCTACGATGAAACCGCCGTTCAGCATGCTGGGAACCACGGCCACGCATTCGGCGGATCCCAGGACTTCTTCGGGAACACCTTGGTCGGGAGCGGCCTGAATGTCGCTCAACACGTCAGCCGCACCCTGAACGCGATCCGCAGCCTTGCCGCCAGCGTTTGGGGTGGCAGTTGCGATGAGGGTCATACCAGCGATGGCGCACAACAGCACAAATCTCTTCATTTCGTGGTTCCTCTCGGCGGAGTCTTAACCCAATTCTAGGTAGTTTGTTACTGTGAAAGCTGCGGTCTTTTTTGGATTTGTTGACTATGTGGGAACTTGTGGGGCAAAAAATTCGGGGTCGGCAACGGTGATCCTAATCTCCGCTCCCAACCCCGTCTCCCAGGTTCTGTGGTAGGTGAGACGAGTATGCGTGCAAAGCAGGAAGGCAGCAAGATTACCAGGGTCACTGTACCTTGGTAACCCTAGCCGCTTTCAAAAACACCGTGCAGCGAAGTCAATGGGACTCTTCTCGTCACGCCTTCACCCAATTAGTGCGCTCGATAATGGTTGGTGGCTCGTAAGTCTCCCCCCGCGCCAGCCGTGTCTCTTCCCGGCGCGCCGCCCACAGAAAGACGGGGCCCAAAACCGCAGGCATCATGCGCGACAGAAAGCCTGATTGCTGCTTGAACTCCTCTTCCAACGCCCGGATCTGCTCGCTACCCCGCCGATTCACCTTTCGGAATTGCCGTTCCATGGCCCACAGCGCCGAAATATACACGCCACTGAGCCGGTGCATCTCGCGAACAAAGCGCTCGCGTACCCGAACATCAGGCCAGTTTTTGTAGCGGTTCCAGCCCGCCAGTAAAGTGCGCGCCATGCGATAAAGGCTCGGACCATTGAGCTCAAAATCGCGCCAGAACGCCCAATCCAGGTAGCGTTTGGAATCCTCACGCGAAATCGCAACGTGCCGAAAATTGAACTTGAACTGACCGTGGGTGTCGGCGTAATCCACGTCAGTCAGCAAGCGTCCCTCTTCGGCCATCTGCCGATACAACGGAGTTCCCGGCAGGGGGGTGTACAGCATGAACTGGTGAAAATCCGTGTCGTGAGAAACCGCATATTCGATTTCCGCCTCGATGTTCTGCGGCGTGTGATGCTCCATTCCAATGATGCTCGATCCCTGTACGCGAATTCCGTGCTCCCGTAATTCGCGTACCAGCTGGCGAGTTTGCGCTCCATGCAGCTTGCTGTAGCCGGCCAGCGGTGACTCCAGCCCCATCCAAAGCCACGACACCCCGAGTTCTACCAGTTCCTGCATCGTGTATTTGCGGACCGCGTTGGCCGAGGCGAAGACTGATAGCGACCAACTTTTCGCTGCTCGCTTCATGAGCTCAAGCAATCGCATGGCCCGCTGGCGATGCAGAAGGAAATTCTCATCCATGATGAAGAACGAATGTACCTTCAGGTCTTCTTCCACGCGGCTCATCACTTCAAACAACTCGTCGCCGGTGTTGAAGAAGTTGACAAACTTTCCCTTGCCTCCAAAAAATGCGGAGGTTGTGCAGAAGTTGCAGCCCATCGGACAACCCACGGAAGGAATAATAGTCGCGGCGGTCGCTCCCTTTCGCTCGCGGAGCGGGATTCCCATGATGCGCGTGCGCATGCCGGAAACAATCGCGGGATGGCGGATCGGCGCGGCTGCGTCCTCTCCCAGATACCGGCGCATCCAGGCGATTCCTTCACCTTGCACAATGTGGTCGGCATCCAGCATGGCTTCAATTCCCGGAATTGCGGTTACATGTCCCCCCACCACGATCGTCGACTCCGGCGAGATCTGGCGGATCATTCGGCACATCTCCCGCACCTTTCCGACGTTGACGATGATCGACGATATGCCGACCACGTCATACGGGTATTTCTTGAGTTCACATGCGAAATCGTCCCGCGTGGGAAAGTCCAGCACTGTGCAGGGCGCGGAAATATTTGCTTGGATCAGCATGATGCCCCACGAACGATGGAACATGCGCAGCGAGAAGGCTCCCTGCGCCCGCGTTACCTGATTGTGATAAAGCTCCATCGGATTGACGGAGCGGCTGCCAAACTCGTCGTCCTGCGCGTAGGGACCGAAAACGGAAGTTAGCAAAATACGCGCTTTCGTCCCTTTTGGATGGACGTTAGAAGGCTCGACAGGAATGGGTGCGGTATGAATTTCCACGGCTACTGGTCATCCGTTTCTCCCCACATCCCATGTGGCTATCGTAAGCCGCACCAGTCCGGCTGAAAATATCTCGCGCCAAAGAATACAAAAAGATTACAAAACGCGGGGAGTTGTCTGAAATGGTGGCTGAAGCTGAGTTTCCCAGGAGTGCCGCAATTGAGCGGTTGCGGGTTATGGCCAAAGCTATTTTGCGGATAGGAGTGCGTCATGGCGTGGACCGACAACCCGATGCGGTTCTGCACTCCGACTCTTCGCATCAGTCTTATCGACCGGCGCGGGACTCAAACGGTCGTATCACGAACTCCTGCGCGAGGCTGACGGCGATACGTTCAGCGGTGCTGATGCCGAAATTGGTGAACACAAGCCCCGGACCGCGATTCGACTTGGGATAGTAAAGGTTCGAGATGGAAGACGATGCCAAGTCTCCACCTAAGCTGGAGTAATTCGGCTGGTACTTCCGGTTGTCTCCCATGCACACGAAGGGATGAACAAACGCATGCAGGAACCGAGACTGCTTTGTGCCGGTTCCTTGGTAGAAGTAGCGCGGGTCCTGGTGCAAGAGCGACGGCAATATGGCGCCCCCGATCATAATGTCAGTGAAACCATCAGCAGCATTTGCCCCAAAGCGTTTGCCGTAGCCTGCAGCGCCTTGACCGTAGTTCGGTGAATCACCGGCTTGCTGCGTGCCGGAGAGAAAGGCAATTCCAACAGCGGTAATGGGATCGGTTGCGACTTTGAACGCGAGCTTAAATTTCAGTTTAGCGGTAAGCGGCTGAGGATCCGTGTCATAGACAACGTAAAAGTTCGGGATGAGACCCATGATGCGCTGCTTTTCCTCGATCTGGACCTCTTGGGTGGCAACCTCCTCGGCGGTCTGCGACACATTGACGGTGGTGGATACGACCTGAACGCGCAGTCGAATATCGCTCAAGATCTTAAATTCACTTGGCGCGAGCGTAATGAGCGGAGATGTCCATGATGAAAAACCGTCAGCTTCAACTTTGACCTGGTAAGGAACTCCGGGTTTCAGCTCGTGAAATTCGAAGTAGCCGTCGTCGTTTGCGGTGGCTGCGTGAAGGTCTTGCGGGTCGGGTCCTTGAAGGGCGACACTGGCCTCAGGAACGGTATCGCCATTCACAGTCGTTACGGTCCCCACGAGAACGGCCGGTTCTGGGGCGGAGTTATCGGGTGCCTGGCCTAGCATCGGTGCGGCTGCTAGCAGCAACACGACGAGTAGAGCTGCCACTGCACCGAATCGATACGCATGTAACTTCATCAATTGGTTTCCGTTATGCATTTCTGATTAGCAGGTGGACACACCGCCCCCTCGCCTACTGAGAGGCTGATAAAAACCTCATAATCGGGTCTCAAAGCTTGGCAAGCAAGTTACGCAAGTCTCAACCAGGCAATCAGAAACCCATGAGAAGGGAAAGATATGCGAGTTGCTATTCTGGCTTTTAAAGGAAGTAAGCCGGTTATCTGCAAAAGCTGTCAGCAATGGCGCTCGCGTTTATGGTCCCCCGGCCATGCATCGTGAGGTCACCACGCCATGGTCGAGTGATGGCCGGAGCTATTTCGTCGATACGAGCGAATGCGTGATGGCATGCACGGAGAGCGCAATACGGTTCTGGACCCCAACCTTTCGCATCAGCTTGGCGACGTGCGCTTTGACAGTGCGCTCTTCGATACCCAATGCTGCGCCGATCTCTTTGTTGGAACGGCCCGCAACCAGCATGTCGAGGACTTCCTTTTCGCGATCGGTGAAGCTCACTCGCCCCGCTGGGAAAACGCGTCCGGGAGCCGAAGAAACCCGCTCAATGAACATGGATAGGACCCGGCGTGGCGCCCAAACGGAGCCATCATTGACTACCCGGATGGCTTGCACAAACTCCGATGGCGAAGCTGCCTCGTCCACGTAACCCTTCGCGCCGGCGGCGATTGCCTTTAGGATGGTCTCCTCATCGATGCCGGAACCGGTTACGATAATTCGCAAATCCGGCCGGCTAGCTTTCAGGCTGGCCATGACATCGAATAAGTTGTGGCCATTGCGGTTGCCCAACAAAATCAGGTCAATGTTTTGTAGCAGACTGATTTCGGGAAGCGTGGCGGCAATGAGCTCAAAATCGGGTTCATTGTCGAACAACGCTCGGAATCCCACAAAGCGCAAGGGATCGCTTTCGACAACAGCAATACGGATCGGGTTTTTCTTTGCTAGTGCGGTTTTCGTGGCCGATGCAGATTTCATAGCATGTCCAGAATGCTGGATGGACTTAGCATAGACGCATCCGAACCGACCACAAAGCCTCTAAGCCACTTTAGAATTACGGGAGTAACATACGAAAATGGACGTGACAGGATTGAAACGCGTGCGAATTCGCTACTTACAAATTGCGCTTACGTTGGTAATTCTACCGAGCTCATTCATGATGGCTGCACAGCAGCAAAGTGCGCCTCCTCAAGCGACCACCCAACCACAGACGACGTATCAGCCGAAATTTCAAGGTGATCCCGCGCGCTCGGATTCTGAGGCGAATGCACTCGGCTACATGCGGACGGTGGTTCGGGCACAGAAGCTCTATAACAAGAAGAATGACAAATACGCGACTTCTCTCGCGGACCTTGTTCACACCGGAAACTTCACACGTCGAATGCTGAATACAGATCGGGGCGATTACACGGTTGAGTTTCATTCAAAGAAAGATGGATATGAGTTGACGATGGTGCCGAAACAACAAGCAGACGCCACCCACCGCTCTTTTTATGCTAATGAAGATGGCATGATCCACGCGGATGAAACGAAAACGGCGGACGAAAACTCGCCGAAACTAAAATGATCTGCGGGCTCAGCCCTGGCGAATTTCTGCGGCTTTTCCCTCGCGAAATGTAATCGTGAGGGGCTTGCCACCGTTTGGGTAATTTACCGTTTTCACATCGGCACTTGTGGAAGGCTCAGGAATGCCCATGCCGATGGCGAAGTCCGTCTGCAGTTCGCTCATGCCTGGTTTTACCTGGTGTTGGTCAATGGCTTGCCACACGTCGGGTGACCAGTGCTTATAAAGCTCGTGCGGGTCCTGAATGTAAAGCATTTCGTCGGAGTAAATTTGATAATTGCCGTTCTTCAGTGAGCCGATCGAGAACGCATAGGTTCTTCCGTCATTCTCAAAGACTGCCATGACTTGCTGCTCACCAGGCGATCCGGGAGTGCGATCCAGAACAACATCTTTGATCTGCAACTTCTGCAAGGGCAGGAGTTTTCCAGCTTCCTGCGCAAAACCCGCGTGGTGGCTCTCGTACGGATAGTAGGTGTAGCGATAACCCTCTTTTACCCACACGGGCTGCTGCGTCAGTTGTTGCGCGGACTTGAGATCGTAAGGATACAGCTTCTTCGGGACAACATAATAATCGGCATTGAGCGGTGTAGCATTGCGGGTCTGCTCAATCTTCGCAGCATGACGCGCATAAAAAATGTAACCCGTGCGGGCGCCCGCCACAATAATCGCGAACACCAGCACGAGCTGTACCTTTTGCTTGCTTTCAGGGCTCATCGCGGGGAGCGGGTAGGTCAGCTCCGCAACAAAGCTTCGTACCAGGTGGAGCCCCGATGCTCCGCTGCCTCGGCCAAACGTTCGCCGACCCGGGAAATAACTTCCAGGAAGGTATTGCCACGCTCGACGTATTCGGGCAGGCGCTCACGAATTTCGGCGAATTTGTCGGGATATTCTGAGGCGAGCGTCGCCAATCCAACGCCACCAAGAATAACTCCAGCGGTGGGTTTTCCCTTCAAGAACATGATCACCGCGGCTCCCGCGGAGCCAGCTAACAATGCGCGCTTCCAAGCTTCCACCTTGCCCTCCAATCCACATCACTCAGTTAATCTGAATAGTTACTTTATACTCTCTGCGGAGAAATTTGATGCTGAAAACCTGGGATGCGATTGGTATTTCTGCTCTGTTTTTTGTGCTAACGGTAGGCGCTGCTAACGGTCAGAACAAACCGCGCGCAAGAGATCTGGGGGTTCCATTCGACGGCACTCCCGGGACGCTGAACGCGATCACGGACGTAAAAGGGGTTGAAGTCGGCCATACCACGCTGATTTCGGGCAATGGCCCCCTGAAAGTGGGTGTTGGGCCGGTTCGCACCGGCGTTACAGCCGTTTTTCCGCGCGGAAAGCAATCTTCAGATTCAGTTTTCGGAGCCTGGTTCACGCTCAACGGAAATGGCGAGATGACAGGGACGACCTGGGTGGAGGACTCCGGATTCGTCGAGGGCCCCGTGATGATCACTAACACGCACAGTGTTGGTGTGGTTCGTGACGCGGTAATCGCTTGGAGAGTGAAACACGGGCACGCTGATATGCAGGGCTATTGGTGGTCTTTGCCTGTTGTTGCCGAGACATGGGACGGCTATTTGAACGATATTAACGGCTTTCACGTAGAGGCCGAAGACGCGTTTCACGCGATGGATACGGCAAGCGGCGGGCGGGTTGAAGAAGGAAGCGTTGGCGGCGGCACCGGCATGATCTGCAATGAATTCAAGGGCGGAATCGGCACGTCATCTCGTGTACTTGATGGCAAACACGGTGGCTACACGGTTGGCGTCCTGGTGCAGTGCAATTATGGACGCCGTGACCAACTGCGAATCGCCGGAGTTCCGGTGGGAAAAGAAATTCCCGGCCACGTTTACGATGATGATACCGGATCGATCATCGTGGTCGTTGCCATGGATGCGCCGCTGATTCCGACCCAGCTAAAGCGAGTCGCCCGGCGAGTTTCGCTCGGCCTCGGGAGAGATGGAAGTTATTCCGGCGATGGTTCAGGAGATATCTTCATTGCATTCTCAACCGCCAACGCCGGAGCCGGGGGCGAGAAGGGATTGCGTCAGGTTGCAATGCTGCCGAATGAGCAGCTTGATCCCGTTTTTCTGGCGACCGTCCAGGCCACTGAAGAAGCCGTGGTCAATGCCATGGTCGCGGCGGACACTATGACAGGAAAAGACAACCATACCGTTATCGGGCTGCCACATGATCGACTGCGGGAGATTCTGAAGAAATACAACCGGTTGGTACAGTAGCAAGCTGCGCGAATGGCTCACTTTGTAACTGTTGATGCGCGCCAAACGTGCGATTGTTTGCCTCGCAAAGAACGCGAGGTATTCGCACGGCGCGCCCAGATCCGTCGCCGCGCAAAGGAGGCTTGCTCGGGATGACAAGCAAATTAGTCTTAGTAGATCGTATAGCCCGGCGCCGGATTGCGCACGTCAGGCTTTGACGCCATCAGCAGCAGCGCGCCAATTCGTTTAAACGCGCGCAAATCATCCAAGCTGTGAAATGACTTTGTCTGGTAATCGTCGGGAGTGGGCGTGTCATCAGGGATGTGGGTGGCTTGTACATTTTCGAAGGCATGCTTTTTAAGTAGCTCGATGTACTCCGCTTCAGACCGCACATGCACGGGCACTTTCAGCTTATCAACCCACTGCAGCGAATAGGGGTTGTCTTTGTAAAGATTGATAAGGATGAAGAGACATCCGTGCGGCGCCATAACCCGAAAAAGTTCTGCTAACGCACGCTCCTGGTCGGGGTAGTAGTAAAAAGACTCGACCGAAAGCACCTTGTCGAAGAAATTCTCTTCCCAGGGGATCTGCTGAGCCGAGCCGCAGACATAGAGAATATTTTCAAAATCAACGGACGCTGCGCGGGCACGGCGGATCATTTCATCGGAAACATCCAACCCGATGACCTGACCGAAACCCTCCGGCCCCTCACCAACTAAACGAGCTAATAACCGGGTGGCCCAACCAGTTCCGCATCCCAGGTCCAAAACCCGTTCGCCGGGACGCAGATTCATCAGCCGAATAGTTTTTTCGGTGATGTTGAGGTGATGGCGTTCCATCTTTTCGCCTTCACCTTCCGCAGCCCAGCGATTGAATTCGAGCTGCAGTTGCTGATCGGGAGTGGGTATTTTCTCGGACATAAAGTTGTCACTTTTGGATGCGAACCAACCGACCGGCTATGCCGTCGCGCTTAAGGGTCGCGCGTGGCGCTGGCATTCCTGCCCGCGTCCTGGCGGACAGGAATGTCCGCCCTACACTAATGCTTCGCACCATTCACGCAGTCGAGGATTTCAGCCTCGCTTAACACCTGGTTGGACTCCTTAGCGCGGTTATAAATCTTTTCAACCAACTCGTCTGAATCCGGCATGCCATGGCGCTCTAACCAGAAGTGAATATTGGATCTACCGCTCATCGGGCCGATATCGATCACCTGTTCCAGGCCAAAGACATGAGCCGGAACGCCGGAATAAACGGTGTTTGCAAGTTCGACGTCATTCTTCTTATAAGCTTTGATCACAGCGGAGGCGTGCACTCCGGTTGCGGTGCGGAAAGCGTCTTCGCCTACAACCGGGTAATTGATCGGTATGGGAACACCGGTGGCCCGCGATACGGCTTGACAGTAGTCTTTGAGTTTGGTCAGGTCCTGATCAACCCAGGGCGGAATTCCCATGAGTCGCAGATTCACAAGCATCTGATCCATCTGGGTGTTGCCGACACGCTCACCTATTCCTATTGCGGTTGCATGTACGCAATCTGCGCCGGCGACCAAAGCTGCCATAGAATTCGCAATTGCCAGCCCACGGTCGCAGTGGCCATGCCAGTCGACGCGAATCTTTTCGCATGCAGGTTTGACCACCTCATCGAGTACGAATCGCACCAGCGCAAACGTTCCCATTGGGGTGGCGTGACCGGCGGTATCGCAGATGACTATTGCCCGTGCGCCGCAGTTTATGGCGGTGGTGTACAGCCGCCTCACCATCTCCGGATCGCAACGCGTCGTATCTTCGGTGACGTACATGACATCGAGTCCGAGAGAGATGGCGTACTTGACCGCGGTTTCGGTGGTGCGTAGCAGAAAATCGTCGCTCCAGCCCTCGGCATAGCGGCGGATTGGGCTTGAACCGAGAAAAGTTGCGGCTTCGATCTTCAATCCCGTGCGCTGCACTATCTCAGCAATGGGCCGAATGTCATTCTCAACCGTTCGGGCAGCGCAGTTCGCATGAATGTTCATTTTGTGCTGAACGATCTGGCGAGCTAAGGCTTCGGTGTGTTCGCACGCACGCACGCCAGCACCGGGAAGACCGAGGTCGAGGGAATTGATTCCCAAGGCCTCCATCAGATGAAGAATTGTGATTTTTTCTTCGATGGAAGGATCGCGCACAGAAGGCGATTGCAGACCATCACGCAGAGTTTCATCGTTCAGCAGAACATTGTGAGCTGGCCGCAATGAGGCGGGGTGAATCTGGTTCCAATCGTAGATGAGCTCGGATTTCATTTCGAACGCTGCCGAGCTCCGCTCGGCCCGGACCGGCGAGGGCGTCCGTCCCCCACACAATTTCTCTATCTTTCTTTTCCGGGGATCGTCAACCCAAACACCGAGGTCTGCCCCTCACCGGCAACACTGGTTTGCGCCTCATCAGCGTTGGGCAGATAGAGCGTCTTACAATGCTCGCAGCGGTACACCTCGGCATCGCGTCCCCAGGCCTTTTCCACGTCTCCGCATTCCTGCTCCAGGACATCGCTCATATAAAACCAACGCTTCAGGTGGCCGCCGCAGAACTTGCCCTTGGCGTCTTTTTCGTTACAGGAGCGCTGTCCCAGTTTCTTAATTTTGACCTTATGATTCGGTAATTGCGGGGCGGTTTGCATTCCCGGAGCGGTAGTGGCCAAGATGTCCCTCGTCGAAGTGGTTCAGCGCCGCGTGAACGCGGTAAGTGTTTATTTTACTCGAAACTCGATTCGGTCAGTGACTCTGTAAGCATTCAGGACACTAGCAATTGGTGCGCTGCTTTTGGATTTAAAGCCTGGTCGCGTTTCCAGAGCGGTCGAGTTCAGCTACGCCGAGATTTAGGCTTCTTTCTGCCGGTCCTCGCGTTGTTTTCCACCCTGATCTTCCAGGCTGCGCGTAGTGCGCCCACCAGCACGTCCTCACTCGCCTTGGCCAGAACCATGTGGGTCGCCCCCATCCTTCCCCATCCACCGCGCACGGGCAGGAAAACCTGCGGCATTTCTTGAACGAAATCCGCCTGTAGCTGGGGTGTGAGCATTAGGTTGCCATAGCCCTGGTCTTGCGAAGCCAGAGTCGCAAAGATCCTGCCGCCAACACGGAAGTCGGCTGCACCCATGTGCGAGCCCTCTTCTGCGCCTTCAAGGGCTAAAGCAAACCGGCGAAAATCTGCAGTATTCATCGCTAAGGCTTAAACACCTGGCCTGGCGATTCCCGGGGCATTGTGAGGTTCAAAACTCCCTCTTGGCTGCGGTCTGGTCCGCGCCGACACGGCCAGTGACGATATCGGCAACAAAATAATTTTCGCCTTTGATCGGAACGCCTGCCAAACGACGTAGCATTGCAAGCTGACCAACGTGGGTCAATGCGTCGGCGATTGGACCTTGAAACAGTTTCTCCGCGGGACATTGCAGGGACTGTGCGGACGCGAGGTAATCATCAAAGGCCTTAAGCGCAGCGAAGAAGCGCTGTACCTCCTGATCCCAAGCCTGCGGCATAGAGTCATGCCACTCACGCGTGCCGTTGGCCATGGAGAGCGCCCAATCCATCAAATCGCAGATGTGGGCCAGAAGCTTGGCGGGAGTTTTCTCGGCACCGTTGAAATTGGCGAACTCGCCTGGGGCGGCGCGTACTGCTTTGCCGCCTCGGTAAGCAAGTGTGGCTA
>Ga0335081_10006467_pt1 | contig 18665 bp, 16 predicted proteins | sample Lox_Sample_35_FD_206713 | JGI IMG/M metagenome (GOLD analysis project Ga0335081, IMG submission 206713) | Soil microbial communities from Loxahatchee National Wildlife Refuge, Florida, United States - Lox_Sample_3.5 | ecosystem: Environmental > Terrestrial > Soil > Wetlands | place: USA...
TGTTTCGCACGTACGATAACCTCACTTTTGGTGCGTCCATTCTTCAAAAGAGGTTTAATCACTTCTTGACGCCAAAGAGCTAATGCCCATAGTTTGTCGTTGATGTGCCCAACAGTACTGATTCCGCTGTCTGCTGGGCTATCCTCTTCGGGAGTAGATCTCAAGGAAGCGGTGGGTAGGATTTTATTCTCGCCTGTGTCCGATTTTTTGACCAAAACGTTCTTGAGATCAAATGTTGCCACTACCTCATAACGGTCTTTTCCCGAATAAACTATGCTTCCAGGTGTGAAGGATACTAAGCCCATATTGTAACCTCCGGAACGATTATCTACTGAGTATCAACAGCGGCATTTAGCGCCTTTCGATGTAAGCCATATCTATCCTGACGATTAGCTTGCTCCACGGATCGGCGAACACAGTTAAAACGGGATACGCTAATCTGTTACTGCCGATTAGTACCAAACAGCCACATCGAGATGCGCTTACCATGTACTGTCTTTTTTTTCGTCATCTCTGCCGTTCTCGCGTATCATTGGTTACATCCAGGATGGATTTCATATTTAGTTCTTTATCGTCTAAGTTCGCAGATATCTTTTTGATACACACAAGATGCCAAATTGAAGGTAGTATTTCCATTTGTCGCTTCTTGTCCGGTGTCAACTTTGCAAGAAGTTCGTTTACAGCAAGAAGAGCACCATCGACCCCGCTGCCCTTGATCATCATTTGAACTTCATTGAGATTCTGTGGAGCACGAGCGAAGCGATAGAGAAACTTCACGTTCTTAAGGTACACGGTCCGGATTTCCTTCTCTGTAAAAACTGCATAATCTTGTCCGTGTTCTTCTGCGTAACGCGCAACGACATCACGCCTATATTCGTAATCATCTTTGGTTCTCTCAATAGTGTCCGTGTCCTTGATATCCAGGATAAGGTCCTTTCGAGTTATTTCGGGTATGTAAGTAATGAGACAATCGGGGTAATAGAGTATCGTTTTTCTACCCTTTTTATGAAGGATCTTCACTGGTTGCTCCTCATATGTTTTCACGTTATCATCGAACTCCAATAGTGTAAAAAAATCCCTTTCCAGAGGGGACTCGTAAGCGATGCCCCGACCATTTTTGAATATACTGGGGAAAATTCCAGTTACCGACCTGTAATTTCTGGGTATTTTTCGTGCTGGCATGGTTTAAGTATAAATGAAAATAGTAGTATTGTCAATTTGCAGCAACTTGTTATCATTATATATTGTTAATTTTAAATGCTGTATCATTATATTATGTTATAGTTTCATTATATGATGTATTATTTTTGTATTGGTAAGAATATGGTTATTTATTTAAATTAATTTTTTCAATATGTTAATTAAATACTAAAATTACAATCGGTCTCTTTTATTATTGTTTATGACAAAAGTCGTATGATTGTATGGATTATCGGACTTTTATTCGAGTTTTTTCTTGACAAAACAACGTAATGGAATATACTACGGCGTTGTAGCACGGTCTTACAAACCCGATTTTTGACAGAGCGAGAATTTTTTCAAGATGGAAACGGAACAACTTCTTCATTTTGGTATTTCATTGTTTGCTGTGGGCGCCCTCAGTGCACTTGTCCCGGTCAAAACTTTCAGAATTGTCCCATATCTGCTATCACTCATTGGTTCACTCTTCTTTCTTTCTCTGGGCCTGATTCTCACCGTAATTACTCCAGCATCCTATCAGGCTCTGCCCGCATCATCGATATTCGAATTTTCCCTTCGTGGAGACGCCCTAGCCGGTTTTTTCGTTATTACTATCTCCCTGGTCGCATCGGCGGTGTCCGTGTATTCCATTGGCTTCACACGAAACTACGTTTACGCGGGCCTTTCCGGCTTTTTTACGAATATATTGATTCTGAGCCTATATTCAGTCGTGCTGTCCGCGAACCTCTTTACTTTCCTGATTTCCTGGGAAACAATGGCGATTGCATCCTATTTTCTCATCACACTCGACCGGAGCGATGAAACGTCACGCGCGGGACTCTTCTACGCAGTTATGACCCATATCGGCACAGCATTTATCATTGCGCTTTTCTTTATACTCTACCGGTTCACCAACAGAATGGATTTTGAAGGAATGAAGGCCGGTATTGCCTCCATGCCGACAGCGGTCAAGACGGTCGTCTTTATTTTCGCCCTTATCGGCTTCGGTACTAAGGCGGGAATCGTCCCGCTTCACACCTGGATTCCCCGAGCCTACCCGGTCGCGCCTCCTCATATTGCCGCGTTGATGTCTGGCCTTATGATCAAAATGGGCATTTATGGCTTCCTCCGGATATCCTTTGATGTCCTGGGGCAGGGTCCCGAGTGGTGGGGAATCACGGTTATCTCAGTCGGTGCAGTTTCGGCGTTACTGGGGATCCTCTACGGCCTCATTGAAAATGATCTGAAAGTCTTCCTTGCTTACTCCAGCGTTGAGAATGTCGGTATTATCCTTCTCGGCATTGGTGCCTCCATGATGTTCAAGAGCAACGGGCTTGCAACATTGTCATCCCTTGCCCTGACTGCAGCGCTCTTTCATGTGCTCAATCATGCCCTTTTCAAAGGTGTCCTTTTTCTTGGCGCCGGATCGGTCATCCACACCACGGGCTCGGGAAATATGGAGCACATGGGAGGACTGCTGAAACGCATGCCCGTGACCGGGTTGTTTTTCCTCGCTGGCGCTCTCTCTATCTGCGCGCTTCCGCCTTTCAACGGATTTGCGAGCGAATGGCTGACCTATCAGGCACTTCTCCTCGGATATCAGTCTCCTTCGGTTACTGCCAAAATCGTGTCGCCGCTTGGAGGGGCCGCTCTTGCGCTTACCGGCGCTCTTGCAGCAGCAGGGTTTGTGAAAGCTTTCGGTATTACCTTTCTCGGCGCGCCGCGAACAGCTGAGTCGAGGGACGCAGGGGAAGTACCGCTTCCCATGGTAGTTGGCATGGCGTTTCTAGCAATTCCCTGTCTTCTGTTTGGCCTTTTCCCCGGCCCGGCATTATCGTTTCTGATGCCCGCGGTGTATGCCATGACGGGTGCATCAACCACATTGGAGCAACACGGCATGCTGGGTGTCGGTCAGACATCGGCTGCAGTGTCTCCAATCGGCATGCTTGCTACCATGGCAGCCATGATGATCGCAGTTATGTTATTTATCAGGATGAAAGGCGGGGTGAGAAAGACTGTTTACGGCGATTCATGGGGCTGCGGCACGCCTGGGCTCACGCCGCGGATGCAGTACACAGCCACGGCCTTTACCAAACCTCTCCGTATCATTTACAAGCGTATTTACCTGCCGAGACGCGACATAAAAGTACAATATTTGCTAAAACCCTTCTTTGTCAAATCCATACACTACGGTAGCGAGATAACGCCGTTCTTTGAGCGTTATGTTTACGAACCGGCTACCCGGTTCATTCAGGCGGTTGCCAGCAAGGTCAAACTCCTGCAGTCGGGCAGCCTGAATTTGTATCTCGGATATATACTAATAACCTTGATTCTGCTTTTGATTTTCGCGACGTAAAAACAGGGTCTCGGAGCATGAGTCTTAGGGATAACGTGAGTTGAGAGCGGCACTATGGGATATCTCCAATTTCTCATCATAATTCTGTTCTCGCCACTGGTGAACGGCGTGATCAAGAAAGTGAAGGCGTACATGCAGGGCCGCATCGGCCCGGGCGTGCTGCAGCCCTATTACGACCTGCTTCGGCTCCTGAAGAAGGACATGGTCGTATCTACGGAAACATCCTGGATTTTCAAAGCCACGCCCTACATCGTATTTACGGCTACGGCTACGGCCGCCGTCATTGTACCGGTTGTGTCAACGGCGTCGCCCTTCAGTATGATGGGAGACGTGATCGCTCTGATCTATATGTTAGCGTTGGCCCGGTTTTTCATGGCCCTCGGGGGGCTCGATGCTGGCACGGGTTTCGGGGGGGAGGGGAGCAGCAGAGAAATGACGGTCGCCATCCTGGTGGAACCCATGATGATGCTTGCGCTCTTTACCGCCGCTATATCGGCCGGATCCACAGACATCGTGCGCATCGCCACGGTCCATCCAGCAGCTTTTTCACCGTCGCACCTGCTCGCACTGACCGCTTTCATAGTGGCGATCGTTGCAGAGACAGGCAGGGTTCCGGTTGATAACCCCGACACCCATCTCGAACTCACTATGATTCATGAGGGCATGATCCTTGAATATTCAGGACGATATCTAGCGCTCATGGAATGGGCGCATTACATGAAACAGATGATACTGTTCACACTTGCAATAGACATTTTTTTTCCACTGGGAATTGCACAGTCCGGGAATCCAGCGGTTCTCGCTACGGCAGTTGCGGTCTATGTTGCAAAAGTGACTGGGATTGCACTCTTGATGGCGCTCGTTGAGTCAACGCGGGCAAAAATGCGCTTCTTTCAGCTGCCATCTCTCCTCGGGGGAGCGTTTGTTCTTGCGTTTCTGTCGCTCGTAACGCATATCATGATGGGGAAGTGACGTACTGCAATGCATGACGATGTAACTATTGGAGCGGTGAGACATGAAGTCCTGGATTGAGGCTTTTTCCATTATTGATTTTATCTCTGTCGGCATTCTCCTGACAGCCGTGACCTTAAATGCCTTCAAGAGCATCGAGTCTTACGTGAAGGCGTATACCATCAACTCTTGGCTTTTGGCGAGCCTCGTCGCCGTGGTTGCGGTCCTTGTAGGAGAAACTCACCTCTATATAGCGGCCCTCTTGACCTTGGCAACCAAGGGGATCATCATCCCTCTCTTTCTTCGTAGGATCGTACGTCGCATGAGGGTCACCCACGAAATCCAGCCATATATCAGCAACTCTCTTTCCCTAGCCATTTCCGGGATACTGGTGGCCGTTGTCTATGCTTCGCTTAAGGAAGGGATTTTTATCACCGGTTTTTCAAAAGATGTGCTCCAGATTTCCATCGCTGTCATTCTCATCAGCCTTTTCGTGATGATAACCCGGAAGATGGCTTTGACACAGGCCATCGGTCTTCTGTTCATGGAGAACGGGCTCTTTCTCGCCGGGTTCTCTTTGACCTTCGGCATGCCGACGATGATAGAACTCGGCGTACTTTTCGATATGCTTATGGGTGTTATCATCCTGGGCATTTTTGCCATTCAGATAAAACGGGCTTTTGCTTCTACTGATCTGGACAAGCTTACGGTATTAAAAGGATAGTTCGTAGTTAGGTGAGGGTTTACGTGCTTTCTATACTGATCATACCGCTCTTTACCGCTGTTGTTTGCTATAACATAAGAAAGCCCCGCATTGTCGGCTACGTGAGCCTTGGAGGAACAGCTGCGCTTGCGGTGGCTGCATTCCCGACCATTGCCGCATCATTGTCAGGAACCGTATCGACGCTGGATGACACTTTTTCTATGGACGCGCTTTCGGGATATATCATGGCCCTCGTGATTTTTCTGAGCCTCGCTTCAGCTGCCTATTCCATCAGCTACCTTGAGCATGAATACGATGCCGGATTGACAAATGTCCGTGGTGTTAGGACCTATTACGGATTACTCCATCTTTTTATCTTTACCATGCTCCTGGTAACCATGGCTAACAACCTTGCCATCATGTGGATAGGCATTGAGGCTACCACTATCGTATCGGCCCTTCTTATCGGGCTCGGCTTCCATAAACGCCCGCTGGCCGTCGAAGCGGCATGGAAATATATCATTCTGTGCAGCGTGGGAATCACGTTCGCCCTTCTCGGCACCTTTATCGCGTACTACGCGTCGACAGCGGTAATAGGGACCGAGGGAGCGCTGAACTGGACCATTCTCAGGGGGATGGCGTCCCGTTTGAACCCCGAGACCATGAAACTCGCTTTCATCTTCGTTCTCGTTGGATACGGGACAAAAGCCGGATTGGCGCCGGTACACAACTGGCTGCCCGATGCCCACAGCCAGGCACCGAGCCCCATCAGCGCGCTACTCTCGGGTATCCTGCTAAACACGGCGTTCTATGGGATCATGCGCTTTGTTTCGATAGTGGAGCCGTCGACAGGTAGCGACTTTACCGGCCATCTTCTGATTTTTTTCGGGCTGATCTCAGTCGGCATTTCAGCCATCTTTATCCTTGTTCAAGAAAACTATAAGCGACTTCTTGCGTACAGCAGCATCGAACACATGGGAATCATTTCGCTCGGTATCGGCATCGGCGGCCCAGTGGGAGTTTACGGAGCGCTGCTGCATATTCTGAATCATGCGCTGTCCAAACCACTCATGTTCTTTGCTTCAGGCAAGATCCAGTCCCGGTTCGGGACCACAAATATCGCGAATGTGAACGGAGTCCTCTCGTCCATGCCGCTACTCGGGACACTGACTTTTATTGGCGCATTATCCTTATCCGGCACGCCGCCGTTCAACATATTTGTGAGCGAATTAACGGTCCTAAAAGCAGGCGTTGACAGTGGGCTTTGGCCCGTGGTGGTACTTTTCCTGATATTCGTGGTGATCGTGTTCTACGGCATGTTGTCGGGCTTCGGTAAAATGCTTTTCGGAAGGCTTGGTGACGGCACGGTAGCTCAGGCTGTCCATCGTCCAGGAAGAAGTGGGGCAGGTGAATGGCTGGCCAACACTGTGATGATCTTTATGGCTATGGCGGTTATCGCGCTGGGTTTTAAAGTCCCGGCTGTTATCGATGAAACCATAAGAACCTGTGTACAGGTTCTTGGAGCAAAGTAATGGAGAAAATTCGTAAAAAATCGGTGAAAACCTGGGAACACCTGAATGAATCTTACTTTGAGGTCAGAACTGATGACTTCAAGGATGCCTGCCGACATCTATACGAAGACCTGCATGCAATCCTGCGGGTCATGTTTGCTTGCGATGAGCGTGAGAAAGACGGCCTGTTTAGGATTTATACAGTATTCGACCTGCCCGGTATCGATCGTTTTATCATTGTAGTTCTTCCGATTCAGGAATCGGATCCCAGTTTCCCTTCCTTGACACAGACTATCCCGGCAGCTCATTGGTACGAGCGGGAGATTAGCGATATGTTCGGGCTGTCAGCGCAGGGTCATCCCGATAAACGAAGGCTAGTTTTTCACGAGGCTTTCCCCGCCGATTCTCACCCGCTTCGCAAGGATTGGAGCATGTCCGAAACGGATAAACAAGAATGGGGCGATGGATCGACGATAAAGGTCCCTCATCCGTTCATGGAGGTTTCGGGAGAGGGGATTGTCGAGATTCCCGTCGGGCCGGTGCATGCGGGCATCATTGAACCGGGCCACTTTCGGTTCAGTGCCATCGGGGAAACGATCTTTTTTCTTGAACCGCGGCTGTTCTATACTCATAAAGGTACGGAAAAACATTTCGAGACACTGGGATTCCCTGAAGGAGTGAAACTGGCCGAACGGGTATCAGGAACCTCATCTTTTGCTCACGGCGCTGCTTACTGCATGGCCGTCGAACGAATGCTAGGGCTCGCGATCACGGAAAAAGCATCTGCCGTGAGAACGCTTGTTCTTGAGCTGGAACGCATTTACAATCATATCGGCGACATCGGGAATATGTGTGCGGGGACGGCGCTTAATCTGGGCTACATGAAAGGCGCCGTCATCAAGGAACAGCTCATGCAATTGAATGAGATCCTCACGGGGAGCAGGTATCTTCGCGGTTTAAACGTCGTCGGTGGTGTAACGAAAGATGTTTTTGATCAGGCGGACGATATTCTCAAAACCCTCGACGGGGCCACACGGGAATACAAGGCACTCATGGAACTCCTGCTCGGCTCGGTTTCTCATGTCGAGCGTCTTGAGAACACGGGGAAACTTTCTAAAGACATCGCACGCAAGCTTGGCGTCACGGGCGTGGCAGCTCGGGCCTCTGGTCTGACCGATGATCTGAGGAAATCCCATCCCCACCTGCTCTACGACCGGTTGATTTTCGAGGCCCATACCCATGAAAAAGGGGACGTGCTCGCGCGCATGTTGATCAGGGCCGAAGAAACAGAATGCTCCCTTTCCATGATCCAGGCTCTTCTTGAAAGCGGCTACAAGGGCGACTTAATCGTACCATTGAGAGCTGCGCCTCCATTTGCCTCTGCGATGGGTTACGTCGAAACGCCGAGAGGTTCCCTGATCTATTGGGTGATGTCGGACAAGGAAGGCAAACCGCTCAGGGTTAAACTTCGTTCTCCATCGTACTGCAACTGGCCGGCTGTGCCGTTTGCAGTCCATGGCAACATTGTCCCCGACTTTCCGCTTTGCAACAAAAGCTTCAATTTGTCTTACTCGGGGACTGATATGTAGGGAGCAGAGGGACATTAACTACAACCATCAGGATATGGAAGTGCAATTAAGAATATGATAAAAGAAATATTAAAAAACATATTTTCGAAAAAACGAGTCATCCCGTTTCCCGAAGGATTCAACGTATCACCCACCCAGGTGGCGAAGATTGTTGACTTTCAGAAAAAGGTTGATACAATCTTCGGTAGGTCTCTGCGAATCAGGCAGATTGATGCCGGTTCGTGCAACGCCTGTGAATGGGAATGCACGGCGCTTACGAACCCGATTTACGACATCCAACGGTTCGGCATCGACTTTGTTGCTTCACCGAGACATGCTGATATGCTTCTGGTGACCGGTCCTGTGTCCAGGCAGATGGAGTTTGCGTTAAAGAGGACAACAATTGCAACCCCGGAACCGAGGCTTGTCGTGGCATGTGGCGACTGTGCAAAAGACGGCGGCATATATAAAGGAAGCTACGCTGTCGCGAACGGCGTGGGAAACGTGATCCCCGTGGACGCCGTCATTCCCGGATGTCCGCCAACACCGACAGCGATCATCCTGGCTCTTTCCGAGATCATCGACAAGGTTGCACGATAAACAGATTACGCATTTTTAGAATGTTAATGAACTGATTGGTTTTAGGTTGAAGATGCAAGGAGTTCCAGGGAGGTTAGGGCGTGCTTCTTTCACCTATTAATGTCATTTCATCGTCTTTTGCAGTGCTGCTGCTGATCCTGGCATTGACACCATTTCTGCGCCTCAACCAGCGTCTCCTCATAAATGTCGGTTTCTTTCTCGCCGCTATCGCATCGTTTTTTGCCGCTGTCGCCGGCTTCTGGTCCTTAGTGAATGGTATGACGACACAGGTTATTCTCCCCATTGGTCTGCCTGATCTTCCGTTCCATCTCAGAATAGATCTCCTGTCCGGATATTTTCTTGTTGTGGTGGGACTGCTCGCATTTTTTGTGTCAATTTACTCCATCGGATACGTCAAGGGTTTTCTCGGCCAGCGGTCGGTGACGCATCTGGTGGTTTTTTATGTTTTATTTCTTGCCGGGATGGTCCTCGTCGTTCTGGCCGATGACGCCCTGTTCTTCCTGATCGCTTGGGAAATGATGGCGGCATCATCCTATTTCCTCGTGTTGTATGAGGATGAGCGGGTCGAAAACCGCAGGGCGGCTTTCCTATATCTTGTTGTTGCTCATGTGGGCGCTATCGCGATTCTCCTGTCCTTCGGCGTCCTGGCTGGTCTCACCACTGGTTTCTCCGGCTTTCAGAATTATACCTTCGACGCTATGCGCGCAGCCCATCTTCCGCCCGAACTTGCGACTCTGGCCTTCCTGCTCGCGTTTTTTGGCTTCTCCGCAAAGGCGGGTGTGATTCCGCTGCACATTTGGCTCCCCGAAGCGCACCCCGTTGCTCCTTCGAATGTATCGGCGCTGATGAGCGGCGTGATGCTCAAGACCGCGATCTACGGCATAGTCCGGGTTGTGTTCGATCTGATCCGCGTATTCCCGTGGTGGTGGGGTGCACTGGTGCTCGTCTTCGGTCTTGTTTCGGCAGTCATGGGCGTTCTGTATGCTTTGATGCAGCACGACCTCAAGCGACTGCTTGCCTATCATTCTGTTGAAAACATCGGCATTATTCTGATAGGTATTGGTCTTTCGATGATCTTTACGTCTTTTAATATGTCGCTACTCGCTGCCCTGGCATTGATCGCAGGTCTTTATCACACGCTGAACCATGCTATGTTCAAAGGTCTGCTCTTCATGGGAGCAGGTTCAGTACTCAATGCAACCCATGAGCGGAACATGGAGGAAATGGGTGGTCTCATCCGATTCATGCCCTGGACCGCTGTTTTATTTCTTATCGGCTGCATCTCGATATCGGCCCTGCCGCCCTTTAACGGATTTGTATCAGAATGGCTGACTTATCAGGCGTTCCTGCTCTCTCCCGCTCTTCCCAGCCCGCTGTTGAACCTGATGATTCCGCTCGGCGCTGCGCTCCTTGCCCTCACGAGTGCTCTCGCTGCTGCTTGTTTTGTCAAGGCTTTCGGCGTGACGTTTTTGGGAAATCACCGCGGACATCATGGCGGACACATTCATGAAGCAGGGTGGTCCATGCGGCTGGGCATGCTGCTTGCTGCGCTCGCTTGTCTCGGTCTGGGAATTTTCCCGACCTATATGATCGGATGGATGGATCCTCTTGCTGAGAAGCTGGTGGGAGGGAAAATCGCCGCTTCAGCGTCGGGCCTGGGATGGATGTGGCTCACCCCGATTGCAGCAGAACGTGCTTCGTATTCCGCCCCCCTTGCGTTCATCGGAATTCTCACCGTCGTGGTCGTGACTTATCTCCTGCTTCATGCGCGGCCGGGTGCCATCCGCCGTGCGCCGCTCTGGAATTGCGGGTTTGAAAAGGTTACAAGTAGAATGCAATACACGGCCACTTCCTTTGCCATGCCGCTCCGGAGGATTTTCGGATTTCTGTTCAGTATCAAGGAGCATGTGCGGCAGCCTCCTTCGGCTTCTCATCCCGCCTTCCCGGACCGGATTCATTATCATCTCCGCGTACGAGATCGATTCTGGACCTGGATGTACCAGCCTGTAATAGATGCGAGCTTCTGGCTTTCCCGGAGAATCGGAAGAATGCAGCAGGGGCGAATACAGATCTACCTCATTTATTCATTTGTGACGATTCTGGTGCTGCTTATATTTTCATGATAGCCTAAGGGAGTCTTGCTTGAACATTGATCCGCTTATCGTAGAAATTCTCCAAATTGCCGTTCTACTTATCGTGGCTCCGGTTTTCACGGGCTGGATCAAAATGGTGAAGTGCTGGTTCCAGGGCCGGACTTCTCCGAGCCTTTTTCAGCCTTGGCGCGACATCGTCAAGCTCTTCTCGAAGGACGTGACGCTCGCGGAAAATGCCTCGTGGATCTTCCGCTTCACTCCCTATCTCGTCTTCGGCATTTCGGTCATGGCGGGCGGTATCATCCCCATCCTTTCGATGGACCTTCCCCTGTCTGCCATGGCCGATGTCATCGCCCTGGTGGCGCTTTTTTCCATAGCGCGTTTTTTTACTGCCCTGGCTGGGATGGATATCGGCACAGCCTTCGGGGGCATGGGGGCAAGCCGGGAGATGACCATTGCCTCGCTGGCTGAGCCGGCCATGCTCATGGCGGTCTTCGCCGTTTCCCTTGTGGGTAAATCCACGTCGGTGTCTCAGATGGCTATCGTCATTTCCCAGGGACACTCTCTTCTTCGGCCGTCACTGGTCTTCGCACTCCTTGCCTTTATCCTGATTACCCTGGCGGAGACAGGAAGGGTACCAGTTGACAATCCCGCCACCCATCTAGAACTCACGATGATTCACGAAGCCATGATTCTCGAATACTCGGGCAGACACTTGGCCCTCATAGAATGGGCGAGCATGATGAAGCTATTTCTTTTCGCCGTGCTGGGAATCGCGTCCTTTGTTCCCTGGGGTATCCCCCGGAATGGAGAGTTGCTCTCAGTTGCCGTTGCCCTCCTTGTCCTGTTGTTCAAACTCGCGGGAATCGGCGTAGTACTCGTGTTGATCGAGACCGGGCTGGCAAAGATGCGGATCTTCCGCATTACCGAGTTTCTGGGGAGCGCGTTTCTCTTCGCCACGATAGGAATGATGTCTTATTTCATGCTCGAATAAGACGATAGAAAAGAAGAGTTTCATGAAAGCCGGGGTGGCTGGAGCCGTGAGCTCGCCGTTTTTAATGCAAAATCATAAAAGGGATATGTTGTGAACGTGCAGCTTGCATCACATCTTAACAGCCTTCTCGCATCCTTTATCCTTCTGACGGCCTTCGGTCTGGTCGTTCAGCGGAGGATGAACGCTCTGCTGCACCTCTTTGCCTGGCAAGGTTTTTTTCTTGCTGTGAGCACCGCAATCGTGGGGTACCTAGGCGGAGCACACGATCTTTACATTTCGTCGATCCTCACTCTTGCGATCAAGGTTGCCCTGTTACCCTATATTTTGCACAGACTAATCATCAAGTTGAAAATCCACAAGGAAGTGGAAACAGTAGTGAATATTCCTGCGACCATGCTCATGGGAATCGTGCTGGTGATCTTCTCCTATCATCTGACCGCCCCGATCCGGGAACTATCGACGTTGGTTACCCGCTCGACATTGGCAGTAGCCCTTGCCACGGTCATGCTGGGCTTTTTGATGATGATCACCCGTAAGCATGCAGTCACGCAGATCATCGGGTTTCTCGCCATGGAAAACGGACTTCTCTTCGCAGCGACAAGCGCCACCTACGGTATGCCCCTAGTTGTAGAACTGGGCGTGGCTCTGGATCTCTTGATTGCGGCCTTTATCTTCGGAATGTTCTTCTTTCATATTAGTACCACCTTCGACAGCCTCGATGTGGACCAGATGGCTCGGCTAAAAGAAGAAGATTAACAAGACAGTTGTTTCTCGGAGGCGCCGGGAATAGCGGACAATCTCTAAAATTTCGCTATTCCCTCTCCACGCTTGTTTTCCCGCTATTCAGTTATAGAATGTTTTTGTTAATTGAGGTTCAGCGTGGCTCTACTCATACTTTTAGTCGTTCCGCTCTTCTCATCCTTGGCGCTGGCCTTCATCGGCGACCGGAAGTTCGCTCCCGAGGTGAACATTGCAGGTTCCGCTGCAACTTTTGTAACAAGTGTCGTATTGGCCCTCCAGGTTTATGACCAGGGACCGATGCTCGCGGGAAACAATTTCTTTTTCATCGATGCATTCAGCGTTTACCTGACGGTTCTCACTGCGTTTGTATCCATGACAACATCCGTTTTCAGCAGGCGGTACATGAGGCGCGAACGGGAACATGGCACCATAGGCCATCGAAGGATTCGCTTCTACCACTCCATGTTCCAGCTGTTCATATTCGCCATGCTGCTCTGCCTCCTGACCAACAACGTGGGCATTCTCTGGATCGCCATGGAACTGGCAACGCTTTCCACAGTACTTCTTGTTTCCCTTTACCGCACGCCTGCGGCGATCGAAGCCGCCTGGAAATACTTCATCCTCTGCGGCGTCGGCATCGCTCTTGCGCTTTTCGGGACTGTGCTCCTGTATTTTGCCGCGGAAAAAGTGCTCGGTCCCGGGGGCGCGGCGCTCCATTGGACAAACCTCGCCAAGGTGAGCGATCAACTGGAACCGACGATCCTATCGCTGGCCTTCGTCTTTCTTATGGTAGGCTATGGTACAAAGGTAGGGCTCGTTCCGATACACAACTGGCTGCCCGACGCCCACAGCGAGGGTCCTACGCCTATTTCGGCCGTCCTCTCAGGGCTTTTGCTCAACATTGCTCTCTATGCGCTTGTCCGGTGCAAGGTGCTGGTCGACGGTTCGACTGGCACCCATCATTCGGGCACCATCATGATGGGTTTTGGCATCATATCGATCATCGTAGCTTCTTTCTCGCTCCTGCGTCAGAAGGACATTAAACGGCTCTTCGCCTATTCATCAATCGAGCACATGGGAATCGCCACCTTTGCTTTCGGTCTCGGCGGACCAGTTGCGACCTTCGGTGCGCTCCTCCACATGCTGGTGCACAGTCTGACCAAGTCGTCCATTTTTTTTACCGTGGGCCACGCATCCCAGATGCACCGGACGCAGGAGATGGAGAAAATCAAGGGACTCATCCGGGGTAATTCGCTTGTAGGATGGGGGCTGGCACTGGGGGTCATGGCGATCGTGGGGATGCCTCCCTTTGGTGTGTTCACGAGTGAATTCCTGATACTCACGGCAACTATCAAGGACGCGCCACTCTTCGCGCCATTTCTTCTTCTCGGGCTCGCTGTTTCCTTTGCTGCACTGTTCCGAAGGGTGCAGCCCATGGTGTTCGGCGAGGTTCCGGCTTATCAGAAGCGCTTGAAAGCCGCGCATGTTCCGGTGATATTACATCTTGTTGCGGTTCTCATTCTCGGTTTGTATATGCCGAAATTTTTAGCAGGATGGTTCCAAACAGCAGTCGTGCTGCTAAAATAATAGGAGTTAGAATAAACCCCAGTTGTTTAAGAAATCAAATTATTCATTTTATTTAGAGACAATCAAATTTAATAGAAGATGAACTGGCATGATTAGACTCAAGAACCTCATTATGAACTTGCTGGGTGCCGATGCGCGAGAAGACGAGAACCTCGCACCGTCAACCGTTATGGCTCTTGTTGTGCCACGGCATCGGTTCACCGAGGCTGCAAAAGCGCTAAAGAAGGAATACGCACTCCTGGCTGCGGAATGGGCTTCCGACGAGACTCCTTTCGGAAGGGGATATGGTATTTACGCCTGTTACCGCCGGGAGCAGGAATACCTGATAATCGAGACAGAGGTCCCGGTAGATGATCCGACGTTTCCCAGTTTGACAAAAAAATTCGTTCCGGCCTATCGATTCGAACGCCAGATGCGGAGCCTGATGGGGGTTGTAGCCATTGGACATCCTGATGTCCGACCGTGGATCAAGCACGAAGACTGGCCCCAGGATGCGTGGCCGCTCAGGAAATCTTTTAATGCTGCCAACCGGTTGCCCCGGGTTCCCGGAGAATATCGATGGATACGCGCTGAAGGCGAGGGTGTGTACGAAATTCCCGTCGGCCCAGTGCACGCGGGCATCATTGAACCCGGACATTTCCGGTTCCAAGCCATGGGGGAAGACATACTCAACCTCGAAGAGAGGCTGGGTTACGTTCACAAGGGCATTGAGAAACGATTCGAAACGCTGTCTTGGAAAGAAGCCTCCAGTCTTGCTGGCAGGGTATCGGGCGATACGACCGTTGCACACAGTTTGGCCTATGCCCAAGCGGTCGAGGCAATTACGGGTTGCATTCTACCTGACCGTGCTCTCTGGCTTAGGGCGCTGTATCTTGAAAGGGAGCGTATTGCGAATCATCTAGGCGACCTTGGAGCCATTTGCAATGATGTGGCTTTTGCCTTCCTCCTCTATCAATTCCACCGTTTGAAAGAAATCGTCGTTCGTACGAATCTGAAGCTCTTCGGTCACCGCTTTATGATGGACCGGGTAGTTCCCGGCGGCGTTATCTCGGACATTACCGCTGAAGGCGCACAGGAAATCCTTTTTGAAATGGACTGGCTGACAAGAGAATTCGAGCGGCTCGTGGCAATATATGACGAGAACTCATCGCTGGAGGACCGGATCAGGAACACTGGCATCCTGAAACCTGATCAGGCACGAGACCTCTGCGTTGTAGGCTTCGTTGCACGGGCAAGCGGTTTGAATTTGGACTGCCGCATTCATCATCCTTTCCCGCCTTATGACCGCATTGGCATCACCATCCCCGTGCTCGTATCCGGAGACGTTCATTCCCGGGCATGGGTCCGTGTCGAGGAAATCCGCGATTCCATCCGGATCATCCGCGAGATTCTCAGGACGCTACCTCCGGGGAAAATTCTATCGACTTTCGATGCGCCGATGCCAGACCGGTCCGGCTTCTCCGCTGTCGAAGGATGGCGCGGCGAGATTCTCTACTGGGTACAGTCGGGACCGGCGGGCGAGATCAATCGCTGCATGGTAAGAGACCCCTCCAGCGTGAACTGGCTGGGATTGGAGCAGTGTATCCACGGCAACATTGTTCCCGATTTCCCGTTGTGCAACAAGAGCTTCAATCAATCATACTCGGGAAATGATTTGTAAATATAACAGCTCTGGAACATCAAAGAATCAATGACGCATATCAGGATTCAAAGCACTAATCGTGACGAAAACGCTGTGGAGTCTTAGGCAACGACCATTTGAAGTCTGAATCGATATTTTGTTTTTTAAACTTGGAACGTTCAGGAGTCCTATGTTACATATTCTTCGGCAGATATTCCATACGGGAATCGTTACGGAGCCGCTTCCGGCGATCACCGATCGGGAGATCGAGAAGATCGGGGTAGAGCTGGCGGAGGTTGTCAAGCACCGGTTCAAGGGGAGTCTTGCCATTCGGCAGGTCGACGCAGGATCCTGCAACGCATGCGAACTTGAAATCCACGCGATGAATAACGTCATGTATAATTGTGAACGCTTTGGCATTCATTTCACCGCGTCTCCGCGGTTTGCGGACCTTCTTCTGGTCACCGGCCCTGTTTCGCACAATATGGAGATCGCCCTGAGGAGAACCTATAATGCAACACCGACACCGAAAATCGTAATGGCCGTGGGAGACTGCGGATGTTCGGGCGGCATATTCGGTGAGAGCTACGCCTCCCTCGGTGGGGTTGAGAAAGTAATCCCCGTTGATGCACGCATCCCCGGATGTCCGCCTACACCGACTGCCCTGCTTCAAGGTATCTTGAAGGCAATAGGCGGATTGGGATAATATACACGAAAATGAGGCCGGGCGAATGGGGCTGCTCCCTATTTGGAAAAGACGGCTCTATGACTGACAGAATGGGATTTCCACTAAATGATAATTATGTAAGGCAATGCCAGTCTTCTGTATAGAATACCACTAACTCAAGGGATGAGAAATGTATGAAAATTGAAGTGACCCCTTGTCTGTTCCTTTTCCCTGTTGAGCCGATCGGCGTCATAGCGCAAAGTGTAGGATGTGGGGATCTGATCTTTTTCTCCAACGGGTGCCGGCAAGGTGCTGTTCAGAAAAAGCAAAAGGGCTCAAGTGTAGCGTCGTCATTATCATGGATTTCAGATATGCGAGGGATCCTACAAAATGGACATGTCCAAGACAACGAAGAGAGCTTTTTACGGCAAGTGCCAAAGTGGACAAAAATTATTTGATGATGAAGGCTTTCAAGAACCGAACCAGCTGTTATAAATTGTAATCGTGGGCTTTTCCGTCCAGGAGATGCCATGGCGCTCCCGATGTATTTTTTCTCAATTAACAGAGTATTGCTGCTCTCCTTTTTGTTCCTGCTGAACGGCTGCATACAGCCTGTTCGGACACCGATCGAGACGATCGAGTACGACGCTGAAAACGTCAACGGGCCGCGTATGCTTTTTGTTTTTTTGCCGGGGAGAGGCGATTCTGTTACGGTATTTCAGAAAGAAGGTCTCATAAAGGCGGTTAGGGAACGGGGACTTCCAGTTGACGTGATTGCGGTAAATGCCCACGTGGGTTACTATCTGAATGGAACTGTTTTTACGCGGCTTAGGGAGGATGTGATTAAGCCGTCCAGATCTAGAGCATACAACCAGATCTGGCTGATTGGCAATTCTCTCGGCGGATACGGCTCCTTGACCTACGCCAGGGAGCACTCCGATGAAATTACGGGCGTAGTTCTCTTGGGGCCGTTCTTAGGAAGTCAGTCAGTCATTCATGATATCCTGGAAGCAGGTGGTTTGGAAAAATGGAAACCCGGCGAAATCAAGTTGAACACCGAGGAGCAGTGGGACAATCATTTATGGATGTGGGTCAAAGATTGCTTGCAGCAGAAAAGATGCTTTCGGAATGTCTACATGGGATACGGTCGTGACGACCGCTTCTCCGATGCGCAGGCATTGCTGGCCTCCTCACTGCCATCGGACCATGTGATCGTTATCGAGGGAGGACACAACTGGAGAACATGGAAAAAACTGTGGTTGATGTTCCTTGGTGAAAAAATATTTACTGTTCGGAATGTGCCAGGAACAGCTCCCGCTGGGCGCAATGATCCTCCACGTTAAGCCGAATAGTGGTTCCACGCACCTAAGCGAGCCTATTCGCAAGTCCCTTGATTTAGAAAGGTTAAATTTCCTATGTCGCGATTTGGAGCTTATTGGGGAGTGGCAGGGGTAATGCTGCTGCTTGGCAGCGCCATATACCGGTTGACCCCGATTGCAGTAGAATCTTTTGCATTCGAGTGGTACTGGTACCACATGATCGCCTTTATCCTTATTCTGATCTTCATGGCTTATGCAGAAGGGTATCGCGCGTTCCATCTGGCCTTCTCGCCGCGTGTGGCGGCGCGGGCGCGGTATCTCCTGACACATTCCAATGCCCTGCATATTGTGCTTGCGCCACTGTTCTGCATGGCTTACTTTCACGCTCCGCGCAGACGCCGAATTATATCCCTGTCGGTAACCGCAGGAATCATTGTGCTGGTAATCCTGGTGAGGCTCCTTCCTCAGCCATGGCGCGGCATCATCGATGGAGGGGTGCTGGCGGGCCTGGCATGGGGGCTGGTATCGCTGGCCATATTCGGATACAAGGCGCTTACGTGCGATGTATTCTCATATGCACCGGAAGTCCCTGAAGAGACGATGTAGGAAATCATCGTCTGCATCATCATGTTGACGGGCCTATCAATAATGCACTAAAGGAGATTTTCTTGGAAAAAGAAAAAAAATGCTTTCCCGGCAAACTGGTAGTATTTCTTTTCGGTGAGACCGGGAAAAACCTCGAGGCCTCAGACGTAGTGGAGATCAAGACCATCAA
>Ga0335081_10006468_pt1 | contig 18665 bp, 17 predicted proteins | sample Lox_Sample_35_FD_206713 | JGI IMG/M metagenome (GOLD analysis project Ga0335081, IMG submission 206713) | Soil microbial communities from Loxahatchee National Wildlife Refuge, Florida, United States - Lox_Sample_3.5 | ecosystem: Environmental > Terrestrial > Soil > Wetlands | place: USA...
CTTTGCGTCCCGGTCCCCCAACATCAAAAACCGGAACTGCAATCGTTTTCTGTCGGGAAGGGAGAGATAGATGCGTTTGAAATCTTCGAGGGTGTTAATGGGTTTCCCGTCGAGTTGAGTCATTAAAAAGCCGCCAGTGAGAGAAGCCCAGTTAAAGATTCCGGATTCGGCGGAATAGATGCCGCGGACGGGCATGTGGTGGAACCTCGCGAGTTGATAGGAAAGGGGGTTGAAGATTCCGTTTCCGATTTCGAGGAATTCCTTGGGGGTGATGGAGTGGAGGTCTTGCACGCGGACAGTAATAGTGTGTGGGTCGTGGCCGCGATAGAGGGTGAGTTGAATTTCCTTGTCGACACTATTATCAATGACTTCCCACAAAGTATGGAATCCATCAACAAATCGCTTTCCATAAGACCCTTCGTAGCATTCAACCAGGACATCCCCGACTTCCAAGCCACTTTTATCCCCCGGTCCCTCGGGCAAAATCTCTGAAACTTTAAGAAGTCCCGTCCCCACTGGATTCCGCTCGCGACAGTCTGCCTCAGCGGACTCGGGAAACCCAACTCGTTTCAACTCATCATACGAAGTATACAAAAACACCGTTTGCAATGTTCCCCTCGGCACCACCTCTCCCCTCCGCACATACTCCAGCGCCCGTACAACAGGGTCCAAAGGTAGAAAGAAACCACTTAAAGCCCCTGTCCTCCCACCAGCATTCAACGCAATAGCCCGTCCTTGAATATCCAACACCGGGCTCCCCGACGAACCCCCACTCGTCCCGGACGCAGCCTGAAAATAATTGATGTTAAAATCATTGTATCCCCCTCCATAATACGGTGCCGCACGATCCAATCTCGCCAATGTAGCGCCCAGAATACTCAATTTTTCCCCTGCATCGTTCCCGCAAATCTTGATATCCACACCAACTTTGGCGCCCTGAGGAAACAGTTCGATTTCCTCGACCTGGGCAAATTTCACACTCTTCGGATCATATCGAAAGAACCCAAAGTCGTGGACGGGATCAAAGTATGCGGCCTCCAAGATGATTTCCTCGTAATTTTCGAATGTAGCAGTGGCGGTGATCGGGCCCTGCGTGACCATGTGCCTGTTTGACAGGATGAGGCCCCTTGCGCGGTCGACGACGAAGCCCGTGCCTTCAAAGGAGGTAGCATGGTCTGTGTCGAAGCAGCGGAGGGCAGTGACTTTGATGGAGACGACGGCTTTGATGACATGTGTGATGACTTTCTGCCAGGGTTCGAGCGAGGCGCTGTCGGCTTTGGCGAGAGTGGAGTGATCGACCACTTGGAGATCGTGGGGTGCGGCTTCGGCAGATCCGGGAGCGGAGGCGGCTACCGGTAGGATGTTCATGGCTCAAGGAAGGGTGAGCGAGAAAGAGTCGAAGCCGGGGTGAGGTGATTGAGTGGTGCGCAGGGAAGGCCAAACGCCCAGCGCTACAGAAAAGCGCCGGCGACGAGATTAAGGTTGTGTGGCTGTGTACCGGAGCGCCATCATGCAGCCCCCCAAACAAGTGCAGCTGCGGCCGACCTTTGTTCTGGATCGATTTCCTCCCGCCTTACCAAATTTGGCTCCTCGCAATTGCTGGCTTTCTTCCCCTTGTTTCCTGTGGCTGCATAGCCAAGGGCTTCCATAAGGCACCGCCATTTGCCAGCCATTGCGCACTCCCTGTCAAAACTACGATGGTCGTCCTGCACACTAACAGATGCTTCTAATAGAATCAACCTGCCACGTATAGACAGGTTCCTGACAAGCTTGTGCAGACATGTGTTCTACAATGGGCCCCGACGAAGGCAAGTCTTTTTCCTCGCCGGACGGCATTCCCTATCTCGAGGACTCCTCCCAGTTGATCAGGGAGATTGAATCCTGGACGCCTCCCGACGAGCCTAACACCATTGCCTATGTATCTTCCAATATTGGCGAAGTCAATATTCCCACGTATTCGGTTCTGCCATTTGTTTTGACGGACGACGGTCGTGTCGTGTCGCCTTCATCTCTGAGTCCAATGCAATCAACACCCGCATGTATACCCTAGAGAGTCTCTCCCGTTAATTCGCAAAGATCTCCGGGAAACACCACTCTTCGATCTATCTTTGATTGCCCCTCAATCCGAAGAATCATGCTTCTCACTGACAAGCCGCTCTCTTTCATCAATCGATGATACTTCGGGCTTACCGACCCCATACAGCACCCCCGCCACCAAAAGGTTCGAAACCTATTGAGGCAACCCTTGACTGTAGAACACGCCGTCTCCTCAGACCAGCAAGAGGCAATAATAAAACAGGCAGAACCGGAAAATTAAAATGCACACAATGTCGTCGAGTCCATTCTTCCGTACCCCCTAACGTATCCTTGTTTCACTGATAAAAACAGTGCATATACAATTCCCCCGATCAACCCTGTGATCTTTGTCTCCGAAAAAGCTATCAATGCATCAAAACCCTCGGTCCGGATAAACGTCGTAAGATAAAACGCGATGAATTCCTGTTAGACAACCCCATCATTAGCCCCTCCGACACCGCGCTCGTAAGCCCCAGTCGTCCCCCACCCATCCCCGAGTACTGCGACACTAGTCCCGAGGAACAATCGGCCATTCTCTTTTTATATCAAACGATTGCAGAATCCCCACACCACCATCGACACCGAGAGATCCTGCGTGCAATGAAAGGCTCTTATTCGCTTTTCATTACTGAGGCGAGTCTGCGTTACGCAAGCGTCGCATACGGCGCGTCAAGACAACATAAGCCACTCCTCCTCCAACGCAGTCAAACGTCCTTCGACAAGGAAATCGGACGGCTGTCCCGAAAGAAAAAAGAGACCCGCTTTTCCGCAGATCATCTTGCTGGATTCCTTTTCATGGCTCATGTCTCCCGCCGTGCGGGTGACTGGGAAAAATTAAAACAGTATCTCCGACTTTTCGGCGAAATGTTCCTAGAAATGCAGAACGCCGGTCTGAAAGAAGTGTGGTTCGAAAGTGAGACAACGTATATTGAAACGGTGTTCAGTGCCCGCGGGTTCCGACGAGCGGTGCCGTTTGAAGCACACAACAAGAAGGACGCATTTCCATACTTGGATATTGTGTTGGAAATCCGGTTGGAGGATTGTGCATGCTTGATTGAGAATCAAGTGGGAGCGCCGAAGAGGTCGGGATGGGAGAAGAGTTTGTTGACTTTGATGATGTATAATCAGGATATCCTGTTGACGTTTAAAGCCTGTTTTTCGGAGGTTGTAAGGGCGGAAAGGGGGTATTCAAGCCCGGAACAATGTCGACGGCGACTGGACATTCTAAGGAAGAGGTGGGCTGATTCGGAGAATTCGGTGATATTGGAACGGATGAAGGAACTTGATGCGGCGTTCATTACCCCCAAATTCGCCCCGTGCATCGCGCTCTTGCCGCCCGATAATCCACACTGTTTCAACACGGGTATGGATCCTGTATCCCAGGACCTCCGGTGTCTCGGAAAACTCTCCGAATTGCCTACTGTGTCAGATGAATTGCGTGAGACCGCGAACCACTTCAAAGCCACCTGCGGCGGATTCCGGCGCCTTTTCTGGATTCGCTATTTACGCAATCTCACCCTACTCTACATTTTGGAAAAATTGGTGTTGGGAGAATCAGAGATTGAGGGAGTTGAAGCGGCGACGAAGTTGTGCATTATTTTAACAGATTCGTTGATACAGTTTCCTCCAAGGTATGGCCACCTTGGAGAGACGGCGCAGCATAGCTTTTCGCTTGCCGAGCTCGTTTTTCGGATATCTCCCATGACTGGGCAGGAAGGTATCTCCTCTCTTCGGGTTTCCGAGCTGATTGGAGTTGCGTGGGTGAGGAGTTTGTGTGAGATGACGGGTGTCAATAGTCGGCCTGACCTGGAAGGCATGCCAGATTGGAGTCGTGTAAACGATATTCCAGATATTTGTGATGCATTATTAACACGCTCTCATTACTGGGAGTCCTGATACTGAGAGACTTGAATCAGGGAATAAGTTGGGCCTGTATTCATATCGTATCCATATTGCCAGGAATTCTATCCGGTGGGAATATTCAGATCTATCCTTAAAATGGATACAGACTTTTGAATTATAGTACCTCGTACGTTTTGACTATGACTTCATACAAAATGATATCAAACAGAAGTTTAAGATGTTTTAAATTTTTCTACCAGACTTTGATGGCCCCAGTCCAATTGTGAGCAAGTATTCCTTATTCGGAAAAACAGAGCACTCATAGGTAATCTAGCAGCACTTTTCCCTGTATATCCTTCAATCTTCAGGTAAAGTCCTCAACACGCCCTACCCATATCTCACCAAACCCCGTCCTCCAAATTTCACAATTCCTGTTTTTCCCTCTCAATTTTAATCTCCACACTGGGGAAATCTTTTTCGATAACATCGCGGGAGGGAGAACGGCATTTTCGAAGTGGAATGTTCCATCGGCCTCTGATGCCGATGCCGCCGGAGAACGCGAGATTGGTCAAAAGGAGCTGGGAAAGGAGGATTCATGAATCTGGTTGGGTCAGCCTCGAAATGATTTCCTCAGATAAAGGAATCTGGGATAATCATTCGAAACGGCTCATAAGCACTACGGGAGATTAGTGTAATCTGGACAACTCCTCGACTAATTTCTGAACCTCTTCCGCCCCCTCCGGAATCCCCTCGCAACACTTTTGACGAGCAGCAGCATCTAAATCCAGGAATCTTTCGACGAAATCCCCATCAATAAACCCCTTGGACCGCAAAGCTTTCTTTCGGTCATTCGTGAACGCTCGCCATCTACCATGAGTCTCCACCCCCAAAAAGGAGCAAAAGGGGGATTAAAGCATCGCAATATCAGGAGTAAATGTGGGATTTACCTGGAATGGACAAGGCCACCGAGCGCAACATCCATTTCCTCCATCTTCTTCTCCAACTTTTCCAGCAACGAAAACCTCGCTTCCTGCAAACTCGCAATAATCCCAATCGTCCCATCAACAGTAGCAAACAAAGCTTTCGTTTCAACTCCCTCAATCTCACTGGGACTCAATGCGCCCAAGCGGATCCGATTAATCAATTCCCCCCACCTCAACTCCTGCACCATCACCAATCGTACTTCATCCCCGGTCGCCACCCCCTCGTCGTCACGTCTCCACCCCACAAGGTTTCCACTGTCCTCAGCACCAAGGAACCAGCCCTCTTCCAGTATAGCGACGGATGTCATCCATAGGGGGGCGTAGTCCCGCGCGACAGTTGCGAGTTCGGGTTTGGTCGGGATGGTGGTGTCGAGGCGTAGGAGGGTTGCCGATTTCATAAGGTCGCCCAGAAGGATGAAAGGGGCCCGAGTGGAGAGTGTTAGGGCTGTTATAGGGGCGCGAAAGATGGCGATTTCGGAGAGGTTGTCGTGCGTCAAGTCGTACACACGGACCTTCAAATCAACACTGGACACGCCACGGCCGGCTGACAGAGACAGAGCAAGGCAAAGGGAGAGAGAAACAGGGAAAAGGTGGGAAAGGGAGGGGGGTACAGTTGATCCGACGCCACACACGAGTTTACCATCGCACTCATCGACACAGTACACACTTCCCGGCACAGTAATCTCAGTCACACGATTCACCCTCAATCGTCCACCAATCTCACTCACCTCATAAAGTTGAACAAACCCCTCCTTCGGTTCATCTTCAACAGACAATTCCACGGCCGTCCCAACGACAAAGTATGTTTTTCTCTCGTCGGTCGAGACATTTTCCAAATTACAAGCCGCAATCGCCTGAGGAAGATTATTCCGCGCCATGTTCACGCAATCAATACCTTCAATCAGCCCACCAGACCCAAACGGAAACCGAAAACACAAAGGATCGACATCGAGCCCGAGAGAAGACGTGTTGGGGGAGATATACACTGCCAAGAATCCTCATCCCAAACCCGAAAAAATCCCTCCGCCGTCTCACTCCCATCCAAATCAACTCCGCTTCTCAAACTAATTACGCCGACCACCCCCGTTTCCCCAGCACTACCACCACGTGCAACTTCCAACCGCGCAATCCTCCTGGGTAATTCGCCATTCGGCATGCCCACACTCCGCACTTGTAACCGCGCCATGTGATCCATTTTCCCAATTCGAAAGCCCTCCTTGGTAGCCATGACAAGCGCATCGGGGTACGCAGGGTGAGTGAGCGGGGTGAGCGAGAGAACATCCCGGATTGAAAGGGCGGAGAGGATGAGCTTTTTTGCGGTGTTCTGTGGGCGGGAGGGGAGATGGAGGAGCGTCGGGCGATCGGAGGAGGCAAATATGAGGTTTTTCAATGGGAAGAGACGGAGGGGTTGAGTCCCTAATGACACTGATTTTCTGTCGGCGGGGGGTCCTTGGAGGGGGAGAGTGTAAGTGGTTAGGGTGCCGTCACGGGAACCGATTAGGAGGGTTGTTTGATTTGGGAGGATGTCGCTGAGAACGATGGTACGGGCGGGTGCGGATAGGGGCCAGTCAAGTTGTGTTATCAACCCGTTTTCAAGGGAAATAAGCTGGACTGTTGAATTCCATAATCCCAATGCGATCGTGCGGTCAAAAATATCAAGACAGGTGATTTCTTCTTGCAATGTCCACTGGGCGATTACGTCGCATTGGAAGTTGAATAAAACCAATTCCCGTCCTAACGACAGCAAAATTCGATTGTCAGTGATTTGTGCGGTCGAGATTTTGCCCTTGCGACCCGCTTTTCGGGACCCGTTTTCCGTGATGAGAATTTGATTCGTGGTGACTTGAACAATCACCGCGCCAACCTGTTTCAAAGCGATCGTCTCTTCGGAATCAATGAGTCCACCCGCCCGTTCAACAGCCTCTAAACCCCCCTCCTCGTCCATCTCAAGAAAATCAGTCCGTTCAATCAGTCCCAGCACAAGCAGGTTATCCCTTCCCCCACCGCCGCCCGCCAAGGTCCAAATCCCGCGGATCCCTTCAAAGTCGACGGCAGCATAATCCTCGATCCCGACGCCTTGGCGAACAACGCGTATGGTCCCCTGGCCAAAGCCCCCGGAACAGGTTATTACTGCGCCGGCCTGGGGATGCGACGGAGGTAGGACAAGGAAATCGGAGATGGGGGCTAGATTGGTGATGATCGATTGGTTGTGGCGGAAGGTTGGTTTTAGCGTTACAGTGAGGGAGTCGGCGAAGTGGGAGCCTATGAACAGGGTTGAGGAGTCTAGCGCGACGAGGGCGGAGGGAATGGAGGACTACGTAAACCCACGTTAGGACGAGAGGAAAGAACGGAAAGAGATACAAGTACCTCTCCAAGTTTGGTGATGGTTATGTCGTTGGATGACAGGGATAGAGAGTATATTCTCCCCTCTGCGTCACCGAGAATCCATTCTTCTGAACTACCTTCCGAGTCGACGGACGTACAACATTCGAAGATCGTTGGTTGCGCGACAATGCATTCCAATGAATCCCACGTCATCGAATGATACGAAATCGTCTGTTCCCCAACAACAATCACCCCGCCTGCCCACCCATTATTCACATTCGAAAGAAACAAAGCCCCCAGGCCTCCAATTGCAGCAAATAATAATCCTTAAGGGGGACGACAGGGGGGTGTACCATTATTCGTAGGGATAAGAATCCGAGCCCCCTGATCAACCATCATTGCAGTCTCCCCATTAGCCCACACCCTCTCCACAAAATCGCGATCAGAAGCCTTGTACAATTTACTCACTTCCCACACACTCACAAATCTCCTCAATTCATCGTCCTTCCATAATACCGCGACAACAGGCCACCCTGCATTGCCCGGACTCGCGAACCCCTCACCATCTAAAAACACGAAATTTACAACGTTTAAATGTTTCATTCGTAAACTCACTGTCTCGAGGATTGCGCCCTCGGGGAAGGCCGGGTTTGCGAGGGAATGCCTTTGTCTTTTATTCGCGGGGACCATCTACCGCCATCAACTGACTTGTCCCCCAGCGTGTGCAAAGGCGGCGAGAGTACCTGATTAATCAAAAAGAAGGTAAGGAGACCCTGGTAGAGGTTCAAGCCAATGCACTTGCCGCCCGGGTCCAATCTTACGAGTGGCCCCGTCTCAGCAAGCCGTAAGGACGAATCATACAACCCTTCAACAAACTTTTGATTTACGAGTGTGTGGCTTAAGGCGTCCCAGGAACAAGTGAATGCAACGTAGTTATCCGTGAGGATAAAGAGGTGTTCTTGTCCGGCGCCCTGCGGCGGTTTATGGATTGCCAGGGCAGCGATTTTGCCGTGGATAGCGTGTTCCACGACGGGGGCGCATTGTTTCGTGGAGGGGTCGTAGTCGTAGATTTGGAGGATGTTTGAGCAACTAGTCGCCCCAAAGAAACGTTAGAGTTAAATGACTTGAGGACGGGGGGAGATTGGAAAGGGGCGGGGATTGGGATTCGATGGGGGAAGAAGTACGCGAGGATGAGAGATTTTGAGGACGGGGAGAGGAAGGAGGCTACGATTGCGTGCCGGACAGACGTCGGCTTGTGTGCAGAGACAACATACGCCATACCGTCGTCTCAAGGGCTGGGATGGGATTGGGGGAGGAAGGCGAGAGAGCCACGGGGAGAACTTGGCGTTTCCTTTGCGGATCAAACCGTGATATCCGCCCGTTTACACATTCGTTTCGGACGGGGGTCTGTCCCGTGAGCCGTCGTTGAGATGGGCACAGATAGCGCTTTCCTTGTCAGGCTAAAACTACCTCCGACAATGGTTAAAGGATGGATGGTGTAGCGGGGTAAAAGAGCTCAGATGTGTATTGAAGGGAGAAGCAAGGGAGGGAGGATATGTTGAATTTCATCTCCGACCTCGGTCAGCTTGGCCCATTGTGATGCAAATGCCAATTCGAGCCGGAAAAGTCACAAAGTAATATATTAACATTCCCTGAGCGGGATATTTGTCCCCATAATGTATAAAGTATGTTATGTACCTCCATTTACATTTATTCTTCGCAACTTGAATGTCGCTACAGGACCACTTATCCCGACCTACTAAAGATATGGAAACGTTTATAATTAAACCCCAAGTTTGCAATCGAATCCTTCAAAAAGGAGGCCAGCCTTAAACCCATTGTTGGCGATCACCTCAAGTCGAGCCATCCATAAATAAGTGAGATCAGCTCTCCATTTTCCAAACAATCTGGACGAAATTGTCAGACATTGCAATGCAGAACGTGAGGTTACCATTATGTTCGCTCAACTTGTCGAATTCCCCCATGAGCATGTCCAAAATTTGTACCGTAAAATCAGTACCCAGAGGCGTCGAAAATATCAGATCGGACACTGTCGCTGGAGTGCTATGATATCAGTCCAGTTGTGTTAAAAAGGACAGGTGATACAATGCAAATGGCTTGCTACGTAATTCCGGAGCTTGAGCACGGATGAGGGCTGGGGCCGTCCAGGTGAGATGCTGTGCTCGAATCCAGAGCATCTTGAGATTGTTCAAATGATTGACTTGCCATGAAATGGCTGATTCCCAGTATTGTTTTCCGGTCGAGGTACTTTCCTTGCCCCTCCCGTAGTGTGTGAGCATGTTGACAAAGCCGGTTCCGTCGACAAGGAACAGCCTGAGGATCTCCATCTCGCCCTCTTTCCAGAGCATTACACCCCAGCTCCCTGCAGAAGTTGGGAACACGAAGGCTTGACTGTTGGAAATTTGGACGGGGTTGAAATAGCGGTGCTTTTCTTCAAGCTGGAGGTGGTTGACGATACCTTCGGCGCCCAATGGGGTGAGATATCGACCAAACAGACCCAAAATAGCATCATAATCAAACCCTAAAGCGCAGGTGGGGGTCGCTTGAACATTCATCGAGGAGTCGAGCAAGGCTGTTTGCAGATCTTGCGCATAATGCAACGGTCGGTTGGATTGTTCGAGCGAAGGCGCGGCGGATTGGTGGGATGTGGTCATCCAAGTAGCAAATTGTCCGCCGCCATTTTGACTCGGAAATTGGGATTCAAAGGATTCCGGTTGTACGTCGGCCACCTCGACGGGAAGGTTTCCTTGAGTCCCAGCGTTGTATCTACTTGTAAATAAATCACGACGGGAAAAATGACGCACCCTGAGACCGAGAAATCAGGGCAATTCTTTTTCTTTTCTGGCCATGTCTGTCTGCAATCCGCCAGGCCGCGTTTTTGGCAACGCAGACAAGGTTTGGAAGGGTCAATTTGAACACACTACCAATCAGCAAAGATCTGGACTGAACGGATCCGACCGGTTTCCCGTCTTTGCTCCTTCGGCAGAGGTCGCACATCAATCTTCCCCCTCTTCCTGGACGGCTCGTCTTGTCCCTATCTGCAAAAGAGTTCATTGGGTTGGTGAATCAAGGGAATTATGCAAGAAGGCGGGAAGTGGAAGGGATACAGGACATAAGGAGCAGAGGTTTCCGCTGTTTAAGTAGAAAAAAGAAGATACGCGTGCTCTTCCATGCATCTTATGGTCGAAATTCTTCTTTCGAGAGAAATAGCGAGGATTCTCGCCATTTGTCCTCTTTTAGATGAGAAAAAACGAACTTCTCGCTCTTCATTGCCTTTTGGGTTAGCGGCAACGGGCTTGGCGGGCTTCGATTCCACATCACGGAGTGGAATCCCTTGCTGCGAAATTGCGAACAGCATGGGAAAAGTGGCGTGGCCGTTCGAACACTATTGGCTATTCGGATGCCGGGGTGTTCAAGTCTTGCGGAGGAGAGAGCCGTGCGTAATGAAAATAGCTATTTGCCGATCAGAAAACAAAGGGTGGCTGAGCCGTGACCTGAAAATGGGGGAAAGCGCGAAGCGATTAAAACGCGGGAATTCCATGGATTCTCGGCACACCGGCTGACCCGTGTGAAACCAGCGCAATTGGGTACAAAACGGTATTGAAACGCGTTTGCGGTCGCGACCCAGATGTCTATAAGAGACGAGAAGGATCCGACTTTTCGCCCGTCAGAAACTCACCGCGTTCACATTTCTCGCAAAGACACAAGGAGACATGAAGAAGCACGTATGCCAAGTTTGCGGACGCCGGTCCCCAAAGGTCAGCATTCCCCATTTTGGTGTGATTTTGACCTTTTCGGGCAGACTCCGTGCCAATTTTGCGTATTGAGATCGTCATTCTTCGGTGTTCGAGATTACCCACCCGTATTTCTTCCAACACCAATCCCTGCACTGGATCGTCTGACGGCATCCCTCGACCGCTTTCACCTGACGGGTTCTCTTCTGAACTTGCAATCTCAACCAACCCCACCATCGACATTTCCAACCCAAGAATCCGATATTGCAAAGTCTTCAGGAAGGTTGCCAAAACAATCTTGATATGGAGCATGCCTGATTGGATTTGTAGTTTATCTAGTAGTTTCAACGGAGTTTATAGAAAATATCAAGTTTCGAACACCAATTGGTGGCAATCGTGACGTCATTCGTTCGGTGGTTAAAGATTGCTTGTTGACCATGCCTGTTCCACGATGCCACGTTCTGGCGGGAATGGGATGGACTCTTAATGGAATGTTCTGAAGGGATCTATCCATTTGGTGACGAAGCGAAGACGAGTCATTACCGAAGCGATGTTTGTCACCCCCCGGGGGCCCCAAAGGAGACCAACATCACAATGTCATGGGCGTTTAAAGATACTGTTTGGGTAGCAGAGGTTTGAAATTTCTACACAAAGATCATCCATTCCGCATATTGAATTTCGTCTGAACCAGTTTTTTTACCGCCCCACACTCGAAATATATGTATTATTCAAATGACGAAATACAATGAGTGTTCCCAAGCTTCGGTCCTAGCGCAGCAATAGACGTTGATTTCATCTACAGGCTATTTATAGCAATTTCAGACGTCCAGAAAACATATTTTTCTTTCCTCCATTTTCAATTCTTCTAGAATTATTTAGGACTGCGCATCTAAAATGAGGGCTACCCCCTACGTCACGAGTGGCTTCAAAAAGATCCGACAGGGCCGTAGTGTGCCATGGGTCGTCTCCCACCTCCATCCTCAGATCCGACCAAATGCTGTGATGCAATGAGCTGCACTGATGTTGTTTTTAAAACAATAAATAAATGCAAGACAAGGATCACGGTCCGGAGCTTTGGCATTCCTCATTCCAGGATTGCAAGTACCGTCACCCTCAAGGTAGTAAAAGGAGAGCTTCCAGACCACCAACCTTTGAGTTTCCTGTTAACCAGCAATGGCATACGGGATGCGAGCACGGAAAATCTGACACCTGAGATTGCCCAGGTGCTTACATTGAATAGGCCGTCAAAAGAGATAAAGTTGAACCGGCAAAATCAGAACTGAAGGACACTGGAAATGGAAGCTTCAGGGACGCCCTGTTACACATATGGCTGGCAATTCTAAACCCCTGCAATTTCCGCTCAATCGACATATTCATCTCAGTAAAACTTGCCTATGGTCGCTGCCAAAGAGTTGCGTAAGTAAAGCCAACGGTTGGCCAATCTCAGCAGTGACACATTTAATTGGTGGGAAACCCGGATCGGAATTACTAGAAGTCAGATTCGGTACATATGAGATGTAGTTGAGCACTTGGAAAGTTTCGTGCCCGACAATGCTTGGGTGTTCGAAGCCATCATCTTTGTTTAACTTCGACTTCGGATGCCACGGTTTATGATCAATGCACGGCTAACATGGTTAAGATAGGACATCGTGGATGGCGCCACGCCGAACGTAAGCAAGTTCAGTCATACTGGGGACTCACCGCCGCAAACCCCTACGTCGACCCGACCGACCGACTTTTACATTATGACAGGAATTCGAACTAATCGTCATTAAAATGAGTCCGTCTTCAGATCGGTGCCCGTCCGGGTGTAACACTGGCCGTTGCGAAATGATTGTCGGCAAGCACTATTCAGATGTACTGCACGGTTCCCGCTTCCTTAGTTACAATTCCCATCTCCGCTCAGGGCCCACTGGGCATCTCATGTATCAGCGGAAATCCACTTAATCAATCCGCTTTCGTGCAAACGGAAAGCGCATAGTCTACTCTGTATTTACTTCAAAATCAACGTTGTCTCAATCGTAATCGTATAATTTTGAAGATCTTTGAATCGGTGACTTATCAGAACTGTAGCGATTTCTTAACGGCTGGCTTCCCTGGATCGTACCCTGCCTATCTAGTACAAATCCAACCAATAATGCAAAAGAAGGGTTTTTTCCCCATTTTCCTGCCAACAGTCTAGTGACTCGTTAACCTTCGCCAATGGGTGGTAACGTACCTGCTTTACTGCTCAATTCCTCAAATTGGGGCAGCACCTCATCCAGCAATCTTATCGTCTGTTCAATTCCGATCACTTTTGAGAACAGAGAGGCAGCGACTTCCGTGATATCCCTGCTAATAAAATCAGTTTAACGAGTATTGAAGAGACTTGCGTGTTGAGAATCGAACAATGCTTATTCATTGAAAGAAATGATACCTCGTCTTCGCGAGATTGTCGCCGCCATGTCAGATGTTGGGCAGCTATACACAAAGCCTTTAGGACTGTCAGGTCATTTACTTGCCATGAGATCGCCGAATGCTCCCATCTTTTTCCATTCGAAAAGCTCCGCTTGCCCCTCCCGTAATGGGTCAAGAAATTGCAGAAATGAGTTTGCGAATCAACGTGAAATAGTCGGAGAATTTCCATGTCGCCTTCATTCCAAGTCATGACAGGCCAGTGATCGTAGGATTCGGTAAAGGATAATAGCCTGAAACAGCGAGAATTTGAGATGATTTGGGAGGAGAAATGGAGTAAGTAATGCTCCATATGCCGTCCTATGGAAGCCGCGATACCTGAGGAGAAATAGAAGCTGAAGTAGATCACGACGGCAGCCATATCAATTCCCACCTTGGAGCATATCTCACATGGAATCGATGTCGGGGTAAAGGTTTCTCGAGGCTCGGCGATCGTAGTAGGCAAGGTTGGAGGCGATACAGGCGGTAGGCCGATGGGGTTAAGACGGGGAATTCCGGGAGACGCAGTTGTGAGGATATGGAACGTGGGTGACTGGTCAACGGCCGAGCTTTCCGTAGGCAACCGATATATCTCAATGGAGTCGTTGCCTTGCGCGGTGAGAGTCATTGAGGGTCTGATGGTGAGATTGACGCGGGACAAAAACAGGACAACCTTGACGTGCCGTCCTCGTCCTCGAGATGCGGGCCTCCGAAATCCATTGGCCCAAGGAGTCTTTTTGACTTTGGAGGCCACTTTTGATCACCGCAATCTATCGCACTGAGGCCGCGACTTTCACACTCAAGACACGGAAGAGACGAATCAAGTTTAATGCACTGAAATTCAGGATCCCCGTTATATGCAGGCTGAAGTTTACCTCTTTGCCATCTTTGCGGCCTCGACAGGGATCACACATGAAGCGACCCGCTCGTCCTGGACGACTTGGTTTAATCATTCCTCACTCTGCCTCCATCTTTGATGTCATTGCGGATTATTTTATACCCCTGGAAATAAAGTTCAGCTGTCTCGAACGCCCTTCCTAATCTAACCAAGCGGAAGTATCGAGTGCCATCCACCAGGGCGCCAAGAAGAGCGACTGTTGGTGGCTGCCGAACACACATCTGTCCCGAATGATGAACCTTACCAAAAAGCATATGGGAGATCACAATGTCGATAATATGGGAATCGCGAAATCGCGAAAAGAGCGAATTCCCCGTAATACGTCGGAGTTCCGAAATAGGAAAGAATGGCAGCCCCGGATTTGGCAAAAACGGCGCGAAGGGCGGAAATCATGATCATTCTCCACTCGTAACTTTCGCTATCAGCCCCACGTCGCAGAGAATGGAGTCATATTTCGCGGGTTCTGTCATATCAATCGGAGATGCTGGGACCGAGCGCAGCCGAGGATACCCACGCCGCGAATTATTTAAACCTAGGAAGTTCATTGTGACAGTACAACAGCCCCGGAGGGGCAGGACGCTACAGCATCATGAAGAAAGCATGCAACCATTGTGGGCGACGCTATCAGAACCTGGTATATACCTTTCAGAGTATTATGGTTGACTGTATAGTCCCAGAATCCCTGTCAATTTTGCATTCTGCGCATGTCCTTCATGGGGATTACTCAACGATCCCCGACCGGACGCGTGAAGTTGGCAAAACCGAGCCCTTCGATTCAACACTTTGCGAAGAGACTTCAAAGTCTCCATCTTTCAGGATCGTTGAGCGGTTATTCAGTTGAGTCTGAGCCGATCGTCCTCGGTGCTTCAGACGATGTGCGACATCCTTCGGGAGACAATTTGGTGTAGCTTGGAGGGGTCGGGAGGAACATAGGATAGACTGACGGAACATCTATCTTTATGCAGGGTGTCATACTTGCTTATGATAGGATGAACATTAGTTTCTTTAATTCCAGAATTTGTCGGCAATGTTGTCGAACGTATTGTGGTGGTTTCCAACTTTCAAGACGAGCATGTTATTTCTCTTTGCTCTAGGGAGTTGAACCACCCATGTTAGGAAGATGCTAATCATACGGAGACCGTAACCACGGTATCCCGTTTGTCAGCCGCATTCCTTCAATGCCGTGCCATCACAGGCACTTGTGATTTCGGTTTTCGAGAGCCTCCTGACTTCTATATTTGTATGACATTGAATGGGAAGGCCAGAACTAGCGAAGGATTCGTCCCTTGGTTTTGGCACTGGATTTCGATCACTTAACTAATGACCGATTAATCGGTTCCGCACCATAGGCCAAACTGGGAAGTCGAGAGGTTTTGTTCCGGCGAAAAAAGCGGGTGAGCGGGAGTCGGACCAACAAATTTGCTACAATGGCTGAACATTCCACAATACAGGCGACGGGACGGTTATCCGGATGGTGGAGGGCACATCGAGCGGAATGGGACGCTGAATAGGGCTGTGGACGGGAGGCTGAGCAGCAGGCCAGTGATTAAAATAGGACGCGATGCAGAACCAGACGGTTGACGAGACGCGCGTTGAGCAGAAAGGGACAGTGAGCAGGAGCAGGGCCCCGACAGCGAGAAGAATGGGACAGTGAAATGGATGGACAGTAAGCAGCGTGAGGACCGGATGAGACGCTGAGCCAAACAGGATGGTGAGCCAACGGTGCATAAAACACGAAGCGGACAGGATGGCGAGCAAAACGAGACGATGAGCAGCACATGACGGCGAACAGCAGAACGGAATGGTGAACCGAACAGGGGACGGTGGACAGGACGGCTCCGCGTCAGAGACTCCACACTCGATTCGATCCATGTCAGACTTTTGAGATCTGTTCACCTGCCTACCTGCCCGTGATGACCGTTTTTGTATCGGCGATTTTGCCCGTGTTCCGTCATCCGCCGTTCTTTATTCGCTGCCCCCCTGGCCATTCCTGATTTCACCGTTACCCTTCCTATATTCTCCCTTGTTTTAGTGGCTGTTGCCAAATCCACCGCTCCGTTATCCGGTGTTCTTGTATCATTCACTTACCGTCATGCTCTCCCGGCTATATCGGCTGTTCCTTCGTTCTCCGTTCTCGTATCTGCCGTTCCCACATCCGCTGTTCCCGCATCCACACTTATAATATTCGCTGCTCTCTTCCACCATTCGCGCATCCGCGGTTTTCATGTCCGCTGTTCAAGTGCGCAACAGAAACTGACAACCCCATCGGGACAGCATTCATTTGTTCATGTCCTCAGTGCGATGCGACAGCGAGGAGCCACCCTAAGGCGGCGTATAACAGCGTTGGTAATATGCCGATCTGATAGCAAAGACTAAGTGGCAGTAACGGCTTCGAATTACGTTGATGATATCCTATCGTCTAGGTAATGGATACGCGTCAGGCGCTACGTATTTGTTGAGGCCTGGAAGGTCGATAACGGGTCTCTACTTCGATCCTCTGTTCAGGACAAATATGGACAAATGGACTGGGATCCTAAGCGGTCTTCAATCCTGGCCTGCCATGTTTGTTTATCAAGGATCTTGTCGACATATTCCCAGTCTTTAGGACCGACGTAATGCGGTTTCGTAGGCTTAACGTGGTTCTCGGGTCCAAGTAACAGCGAGATTTTAGACAATCCTTGACCGTTTCTTTTGCAATTCCGACTATGTTAAACACCCGTTTGGCAGGTCTACGAACATGACATACGCTGTGGCTGTCTCATGTTGTTTAGCAGTGCTCGGTTCATTGTTTTGGGGGTGGGCATGGCATCGTCTTCTGTGTTATAGCCGGCAGACTCATCTTCTTCAAATGCAACACCGTCTTCAAAAACAAGTTCCATTTCAAGACATATCTGCAAAATAATTCAAGGGTGAATAGCTATGAAACTGGCAATAATGATGCATACATCGAGGTCAAATGCTCACTTGAATAAGTCCTCCGATCGTGGAAAAAAAAATTTAAAAAATAGAAAAATAAAAAAAAATCCCCTGCCACGTATCCGACAAAAAGGAGCCTGCAGCGGGCACAATGTTAGAGCCCCTGCCAAGGATTTCATCGATACTTCCTTGGCAGGACAAATGAATCAAACGACCAACAAGGCCAAATATACCATCCGCCCAACACACAAGCGACCTCAAAATTAGATGATGGCACAAGAATGGACCATTTCAGCTGAATGAACCTACGTTCGCCGATAGCCACAAGAGCGGCATCGAATAATATTTCCCAAGGATTATTCCTTCGAATTATTCCTGCTCCGTGTTCGGCTGCCCCGAGGGAGAGGGGACGGGGTGTTGTGACCATCTTGTCTCCAGACCAAATCATCACAATGATCAACAATTTGGGACCATAGGTTCGGTTTCAAACGATAATATTTTCGTTTGTACTTGGTGAATCCTCGTTTAATGTTTTCGGCCGTCTTGGAATTGGCAGAGGCGGCCAATGCGCGGCGAAGTGTGCGCATGAATTTGTGCAACGCATCGGTTGCGGTGAATTTGAGGTTCTCTGTAACGGAGTAGATCTCGATATCCTTCATCGAATTGATAGCATTGCCAGAGTAGCGATTTCTTGTATCACGAACGATAATTTTCTATTCTATTGTCTTCGTGAGATTGGCGGAGGGAAGAGAACTCGTCTTTTTGAATAGAAGCAATGGACGAGGCGAGAGCTGTTTCTTTTTCTGAAACTGCTTTGACGTGTGCGCCGGGCCATCCGATTTTTTTAGTGCGCATAGAGGGAATGGCAGCGGCGAGGGTGGTTATTTCCTAGTCCGTAATGGCTTGGAAGGATGGGCGCAACCATGTGGCCCATCTTGTTTTACCGAGTGGGCCGACTCGTGCCCCTATCTCAAATGACTTCGCCGGTTCAAACGGGGTGTCGTTTTCCATGTCGGCAGGCGGGGATTCGCATTGGTTTGTGGGGTCTACATGGTTACCATCTGAGAAAGAGAGGTTTAAACGAAGGAAAGAAACAGAATGGATTGGGGAAGTGAGATGGGACACGAAGTAGAGATTAGACAGACCTGCCATTTGGGATGCGGCCAATAAATGTGGTCATGGCGAAGAGTAAAGGAGGGGTTGGATGCTGGCAGACCACCCCAATAGATAAGACGGTTTTGCTTGCCTCATTTGCACAGGAGTTGAGGCGTCAGATGGTGGGTGACGGTCAAGACGAAGAAGATGAAGATTATCACAGTCACGGAGGGCTATATATCTAGGGTAAACCCTAAGGACAACAGGGTTACGTCTTCCTATAAAAAAGTGAAACAAAACTAGGGTTCAAATGCATCCATAACCCTAAAAAGTATGCACCCT
>Ga0335081_10006469_pt1 | contig 18664 bp, 14 predicted proteins | sample Lox_Sample_35_FD_206713 | JGI IMG/M metagenome (GOLD analysis project Ga0335081, IMG submission 206713) | Soil microbial communities from Loxahatchee National Wildlife Refuge, Florida, United States - Lox_Sample_3.5 | ecosystem: Environmental > Terrestrial > Soil > Wetlands | place: USA...
CAATGGTCCCATCACGCTCGATACCAACGAGACCCTGTTCGCCGTGCTGGCGGCGATGAATACCTGCGGCTACGATGTCGGTCTGAACATTTCCGACGCGCAGAGGCTCAACGTCCGGGCTGAAATCCAGAGGAACCTGCGCGACTCCGAGGAAGCCCAGGCCGCGGTGAGCACCATGTGCGATTGGTACCAGGCGCACCGCGGCAAGGACCTGGTGCATGACCTGTCGCAGTATGTGTCGCTGGCACTGTATCTGCAGGGGCCACCACATTTTCTGCCCCGGGTGAAGGAAGATGACCTGCCGCCGGATGCGGCGCCCATCGCGGGATTCGGAGCGCTGCTGGAACCGTTCTACGACAAGGCGGGCCTGCACAACATCTGGGAGCGGCATCGCGCGAATTACGCGGCGCTGGTGGCGCGTTATCACGATCCGCTGGCCAAGATGGTGTTCGATACCGATATTTACCTGAAGCTCCAGTCGGGGGGATATCTGGGGCGGACGTTCACGATTTATCTGGATTTTCTGGGCGATCCCGATCAGGCCAACGCGCGCAACTACGGCGTCGATTATTACGTCGTGGTATTTCCCCTGCCCGATCCGGCGGCCGCCGAGGCGTTAAAGATGCAGCAGATTCGCCATGCGTATCTGCACTACCTGCTGGACCCGATGGCGGATCGGCATCCCAGTGCGATCAAGCGGCTCGAGCCGATGCTGCAATCGGTGAAGCGGGCACCGCTCGAAGACAGCTTCAAGACGGACATCTCGTTGCTGGTGACGGAATGCCTGGTGCGGGCGGTGGAGATTCGCACCAGCGGCAGCAAGGACACGGCAGAGGCGATGCGCACCCAGGCGGTGGACGATGCGGTCAAGCAGGGGTACGTGCTGACCAAATACTTCTACACTGCGCTCCTGGCGTTTGAAAAGGATCCGGCGGGATTGCGCGCAGCGTACGGGGACATACTCGACAAGATTGATCTGCGGCAGGAGCAGAAGGCAGCGTCGGAAATACAGTACGCCAGTGTGACGGCTCCGGAACTGGTCCAGCTGTCGCGGCTGGAAGACCGCAGAATGCTGCCCACGGCGGAGAAGCGGCTGGCCGCCGGCGATCCCAAAGGCGCGCAGGAACTGGCGCAGCAGGCGCTCGACAAGAAGATCGGAGATCCGGGGCGGGCGCTGTTTATCCTGGCGGAAGTGGCCGTTGCGAATAAGGACCGTGAAGGTGCGCTGGAGAATTTCCAGAAAGCGATCGCGACCACGAAAGATCCTAAGGTGGTGGGCTGGTCGCATGTGTATCTGGGACGGATTCTCGACATGAAAGAGGATCGCGAGGCCGCCATGAACGAATATCGCGCGGCTTTGAACACCGATCTGCCAGAGGTAAAGGCGGCGGCGCAGCACGGACTCGAGCAGGCTTACGAGCCTCCGGCGCCGAAGACGCAGTAAGTAAACTGCGATAGAATGCACGGTTCCAGGAAATTCATAAGCCGGTGGGATCGGCGCAGTTGGAAGCGAGGAAAACGCATGAAGCGAACAGCGATGTTAATGGCAGTGCTGGGAATATGCAGCTTTAGCCTGGCGCAGGACAAGCCGGCCGCGCAGAATCCGCCTGCTGGGCAGGCGGCCGGACAAGCGGCAGCGGCTCCGCAGGGCAAGCGCATGCCCGCGGCCAAGACGCAGCCGGAATTTGAGGCGTACAAGGCGGCCATGGCGTTGCCCGACGCGGCGGCGACAGAAAAGGCCGCGGACGATTTCGCAACCAAGTTCCCGGACAGCGAGTTGCGGATCGAGATCTACAAGAACGCCATGCAGAAATACCAGCAGGCCAACAACGCTGACAAGATGCTGGAGATGGCGCAGAAAGCGCTCACCTACGACGCCGACGATCCGGCGGCGCTGCTGGGTGCAGCGCAGATTCTGGCCGAGCGGACGCGGGAAACGGATTTGGATCGAGATCAGCGGCTGGCGGAGGCAAAAAAGGACGCAGAGCGCGCCCTCCAGACTATTGACACCGACGTTCCGACGAGCGGCCCTCCGCCTGAGCAGTTGGCCGCCTACAAGGGTTTTTTGCGCTCGCAGGCCTATTCGATCCTGGGCACGCTGGCCTTCAACACAAAAGGTTGGGCGGATGCGGAGACGAATCTGCGGAAATCCATTGATGCCTTTCCGCAGCAGCTCGACGCCATTGCCGTGTTCCGGCTGGCGGTCGCGCTCGATATGCAAAACAAGATTCCGGAAGCCATCAAGTATTGCGATCAGGCCGTGGACCTGACCAAGGACCGGCCAGATTCGGGTGTGGGCAAGGTGGCGCGCCAGGAAAAGGATCGCTTGACCAAGTTGGCCAGCGGCTCCGCGCCCGGGCAGAATCCGGCTCCGAAGAATTAGCGGCAACGCCTCATAGGAAACCACCTCGGACGGCTGGCGAGCTTCGCTCGCCCGGACAGCCGAGGGCGGCTGTCTCCACACAGTATTTCTTCTATGAAGGAACGAGAAATCACGGCGCTCGAAGCGGGGCTGGGCTATCACTTCCGGCGGCGGGCGGTGATCGAGCAGGCGGTCACGCACAGCTCCCAGGCGCGCGAGCAGGAAGCGCAGCAGGCGGGTGAGGGCAAGTACAAGGTTTGTGACAACGAGCAACTGGAGTTTCTGGGCGACGCGGTCCTGGCGCTGGTGACCAGCGAGGAACTGTTCCATCGCTTTCCGCAATTCCGCGAAGGCGAGCTTTCCAAGTTACGGGCGCACCTGGTCAGCGAGAGGCATTTGATCCGCGTGGCGCAGCAGCTGGAGCTAGGCCACTATCTGCGGCTGGGGCGCGGCGAAGAAAAGAGCGGGGGCCGCAGCAAGACCGCTCTGCTGGTGGACGCGCTGGAGGCGATTCTGGCGGCCATTTATCTCGACGGCGGCTTCGAGATCGCGCGGGAGTTCGTGATCCGCCACGTCATCGAGCCGGAACTGGCGCGCATGCAGCGCGAGGGCAACACCCTTCCGGTTACGGACTTCAAGTCGGCGCTGCAGGAAGCGGTGCAGGGCCTCGGGCTTCCGCAACCGCTTTACGTGTTGGTGGAGGAATCAGGCCCGGAGCACAGCAAAACGTTTACAGTGGAGGCCCGTCTGAACACCAAGAGCAGCAAGGAACCGGAACTGGTGGGAAGGGCGCAGGGCTCGACCAAGAAGACGGCCGAGCAGGATGCAGCGCGGCAGTTGCTGACCTTCCTGGCTTCGCGGTCCAAGGCGCCGGAAACACCGGCGCCGGAGCGCGCGCCGCAGTCGGTCAAGTAAATTCATGCATTCGCCTTCTCTCAACGGACATCTAGTGAGGACTCTTGGAACCGACGTGATCGGCTCGCTGCAGTCGCTCTTGGGCACGGTAGTGATTGCCGTGTTCGTCATCACCTTCGTGGTGCAGGCGTTCCAGATTCCCTCCGAATCGATGGAAAAAACGTTGCTGGTGGGAGATTACCTGCTGGTCAACAAGCTGTGTTACGGGGGGCGCGGGCTGGGCTATCCTGTCATGCCGTATCAGAAGATCGAGCGCGGCGACATTATCGTGTTCCACTATCCGGTCGATCCCAAACAGCATTTCGTGAAGCGCGTGATCGGGCTGCCGGGAGATCGACTGCGCCTGATCAACAAGAAGGTGTGGATCAACGGCAAACCACTCAACGAGCCGTACGTGCATTTTCTTGAGCCGCCGAACGGAGCGTTTCACGATGCCAACAGCATGTTTCGCGATAACTTTCCGCGGGTGGATATTCCCGCGATCGGCCTCGAGGGCAAGTGGTGGCTGGAGATGCGCAAGCTGGTTGAAGATGGCCAACTGATCGTTCCGCAAGGACACTACTTTGTGATGGGCGACAATCGCGACGACAGCCAGGACAGCCGCTATTGGGGATTCGTGCCGATCGAGAACATCATCGGGCGGCCGCTCTTGATCTACTGGTCGGTGCAAACCTGGGAACCGGATCCGCGTGCGCCGGTGTCGTTCATGGACCGGGTGTATCACGTGGCATATGTGGTGACGCATATCTTCCAGATCACCCGCTGGAACCGGACCCTGCGGCTGGTACACTGATTGAGGTTTTCTCCAGGGGCTGAAGCCCCGCATTCTGTAAAAGTCTGACCGGTGCGCCGGAAGACGCACCCTGATACGAACTGGTAGCCACGGGAAACTCCATTGGCAAAAGACGAGAAGAAGCGGGAACAGAACGGCGCCGATTTGAAGCCGAAAGAAGAGAAGCCGAAAGAAACCACGGTCGAATTTCTGGCTTCCCTGGCGGCGGTGCTGGTAACGGGACTGTTCATCATCACGTTCATCGTGCAGGCGTTTGAAATTCCGTCGAGTTCGATGGAAAACACGCTGCTGATCGGCGACCACGTGTTTGTGAACCGCATTCAGTTCGCGCCGAAAAGTTCCTGGGTCGGGCCGCTGGTGCCCTACCGCGACGTGCACCGCGGCGACATTGTGGTATTTCTGCACCCCGACCCGCAACAGGCCGGCATCTACGTGGTGAAGCGCATCATCGGCATTCCCGGAGATCGCATTCATCTGCGCAACCGCGTGGTCTATCGCAACGGCGTGGCCCTGGACGAGCCTTATGTAGACACCGACCGGGACAACCCTTTCGACGCATACCGCAATAACTTTCCGGCGGTGACTCCCTCCGAGAATGAAGGTCTCTCTGCCGATTGGATGGTCGACCTGCCCCGCTACATCCAGGGAGGGGATTTGGTCGTTCCTCCCGATCATTATTTCGCTATGGGCGATCACCGCGGCGTAAGTCTCGACAGCCGGTATTGGGGATTTATTCCCAAGGGAAACATCATCGGACGGCCCATGTTCATCTACTGGTCGTTTGAGACGCCAGAAGGTCAGTACACGAAGACCGACTGGAGCGACCGGCTGTTATTTCTGGGGCATGTGATTCTGCACTTCTTCGACAAGACACAGTGGCGGCGGACCCTCCAAGTTGTACGATAGGCCCTTCGAAGCGCAGGTGATGACGTAGTGAAGCTTTTCTCCTCCAAGCGGCGCTGGATCGTCGCGGCAGTGGTTGTGCTGCTGTTGTTCCTTTTCCGTCCCGGCGCCTCGCGGCTGAAATCACGGATTATTGCTTCCATCAGTTCGGCGGTCGGCCGCTCGGTGGACATCGGCTCGGTTCACCTCCGACTGCTGCCGCGGCCGGGCTTCGATCTCCAAAACCTGGTGGTCTACGACGATCCGGCCTTCGGCGCTGAGCCCATGCTGCAGGCGGGGGACGTTACCGCCGCTCTGCGTTTGACCTCACTGGTGAGGGGACGCCTGGAAATTGCGCGGCTTGATCTGACCGAACCCAGCCTGAACCTGGTGCACGGCGAAAACGGCCGCTGGAACGTGGAAGCGCTGCTCGAACGAACGGCGCGCACGCCGCTGGCGCCCACGGCTAAGGCGAAATCGGAACCGAGACCGGCATTTCCCTATATCGAAGCGACGTCGGCGCGGATCAACTTCAAGAATGGGCCGGAGAAAAAACCTTACGCTCTGACCAACGCGGATTTCTCCTTGTGGCAGGATTCGGAGAATGCCTGGGGAGTGCGTTTGCGGGCTCAACCGGTTCGCACCGACTTGAATTTGAACGACACCGGCGTGGTGCGGGTCAATGGAAACTGGCAGCGCGCAGCCACGTTTCACGATACGCCTTTTGTCTTTACTGTGGAATGGAGCCGCGCTCAATTGGGCCAGATCACGAAGCTTTTCACCGGCAGCGATCAGGGCTGGCGCGGCGGAATCCAACTCGATGCAACCCTGACAGGAACGCCTGCCAACCTTAGCGTTACCAGCGACGCTTCCATCGACGACTTCCGCCGTTACGATATTACGAGCGGACAGGCTCTGCGGCTGGCCGCGCATTGCACGGGACGTTACGAATTGCTCGATCATGCCTTTCACGCGCTCGACTGCGCCGCTCCGGTGGGGGCCGGCCTGATCACATTGCAAGGTGATGCCGGGTTGCCGGGAAGCCGCAACTACGGGCTGGAACTGAAGGCCGAGAACGTTCTGGCGTCTGCCGCGGTCGCCTTGGCCGAGCGGATGAAAAACAATTTGCCGGCGGATTTGACAGCGGGCGGAATGCTGCGAGGGAGTCTGCAGTTTCACGAGCACGGCAACACGAAATTTCAATTTCAAGCAAAGGGCGAGATTTCGCAGTTGCGTCTCAGTTCGGCGGCAAGCAAGTCGGAGATCGGGCCGGAGACAGTGCCGTTCGTCTTGACGAGCGGCAAGGACTCCGACAATCGGGCGCTGCGGCAGGCGTTTTCGAAGAGCACGACGGGGCTGCGCGTGCCGCCGGGACCGCGGCTCGAGTTCGGACCTGTCGGTGCAGATTCCGAACGAGGATCGGCAACAGCGCAAGGGTTTGCGAACCGGAGCGGTTATGGTGTGCTGGTCCGGGGAAATGCTGACGTTGGCAAAGCTTTGCGCGCGGCGAGAATGTTGGGGATTCCTGCGCTGCAGGCGGCAGCCGAGGGCACGGCAGAGCTTGATCTGGCAATCGCGGGGTGGTGGGAGGAGTGGGGCAAGGACGCAGCTGCCGGGTTTCCCGGGCCGCAGGTCAGCGGGACGGCGAAATTGCGCAACCTGCGCTTTACCCTCCGCGGAACGGGAAGCCCCGTCGAGATTCTGGCAGCGGACATGCAGTTGGGCTCCGATCGCGTGCGCGTCACAAAGCTGAGCGCGAAAGCCGCCGGTGCGTCGTGGACCGGATTACTTGAAATGCCGCGGGGATGCGGAACTCCGGGCGCCTGCGACCTGCACTTCAATCTCAAAGCCGATCAGATTGTATTGAGTGAACTGAGTGAGTGGGCCAGTCCGCCGCCCAAGGCAAGGCCATGGTATCGAGTGCTGGAGGCGAGTCCGCAGGCCGGACCGTCGTTCCTGGCAAGTTTACGCGCGTCGGGCAGGCTCACAACCGAGCGATTCAAGTTGCCACACGTGGAGGCCACTGACGCTTCCATGGACGTAAAGCTCGAAGAAAGAAAGCTCGAGGTCTCCGATTTGATGGCGGATCTCGCCGGCGGACAACACCGCGGGGAATGGCTGGCCGATTTTAGCGTGCAGCCGGCCGTTTGCACCGGCTCCGGGCGGTTTAGCAACGTTCCGCTGGCTCGCCTTGCCGATACGATGGACGATGCCTGGATCACGGGCGTGGCGAACGCGGGCTACCAGGTCAAGGGGCTATGCTCAACCGACTTTTGGCATTCGGCCGAAGCCTCGCTGCAGTTTGACATCAGGGACGGGACTTTGCCGCACATCTCGCTGGCAGAAGATGAGGACCCGCTCGCGATCACGCGACTCTCCGGGCAAGCCAGCTTGCATGGGGGCGAGTTGAAGATGCAAAACGCCGTTCTGAACTCGCCGAGCGGGAAGTTTCAGCTGAGCGGGACGGCATCGCTACAGCGGGACTTGGATCTCAAACTCGCGCGAGCGGCGGGAGCCACCGGATACAGCATCACCGGGAAGCTGGCTGCCCCGAAAGTCAGTCCGCTGCCGGGAACGGAGCAGGCCCGGCTGAAGCGATGAGGTTTTTTCCGCGGGCGATGATAATATATTCCATATGAGACAAGCTAAGAGCTTTACGATTAGCAAAGATATTATCGATGAGATCGCGAATACGCGGGGAGCCCGTTCCACTAGTGACCGCGTTAACGAACTTCTACGACGAGCCTTGGATCTCGAGCGACGGGACCGCCTCGAAAAGGAAGCGGCTGAGTTTTTCGCCAACGATGGCGAGGATTCCGCCGGCGAGAGAGCCGCATACCAAAGAGCGTCCAGACAGACGCTTTCACGGGACTGACCCGTGGTTTACTGGCTACACCTCGATAAAGGCAGGCCGGCGCTGATAATTTCCAGCGACATCCTTAACCGGCATGCCTTAGATGTCTGCGTCGTGCCCATCACCTCAGTTCATCACCGACGTTTTGCTCTTCGTGTGGCCATTAGCGCAGGGGACGGCGGGCTGACGCGAGAGTCCTGGGCAAAATGTGACCAGGTTACGACCTTGGACAAAACGGTTGTGGGGTATCCTCCACTGGGACGATTGGCCGGCAATACGGTGCGGCGCATTGAGGACGGCATTCGGCTGGCTCTTGATCTTTCCTGACGGCACCGGACGGCGTTCCTAGGGCACGTATCCGGCCCCGCGCAGGACCTTGCCGGGAAGCGCGCCCGTCATCTTGCCTTGATCAATCACGGGTACTCCGTTCACCAGCACGTACTCCATTCCTTCGGAAAGCTGGTTGGGATTGTCGAATGTCGCACGATCGCGCACCGTCGCAGGATCGAAAATCACCACGTCGGCCCACATGCCGGCCTTGAGTACGCCGCGATCAGTCAGACGCATGCGTTGCGCAGGCAGCGCCGAAAACTTGCGGATCGCGTCTTCGAGCGTGATCACTTTTTCTTCGCGCACATACTTGCTCAAAATCCTTGGAAATGTGCCGTACGCGCGGGGATGCGGATGCGCCTGGCCGAGAATGCCCTCGGGCGATGTGCCCTCGGAGTCGTTGTCGATCGAGACCCAGGGCTGCTGTAACGCCTGAGTCACATCCGGCTGCGACATGCCGAACACGGCGACCCCGGCGCTGGGATCCTGAATCAGAAAATCGAACAGCGCTTCCATAGGGTCCTTGTTCCACATCTGGGCAATTTCTGACAGACGTTTGCCCTGCAACGGAACCAGAGCCGGATTCTCGACGGCGCCGATCATGATGGCTTCCGGGCCCGGAATTTCCTGCCATTCGTTATCCCAATCGCGCGACGGCGTGAGCATGTCTTTGCGGATGCGCTCGCGCGTAGCGGGATCTTTCAAGCGCTCGACCATTTTCGCCGTGCCGCCCTCGTGCGCCCAAGCGGGAATGAAGGCGGAGAAGTCGTTGAACCAGGCGGTGTAGGCATAGGTGTCGGCAGTGACATCGGCGCCTGCATCGCGGGCGGCGTTGATTTTAGCGACGACCTCGGGCATGCGGCCCCAGTTGTTCTTGCCCGCGACCTTGATGTGCCAGATCTCGACTGGAATGTGCGCTTCGCGGCCGATGCGCAGGGCTTCGTCAATGGCGTCGAGCACGGAATCGCTCTCATTGCGCATGTGCGTCGCGTAGATGCCGCCGGACTTGGAGGCCTCGGCGGCAAGGGCGATCAGTTCGTCGGTCTTGGCGTAAGGCGCGGGAGCATATTCGAGTGACGTCGAGACACCGACGGCTCCGTCGCGCATGGCCTCGCGCACCAGGGTCTTCATTTGCTCGAGTTGCTCGGGCGTGGGTTGCTTGTTGTCGTCGCCAAGCACCATGCGCCGCACCTGGGTCGCGCCGACAAAGTCGGCGACGTTGATGCCGATGCCTTGTTTTTCCAGCCGCGCGAAATACTCGCGGAAGGTGCGCCAGTCTGGCGTGATCTTGTAATAGTCGTATCCGCTGCGGTCGCTTTGAATGATGGCGTCGTTCAGGGGGGCGACGGAACTGCCCTCGCCGGTGATTTCCGTCGTGATGCCCTGAAAAATCTTCGAGGGCAGCCGCGGGTCCACGAGGATCGTCAATTCCGACTGGCCGAGCATGTCAATGACGCTGGGCGCGACGCTCTTGCCGCCGGCGTCTATCGTGCGTTTAGTCGGCGCGCCGGACAGGTTGCCGATGGCTGCGATCCGGCCGTCGCGGATGCCAAGGTCGCCGGAGTACCAGGGCGAACCGGTGCCATCCATGATGTGGCCGTTGGTGATGACGAGATCGAAAGCTGGACTCGGCGTTTGCGCCAGAAGGCAGGAGGAGATGCTCACAAGCGCCGCGAGGAACAGAGCGCGGAAGGCGAATCGAGGGTTCATCGGTTTATCCAAACACGACATGGCTGATTTTGTTCTGGACATCTGCCGTTAGAAAAGCTTATCGCAAAGTTCACGAAGAGAAGCCGCAAAGGGTGCTAAGGCGACTGCGCGGTGTTCGCCGTCTTGCCGCGATATGCGACCACCCCCAGCGCGACCCAGATTCCCAGTGCCAGCCATTCATAAGTGCTGAAGTGGCCGGGGACGAGCGGCACCATTTTCATCAGCGCCATCGCGATTCCCACCAGCAATCCGAAGGCGGCGACGGCGCGTTCGGGTCCTGACAACGTGATCGTGCCGGGTCCAGCTTTCCGTTCGAGGGCCAGGCACGCTGCACAGGCCGCCGACCATCCCATCGCGCAAGCCACCGAGCCAACCTCCGTGATCGGAACGAGAATCGCATCGCCCAGCAGGAGACATGCAGCTGTGAGGAAGCCGACGCCGAGCACCGCGACCGAGGGTGTTTGGTGCTGCGCGTGGATCGTGCCGGCCTGCGTCGCGATCATGTCACGTCGTCCCAAGGCAAAGAACAATCGGCTCGCGGCGACGAAATTACCGTTGAAGCATTTAAACAGCGACAACAAGGCGGCGGCAAGAATGATGTTGACGATCCAGCGTGATCCGATCGCACGCTGAAACGCTACTGCAGTCATGAACTTTTCGCCGGTGAGTTGCCGCCAGGGTGCGACGAAGGCGACCGCGACGACGATGCTGGCGTAGAAAGCGATGCCGACGAGGATCGCCATCCAGATCGCGTGAAAAAAGCTGCGGGCATGGAAATCGGTGCTGGCCTCCTCCGCCGCTTTTCCCACCGATTCGAAACCCATCATGAAATAGGGAACAATCTGAATCACCAGCAGAATCGAGATCAGCGGAGGGTGCGTGAACAGCGGCGGAAAATTGTGCGGCGAGCCGCGGCTCACACCCAGAGCTACGAAAACGACGAAGAGGGCCAGCGTACCGAAGCTGGTCCAGTTCTGAAACGTGGCACTCAGCCGGACGCCGCGATAATTCAGCACGGTCAACAGCGCGGTCAGCGCCAGGCCGATCGCGAGGTGGGGCAGATACACCGGGCGCCCCGCGATTTGGTAGAGTTCGATCGAATCGAGGCCGGGAATGATGTAACCGGCAATGCGCCCGACAGCGACGGCCTCCCACGGGCAGACGATGAAGTAGCCTAGCGTCATCATCCAACCGGTGGCGTAACTGAAGGGGCGCGGGAAAGCCGCCGCGGTGTAGGCGACTTCGCCCGCGGCATCGGGCATGGCGACGACTAGCTTGCCGTATACCCATCCGATGGGAAGCAGCGCGACGCCGCCGATCACAAAACCGAGCAGGGCGCCGAGCGCGCCGCCGCGCAGCAGCCAGTCGTCCATGATGACCAACCAGCCCACGCCCACCATGGTTCCCCAGCCGAGCGTGAAGTAGTCGGTGGCGCGGAGCTTGCGGGCGAGGGTGGTCACGGAGATAAGTGGGCGAATTATAAAGCATTGCGCTGGGCTTCCCGGATTCCGCTTTTCCGCTCCCGGAGCCCATCGTCCGCTGCGGTGATCTCCTCCGGGAGCCGGAAGTTGGAAGCCAGGAGCCGGAGGCCGGAAGCCGGAGAGGCATATACCTTCGGGAGTGTTCACCGGGCCCAGTTTCGGTTGGAGGGCTAACTCTCCGGGTCGCGATGCCGATGTAGCGTGGGTAAGGAGGTAGGCATATGGTTGGTCTTCTGGCGGATGTCGGCAGCGGTTACTTCTCCGACCTTTACAGTGCAGGCGGTGTCGGACTGAGCGGTCCGGTGGGTTTAAGCAATGACAATGGCGGAAATCCCGTGGGTCTGGGTGGTGGTGTGGGCTTGAGTGACGATACCGGGTCCGGCGACACCGTTGGATTAACTGGTGGCGTGGGGTTCTTCGCTTAATTGGCCTGGCGCACACGGCTCACTCGATCCACCGCAAAGGGCACGAAGGAACACGAAGAGTCAAACAAGAGACCCCTTCGTGTGACTTCGTGTCCTCTGTCGTTCCTGAAGCCGCGGGAGCCGGACGCCGGAAGCCGGACCTCGGCGTGTTACTATCAAATCCAGCCCTCGATGACACTCGCACCTATGCCAATCCGGCTGTGGCCGGGTGATCCAGCCGACATTGCAGGGAATTCCAGCTGGCAACACGCGCGATGACATTGACCAAAACCCGCCAACGCGTGCTCAGCGGCATGCGCTCGACCGGGAAGCTGCACCTCGGCAACTATGTCGGGGCGCTGGCCAACTGGGTCGGCATGCAGGATAAGTACGAATGCTTCTTCTTCATCGCCGACTGGCACGCGCTCACCACCGATTACGCCGACACTTCGCGGGTCAAAGAGAATTCTCTGGAAGTCGCGCTCGACTGGCTGGCGGCAGGGCTCGATCCGGAAAAGTCGGTGATCTTTATCCAGTCGCATGTCCCGGCACACGCCGAGCTGCACCTGCTTTTTTCCATGATCACGCCGTTGGGCTGGCTGGAGCGGGTTCCCACGTACAAGGAACAGCGGGAGAACATCAAGGACAAAGATTTGGGGACGTACGGGTTTCTGGGATATCCCGTGCTGCAGGCCGCCGATATTCTGATCTACAAGGCCGACTTCGTGCCCGTGGGCGAAGATCAGGTTGCGCACGTGGAGCTCACGCGGGAAGTAGCGCGGCGGTTCAACGGGTTTTATGGCAAGCCGAAAGAAGTCTTTCCCGAACCGCGAGCTCTGCTCACTCCGTCACCGCGCTTGCCCGGAACCGACGGCCGCAAGATGTCGAAGTCATACGGCAACGCAATCCTGCTCACCGATCCCGAGCCGGTGGTGCGGCAGAAGTTGAAGACCATGGTTACCGATCCCGCGCGCGTGAAGCGCACCGACAAAGGTGATCCCGACAAGTGCCCGGTGGGCGATCTGCACAAGATTTTCTCGAGCAAGGAAACGATGGCCAAGGTCTACGAAGGCTGCCGCTCGGCCGGGATCGGCTGCATCGAATGCAAGGGCTGGGCGGCCGACGCACTCGTGCAATTGCTAACCCCCATGCAGGAGCGCCGCAAGAAATTTGAGGAGAATCCGCGCCTGGCCTGGGATATTCTGGAGAGCGGTTCGAAACGTGCCCGCACCGCAGCCGGGCAGACGATGAAAGACGTGCGCGCGGCCATGGGGATGTCGCTGGAATACGAGGCTCCGAAGTAGAGAGCCGGCAAACTGCATTGGTCCTTCGCTGCGCTCAGGATGACAACGGGTTTTGAATGATGAATGAAGATGTGAGAATCGTTTCGCCAGGTTCCCCGGGAGAGAGTCCGTTGCTCGGCGCGAGTCCTTCGACCAGGCCTGCGAAGGATACAGGAAAGAAAGAAGAGAGCGACTTCCCTTTTGCCGTCGCGGTGACGAACGTCTACGAAGGGCCGCTCGACCTGCTTCTCGATCTGATTCGTAAGCAGGACATTGATATTTACGATATCCCCATCGCCAAGATCACGGCGCAGTATCTGGCCTACGTGGAGAAGATGCGCGAGTTCGACGTGAACGTGGCGGCCGACTTCATTTACATGGCGGCGGTGCTGATTCACATCAAGTCGAAGATGCTGCTGCCGCGCGATCCCGACGCGCCTGCGGAAGAGCCGGAAGATCCGCGCAACGAACTGGTGAACCGCCTGCTGGAGCATGAGAAATTCAAGTCGGCGGCGCAGATGCTTTTGCAGAAGCAGCAGATCGAGGACGCAGTGCTGTCGAATCCGTCGCTGAAAGATTTCGTGGAGGCCGAGGGCACCGAGCCGGAAATTGCCGCCGATGTGATTGATCTGGTCAAGACGTTTCAGCAGGTACTGGAGCGGGTGCGCACGCGTCCGATACTCGATGTGGATGAGGAGACGGTTACGGTCGGACAGATGATTGATTACCTGCGCAAGCGGCTGTCGCTCGAGGACCGGCCCATCCGTCTGAAGCAGCTTTTGCTGCGCATGCCTTCGCGGCCGGCGCTGGTGTGCATGTTTCTGGCGCTGCTCGAACTGGTGCGGCTGCAGGCGATCCAAGTGCGTCAGGAACGGCTGTTCGGCGAGATCGCCGTGCGCAAGCACACGCACTTTGACGAAGTAATGAAGGAACAGTCGGCGGTAAGAGACGATTGGAGATAAGAGACAGTTGCCAGTTGCCAGCAGTCAGTTGCCAGTCAAACCTGGTCGCACTGACAACTGACAACTGGCAACTGGTAGCTGGCAACTGACTATGCCCTTAAAGGCCCAACTCGAAGCCATCATCTACGCGGCGGAGACGCCGATCACGCTGGAGCAGATGGTGCCGCTTGTAAAGGAAGGTCTCGTCGCCGAAGGCGTGTCTGACGAGGCAGAGATCAAATCTCGCGTGCGTTCGAGCATCGAGGAACTGGTAAGCGAATATGGCTCTCCGGACCACGGCATCGAAATTCGCGAGGTTGCCGGTGGATACCGCATGTCCACCAAGCCCGAGCAGCATGAAGTGGTCCGGGTTTTTGCGAAGAGCTTGAAGCCGCCGATCCGGCTGTCCCTGCCGGCTCTGGAGACACTGGCGGTGATCGCTTACAAACAGCCGGTCACCGTGCCCGAGATCAGCGAAATTCGCGGCGTGGATTCCAGCGGTGTGATCGGAACTCTGCTCGACCGCAAACTGATTACGACCGCGGGTCGCAAACAAGTGATCGGGCGGCCGATCCTCTACAAGACGACCAAAGAATTCCTGATGCGCTTCGGGCTGAAGGACGTGAGCGAGTTGCCCAGCATGGAGGAGTTCGAGAAACTGGTGGCGGAATCGTTCCAGGGAGAGCTGATACCGGCAGAGGGCGGGGCAGAAAGTGTGGCGTCCCAACCGACGGAGACTACAGGATCGTCGGAACCGGCGGACGAAATTGAGCCCCAGACGGAAAAGGCGGGCTGAACCACACGGCCTTCGGGGGCTAAAGCCCCTGTGTCTTTTTGTTAGGCTCCCAACGGCGCGGCTGAAAGCCGCGCCCTTTCAAAGCCGCTCGGCAGCGAATAAACTTCCCACCATGCCACTTGAGCGCCTGCAAAAAATCATTGCCGCGGCTGGAATCGCGTCACGACGCAAGGCCGAGGAACTCATTTCATCCGGCCATGTGCAGGTGAACGGACAGGTCGTCACCGAACTGGGCACAAAGGCCGATCCCGAAAGCGACCACGTGCGCGTCAACGGAAAGCTGCTGCACGGAGCGCAGCGACACGTCTACCTGGTGCTGAACAAACCCAAGGGCTACGTCACGACCATGAGCGATCCGGAGAAGCGTCCGACCGTTATGGATCTGATCCGCGGAGCAAAAGGCCGCGTGTACCCAGTCGGGCGGCTCGATTACGCCAGCGAAGGCCTGCTGCTGCTCACCAATGACGGCGAACTGGCGAATCGCCTGATGAAAGCCGCGTCGCACGTGCCAAAGACGTATGTTGTCAAAGTCGCGGGTGCGCCGAACGAGCAAGCCATCGCCAAACTGCGCGCCGGGGTCTCGATCGCCACTGACGCTGGCAAGCGCGTGCGAACCGGCCCAGCGAGCGTGCGCGTGGTGAAGGAGGCGACGAATCCCTGGTATGAAATCACTCTGATCGAAGGCCGCAATCGCCAGATTCGACGCATGTTCGAAGCGGTGGGACATCACGTGGAAAAAATCAAACGGGTTCGTTACGGGCCGCTCACGCTCGACGTTCCTCCCGGTGAATTCCGTCCGCTGACGCGCAAGGAAATCGAGCGGCTGAAATCCGCCTGCGGAATTCGCGTGGCTGGCGCCAAGCCTCCGGTATGATGTTGAGCGACAAAAATGAGCCGATTCTTCGATCTGGTCTCGAAGCCCGTCCGCGAGATGGAGGCTCTGCCGCCGAGCGCCCAGCCTCGGCCGGTCGACGCGGAGACTGCGCCCCGCCTCATCAAGCTCGACTCCAACGAAAATCCATTTGGCCCGTCGCCGCGGGCGATCGAAGCGATGCGGCTGGCGCTGGCTTCGGCGCACTCCTATCCGGACGATGACTGCAGCGAGCTTCGCAGCAAACTGGCCGGTTATCACTCGCTGGCTGCCGAGCAGGTGTTGGTGACGGCGGGCTCGACCGCCATGCTCAGTCTGCTGTGCCAGACGCTGCTGGCCCCGGGCTTGAACGCAGTTACCAGCGAGCGCTCGTTCATCGTGTATTCGATGGCCGTGCACGCCGCAGGGGCGCAGTTCATCGAGACCCCCATGCGCGATGACGCCTTCGATCTGGACGCGATCCTGAACGAAATCAACGAATACACGCGCCTCGTCTTCCTGGCCAACCCGAACAATCCAACGGGCACGATGATCGCCGCAGCCGCCGTCGAGAAATTTCTTGCAGAAGTTCCCGGGCACGTCGTCGTGGTGCTCGACGAAGCGTACTATGAGTTTGCGCTGCGCTGCGCTCTGTTGCGCCAAATCGAGTATTCGCGATCGCTCGACTATGTGCGGCGGGGAGCGGCGGTGGTTGTGTTGCGCACCTTCTCCAAGGTTCACGGCCTGGCGGGACTGCGCATCGGCTACGGCCTGGGGCCGGGAGAGTTGATGGCCTACTGCGCGCGTATGCGCAATACGTTTTCGGTCTCATCCGTGGCGCAGGCCGCAGCGCTGGCTGCGATTGAAGATCAGAACCACATCGAGCGCACTGTCGCCAATAATGCGGCACAGGCCCGTCTCGTCGGCGTTGGGTTGTCGGAACTGGGATATCGCGTCGTGCCGACCGCCGCTAATTTTCTTTACTGCGACACAGGCGAAGAAGCGGCCGCATTCGCCGAGCGTCTCCGCAGCGAAGGCATCAGCGTTCGCCCGCTGGGGACGTGGGGCGCGCCCAGCTGCATCCGCGTGAGCATTGGCACCGAGGAGCAGAACCGCACTTTTCTGGATGTCGTTGGCCGGCTGGCCGCAACTGCACGGCAACCACCGGCCTCATTGCGCCACAGCGGCTGACATTGGCGCTGAGAATTTTCATTCATAAATTTGGATGGATTGGAGGTTCGAATGACCAGGTCCTTTTCCGTACTCTTGCTGATTTTGATCGTCTGCACTTTCACCACGGGCCAAACAAACCAAGCTCCGTCCGTCCCCGCGCTGCGCGATCTGGCTTGGGACACCTATCTCGACAAGGTCCAGGGCGCATGGATGGGCAAAATGATTGGTGTGACGTTCGGCCAGCCCTGGGAGTTTCAATATCAAAACACTCCCATCGGCTTCGACATCACGGACTGGCCGCTTTCGCCGACGCGGATGAAAGACTATCGGGCTCGCGCCGAGAACAAACCCGACCAGGAAAACTGGGATCCCATCACTAAGGAAGCCGATAACCAAAAGATCGTTATCCTCCACAAGTTCATCGCCGATTCGGAGAAAGAGCATCCCAGCTTTGGCGCGCCCGACAACGATGACATCTACATCAACATTCTGTTCCTATACTGCCTGCGGAAATATGGAATCGATGTTGATCCAATCACCGTGGCGCACGAGTGGGACAAGAAGATTCGCCAGGTCTGGCACGCCAACAACGCCGGACTGGAAAACATACGCAAAGGCATCATGCCTCCCGACTCCGGCAATCCTCGCTACAACCTGCATGCCGACGATATTGATTTTCAGATCGAATCCGACATTTTCGGAATGATCTCGCCCGGCATGCCCCAGGTCTCCAACCGTTACGGCGACCGCATGGGCCACATCATGAACTACGGCGATGGGGTTTACGGCGGGATGTTCATTTCGGCGATGTACACGCAGGCGTTTTTCGCGAAAGACATTCGGGAGGTCGTGGAAAAAGGACTGAAGGCCATTCCGGCGCAGAGCCTCTATGCAGAATTGATCCGCGACGTCATCCGCTGGCACGACGAGAACCCCGACGACTGGCTGAAAACCTGGCATCTGGTGCAGAAAAAGTGGGGCGAGGTCGATCACTGTCCCGACGGATACAAGAAGCCGTTTAACATTGACGCCAAGCTGAACGGCGGTTATGTCGTTATGGGCCTGCTCTACGGCAACGGCGACTGGTACAAGACCATGAACTATGCGACGCGGGCCGGGCAGGACGCGGACTGCAATCCAGCCAACGCCGCCGGCATCCTCGGCACACTGCTCGGAGCGCACGCGATTCCCGCCGAGTACCGCGAGCCGCTGCACAATACCTACTGGAACAAGACGCTCGCCGGGTTGCCGGATTCGTTCGAGATCGATGTGCTCTCCGGCGACACGGCCCAGGTTGGATTAAGGGTTCTCTTGGCGAATGGCGGCGAGGTGATTACGCGGGATCACAAGCTCGTGCTGCGAGTGCCGTACCAGGAGCCGGTCGCGCCGTCGAAGCTGGAGCAGGTGGTATGGAAGGACGACCAGCCAGTGTCGGAATGAACGTGCGGATTACCCGGGTATTTCGTCAGTGCAACCGGGCGACGAGGAGATTTCTAGCCGCTGATTTGCGGAAGCCGCGCGCCGCCAAACAGGCCCGCGTCGCTTCCCAGAATCGCGGGCGTGACAATCGTCTTTTTGCGCGTGCCTGCCCCGACGTTGTGGGACGCCCCTGATTTCTTGCCCAGGAGGTCGTCAGGAACGGTTGCGGCGTAAACGACCGAACGCTCCTGCATTTCTTCAAACATGGCCGGCGCGAAAGCGTCCCACGCGCTCACGACGCCGCCCCCGATCACGTACATGTTGAGATTCAGAACATTGACGATATCGGCAAGCATCATGCCCAAAGCGCGTCCGAAGCTCTGGAAGATGCGCTGGGCGGTTTTGTCGCCCTGCTTGGCAAAGTCGTAAATCGCCTTGGCGTTCAACTCCGCGTCGGCACTGGCCGCCCGG
>Ga0335081_10006471_pt1 | contig 18661 bp, 17 predicted proteins | sample Lox_Sample_35_FD_206713 | JGI IMG/M metagenome (GOLD analysis project Ga0335081, IMG submission 206713) | Soil microbial communities from Loxahatchee National Wildlife Refuge, Florida, United States - Lox_Sample_3.5 | ecosystem: Environmental > Terrestrial > Soil > Wetlands | place: USA...
GATCAAGAGCCCCATCAAGACCGGCCCGGCCAAGGGCCTGGTGAGCTACGTCCCCGAGATGCTGCCGGAGTACTACCAGCTGCGCGGCTGGGACCCGAAGGGCGTGCCCACGCCGGAACGGCTGAAGCAGCTCGAGCTCGCCTGAGGAAGCCGTCGCGGAGCGCCCGCTCATGCAGGTTAAGTACTTCGCCGACGTACGGAAGCTGAGCGGGTGCGAGACGGAGGTGTTCGAGGGGGCGGCGCCGTCGCTCCGGAGGCTCCTCGTGGAGCTCTCCTTGAAGCACGGCGCCGCCTTCCGTGAGCGCGTCTTCGAGGGTGACGGCTTGAGCGGCACCCTCATCGTGCTCGTCAACGGCCGGGGCGTCGAACACCTGGGCGGGCTCGACGCGCCGCTCGGCCCGGACGACGTGGTCGCCATCTTTCCCATGGTGGCCGGGGGCTAAAGGCGCCCCGAGGGAGAAGGAGGAGAGCGTGACACCGTGGGTCGTGACCTGGCCGCTCGGAGCGCTCGGTGCGGGCATCGTCCTCGAGGTGTTGCTGGGCCGACTGCTCTCCGCGCGCATGAAGGGGTGGCTGGCGCTCGCCGCCGGGCTCGGCGCGCTGGTCGGGGTCGTCGCGGCCTTTCCGCTCGTCGCGGCCGGTGGCCCTCCCCTGGACGTGAGCTTTGGCACCTGGGACGGGCCGGTCCAGCTCGCCTACCGGATCGACGGGCTCTCACTCCTCTTCGCCCTCATGGGCACCGGCATCGGCGCCGCCGTGCTCCTCTACGCCGTGGGCTACATGGCCCACGAGCCGCGGGGCACGACCCGGTTCTACGCCCTGGTCCTCCTCTTCATCGCAGGACTCGTCCACCTGGTCTACGCCGCCGACCTGTTCCTCATGTACCTGAGCTGGGAGGTGGTCGGCCTGTGCTCCTTCCTGCTCGTCGCCTTCTGGTACCGGGAGCCGGAGGCCGCCTTCGGTGCACGCAAGGTGCTCACCATGACCCACCTGGCGGGCTACGGCCTCCTCGCCGCGGTGATCGTGCTCCACGCGCGGACGGGGACCACGCTGTGGACCGACCCTCGCATGCAGGGTGCTTTCACTACGGGTGTATTTCTCCTCGTGCTGGTGGCAGCCCTAGCCAAGTCGGTGCAGGTTCCCCTCCACACCTGGATCCCGAGCGCGATGGCCGCGCCCACCCCGGTGAGCGCCCTCCTCCACGCTGCCTGCTACGTGAAGGCCGGGGTCTACCTGGTGGCCCGGATGCACTCCATCGGCCCCTGGGCCCCTTCCTGGAACGCGACCGTCTCCTGGATCGGCGCCGGCACGCTGCTCGTGGGCGCTCTCTTCATGCTGGCCCAGCGCGATCTCAAGCGCCTCCTGGCCTTCTCCACGGTGAGCCAGATCGGCTACATGATGCTCGGGCTCGGGCTGGGGACGCCGCTCGGCATCGCCGCCGGCCTGCTCCACTGCCTGAACCATGGGCTCTTCAAGGGTGGGCTGTTCCTGTGCGCGGGCGCGGTCCAGCACGCCTGCGGGACGCGCGACATGGACCGCCTGGGCGGTCTCGCCCGCAGGATGCCACGCACCTTCGCGCTGTGGCTGGTGGGGGCGGCCGGGATCGCCGGCGTGCCGCTCCTCAACGGATTCGTCAGCAAGTGGCTCCTCTACGGTGCTGCCCTCGAGGCTGGCCAGCCCCTCCTGGCGCTCGTCCCCTGGGCTGGGAGCATCCTCACGGTCTTCGCGTTCCTCAAGGCCACGAGCGGGGTGTTCCTGGGGAGCGATGGGTCCTCGACCGCGGACGCCCGTGAGGCTCCCGGTTCGATGCTGGCGGGCGGGGCGGTGCTGGCGGCCGGGTGCGTGGTGCTGGGGGTTGCACCGCAGCTGGCCGTCACCTACCTCGTGAATCCCGTGCTGCCCGCGCTCGGCAGCGCCCCGCTCGCCGGCGTGAGCTGGTTCGGGCTAGCGGCCGGCCAGGGCGCCTGGTTCGCCACCGGTGGCCTGGTCCTCGGCCTGGTGGCGCTCCTCTTCGGCGCGCTCGTCTACTTCATCCCCATCCCCGCCGCGGCGGCGGTGGCCTCGTCGGGCGGGGGCCCGAGCGTATTCACCGGGGGGGAGCCACAAGGCCACCTGGGCGCGAGCGACTTCTCGCGCCTGGTGGAGCAGTCGCTGGCGCCCTTCTACCGCGGCTTCGACGTCGACCGGTACTGGCTCGCGCTCTGGCGCGGGCTCGGCCGCCTCGCGGCGCGAGCCGCCGGACTCGTCCGCGTGGCGGAGCGAGCCCCGGCCGCCTCGACGGCTGCCCTGGCCGTGGCCGTAGCAGTGGCGGCGCTCCTCTTCGCGCGGCCCGTCGGGGCCACGGCGTCGGAGGCGAGCCCGTTTCACCCGGAGATCCTGGCGGCGGCCGCCGGACTCGCGCTCCTCGGGCTGCTCCTCGCCGGCGCCGCTTCGAAGGGCACGCGCGCGCTAGTCGCGCCGCTCGCCGGAGCAGGCCTCCTGGCGGTGAGCGGGCTCCTCGTCGGACCCGCCCTCCTGCGCACCCTCCTCCTCGAGGCCGGGGCGGTGGTGGCGCTGCTCGTGCTCTGGAAGAGCAGCTCTCGCCCGGCGGCGCGCCACGGCTACCTGGCGGCGGTGCTCCTCTCGGCCCTCGGCATGGCCGGTGGCGCGTTGGCCGCTTCCCGGGGGGAGGGGTCCCTCGCGCTGGCGCTGCTCTTGCCCGGCCTGGCGTTGAAGCTGGGGCTCGTCCCGCTCTTTGCCTGGCTGCCGCTCGTCGCCGAGGCGGCGCCGGCGGTGCTGGTCGGCACGGTGGTGGGCGTCGTGGACGTGGCCGCCTTCGGCGAGCTCGTGGCGCTGCGCACGGCCGCGCCGGCGCTCTTCGCCCCCGGGGTCCCCTGGGTGGCGCTCGGCGTGGCGTCCGCGGTGCTCGGTGCGCTGCTAGCGATGGCCGAGCGCGACCTGAAGCGGCTGCTCGCCTTCTCGACGATCCAGGACATGGGGCTCCTGGTGGTCGCGCTCACCCTGGGTGGCTCGTACGGCCTAAACGGCGCGGTCCTGGGGGGGGCGGTGCACGCGATGGCCAAGGGGCTGCTCTTCGCAAGCGTGTCTGGGCCGGAGGCGGAGGGAGCCGCTCTCGTGGACGCGCGCGGCCTGGCCGTACGCCACCCGCTCGCGGCCACCGGTTTCCTGGTGGGATCCCTCGCGCTCCTGGGCGTACCCCCTACGCTGGGGTATAGCGCCCACTGGCGCATCTTCGGCGCCCTTGCCGACGCTCCCGCCCTACTCGCGGTGCTCTGTGGAGCGGCCATGCTCTCGGCGGCTGTGTACGCGCGGGCGATCGCCCTCTTCTGGTGGGGACCCGAAGCCCAGGCCGGGCCGCCGCCCACCCATCCCTACCGCCGGCCGCTCCTGGGCGCGGCGGTGCTGATCCTGGCGGTGGCCCTCGTGGCCTTGGGCCTGTGGCCGCGCCTCATGGGAGGTGCCACGTGAGCGCGGAGCGAGGGCTCTTCTACCGGCTGGTGGAGCGCGCCCGGCGGCGTTCGGCCTGGCTCTTCCACCTCAACACCGGCGCCTGCAACGGCTGCGACATCGAGCTCGTGGCCTGCCTCTCGCCGCGCTACGACGTGGAGCAGGTCGGGATCCGCCTCGAGGGCAGCCCGCGCCACGCCGACGTCCTGTGCGTGACCGGGCCGGTGACGCGCGCCACCCGCCCGGCGCTCGAGGTGGTGCACGGGCAGTTGCCCGAGCCGAAGGTGGTGGTGGCCATCGGCTCATGTCCGGCCACCGGCAACGTCTTCGCCGGGAGCCCGATGATCGAGGGGCCACTCCACCGCATCGTACCGGTGGACGTCTACGTGCCGGGGTGCCCGCCGCGTCCCCACGCCATCATCGACGGGATCGCCCGGGCCATCGAGGTGCTTGCGACGCGCCGCAGGACCGGAGGCTCCCCGTGAACCCCTGGCGCGCGCTCTTCGGCCTGCTCGTCTTCCCGGGCCTGCTCTACGCCATCCCGATGGGTTGGCTCATGCTGGGGTCGGAGCGAAAGCTCCGCGCCCGTCTCCAGGGTCGGATCGGCCCCCCGCTCTCGCAACCCTTCTACGACGTGGTGAAGCTCCTCGCCAAGGCGCCGGTGCCGCGTTTCGCCGCCGACCGCGCGCTCCTCACTGCCTTGCCGCTCCTCGCGGTGGGGGCCATCTCGGGCGCTCTGGCGCTCTTGCCGGTCTTCGTCGGCGGCACCGGTTTCAGCGGCGACCTCATCCTCCTGGTCGGGCTCCTCGAACTCCCCCCCCTGTGCCTCATCCTCGCCGGCTACGCCTCGCGCTCTATCTTCGGCGAGGTGGGGGCCACCCGCGAGGCGGTGATCGGCATCGCCGCCAACGTGCCCTTCCTGGCCGCCCTCGTCGCCCTGGCCACCGCCGCCGGCACCCTCAAGCTCAACGGCCTCTCCGGCGCAGCGCCGTGGTCGGTGCGCGCCCCCGCCCTGCTCGCCGTGCTCCTGTGCCTCCCGGTGAAGTTGCGGCTCAACCCCTTCTCGCTCTCCAACGCCGAGCAGGAGATCCTGGCCGGGCCGCTGACCGAGTTCGACGGCCGCCGGCTGGCCTTGTGGGAGCTGGCGCACGGCCTGGAGTGGGTGGCGCTCACCGGCCTCTCGGTGGTGCTGGCGCTGCCGCCGGTCGGCGCGAGCGCCTGGCTCGACGGGATCCGCCTGGCGGGGTTGTCCGCTGTGCTGGTGGCCCCGCTCACGCTCCTCGGCGCCGCGACCGGCCGGCTCAAGCTCCCACAGGTGACGCGCTTCTTGTGGCGCTGGCCGTCGCTGGCGGCGGCCGCGGCGCTCTTCATCGCGCTGTTCTTCCGCCCGGGAGGGCCCTAGCGGTGTTCCGGATCCTACAGGTCATCGGCGGCAACGTGGTCATCCCCCCCGCGACGGTACGGCTGCCCGAGGCCGTCCCGACCCCCGACCGCTTCCGCGGCCTCGTGACCATGGACGGCTCGCGCTGCCTGGCGTGCGGGGTGTGCGCGTACGTCTGCGTGAGCAACGCCATCACCGGCGCGGAGGTGGCCGGGGGGTATGCCTGGGCCTACGAGCCGGGGCAATGCGCCTTCTGCGCGCGCTGCGTCGACTACTGCCCGGGCCGGGCCCTCGCCATGGAGGGGAGCGCCGCACCGGCCTACGCCCGCCCCGGTGAGCTCCGCCGCGAGGTGCGCGTCGCCTTCCCGGCCTGCCCGGATTGCGGCAACCCCAGGCGCCCGGCCACGGACGAGTTGCTCGGGCGTGCGTTCGGCCAGGTGAGCGCCGAGGTGCGCGAGTTGGCGCTGCGCTGTGAGCGCTGCCGCCGGCGGATGCTCCAGCGCAGCCTGGCCCGGGGCGCCGGCCTCGGGGGCGGCCGGGACGGGGAGGGCCGCCCATGAAGGCGATGGAGATCCGCGAACGGGTGGGCGGGACCTGGGAGGAGCGACCCGACGGCTATTGGCTCAGGGTGACACCGGGTGAGGTGCGGGTGGCCGCGGCGGTGCTTCTGGAGGGGCGGGCCCGGTTCTCGGCCTTGGTGGCTCGGCCGGGCGCCGGGGGCGGACTGCGGCTCTCCTGGCACTGGGACGCCAAGGGCACGTTGCTCACCCTCGAGACGGTGCTCCCGCCCGGCCAGGCCGCGCCGAGCGTGGCCGACCTGTACCCCGGGGCGGATTGGGCCGAGCGCGAGACGCGCGAATATTACCGGATCGAGTTCGAGGGGCGGGCCGCCACGCCGCCGCTGATGCTGCGCGAGGGCGACGCGCCGGGCGTGCTCCTGAGGCCCGAGGGGAAGCGCCCATGAGCTACCGGATCGCGGTTGGGCCCTACCACATCGCCCTCGAGGAGCCCTACAAGATCGAGGTGGAGTGCGAGGGTGAGACCGTCGTCGGAGCGAACCTCAAGGTCGGGTTCAACTTCCGCGGGATCGAGTGGCTGGCCGAGCGGAAGAACATCACCCAGTGCATCGCGCTCCTGGAGCGCGTCTGCGGCATCTGCTCGCACACCCACTCGATGACCTTCTGCATGGGCGTGGAGCGCCTGGGCGGCCTCGAGATCCCGGCCCGGGCGAGCTACGTGCGGACGGTCGTGGCCGAGCTGGAGCGGATCCACTCGCACCTTCTGTGGGCCGGGGTGGCCGCGGAGATGATCGGCTTCCAGACCGTGTTCATGCAGATCTTCCGGCTGCGCGAGCGGGTCATGGACCTGCTCGAGTCGTCGTCCGGCAACCGGGTCAACTACTCGATGAACCGGGTGGGGGGCGTGAACCGGGACCTCGACCGGGCCGACGCGATCCGCGCCGGCGCGCGCGAGATCGGCGAGGTCGTCGCGAAGACCGTGCTGCCGCTCTTCGCCAGCGACCGCACCGTCGCCGCCCGCTGCCGCGGGGTGGGTCGGCTCACGCTCGCCGACGCCATCGCTTACGGCGCGGTCGGGCCGGTGGCCCGCGCCTCGGGCCTGGACGTCGACCTCCGCCGCGATAGCCCCTACCTCGCCTACGGGGACCTCGATTTCACGGTGCCGGTCGCGAAGGAAGGGGACGTCCTCTCCCGGGTGGTGGTCCGGGCGCTCGAGATCGTGGAGAGCTGCCGGCTCATCGAGCAAGCGCTCGATCGGATGCCTGCTGGACCCTTGCACCTGGGCGAGGTCTTCTCGGTTCCGGCCGGGGAGACGGTGCTGCGGGTCGAGGCGCCGCGCGGCGAGGTCTTCTACTACCTCGAGTCGAACGGGACCGACCGGCTCGCGAGGGTCAAGGTCCGCACGCCCAGCTTTGCCAATATTCCGACCGCGGTACCGATGGTTAAGGGGGGTATGCTGGCCGACGTGCCGCTCGTACAGGCCGCCATCGACCCCTGTTACTCGTGCACCGACCGGTAGGTGACCCGCGCCCCAACCGCCTGTGGCGAGGTGGCGAAGTGCGGGACGGCGGGGATGCCTGGCCGGTCCCCAGCGATGGTGCTAGCGTCCCGCTCATGGACACCTCGGCCCGGATCCCGGCCCGGCGCGAGCGGCGACGGCTGGTCGAAGAGGCCTGGGTCCGCTACGTGCGGGACGGGGTGGGCCCGGCAGGCGTCCGGGACGAGATCGCAGACTCCTGGCGGCGCTGCCAGGAGACCTACAAGGTCGACCCCGGTATCCACGAGCCGGCTCGGGCCCTCACCGCCGAGGAATTGGCCACGGCGCTAGACCGCGACGAGGTGCTGGCGCTCGCCGCCCCCGTCCTCGCCGACTTCGTGCGCCGGATGGATCTCAACAACCAGGTCCTGGCCTACTTCGACGGCCAGGGATGGATGCTCTCCCTCGAGGGCGATCGCCGCATCATGGACCGGCTCACCGGCATCGGTTTCGAGCCCGGGACGAGCTGGGCCGAGGCGTCGGCCGGTACCAACGGTCCCGGCACCGCCCTGGCGCGCAGCGCGCCCACCTCCGTCTTCGCGAGCGAGCACTTCGTCGAGGCCTGGCATCCCTGGAGCTGTGCTGCCGCGCCCGTACGCGCTCCCGGCGGCGCCGCGCCAGTGGGTCTCGTGGACATCACCGGCCCGTGGGAGCTGCAGCGGCGCCAGGCCCTGGTGGCGGCGAGGGCGATCGCCCGCGCCATCGAGGAGCGGCTGCGGGCCGTGGTGGGCGTCCGCCAGGAGGTCGTCCGCCACGCCTTCCGTGACGCCCACGAGAAGGGAGAGGCGCTCGTCGCCGTCGACGGCCGCGGCAGGGTCATCGCGGCGAACGACGCGGCCTCGCGCACTCGCCTCGTGAGCGGTGCGCTCCTGCGCGCCGGTCTGGGGGAGGCCCTCGGCGATGGCTTCCGGTCGCAGCCCGGGAGCGACTTCCGGATCGAGTTGCCGGACGGGCGTCCGCTGGTGGTCCTGCCCGTCCGCTACGAGGGGGCGACGGTGGGGGCCATCCTGCGGGCAGCGCCGGCCCCAGCTACCGGCCGGCGCCGCGTGCCGTCCCGCTCCTGCGCGCACTACGACTTCGAGACCATCCTCGGCGACTCTCCGCCCCTGAGGCGCGCCGTCGAGCTGGCCCGCACCGCGGCGGGCAACGACCTGCCGGTGGTCCTGTCGGGCGAGTCCGGCACCGGCAAGGAGCTCTTCGCCCACGCCATCCACGCCGGCAGCAAGCGTCGCGAGGGACCCTTCGTGGCCGTGAACTGCGGCTCCATCCCGGCCCAGCTCGTCGAGGCCGAGCTCTTCGGCTACGAGGACGGCACTTTCACCGGTGCGCGGCAGGGTGGCCGGCCCGGCCGGTTCGAGGAGGCGAGCGCCGGCACGCTCCTCCTCGACGAGGTGAGCGAGCTCCCGCTGCTGGCGCAGATCGCGCTCCTGCGCGTTCTGCAGGAGAAGGAGGTCGTGCGCCTCGGCAGCAGCGCGCCGCGCCCCATCGACGTGCGCGTGCTCGCGGCCACCAACCGACCGCTCGAGGATGAGGTCCGCGCCGGACGATTCCGTCGAGACCTCTACTACCGCCTGAACGTCCTCCCGATTCCGCTGCCCCCCCTGAGCGCGCGCGGCGACGACGTCGGTCTCCTCGCCCGGGTCATCCTGGGGCGGGCCGAGGAGGAGGTGGGCCGTTCCGGGCTCTCGCTCACCGACGACGCTCTCGCGGCGCTCTCCGCGCATCCGTGGCCTGGCAATGTGCGGGAGCTCAAGAACGTCCTCTTGCGCGCGGCGGCCACGGCTCCGTCCACCGAGATCCGGGCCGCCGACCTGGTCCTCGAGCGGGTGAGCGCCGCCGGGGAGGCCCCGCGCTCCGCGCGGGTGGAGGCCGGGGCGCGCACGCTGGAGGCGGCCACCACGAGCGCCGAGCGCGAGGTGCTCCTCGCGAGGCTCGAGGAATGCGGCTGGAACTTCGCCGCGGCCGCGCACAAGCTGGGCGTGTCGCGGATGACGCTCTACCGCCGCGTCCACAAGTGCGGGATCTCCCGGATTGGACGCCGCCGCTGAACTTCCCACCGATCCAACCCCACTGGGACGCCGCAGCGGCGCGCCCGGTCGCTAGGAGGCACGGTCATGGAACTCAGCGCACGCAATCAGCTCAAGGGCAAGGTGAAGAGCGTCAAGCTCGGGGCCATCATGGCCGAGGTGGTGGTCGACGTCGCCGGCTTGGAGGTGGTCTCGGAGATCTCGAAGGGTTCCGCCGAGCGCCTCAGGCTGCAGGCCGGGGATTCGGTCACGGTGATCGTGAAGGCGACCGAGGTGATGCTCGGGAAGTGAAGCCGCGCAGCCGTTGCGCTCGCGCCTGCCGGCCGCAGCGCTGGCGCAACGGTTCTGCGACATGTCACGTCGGGGCTTCGGTGTCCCCAGGGTGGCGTCCGCCCTTGTGGGATAAAATAGCCTTTGATTTAAATGAGTTACGCTCTGGCGTGCGGGCCAGGTGGGTCTGGCCCGGGCGTTGCTGTCCTCCCCTCAGGGGAACGCCGCGAGCCGCCGAGCGGTTCGGGTGATACCCGAGGAGCTCGATGGCGACGTTTCTGGAGGCGAGGCGCATCATCCTCGAGCGCGTGGGCGTGCTCGGCAGCGAGGTCGTGCCGCTCCTCGACGGCGGCGGCCGCGTCCTCGCTGAGGACGTAGCAGCCCCTTGGGACCTGCCGGCGTGGGACAACTCCGCCATGGACGGCTTCGCCGTCCGAGCATCGGACTGTACGGGACCCGTCGAGCTCGACGTGGCTGGCTACCTCCCGGCCGGCGGTCGCCCGGCGCAGCCGCTCCCTCCCGGGGTGGCCTTCACCATCCTCACTGGCGCGCCGTTGCCGCCCGGCGCCGACGCGGTGGTCCCGTTCGAGGAGGCCGAGCGGGTGGGCGCCAAGGTCGTCATCCGGAGGTCGGTCCCGGTCGGGTATCACGTCCGGCGCAAGGGCGAGGACCTCCGAGCCGGCGAGACCGTCCTCCAGGCCGGCGCGGTGCTGGGCCCATCGGAGATCGGGATCCTGGCGACGTTTTCGATGAGCGCGGTTCCGGTCATCCGCCGGCCCCGCGTGGCCATCCTCTCCACCGGCGACGAGCTCGTGGAGCCGGGCGAGCCGCTCGGCCCCGGCAAGATCTACAACAGCAACGCCCTCGCGCTGGCGGTGGCCATACGAGGGGTCGACGCCGTCCCGGTCCTGCTCGGCATTGCCCGGGACGAGCGCGGCGCCCTGCGCGAACGCCTGGCGGAGGGCCTACGCGCCGACGCGCTCGTGACCTCGGCGGGCGTGTCCATGGGCGACCGCGACCTCGTCCGCGAGGTCCTCCGGGAACTCGGCGTCGAGGAGGTGTTCTGGAAGGTGGAGGTGAAGCCCGGTCGGCCGACGGCCTTCGCCCTGCGCGATCGCACCTCGGTCTTCTCCCTCCCGGGAAACCCGGTGTCGGCGCAGCTCATGTTCGAGGAGTTCGTAAGACCCGCCCTGCTCCGCATGATGGGCCACCGGCACGTGTTCCGGCCGAGGGCGAGCGCGGTGCTGGAGGAGGAGGTGCCGAAGAAGCCGGGGCGGGTGGCGATCCTGCGGGTCCGGCTCGAACGCCGCGGCGAGAAGCTCGTCGCCCTCCTGGCCGGCAACCAGGAGACGGGGATCGTGGGGACGAGTCTGCGGGCCGACGGGCTCGCCCTCCTGCCGGCCGAGTGGGGAACGGTCCGCGTTGGGACGGCCGTGGAGGTCGAGCTCCTGCGCGAGGGCGCTGGCGCGGCCGAGGAGACGAGATGAGCACGGCGCGGGCCATCGGGATCGCCGCGCGCACCGCGCACCTCGCTGCGGTGGCGCTCCTCGTGGGCGGCGCCTTCGCACTGCCGGGCGGGCGCCAGGCCCTCCCGCAGGCCCTGGCGGTGGCGACCGGCCTGGTCTTGCTCGTCACCGAGGCGGCTCACAGCCGCCACTGGGTGTACCAGGGCCGTGGCCTCGCCACCCTGGCCCACGTGGGCGTGCTCTTCGTCATTCCTCTCGCTCCCCGGCTTTCGCCCGGGGTGCTCCTCATGGCGCTCGGCATCGGTTCAGTCGGCAGCCACCTTCCCCGCACCGTGCGCAAGTGGTCCTTGCGGCACCGGCGCGTCCTGGAGTGATCGCGTGCGAGTCTTGCGAGACGCCTTCGGGCGGACGCTCAGCTACCTCCGGCTCTCCGTGACCGAGCGCTGCAACTTCCGCTGCGTCTACTGCCTGCCCTCGGGGGGGCGCGAGATCGGGGGGGCCCCGCTCTCGGTGGAGGAGATCGGCCGCCTGGTGAGCGGATTCGCCCGGCTCGGGTTCGAGAAGGTGCGCGTGACCGGCGGTGAGCCGACCACCCGCCGCGACGTTTGCCAGATCGTCGAGCGCGTCGCCGCCGTCCCCGGGGTGGTCAAGGTTGGGCTCACCACCAACGGCTACCGCCTGGCGGAGCTCGCGCGGAGCCTGCGGGCCGCCGGCCTCACCTCCATCAACGTCAGCCTGGACAGCCTCGATCGGCAGCGGTTCGCCCGCATCACCGGGCGGGACCAGCTCGACGCCGTGGTCCGGGGCGTCGAGGCGGCCCTCGACGCCGGCATCCCCGCGGTGAAGGTGAACGCCGTCCTCATGCGCAGCCTGCAGGCGTACGAGATCGACCGCTTCCTGGACTGGACCGAGCTCAGGCCGGTCACTATCCGGTTCATCGAGCTCATGGAGACCGGGGACAACCGGGACTTCTTCCTGGAGCACCACCTCGGCGCCGAGGCGCTCGGCCGAGAGCTCGGGGAGCGCGGCTGGACCGCGCGTCCCCGCCTGGCGGGCGACGGCCCGGCAGTAGTCTATGGACGCCCCGGGCACGCCGGCCAGGTGGGGATCATCGCCCCCTACAGCGCGGGCTTCTGCGAGACCTGCAATCGCCTGCGGGTCTCGGCCACCGGCGAGCTGCGGCTGTGCCTCTTCGGGCGGCGGAGGGTCCCGCTGCGCCCCTATCTGCAGGAGGACTCGGACGCCTGCCGCCTGAAGCTCGAGCGTGCCGTCCGGCAGGCGGTGGGGGAGAAGCCCCGGTCGCACGCGCTCGAGGCTGGCCGGTTCGGGGCCACCGCCAGCCTGGCCGCCATCGGAGGCTAGGCGATGGCCGCGGGCAAGGCGGGCGAGGTGGAGCGGGCGCGCAGGGTCCCCGGCCAGGTGAAGGGCCCCTTCGTCGACGTGCGAATGCGAGGGTTCGCCGAGCGCTCGTCGCTCCAGGCGGCCCTGGCCTGGGTCGACGCTGCCGCGCGGCGGCTCGCCGCCGAGGCCGTGAAGCCCGAGGAAGCGGCGGGTCGCGTCCTTACGGGGGCTGCTCCGGTGGTTCCTGTAGAGCCGGCGCGTGCAGTCGAGGACGGGTATGCGGTGCGGGCCCAGCAGACGGTCGGCGCCTCGCCCTACGGGCCGCTCCTCCTCAGGCTGCAGGACGGCGGGGCCCCCCTCGGCGGAGACGGTGCGGCGCTCGTGGTGGCGGGGCGGACGCTCCCGGCCGGCGCGGATGCGATCCTGCCCTTTGCCGCGGCGCAGGCCCGAGGGGCGTTCCTGGAGGTGCTGGCGCCGTCGGCCGTCGGCGTCGGCGTCGAACGCCGAGACGAGGGGGCACGGGCGGTGGCGGCGCTCCCGCCGACGCGACCGCTCCGGCCACAGGACGCTGCGCTCCTGGCGGCGCTCGAGGTCCGCTCGATCGAGGTGGTGAGGCGTCCGCGCATCCGGGTGGTGGTGGCTGGGCCCAAGCGGCGGGCCGACCACCTCGCGACCGCGGACGCGTGCGGGCCGCTGCTCAAAGCTCTCCTCGCCCGCGACGGTGCGCTGGCCGAGGTCCTCCCACCGGCCGAGGGGCGGCGCGGGCTCGCCGCGGCGCTCGCCGCCGCGGGTGGCCCCGACGCCGTCCTGGTCGCGGGCCGCAGCGCGGTGGGGCCGGATGACGACGCCCCTGGCGCGCTGGCGGACGTCGGCGAGCTCTCGCTTCACGGACTGGCCATCCGGCCGGGCGGCTCCGCCGGGCTGGGATTTTGCGGCGGCGCTCCGGTCGTCTTGCTCCCGGGCGATCCGTTGGGCTGCCTGTTCGCCTACGAGCTCGTGGCCGGCCGGCTGATCCGCCGGCTGGGGGGCCGGGATCCGGCGCTGCCCCACGTCCTCTGCGAGGCCGAGCTCGCCCGCAAGGTGGTGTCGGCGATAGGCTTTCTCGAGGCCTGCTCCGTGCGGATGGTGGACGGCCGGGCCGAGCCGACCGGCTCCCCGGACGAAGCCGGCCTGGCCTCCGCTGTCCGCGCCGACGGCTTCGTGCTCGTCCCGGAGGCGCTGGAGGGCTACCCGGCCGGCACCCGGGTGGCGGTCCACCTCTACCAGCCGGGCTGACCGGGAGGGTCCAATGGCCACGACGGATGCCAAGGCCGCGTTGCTCCGGGCCGCGCACCAGGAGCAGTTCCTGGAGGCGGTCTCGCGGGACGAGGCGGAGGCGCGCTTCCGCCGCCACCTGAAGCTGGCGCCGCTCGGTCGCGAGACGATCGCGCTCTCGCGGGCGCTCGGGCGGGTACTCGCGGCCGACGTGGTGGCGACGGTGGACGTCCCGAGCTTCGATCGCTCGGCGGTGGACGGCTTCGCCGTGCGCGCGTCCGACGTGGTGGGGGCCTCGGCGGAGGCCCCGCGCACCCTGCGTCTCAACCCGGAGATGCTCACGCCCGGCATCGTGCCGTCGAGCGAGGTCGCGCCCGGGACCGCCACGCTCATCGCCACCGGAGGAATGCTGCCCCGCGGGGCCGACGCCATCGCCATGGTCGAGCACACCGATACCCGGCTCCACGGCGACCAGGTCCTGCTCGAGGTGTACCGTCCGCTCTCCCCGGGGCAGCACGTGGGGGCCGCCGGCAGCGACCTCACCCGTGGCGAGACCGTGCTGCGGGCTGGCGAGGTCCTGACCTCGCGCGAGATCGGGTCGATCGCCGCCATCGGCCTCGCCGAGGTGGAGGTCTGGCGCCGGCCGCGCGTGGCCATCCTCTCCACCGGGGACGAGCTCATCGCTCCCGGCCAGCCGGCGCGGGCCGGGGGGGTCTTCGACTCGAACGGCGCCATCCTGGCGGCCGCGGTGGAAGAGCTGGGAGGGATCCCGGTCCCGCTCGGCATCGCCCCGGACGACGAGACCGCGCTCGCCGGCCGGCTGGCCGAGGCCTTGATCTTCGACGTCGTGCTGCTCTCCGGGGGCACGTCCAAGGGGGCCGGGGACGTCGCCTACCGCGTGGTGAAAAGGCTCAGCGATCCCGGGATCGTCGTCCACGGAGCGGCCCTCAAGCCCGGTAAGCCGATCTGCCTGGCGGTGACCGGGGGCAAGCCGGTCGTCATCCTGCCCGGGTTCCCCACCTCGGCCATCTTCACCTTCCACGAGTTCGTCGCCCCCGTCATTCGAGCCTTCGGTGGGCTCCCGCCCGAGCGCCGGGAGTCGGTCGTCGCCACGCTGCCTTTACGCCTCACCTCGGAGCGGGGGCGGACCGAGTACGTCATGGTCTCGCTGGTGCCGGGAGACAGCGGGGCACTGGCCGCCTACCCGACCGCCAAGGGCTCGGGCGCCGTGACCGCCTTCGGGCAGGCCGACGGCTTCTTCGCGATCCCGGCCCACGCCGAGGTGGTCGAGACCGGGTCGTGCGTCGAGGTCACGCTCCTCGGTGCCCGGCACCGCGTGACCGATCTGGTGATCATCGGCTCGAACTGCCTCGGCGTCGACGTCCTGGTGGGGAAGCTCGCCGCCGAGGGGCTCTCGGTCAAGGTGATCAGCGTGGGGAGCCAGGGGGGGCTCGCCGCCGCGCGGCGCGGCGAGTGCGACCTGGCCGGCCTCCACCTCCTCGACCCCGAGAGCGGGGAGTACAACCGGCCGTTCCTCAGCGAGGGGCTCGAGCTCATCAGAGGCTACGGCCGGCTCCAGGGCATCGTCTTCCGACGCGGCGACCCGCGGTTCGAGGGGCGCTCGATGGAGCTGGCGGTGGCGGCGGCCCTGGCCGATCCCGCGTGCCTGCTGGTGAACCGCAACGCCGGCAGCGGCACCCGTATCCTGCTCGATCGCTTGCTCAAGGGAGCGCAACCCCCTGGCCACTCCAACCAGGCCCGGACGCACAACGCGGTGGCGGTGGCCGTGGCTCAGCGCCGGGCCGACTGGGGCGTGGCCATCGAGACCGTGGCCCGCGCCTACGGGCTCGGCTTCCTGCCGTTGCAGGCGGAGCGCTACGACTTCGTGGCCCCCCGCGCTCGGCTCGGGAGGCCGGCCGTCCAGCGCTTTCGGCGGCTGCTCGACGATCCCGCGGTGCGCGCCGAGCTCGCGGCCATGGGTTTTCCGGCCTGAGCCGGTCGGCCGTGGCGACCGGGCGAGGCCGCTGACGCTCTTCGGCGCCGCCTCCCAAGGTCGCCTGGCGCAGCGAGGTCGAACTCGCGCGGCCGAGGAGCGAGGTCAGGTGAAGCGCCGGCTCAGCACCGTTTGGATGGAGACGGACGCCACGATGATGAGACCGTAGATGAAGCTCGTCCAGAAGCCCGTCAGGCCGGCCGCCACGATGCCCGCGTTGATGGCGCCGATGATGAAGGAGGCGACGAAGGTGCCGAAGATGGTCCCGGTGCCCCCGAACACCGAGGTGCCGCCGAGGAACACCGAGGCGAGGGTGTTGAGCATGTAGCCCTCACCGAGGGTCGGCCAGAAGAAGAGCACCTCTGCGCTCACGACGAAGCCGGCGAACGCGGCCACCAGCCCGATGACGGCGAAGGTCAGGATCTTGGTCCCTCCCACGTTCACCCCCATGAGCCGGGCGCTCTCGATGTTGTCCCCGGTGAGGTAGACGTGCGCGCCGTAGCGGTGCCGATTGAGGAAGAACCAGACGATGACGCCGACGGCGATGGTCCAGAAGAACTGCGAGGGCACGAAGCCGAAGACCCGGCCGACGAGCAAGCTGTGCAAGGCGCTCGACTCGACGTCGGTCATGCCGAGGCCCTGCCCGTTGGTGACGATCATGACCGCGCCGCGCAAGAGGAACTGCGTGCCGATGGTGGTCACGAGCGACGGGACGCCGATGCGCACCACGATGTAGCCGTTGAGGAGCCCGGCCAAGAGCCCGGCCAGGAGGCAGGCGAGGAACCCCAGCCAGATGCTCCCGGTGGCCATGAAGACCACGTCGTAGCCGGTCATCCCGAAGGCCATGACCGAGGGAAACGAGAGGTCGATCTCGCCGGTGATCACCACCAGAGTGAGCGGTATGGCCATGAGCGCGAAGAACGGCGTGGTGGACATGAAGGCGACGTAGATGTCCCCCGAAAGGAAGGTTCGCGGCGAGCCGATGAGGAAGAGGACCCACACCACGATGGCCACCGCGACGATGCCCAGCTGCACGGCGTAGGTGCGGAGGAAGCGGGACACCGGACCCACCGCCTTGGTCTTGGAGAGAGGACGAGCGGCTTCGTCAGAAGTCATCGGTTCCTCGTCAAACCTGAAAATTGCCGGTCTTGGCCACGTGGTAGAGACGGTCGGTGAGCTCCTGGAGCGTCAGCTCGTTCCTCATGAACTGGCCAGCCACGGTGCCGCGATCGAGCACCACCATCCGGTCCACCACCGGGTAGACGTGGAAGATGTTGTGGTCGATGAAGATCGCAGCCTTGCCGGCCTTTCTGATCCCTTCCACGAAGTCGAGGGCCTTCTTGGTCTCCGAGAGCGACAGGCCCATGGTGGGCTCGTCCAGGATCACCAGCTCGGCCTTGAAGTAGAGCGCACGCGTGATGGCCACCCCCTGGCGCTCGCCGCCGGAGAACGTCTTGACGGTGGACTCGGGAGAGATGGCCGAGGAGGTGAACCCCATGGCCGAATGCATGAGCTTGCGGGTCTCCTCGCGCATGCGCCGTACGTCGAGGGTCCCGAGCGGTCCGGACAGCTCGCGGCCCATGAAGATGTTGCGCCAGAGCGACTGCTTGTCCGCCAGGGCCCGCTCCTGGTAAACCACCTCGATCCCGAGCTGGTGGGCGCGAGCCACTGACAGGCGATCCAGCTTCTGGCCCTGCCACCAGATCTCCCCGCCGGGATCCGGCGTGTGGTAGCCGGTGATGACCTTCACCAGGGTGGACTTGCCGGCGCCGTTGTCGCCGAGGAGCCCGACGATCTCGTTCGGACCGACGTGGAAGTCCACGTCGTGAAGCGCCGCCACCTCGCCGAAGGTCTTGGAGACGCCGCGCAGCTCGAGAAGGTTCCCCATGTCGGCCTTTCCAAAAAGCCCGGCCGGCCTTGCGGCCGTGCCGGGCGATGGTACCTTCAGTCCTAGGCCAGGAGCGTCTTTAGCGGATGTTCTTCTGTGCCAGCGGCGCCACGAAGTCGACGTTCGACTTGTCGACGAATCCGGCGCCGGTGTTGATGTGCAGGCCCGAGAAGCCGTAGGCCTTGGTCAGGGCCACCTGCAGGATGGGCAGATAGCCCTGCAGCCACTCCTGCTGGTCGATCACCAGGCCGGTCCATCCGCCCTTGATCGCCGAGATGGTGGCGGGCGAGAGGTCGAACCCGGCGATGTTCACCTCGCCCGGCTTCTTGTGGGCTGCCTTGAGGTAGGTCTCGGCGGTGGCGGTGAGGCCGCCGTGGTCGGTGATGACGAGCTTCACGTCCGGGTGGGAGGAGACGTAGCCGGCGAAGGTCGGCGCCCCGGCGGCGGGGTCCTTGTTGGTCGCGGCGTCGATCTCGAGATAGTCGACGGTGAGTCCCGCCTCCTTGAGGGCGTCGATGGCGCCCTTGGTGCGCTCGCCGCGCGCGGGCTGGGAGAGCAGGCCCCAGACCATGGCGCGGTCCCCCTTCTTGAGGTTGAAGCGGTTGACGGCCTCGGCGCCGAGCGAGTGCCCGGCGGCGTAGAGCTCGGCACCGACGTAGCCGAAGCCCTTGGACTGGTACTTCTTCTCGGCCTTCTCGAGCTCGGTGTTCTGGCTGGTGACGATGATGCCTTTCGCTTCCGCCTGGTCGATGAGGGAATCGAAGGCCGCATCCCCCGGGTGGCCCATGATGCAGATCCCGTCGGGCCTCGTCGCCACGGCCTCCTGGAACTGCTGGATCATCTTCTGGGGATCCCAGTCCGACCAGACGTAGTCGACCTTCACCCCGAGGTCGAACTCCGCCTGCTTGGCACCGTTGTACACGTTGACCGCGAAGACGCCGCCCTGCGGCCCGCCCGGGAAGAACACGATGCGGATTCCTTGGGCCCACTTGGTCTGTGCGCTGCCTGCGCCCGGCATCATCGCCAGAGCCAGCGCGACTCCCATGATCGTGAGAGTTCTACGCATCATAACGGAGAACCTCCCCTAAATGCCCCAAAGGGGCTCTGTGTGCTCGAAGGCGCGTTCCCTGCTCTCGTGCCTCGCCTCGGCGGCACGTTAACGTCGGTCAGCTTAGCGCTTTGGTCAGCGCAGTGCCTCATAAAACGGGTGAATCCATCCGTGACGGTGGGTGCAGGGAACGCCACGTGCGGCGCAGCTCACCCATGAGGCGCGAGGGGGCGGGCCGCGGCCTGCAGGTCGCCGCGGGCCTCGCGAAAGAGCGAGTGCTAGTCTGCCCGTCACGAGCGGAGCAGATCGGGTCAGGATTCGTTTCGAAGGCGCGCAATCGGCCGCGGTCAGGAGGGTTTCGCGACACGGCAGGCCCCTCGGCGGTGCGCGCAACAGCCGCCCCGCTTGGTGCGCTGCCCGCAGGTCGCCCCATCGTCGGCGCCTCGACCCCGACGTCCGCTAGATGGCAGGTCAGTACCCGCGCGAGGCCG